>SXGU01397909.1_pt1 | contig 17623 bp, 15 predicted proteins | sample 3174531 | NCBI WGS metagenome assembly SXGU01 (sample SAMN11356863, study PRJNA531348) | freshwater metagenome | isolation source: freshwater sample F1-140 | place: China: Fuxian Lake, Yuxi | collected 2017-12-25 | reverse complement strand
CACCGCAGGAAAAGCATCACCGCAGGAAAAGTATCACCGCAGGAAAAGTATCACCGCAGGAAAAGCATCACCGCAGGAAAAGTATCACCGCAGGAAAAGCATCACCGCAGGAAAAGTATCACCGCAGGAAAAGCATCACCGGATGAAAAATTAGCAACCCGAAAACAGTATTAACATGAAACAAATAGCCATCTCCCCCGATTTGAGCCTATCCAACATCAGCTACGGTGTGTGGAGGTGGAGTGAAGAACAAACGGCCCGCGCCCAACAAGAATTGGTAGAATGCTGTTTGGAAGTGGGCATCGACACCTTCGATCATGCGGATTTGTATAACGACTACCGCAATGAGGCGTTTTTCGGCGCGCTGCTCAAAAACGACCCCCGCTTGCGCTCATCCATCAAGATTGTAACCAAATGCGGGATACAGTTGTTGAGCGGGAGCCGGCCCGAAACCCGAGTGAAGCACTATGATTACAGCCCTACGCATCTCTGGTATTCTGTAGATCGCTCGCTCAAGTGCCTGCATACCGACTACATCGATGTGCTCCTGCTGCATCGCCCGAGTCCACTTCTCAACCCCGACGAATTGGCCGCAACACTCACCGACTTGGTGTCCTCTGGCAAGGTACGCCATGTTGGGGTGTCCAACTTTACGCCCGCCCAGTTCAGCCTCCTGCAGTCGCGACTTCATATTCCGCTGTGCACCAACCAAATCGAGTTGAACCTCCTCCATCCACAGTCATTAACCGACGGACAGGTCGATTTTCTCTTCGAGCGAAACATCCCGGCGATGATCTGGAGCCCTTTAGCGGGGGGACGAATTTTTCGCGCGGATGCGCCCCTACAGGGCCTACGTCGGATGGCCGAAGAGCGCGGATTGGGACTCGACGTGCTCGCCTTGGCCTGGTTGTTGGCCCATCCGGCATCTTTCATTCCCGTTTTGGGCACCAATCAGCCCGAACGAATCCGAGCGGCCGCCACCGCTGCCAAGGTCCACCTCGACTTGCAGGATTGGTTTATATTGTATCGCGATGCATTGGGCCGTGATGTTCCCTAATCCCAACAGGCCTCACGAAGCAACAGAGCAAACACCCCATTCTAATCCCAACAGGCCTCACGAAGCAACAGAGCAACCCCGCCATTCTAATCCCAACAGGCCTCACGAAGCAACAGAGCAAACACCTAACCCTAAACCGAAATGCCTGCACTTAGCTTTGGAACTTGGGATATTTTTCTCCTCCTCGCCCTGGTGGGCCTTCAAATTGCTCTGGGCATTTGGGTTAGCTTGCGGCAAAAGGGAGCCGACGATTATTTTATGGCGGGTCACACCCTCAGTTGGTGGCAGGTAGGCGGATCGGTGTTCAGCACGAACATCAGCGCCACGCACCTCATCGGGATGCTCGGCATTGGCTATTCGGTGGGCTTTGCCCAGAGTCACTACGAGATTTTGGCGGTTTTCCCCATCCTGCTGCTCGTATTCGTCTTCGTGCCCATATACCGCAGACTTCAGGTCTTCACCCTATCCCAGTTCCTCGAAAAGAGATTCGGTGAACGCGTGCGCCTGCTCTATGCCGTATTTATGCTGCTCCTTATCTTGGTGCAGCTCGTGGGGCAATTCTATATCGGCGCGCGAGCCATATCCCTAATCACACAAGGCAGCGCCCTCAACATCAGCTACCCCTGGGCCCTGCTGCTGCTGGTAGCGCTCACCTGCAGTTATACATTTTTCGGCGGACTCAAAGCGGTGGTGGTGACCGATACCGTTCAGGGCGTTTTTATACTGTTTGTTGCCTTTTTATTGTGTTATTTTGCGCTGTCTCAACCCGAAATTGGCGGTTTAACCGGGTTGATGCACATTGATGCCGTGCAACCGATACCCCAGCAGCGCATGCATCTATACCTCCCCGCTCACCACGATTCACTGCCTTTCACCGGCGTTTTTACAGGCCTCATGCTGCTGCACACTTTTTATTGGGTAACGAACCAATATTTGGTGCAAAGGGTCATCGCAGCCCGCAGCCTACGCGATGCCCAAATAGGCGCGCTCACCGCAGGCTTTCTCAAATTGTGCATCCCATTCACTTGCATCCTCACCGGTATTGCCGCCGCGCATCTGTTTGATGCACGATTTCCGCACACAAGTCCGCCACCCGATGATGCATTTGTTTACCTGGTTTATTCTGTTGTGCCTCAAGGGGTTGGTTGGACGGGAATTTTGTTCGCAGGCGTAGCCGCATCCATATTTTCTACACTCGATTCCATGCTCAATTCGGCCACCACCCTACTCAGCATCGACATCTATCGGCCCTACATCCGTCCATCGGCCGATGACCGGCACTTGGTGCGCTTTGGAAGAGCCAGCATCCTCTTTGTTTCGCTACTGACCGCTGCCCTCGCCTATTTAACCTACGATCCATCGGCGGGTGGTAACTTCTTCTTGCGGGTGTCGGCCTATGGATCCTACATCACACCGGGCATCATTGCCGTGTTTTTTGCCGCCGTTGCGGTGCGGGGCATCCCCTGGTGGGGCGCCTTTTTTGCTATTCTTGTAGGGCCCCTGGCAGGGTGGTTCGCAGAATGGGGCTATTCTAATTTGGCCGCCAACGATGAGTGGCTTAGTGCCTGGCTCGGCATCCGGTTGAATTTTCTACATCGGGTGCTATTGAGTTTTACATGCTCAGCGATGGTTTTATGGCTGTCGCGCGTTGTCAGTAAACATAATGTCATAGGAGAAAGTGACGCCGAAGGCATTCTCTTAACACCCGCGCAACGAACAAGTCTATCACGCATCACCTCTGTTTTTTTAACGGCTCACCTTATGGTTGTATGGTTGATTGATGCAACACCGCAAAACGCCGCCAATTGGTCTACTCCGATGGCCGTTTTCTCTGCATTTTTTTTGGAACGAGCTTTTGCCGCCCGCGGTGTGGAACCCTTGATTCGTTACCTCAGTGCCCTGCTGGTCGCCTCCGTTGTTTTTATGCTCTACTTTTTTGTATAATGTTAAAAGGAGCATAATGACAATAAACGTAATAGGAGATAATTTTGCACCCGTTCGTTCGTTTGTTGAAACCACCCGTTTAAAACCACTAGTTATCACCCATAAATCCTTAAAATGACAGCAGCTTCTCCATTTTTGGAGGTTAGATCGGTGGTTAAGCGCTACCACAACCACACAGCACTCGATGGGGTGGGCCTCAGCCTCAGATCGGGCCGCATTTTTGGTCTTTTGGGCCCCAATGGTGCCGGCAAAACCACCCTCATCCGCATCATCAACCAAATCATTGGCCCCGACAGCGGGCAGCTACTCCTTGAAGGGCGCCCGCTTTCGTATGCCGATACGCACCGCATGGGATACTTGCCCGAAGAGCGGGGCCTCTACAAAAAGATGAAAATAGGCGAACAGGCCGTGTATTTGGCTCAGTTGCGTGGCCTATCATCGCGTGATGCACGTCAACAAGTACGCCATTGGTTTACGCGACTCGATATACAGGCCTGGTCCGATAAAAAAGTAGAAGAGTTATCCAAGGGAATGCAACAAAAAGTACAATTCGCTTGCACAGTCTTGCACCGACCCGATTTAATTATCCTCGATGAGCCCTTCAGCGGATTTGATCCGGTAAATGCTGAGGTTTTGAAACAAGAAATCCTAAATCTGCAACGCGAGGGCGCTACCCTGCTGTTTAGCACACACAGAATGGAGACCGTAGAAGAGATGTGCCAGGATGTGGCCCTTATTAATCGGGCCAAGGTGGTCTTGAGTGGCGAAACAGCCGAAATTAGAGCCCGCTACAGCGACCGATCCTACCTGATTCGACACGAAGGTCCCCTTGTACTGCCTAAACGCGGGGTCGAACTGTTGCCACCAACGGCGAAGGCAACACAAGAAACATCAGCAAAGGCTTTAGAAGGAACATCAACAAAGGCTTTAGAAGGAACATCAGCAAAGGCTTTAGAAGGAACATCAACAAAGGCTTTAGAAGAAACATCAACAAAGGCTTTAGAAGAAACATCAACAAAAGGCGCACCCGCTCCAGGCGTTCCGACCCATAATTCCGCGGCCGCTGAACCCACTATTCAGGAAACGCGGGTTCGCCTCACGGATGGCACCCTCAATGACCTGCTCGCGCATTGCATCGCACAAGCTACACCCCTGCACGCTGTAGAAGAAATTCGCCCGAGTTTCCACGATATTTTTATCAAAACCGTAAAAGAATCACAGTCATGAGCAAAGCAGGATGGGTGGCCCAGCGCGAATTTATGGTACGCGTTCGGAGCCGACAGTTTATTGTGATGACCCTTCTGGGTCCATTACTCTTTTCACTGATGTTTGTGATTCCGGCTTTGCTCGCGCGTTTCGACAGCGACACACAGACCATTTGGGTATACGACGCATCGGGTCTTTTCACCGGGGCGTTCACCTCTGAGGGTGGCGTTGTGTTTCGTTCGTTAGAACGGGAACCTGAAGGATGGCGCGACAGCTTAATAAGCGGGAAAGATCTGGGGTTTCTGTTGATTAATGAACGCATCGACCTGGCCAAGCCCAGCGGATTCCGTTATTACAGCGACCAACCGCCCGGCCTGGCTACGAGCGATCGGATTACCCGCGCTATTTCCGATCGTATTCAGGCACTTAAACTCAAGGAAAGGGGCCTTGATCCGGGTTTTGTGGATTCGTTGCGCACCCAGGTTGACCTACAGACACTACGACTAACGGGCGACGGGGAAGAGGACAGCAGCACTACTGCCGCCACCTTGGTGGGATTTATGGCGGCCTTTATCATGTATTTATTTATTTTCCTATACGGCAGCATGGTGGTGCGCGGTGTTGTAGAAGAGAAGGCCAGTCGTGTTATGGAAGTTTTGGTGGCCAGCGTCCGTCCCTTCGACTTGATGTTGGGCAAAATTCTCGGGATAGCTGCCGTTGGACTCGCGCAATTTGTGGTTTGGATAGCCCTCACGGCGGGCTTGGTGGCTATTGCCCAGGCTACGCTATTGGCCGGAGCACCAACAGCTGATGTGCCCAAGGAGGGTGTGGAGGGAATCATGGACGGTTTGGGCACGCTTAACCTTCCCTTTCTTTTGTCGATGTTTCTGTTCTACTTCATCAGTGGCTACCTCTTGTATGCCGCGCTGTTTGCAGCGATTGGATCGGCGGTCGACAATGAATCGGACACCCAGCAGCTCATGTTTCCTGTAACCATCCCCATTATTCTGGCCATCATTGTAGCCCAGATGGTGGTTCAAAACCCTGGCTCTCCCCTGTCTTTTTGGTTCAGCATGATCCCCTTTACGGCCCCGATCCTGATGGCTGTTCGTCTGCCTTTTGGGGTGCCGGCCTGGGAATTGGCGCTGTCCATGTCGCTCATGGTGGTAGGTTTTCTGGCGACAACATGGATTGCCGCGCGCATTTACCGGGTTGGCGTGCTCATGTATGGTAAAAAGCCCACCTTTAGAGAGCTGATTCGCTGGATAACCTATAAAGTATGAGGCAGTTCCCCCTTTTTCTGATCAGTGTAGTTTATGCAGGGCTGTTTCTCTTTCGATTTGAAGCGCTTGGCCAGCCGCCGAATACGCAGTTCCTTCCGGCGTCAAAAGCCGATGTACAGGTCATACACCACAAGGGGTTTTCATTGGGATATTCAGAGGCGCATGAGCAAGCGAGCTGGGTGGCCTATTTGATGTCGCGTGCGCGACTTATAAAAGTGGTTGACCGAGCCGACAATTTTCGCCCGGATCCTTCAGTTCGTACGGGATCGGCGACGACAGTCGATTATCAAGGATCGGGCTACGATCGTGGACACTTGGCGCCGGCTGCGGACATGCACTGGAGTGTAGCCACCATGAGCGAGAGTTTCTTTTACAGCAATATGAGCCCACAGCAACCCGGTTTTAACCGTGGTGTATGGAAGAGACTGGAGGAGTTGTTTCGTGATTGGTCAGGACTCTACGACAGCCTACTGGTGGTGACGGGCCCAGTTCTTTCTCCCGATCTTCCATCTATTGGCCCGAATCGGGTATCGGTACCTGAACTCTATTATAAAGTGGTGGTCGACACCGCCCGCACGCACAGACAAGGTATCGGATTTTTGCTCCCCAACACGTCCTCCCAACGGCCATTGACAGCATTTGTTGTGCCCATCGACAGCGTTGAACGACTCACGGGCCTCGATTTCTTCCATTCATTCCCCGATTTGCTCGAGAAGACACTGGAACAAGAGGTGTGTGAGAGCTGTTGGGACTGGACCCCTGCACGAATCGCAGCGGATGACACAGACAACAGCCGAAGCGCGGGAGCGGAAGTTGCCCAATGCAAGGGAACTACAAAATCCGGTAATCGCTGTAGAAACAGTACCCGCAGTTCTTCGGGCTATTGCCACCTGCACGATTAGCGCGAGGAAGTCACTCTGATTAGTGCGAGGAAGCCACTCTGATTAGTGCGAGGAAGCCACTCTGATTAGTGCGAGGAAGCCATAAACGCGATGAGTTCTTTTTGGGTCGACTGTTGATGGTCATCGGCATACCACTTATGCAGCCATTCACTGTAGTTTCCTGCCGTTTCGGGATTCGATTTGAGTTGAACAACCAGGTCTTGGGCGGCTTTTGGCCGAGGTCCCCAACCGCCCAAAACCTCAAATTGATCGTTCAATTGAATGATTTTGGGCACGCTTCGGCTGCCGTTGGTGAGGAAGGCATCGATCAGCTCAGGGTGTTCATCGCGAAAAACAACACGGGTTTCGAGGGCACCCTCCGAAGCATTCGTGATCGATTCAATTAAGGGGGTGATTTGTGCCGCATCACCGCACCAGAATTCACTGATTACCAGCCAATACCGCTTATTTTTAGTATCAAATTCGTTTTCCTCCTCTGGTTGATTTCCTTTTGGCGTCGAAAAAAAAGCGCGTAATGCATTGATGTTGTCTGATTCTAGTCGAATCGATTTTCTCAATCTTTTCACGCGCTGGTTGTTGATGTCGTAATAGGCTAAATAGGGGTCGTCGGCTTTGGGTTCAAATGCTATAAGCGCGTCGAGGTATGCACCTATCGGTAGTGCAAGCTGCCAGTAATGCTGGATGGGTGGTGTTCGTTGGATGGATTCTGTGCGTTGGTTCATAAAAATAAACAGGTCAAAAATAAGTGCCAAAAATAATGTACCTTTAAACCTTCTTCTTTTATTTCCGTCTATTGACCCGAAACTTAAATTTATGCTCATGAAAAAAATATCTTTATTGACCGTATTTACTTTGATGGTGGGTATGGCTTTTGGCCAAATGTGGCCAAGTACTGGACCACTCGTTCAAATTTCTGGGATTGTCACTGATACGGCGGGAATGCCCGTGCGCTATGTAACAGTGGCCGCCCTTGATACATCAGCGATGCCCCCTATTTTTATGTCCGTGTCTTCTAGCCAAACAGGACAGTATTACCTTTCGCTTCGGGGCCGAAATGGCGGAGGCACATTTCACCTACGTGCAGTTGATTGCGCGGGCAATATTTACAACAATAGCGTTTCTTACACCAACAGCGCCCAGTTTCAGCGAAACTTCACTGTATCTTGTCGTTTCCCTTCACCTGGTGGTCCCGGCGGCCCTGGTGGTCCAAACCCTCCGCATCCTCCAGTAGCACGCCCTTGCCACGCCAATTTTGCAGCCCTCCCCGACACCGGTTTGGGTGTACGTTTATTGCCGCACATGCGCGACAATTCGCTCACATATTCATGGAGTTTTGGTGACGGAAACACATCCAGCAGCATGTTGGCCAATCACCAGTACGCTGCAGCAGGCACATACACAGTAACCTTGGTGATCAGCCGAACCTCACCGGCTTGTTCAGATACTGAGAGTCGTGTTGTGAATATCCCGCTTTCACCCATTGTGAATCCACCGGTAAACAATTGTTTTTCTCGTTTTGATGCGCGCACCGACACCACATTGACCGTTTCTTTGAGGGCGCGCAATTTGGATACTACGGCCAGCTACAGCTGGGATTTTGGTGATGGCAGCACAGGAACGGGGAGAATGGTTTCTCATACTTACGCTGCATCAGGGGTTTATGTAGTTCGGTTGGCTGTGAGCAATGCCGCCGGCACCTGCAGCGATACTTCACGTGCCCGTGTATCGGTTCCCCGTTCGAGACGAGGTCACCCACCCATCCATCCCTTCGTGTGTAACGCCTCCTTCCGCTACCGCACAGATAGTTTGCCATTGAGTTATCGTTTCATTCCTCGCTTTGTTAACCCACGACTTCAATACACTTGGAATTATGGCGATGGTTCAACAGGCAGCGGCATAATGGCCTCCCATACCTATGCAGCTGCAGGCACTTACGTGGTTTGTTTATCTGTTGCCGACTCAGCGGGTAACTGTTCGAACCAGCGTTGTGATACCATCGTTGTATCCGCCCCAACGCCAAATCCCACGCCACGTGTAGCGGGAAATACCACCGCCGGTAGTCTCACTTTAGAGGCGTATCCCAACCCAATGAGCGATCAGTTGAGCGTGGTTTTCCAAGCGGTTGAGTCTGGATCAGCTACTGTATACATCCATGATTTGGCCGGACGCTTGGTCATTGAGCGCACCGTTACGGCCCAACAAGGAGCCAACAAATTCGAGATGAGCGTTACCGGTATGGTTCCTGGATCTTATTTGATGACAGTTACCAGTGGCGGCCAGCGTGAGTGGTTGCGTTTGGTGAAGCGCTGAAATTGAGTTCAGGTTGATTGAATGATGAGCCCTGCGCGAAAGCGCGGGGCTCTTTCATTATAAGCGCGCGTTTATTTCATTATGAGCGCGTTTATTTCGTTATAGGCACGGGGTGCCTAATTCTCGGTGGAATAGCCCATTTTGCGGGCATATTGACCTATTTGGTCTTTCATCAGCTTGCGGGCACGGTGTAAACGCGAGCGAACGGTGCCAATGGGAATTCCGATGATCTTTGACATTTCTTCATAGGTGAATTCCTCGATGTCGCTCAGCAAGAGAATTAGACGAAAATCGACGGGTAGGCGATTCAGGGCAATGGTCATTTCGTCGCCCAGCATTTTACCGAAAATTTCATGGCGCAAGTCAGATGTATGGTGAAGCAGGCGTTCATCGGAAATCTGCCATGATTCGGCTTCATCATATTCCAGTGCTTCAGGCTTACGGCTGCGACGGCGATAACCGTTGATGAAGCTGTTTTTCATGATGCGAAACAGCCATGCCTTGGCATGGGTGTTGGCCTGATAACTTCTAAACGACTTCAACGCTTTTTCGTAGGTCTCCTGGAGTAGATCATGGGCATCATCCTCGTTCAACGATAGACGATAAGCGAAGTTGTAGAGCGAGGTCATATGCGGATAGAACTCCGAATTGAAAAGCCTGTTGGCTTCTTCGGCGTTGTGGTCGCGCAGTGACAAATCGTCGAGCTCTTGTTCTTCTGTGATCATACTATTTTTCGATTTCGAAATCTAATCATTGCCGATTAATTAACGAACATCAGACGAATAATTGTGCCAAGGTTTAAAAACCTGTCAGCTTGTCAAAATCCCCGTGTTATTCCCCCTACGGGTTGAGAATCTATTCAAAGGGCGTGCTGAATCCAGAAATGACGGGATTCATCTTGTCTTTTTCCGACAAGAGGGGTTGTTCTATGCCCCATTGAATATTGAGGTCGGGGTCATTCCATGCCAATCCACCTTCCGAGGCCTGGTAGTAGGGGGCTGTGCATTTATAGAGGAATAGGGTGTTGTCGCTCAGTGTTAGAAAGCCATGAGCAAAACCAGGCGGCATCCACAGCATGAAGTGGTTTTCGCCCGACAAGGTTACGCTGTAATGCTGGCCAAACGTCGGAGATGAGCGACGCAGGTCCACCACCACATCGAGCACAGATCCTTGGGCCACGCGCACCAATTTGCCTTGAGCGAAAGGGGGCCGCTGAAAATGAAGACCTCGAAGAATACCCTTAGATGAGCGCGATTCGTTGTCCTGCACAAATTCATCCGAGATGCCGATGCTGTGCATGGCCCCACGGTTGAAACTCTCAAAGAAGTGTCCTCTGGGGTCGTGAAAAACCCGAGGCTCCAAGAGAAGCAGGCCATTAAATGGTTCTTCAACAATCCGCATGGTGGTAATGGGATTCTATTTGATTGTTTGGAATCAACCCAACCATTGGTAGGTGAGCAAATAAACTCCAGCACCTGCCACATAACCAATCAGGGCATATAAAGAAATTTTCTTGGCATACCACATAAAATCGATTTTCTCCATGCCCATAACGGCTACACCGGCAGCAGAACCGATAATGAGCGCGCTGCCCCCTGTACCCGCACAATACGCCATAAAAGCCCACATCCAATGGTCTGTGGGATATGCCGTCATGTCATACATACCCATACTGGCCGCCACCAGTGGAACGTTGTCGACTACCGCCGAAAGAAGACCGATGATGAACACGATTACCTTCATGTTGCCCAAAGTTGAATCGAGCCACTGGGCAACATGCGTGAGAATGTGCGCACTTTCTAAGGCAGAAATGGCGAGTAATATGCCTAAGAAAAACAAAACGCTGGAGGTGTCAATTTTACTGAGTGCGTGTATGGCGGAATAGGGTTTCTTTTCTTCCTCATCCTTATCGATATGAATCCATTCCGAAGCCACCCAAAGCACGGCAAGTCCCAACAAAATGCCCAAATAAGGGGGCAAGTGGGTAACGCTTTTGAAAATGGGCACAAAAACCAATGCGCCTACACCCAAGAAAAGCATAATTCGGCTCCCTTTCACGACTTCTGCCTCATCTGCTGCCTCATAGTCGTAGGAGGCGCGGGTTACAGACCCCCGTAATTGCGCAGCCAATACGACCATAGGAACCACTAAACAAACAATTGATGCAAGAAATGTGGTTTTCATGATATGACCCGCGGTGATTTGTCCACCAATCCAAAGCATAGTGGTGGTGACGTCGCCGATGGGCGACCAGGCTCCCCCGGCGTTTGCCGCAATGATGACCATCCCAGCAAACAATTTTCGTTGTTGCGCGTCATGAACCAACTTTCTCAGTAGGCTGACCATAACAATCGCGGTGGTAAGGTTGTCGAGTACGGACGATAAGAAAAAAGTAACAATGCTGATGATGATCAACAAGGTTGAAGCATCTTTGGTCCGGATGCGGTTGGTGATGACTTTAAATCCCTGATGCGCATCGACCAATTCAACGATGGTCATGGCTCCCAAAAGGAAAAACAGGATTTCAGCCGTTTTGCTGAGGTGGTGTGCCAATTCGGCAGAAACAAATTTCTGGAAGAGTTGCTCGGTAGATAGCACGCTTAAATCAATTTGCTTGAGTTTTAGGCTTTCAACAAACTGAATCCAATGGGTATTGTTGAAGAACTCAGCCGAAGGGGGCAACAAGATGAAAATGCTCCAACAAATTACAGCGGTGAGCAGCGCTGGTGCCGTTTTATTGACCTTGAGCGGGTGTTCGAATACAATGGCTAAGTAGCCAAGAACGAAAGTGATTAGGAGGAGTGCATCCATAATTCAAATTTATGCCGCAAAAGTACCTTATTTTTGTGCAACTTACCCGCCTAAATCCGTTATTTTAAGGTTTTATGGCATACAAACGAACATGAGCAATCCATCCGATTCTACGGGCCATTCGACCTTCGAAGAATTGCAGTCGCAGATCAGCGAATATTTGAAAAGAATGGAGGAAAGTAACAATCGCGGTGAACCGCCTGGAGCCTTGAAGGACGCTCAAGACGGTTTAAATAAGGGCCCACATGACGATCCAAAAAACACGCTCGCCTCAGCAGAATTAGGTGCAATGGATGTTTGGGTGCAGCGGATGACTTTGGCCCTCAGCGATGCGCCGGATGAAGAACAGCGTTTAGCCCTTCGAAAAATAGCGGAATTTTTGGAAGGGGCCGATCATCGGATTTTGATTGTTCAAGGTGCGGCCGGTACGGGAAAAACCAGTTTAATGAAGGGCTTGGTGCATGGATTGCGAAAAGCAGGACGCAAGGCGTTTCTACTGGCCCCAACCGGGCGGGCGGCGAAGGTTTTGGCCCGCCGGTCCGGTTGCCCTGCGGCCACCATCCACAGCCACATCTATAAGCTGGATGAGGTTAAAGATGCTAAGGGTAATATCAAGGAATTGCGTTTCCAGTTGAAGGAGTATGATCTTTTGCAGCCGGCATTGTTCGTGGTAGATGAAGCTTCCATGCTCGGCCGGCAGCCTCAAAGCGATGGCGCTTTTCGTTCGGCTGGCGTTCTTTCCGACCTGATTCGTCATGTGTTTGAAGCACCAGTTAACAATAAGCTGATTTTGGTGGGTGATCCCTATCAATTGCCTCCGGTTGGAGAGTCCCGCGCGGTTGCGCTCAACGCTGAAACGTATAAACCATTTCAACTGGAATCGATTGAGGTTGGATTGCAGGTGGTGAAGCGTCAATCGGCATATTCTGCGATTTTGCAATTGGCATCGGCGTACCGCTCGGCCATGGAGTTTACCGATGGCAGCGGACCCATCTATCCCGAAACTTTCGACAGACCTGGGGCAGACTCAGGCATCACGGAGCTGCCTGATACGCGAACAGCTGCGGTTTTGTTTGCCGAAGCGTATCGACGTGATCCACAGGGGGTCATTTTCTTGTGCGTGAGCAACGGCTGGGCCAACACCCTGAATCGCCGCATCCGATCGTTGCTGTACCCCGATGCCGGGGCGCTGCCATTGATGGATGAATGGCTCATGGTGGTGCGCAACCATTACCTTAAAGCACAGGAATTTGTGGCCAATGGGGAAATGGTGCAGGTAAAGCATATGGTTGAACAGGAAGATCAAGTGGCTGGATTTCGATGGGCCGATGTGCGGGGTGTTTACCAGGATTTATCGGGAGAGGACCGGAATTTATCGGCCACTCTTTTGTTGGATTTGTTGAACAGCAAGTCGGCCGGACTCGATACGGTATCGTGGCAGCGATTATGGGCGGCTCGACAAGGGGGAAAGGGGTATAACATGCGCGATCCGTATCTCAATGCGCTTCATGCCAAATACGCATATGCCGTTACAGGTCACAAGGCCCAGGGGGGTGAGTGGCCAACGGTTTTTGTGTTGATGGAGGGTCCTTATGGCACCCGCGATGCACATTTGAGGTGGCTCTATACGGCGGTCACCCGCGCGCGCGAAAACCTCTTCCTAGTCCCCCCCCGTTAGAGGTTTTTTCGTATCTTTGCGGTTTTCTTGTTATTAACGCCAAATTCTTTCGTCACTCGTCACAAAGCTTCGATTGTTACAAAATTTTGTTCGTCATAAAGCTCTGTTCGTCATAAAGCTCTGTTCGTCATAAAGCTCCGTTCGTCATAAAGCTCCGTTCGTCATAAAGCTCCGTTCGTCATAAAACCATGTCATCTGCCCGAGGAAGCTCTGCTAGTCCGCACCACGCCACCCAACTGTTTAGCGGTGATGCCACCCGCGCTTTGGGCGAACGCATCGCTGCCTCATTCGGGTCGCCATTGGGTGCCATGGAGGTGATGCGCTTTAGCGATGGCGAGTTTCAGCCGTGCATCAACCAATCTGTCCGTGGTTCGGATGTGTTTCTGATTCAAAGTACTTTCGCGCCGAGCGATAACCTCATGGAGCTGTTGCTGATGATTGATGCGTGTAAGCGGGCATCAGCCCACTACATAACGGCGGTGATTCCCTATTTTGGTTTGGCTCGCCAAGACCGCAAAGACAAACCGCGGGTGCCGATAGCCTCGCGCTTGGTGGCTGATATGCTTACCGCGGCGGGCGTTACACGGGTCATGACCATGGACCTTCACGCACCGCAAATTCAGGGCTTTTTCAACGTTCCTGTCGATCACCTCGATGCAACAACCATTTTTATTCCGTACATCAAGCAACTAAAGCTCGATAATCTCATCATCGCCGCACCCGATATGGGCGCGACGCCAAGGGCTAAATTATTCTCTAAATTGCTGGATTGCGACATGATTGTGTGCGACAAAACCCGTACACGGGCGAATGTGGTGGAGCGAATTAATGTCATTGGCGACGCGCGCGACAAAAATGTGGTGATTGTTGATGATCTTGTGGATACCGCCGGAACGATTGGAAAAGTCGCTGAGGAAATCATGAAACAAGGTGCCCTGAGTGTGCGTGCGGTGGCTACGCATCCTGTACTTTCGGGCAAAGCATACGATAACATCAACGCATCGGCCTTAACCGAATTGGTGGTGACGGATACCTTACCACTGCGTGGGGTTTCGCCGAAGATTAAGGTGCTCACGGTTGCCGACCTCTTTGCACGATCGATCCGCAGCGTTAAGGAATTTAGTTCCATCAGCCACCTCTTTGAAGTCACTGTCAAACAACTTTAATCCAATATTTAATTTTTAAACCCAATTCCATGAAAACCATCAACTTGAGCGGCTCCCTCCGTGGGGGCGTAGGGAAGTCAGATGCTAACCAGTTGCGCGCCGAAGGCAGGGTGCCTTGCGTGCTGTACGGGGGCGCTGAACAAATTCACTTCTGGGCCTATGGCTATGATTTGAAATCGGTATTGTTCACGCCGGATACGTACCGGGTGCATCTCGACATTGACGGACGGAAATTTGAGGCCATCGTTCAGGAAGCGCAGTTCCATCCCTTAAACGAGGCCATGATGCACGTCGATTTCTATTTATTACAGGCTGGCAAATCAATTAAACTTGAGTTACCGCTCGAGTTTGTAGGTGTATCGCCTGGGGTAAAGGCGGGCGGTAAGTTCGCAGCCCGTGTTCGTCGCGTTAAAGTGAAGGGTAATCCAGATCATTTCCCCGCTACCGTGCAGGTTGATATTTCTAAACTTGATCTTGGGGGTGTGGTGCGCGTTAAGGACATTCCTACCGAGAACTACGTGATTCTGGATGCCCCGAACAATCCTGTGGCCAGTGTCATCATCCCACGTGGATTGAAGGGACAGGCTGCTGGATAAAAATCACCCCCTCAGTAGGTCGTGAAATTTTTGGTCGTTGGTTTGGGTAATCCGGGTGCGGAATATGCCCAAACACGCCACAATATCGGTTTTATGATACTCGACGCGCTGGCGTCGGTTGGGGGTAATGTACCAGTCACTTTTGAAACAAGCCGATACGGTTGGCACGCGGAGCTGCGTTGTGCAGGTCACCAATTGTTGTTGCTGAAGCCATCTACCTACATGAATTTGAGTGGTCAGGCGGTGCGTTATTGGCTGGGTGTAGAGAAGCTGGGGGTTGAGCAGCTGCTGGTACTCACCGATGATCTGAGCTTGCCGGTGGGACGGCTCAGGTTGAGGGGGCAGGGAAGCGCGGGTGGGCATAATGGACTCGCGCACATCGAGGAAACTTTGGGAACTCAGGCCTATGCCCGTGTTCGTTTTGGCATTGGATCTGATTTTCCGAAGGGTAGGCAGGTCGAATATGTCTTGGGAACGTTCGGAACTGAGGAATGGCCAGAGGTCACAGAGGGGATCGACCGCAGCGTAGCGTTGGTTCGGATGTACGTGGCGCGCGGATTATCGCACACCATGAGCCTGTTTAATAAAGGGTAGTCGGGAGAATCGTCGTTGATTTCGATAGAAATAACCGTTGACTTTAAAAGAATCAACGGAGAATCATGATGGACCCAGTCAGTGTTCGCTCAGCCTCACCTGGATTTTTATAGGTTAACCGATAGGTATAGGTGCCATTCGGGCAGTCAGAATCTTTAAAGCTGCCGTCCCATGATTCCGCTTGATCTACGGATGCGAATACTCTTTGCCCCCAACGGTTGTAGATTTCGATCTTGTATGTTTTCCACGTACAAATGGCGATGGGCTGGAAGCGGTCATTGACTCCATCGGAATTCGGCGTGAAGACATTGGGAATTGTTGGGATGCAAGGGTCTTCATCTTTCGGGCAATCGTCTATGGTCAATCGAAGTGAGCTGGTGTCATTACCGCAGGCAAATGTGGAGATGCAAAGGACATCATAACTGCCTGTCGATGAAAAGGTATGGGTCGGGTTGGGTGAAGTCGACATATTATTGGAACCGCTATTGGGGTCGCCAAAATTCCAATGGTAGGCGGTGACGGTTTGGCCAGAGCTGAGGGAGAATGCGTACTGCAAATCTGTACAGGTATCTGGTACTACTCGTCCGATTTGCGCTTGTAAATCACCCGAAAGAATATTTAGGTTCAGAATCCGTATGCTGTCGCAACCGCTGATTGTTGTAATGGTGTCGCTGTAGGTTCCACTTTGGGTGTAGAGGGTGCCCCAGGGCGCGGTATAATTGATGCAAGCGGTAACGTTCTGGGTGTTTACCGAGCCTCCCGGACTGATAACGATGGTGTCTTTTGCAATGAAGGGTAGGCAATTGACGGAGAATGCGTAGAATATTTCATAGGTTCCAGGTATACTGTTGTTGAGGTTAACCACACCCGTGGCGGCATCGATCGATAAGCCAGGAGGGTTAGCGTAGAATGTTCCGCTAGAGTTTCCTTGTAGTATGGGTGAAAGGGTGCCCGTTGAAGTACAGAATGGTCCGGGGGGGTAGTTGATGCTTGCAGAGGATGTGTTGTTAGGGCCGCAGCAATTTCCAGTTAGCCCACTCACACGATAAGGTGTAGTATCACTCCAGCAGCAATACTGAACGGTTAGTCCCCTCAAACTACCCCCGAATCGGGTCTGAAAATGGTCCACAACCTGATCGATGGTATTGCAGCCTCCTTGGTACGAATTGGCATCGCAGGTAGCCAGACATATGATGCCTGTATTGTTGCCGTTGGGCAAATTTAGTATGTTGTTGGGGTTGGGCGGACTGATGATCCCTACGGGTGGTGCAAATGAAATGGATGTTATGGATGGGTTCACCCCAGAAATGCTGGAGGCCGAAATGGGAAATCCACAGTGGTTGTTCAATTGGGCTGAATTGAAGCCAGCATAATAGACCTCAGTTACGCAGGCTGAGAAAGGGCCGGTGATGGTTACCTGAACGGGTTCGTAGGTGCAAATACCCAGGCGCAGGTTGGGTATGTTTTGGTCTATAATGATGCGGAGTTTACCGCCATCGTAGTTGGCAAACATCATCCAGTTGCCGTTGGAGTCGCAACTCACCGGGGGGTTCTGTGCCTGTGCCGGGCTGAAGAGGCAAAATACCCCGAGAAAAAGGCAGATAACAGTGCGTCGAATGAGATTATTTCGGACCTGAAAATGCATCAAATGGGTCATGAAAATACAAGTTGTATAATGATCAGGAGGCACTAACAACGCAAAAATGGGTGCTTTTGTTTGTCTATAGAATTAAAGCAGTTCGCCGTCAGAGGGTTGACGCGACCGCAGCCAATGGGGCTTGAGCAGGGCAATGAGCAAGGTAACTAAACTGAGCAGGGTGAGGGCGATACTGGAGGCAAAACTAATCCGCTCGCTGCTCAAGTAGGTGGCCGGCTCAAATCGAAATTCAATATTGTGGGCCCCGGCGGGTAATTCTAATCCCCTAAACGTATAATTAACCCTTTTGTGCGGCACAGGTCGACCATCTAGGTAGGCATTCCATCCTTTGTCGTAGTACATTTCGGAAAACACGGCAAATTGTTTCGTGCTTCCTGTGAAGGCGTAACGGAGGGTGTCGGGATGGTATGAAGTGAGCT
>SXGU01168765.1_pt1 | contig 17624 bp, 15 predicted proteins | sample 3174531 | NCBI WGS metagenome assembly SXGU01 (sample SAMN11356863, study PRJNA531348) | freshwater metagenome | isolation source: freshwater sample F1-140 | place: China: Fuxian Lake, Yuxi | collected 2017-12-25 | reverse complement strand
GCGTCGCGTTCGGCGGGTGCGTGGTGGCGGGTCTCGGCGAGGCCGGCGAGGCGGGCCAGGCTGAGCAGTTCCCAGGCGCGGCAGTGGGCGCGATCGATGCCGCCGTAGCCGTCGAGGAACGCCGCGCGAGCCTCGGCGACCATGTCGGTGCTGCGTCGGCCGACGACGGCCTCGCGCGTGAGGTGGGCGAGCATGTTGGCCACGTCGAGCGCGGCCGGTGCCATGGTGCAGTCGTCGAGGTCGATCCACGCGACGTGCTCGCAGTCGACCACCAGTTGCCGCGGGTGGCAGTCGCGATGAGAGGGCACGAGCGGCGTGCCGTGGAGCAGCGCGGCGCCATCGATCACGCGATCCACCTGGGGCAGCAGGTGGTCGGGCGTCATCGTTCGCAACTGCGCGACCTCGTCGTCGACCGTCCACTGCCGGTCGAGGTCGGCGCCACTCTCGTGGAGCCTGCGGAGGGCCACGCCCGCCCGGTGACAGGAGGGCACCCACTCGCCGTCGTCCACCGACTGCAGTTCGAGACCCGGTCGATGACCGACCACGCCGACATGGCCGGTGACATCGCATCCGTACGAGGGTGGCACGATGTCGGCGAGGCCCGCGGCGGCGAGGGCGCTGAGGCGACGATGGTTCCCGCGAGCACGCGGGCTGTGGAAGACCTTCACCACCAGGGTGCGCCGGCCGTCGGTGGCGAGTGCCGTGACGCGCCGCCCTGGCACATGCCGCAACACCTCGGTGACGGTCACGTCGGGGTGGAACGCGAACGACGCGCCGAGCGCGTCGCCGAGCCGGTCGTCGGCGGGCAGCAGGAGGTCAGGCCACTGCACGGGCGTGCTCCGCCATGCCCACGATGCGGCGCGCCCGCTCGTTCCAGCCGTGGTGCGCCAGTGCGTGAGCGCGTCCGGCGGCTGCTCGAGTAGCGGCGGACGGGTCGTCGGCCACGCGCGACATCGCCGCCGCGAGCGCCTCGGCGTCGCCCGGCGCGACCAGGGTGCCGAACGCGCCGTTGCCGAGTGCGTCGGGGATCTGACCGATGGCACTGGCCACCACCGGAGTGCCGGCCGCGAGGTACTCATAGAGCTTGAGCGGCGAGAACGAGAACCCGTCGAGGGCGGGATACGGAGCGATCGCCATGTCGACCGCGGCCAGCAACGTGGCCACCTCGTCGTGCGACCGGTGGCCGAGGAAGTGCACCCTGGTCTGCACGCCCAGTGCGTCGGCGAGCTCGCTGAGTTCCTGACGCACCGGCCCGTCGCCCACCACGGCGAGGTGCAGCTGTGAGCGACGCGACACCGCGGTGATGGCAACGTCGACGCCGTGCCAGGGTCGCAGCGCGCCCACGAATCCGGCAACGATCGCATCGCCGGGGAGGCCGAGTTGCTCACGTGCGGCGTCCCGTGTCGGCAAGGTGCGGAACCGCTCGACCTCGGCGCCGTTCTCCACGACCACGCAACGGGAGGTGGGGGAGGCATGGCGCACCTTCTGCGCGACCTCCTCGCTCACGGCCACTGCGAGATCGGCCTCGGCGAGCACCTGACGCTCGATCGACGTGGCGAGATCACCGAGCTGCAGCCCCCGCCACTGCGCATCCTCCTCGGCGAGCAGCGCGTTCACCTCGACCACGTGGTGCGTGCCGGGCATCGTGGCGACGAGCCGGCGGCCGGCGTCGCCGAACAGCGACAGGCGCTCGTACACCAGCTCGGGCGCGAACTCGCGCACCGCCGGGCCGAGATGGGTGACGACGTGTTCCACGAAGGCGAGCTTGTTGTGCTCGCGCTGCAGACCCTCGGCCCGGCCAGGGTGGGGCAGCAGCCGTACGTCGGCGAGCGATGCGGCGAACGACGGGTCGAGGTGCTCGTGCCCGGCGACGGCGACCAGTTGCACCTCGTGCCCTTCGGCGGCGAAGGCCGACGTGATCGACGCGAGGTGCATCGACGCGCCCTTCTCGCCCGGCAGACGGATGCCCAGGTCGGTGCAGAGCACGGTGATCCTCATCGGCCGGTGGCCTCGTGGAACACGTCGAGCAGCGCTGCCGTGGCGAACGCGGGAGCGAACTCGCCGATCACTCGGGTACGGCCGGCGGCGCCCATCGCTGCGGCGCGGTCGGGGTGCGCGAGCAGATCGTCGATGGCGGCGGCCAACGCGGCGGCGTCCTCGGGCGGCACCAGCACGCCGTCGCGCCCGGTGGCGATGAGCTCGTCGAGCCCCACCACATCGGTGCTCACCACGGGGATGGCACGGGCCATCGCCTCGATGAGCACGGTGGGCATGCCGTCGCGGTCGCCGTCGGGATCGATGCGGCACGGCAGGGCCAGCAGCGCACACCGGCGATAGGCGGCGTCGACCTCGGTGGAGGGGAGGGGACCACGGAACACGATCCGATCGGCGATGCCCAACGAGCCGGCGAGTTGTTCGAGGTCGGCGCGGCACGGGCCGTCGCCGATGATCTCGAGCGTGCGGTCGGCGGTCGTGTGCGCCATGGCCTGCACCAGCAGATCGATGCCCTTCTTCGGCACCAGGCGGGCCACGCACAGCACCGGCCCGGCAGCATTCGGCACGAGCGCGTCGGGCATCGGGAGGCCGTTCGGCACATACCGCACGCGGCGGCCGGGCAGTTCCTCACGGAGGTGCTTCACGTTGTAGTGCGAGACGGTGACCACCGTGGTGGCCTCGCCCAGGCGCTCGGGCAGTCGATCGGCGTTGTCCACGTGGAAGATGTCCTTCGCATGGGCCGTCACCGAGAACGACACGCCGGCCAGCGCCGCAGCATCGCGCGCCACCTCGGCGGCGGCAGTCGCGAAGTGCGCATGCACGTGCTGGTAACCGTCGCGGCGCACGCGATCGGCCACCATGCCGGCCTGCTGGAACCGGCGCCAGCCGCCATGACGGCGCGCCCGTACCGCACGGCGCGACCACTCCACCGGATGGCGCAGGCCGACTCGCAGGTGAGCGGCGAGCAGTTCCGACGTCCAGCGTGGCTTGCGCGGCAGGTAGCGCACGGGCGCCCGCACGGCGGCGACATCGGGATGCTGGGCGCCGGCCTCGGGCTCGAGCAGCGCCTCCACGCCGACGTGCACGCCCTGGGCCTCCAGCCCCAACAGTTCGCGGACGATGAACGTCTCCGACAAACGCGGATATCGCTTCAGCACGTACAGCACACGGAGTCCGTCACCATCTCGGGTGTCGGGATCGGTGGACGGGAGCACGGCGCGGGCCTCCAGGTGTGTGTCGTCGACCGCCGTCATCGTCCCGCTCCCCAGGACGCTGCGGCCAACGTCCGGTCGTGATCCTTCAGGCTCCGCTCCCACCGCCGCTGCCCTGTCGACGGGCCACGGAACTTGCGGTACACCCCGTCGTGGGCCATCAGCGCCCCGTGCGTGCCCTGCTCCACGATGCGCCCGCCCTCGAGCACGACGATGCGATCGGCGTGCTCGATGGTGGACAGGCGGTGTGCCACCACGATGGTGGTGCGCGCCCGAGGGAGGTTCTCCAGTGCGGCGATGATCAGTTCCTCGGAGGCCGGGTCGAGTGCGCTCGTCGGCTCGTCGAGGATGAGGATCGGCGCGTCGCTCAGGATGTCACTAGCGATCGCTACTCGCTGGCTTTGGCCACCGGACAGGTTCGCACCGCGTTCGCCGATGGGCGTGTCGAGCCCCATCGGCAGCCGCGACGAGAACTCGTCGACCAACGCGAGCCGGGCGGCTCGCTCGATGTCGGCGTCGGACGCCCACGGGCGACCGATCGCGATGTTGTCGCGCAGCGTGCCGCGCAAGAGCGTGCAGTCCTGCAGCACCATGCTCACCTGACGGCGCACCGACCGGAGGCTGACGTTGCGCAGGTCGACACCGTCGATGCACACCTGCCCCTCGGTGGGGTCGATGAGGCGTGGCACCAACGAGGCGATGGTGCTCTTGCCGGCGCCGGTGGGGCCCACCAGCGCCACGGTCTCGCCGGCCTGGATGGTGAGGTCGACATGGTCGAGCGCCAACTCGCGCCCGTAGGTGAAGCTCACGTCGACCAGTTCGATGGCGCCGCGGGTGGGAGGCATCCATGCCGCGTACGGGTGATCGACGATCTGCGGCGCTTCTGCCAGCACGTCGCGGATGCGCTCGACCGACACCATGCCCTTCGAGAACGAGTTCGACAGCTTGGCGAGCGCCTTCACCGGCTTGTACATCGAGCCGACGTAGCTGAGGAACACCAGCAGTTCACCGGGGCTGAGCTTGCCGTCGAGCACGCGGATGGCGCCGAAGCCCATCACCAGCGCCGTCGAGATGACGGCGGTGATGTCGACCGCGGGGCTGAAGCGGGCCTGGTAGCGGGTGGCCTCCAGGCCGGCGCGCAGGCTGTTGCCGGTGAGTTCACCGAACCGCTCGCTCTGGGTGTCCTCCAGCGAGAACGCCTGCACCAACTGCATCGCGGCCAGGTGCTCGCTCGCGGCGGCGGCGACATCACCGTCGGCCTTGCGGGCCCGTCGCGACGCCGCCTTGAGGCGCTTGGTCGAGGTCCACACCACGTACACGAGCACCGGGGTGGCGGCGAGTGCCACGAGAGCGAACACCGGATCGAGCCAGAACATCACGGCCGTCATGCCGATGAGCAGCAGCGCGTTGGGCAGCAGGACTGCGAGGCTCTGCACCACCAGGTCCTGCGCGCGGTCGGCGTCACCCGTGAGCCGGGTGGTGAGATCGCCGACGCGATGCTCGCCATGGAACCGCAGCGAGAGGCGGTTGAAGTGCGAGAACACCGAGTCACGCACGTCGTTGGCGATGCGCAGGCCCGAGGACGACAACAGCCGAGTGGCCCAGTAGTCGAGGAATGCCGCCATCGCCACGATGAGGATCAGCGACAGGCATGCCGCCACGAGCAGGCCGATGCGCCGTTCGCCGGTGGTGATCGCGGTGCCGAGCACGTCGTCGACCACCACGCGCAACGGCCAGGGTTGCGCCAACCCGGCCACCACTTCCAGCAGCGCACAGCCGCCACCGATGGCGAGCTCCTTGCGGTAGGGACGGGCGTGGCCGGCGAGGAACCGGAAGCTGCTCATCGGCCGACGGCCAGGCGGTCGTGGCGGGAGGCGATGCCGGCCATGTCGGCGAGCAGGGCGGCGGTGCGGTCGGCGCCGTCGAGGTGCACCCCGGCGTCGGCCAGCGAGCGCGGGTCGAGGCGGCGGGGACGGTGCAGCAGCCACGACAGTTCGGCGATGTCGGCGCCGGCGTCGACGATGTCGGCCAGGCCGAGCGACGAGAAGCGACTGGCGCGGATGGCCTGCTCGCGGCGAGGTGCCCGGCGGGGCACCAACAGGGGCTTCACGCCGGCCGCCAACGCCTCGACGGTGGTGTTGTAGCCGGCCATCTGCACCGAGGCCGCAGCACGCATCAGCAGGTCGCCGCAGCGTTCCACCGTGCCGACCACCTCGAGACGATCGAGACCGTCGAACTCGCCACCGGTGCGGGCGAGCGGGCCGACGATCATGATGCCGCGCCACTCGCGGTTGCGGCGGACGAGCTCGGTGCCGATACGGCGTACGTCGTGACCGTCGGCCCCGCCCCCGGCGGCCACCACCAGCAGGCGAGGGTCCACCGCGGGCTGGCGGCGGGGACGCATCGCCTCGGGCATCACCCAGCCCACGTAGTCGGGGGTGAGCGGCAGTCCGTACTCCTGCTCGTGGTCGCACACATGGCGTGCGCCGTACACCAGGGCGTGGTCGTAGACGTCGGCGGCGCCGGCCCACCGTTCGCTGGCCAGCTCGCGGCGCACGGCGCCCGCGTCGTCGATGATGTCGCGCAGGCCGAGCACGGTGGCGATGCCGAGCTGGTTGCAGCGATCGAGGCCGGGGCGCAGCTCGCCCTTCGTGCCGAAGGGATGACGATCCACCACCACGACGTCGGGTCGCACGGTCTCGATGACCCGCTGGAACGTGCCGGCTCGGCGTTCGAGCACCTGCGTCTCGGTCATCACGCCGTTGCGGTAGGTGCCCGTCTCGTCCTTCACGAACGTGGGCACGCGTACGATGCGGATGTCGCGACGGCGCAACCAGGGCAGGTCGGCCGCCACGCCGGTGACCACGGTGATGTCGGCGTGGGGGTCGCGGCGCAGCACCGCTTCCGCCAGCGACACGTTGCGGCGGACGTGGCCGAGGCCGAAGCCGTCGTGCGACGTGAAGACGTAGGAACCCATGTCATCAGCGTCGTCGCTTGCGGGGGCAACCAACAGTGGCCGTTCGGGGTGGGCCATGGACCGACTGGTACTAGTACCGATGTACACCTCCCGTCACCAAACGTTCACCTGCTGTTCGGCGTGGGGCTCAGGTGCGGTACTGCACCCCCGGGAGCACGCAGAGCTGCTCGAAGACCAGGTTGGCGGCCGTGAGGGCCGTGTTGCCCGAGGTGTCGTACGCGGGTGCCACCTCCACCAGGTCGCACCCCACGAGTCGCAGGCCGCGGCAACCGCGGACGATCTCGACGCCCTGCACCGACGTGAGGCCGGCGATCTCGGGTGTGCCCGTGCCCGGGGCGAACGCCGGGTCGAGGCCATCGATGTCGAACGTGAGGTACACCGGAGCGTCGCCGAGCGAGGCGCGCACCTCCTCCATCAACGGCGTGAGGGACCGGTGCCAGCACTCCTCGGCCGTCACCACGCGGCCTCCCAGGGACGTGATCCAGTCGAAGTCATCGGCCGCGTACCCGCTGCCGCGCAGGCCGATCTGCACCACTCGAGTGGGATCGACGAGGTGCTCCTCGATCGCGCGCCGCAGCCACGACCCGTGGGTGATGGGTTCGCCGAACATGCTGGGGTTCACGTCGGCGTGGGCATCGACGTGGACGACGCCCACCGGCCCGTGGTGCGCGGCCACGGCCTGCAGCACCGGGTGGGTGATGGTGTGATCGCCGCCGAGCCCGATGGGTACGGCACCGGCAGCGAGCACGTCGGCCACGAAGTCGCGGATGATGGGCACGCACGCGGGCGCATTGAAGGTGTTGATCGCCACATCACCGATGTCGGCGATGGCGAGGCTGTCGAACGGTGCCGCTCTGGTCGCCATGTGGTACGGCCGCAGCAGTGCGCTCTCCGCGCGGATGGCGCGTGGGCCGAACCGAGCGCCGGGGCGGTTCGAGGTGCCGATGTCGAACGGCACGCCGTACACGGCCACGTCGAGGCCGTCGGCGGTGTCGCGCGCCGGCAGGCGCATGAACGTGGCGGGCCCGCCGAAGCGTGGCATCTGGTTGCCGCCGAGCGGCTGGGGTCGAGACGGTTCGCTCACGCCCCGATCTTCCCACGGTGGGGTCAGGGCATACGTGGGTCGAGCGCGGCCAGTTCGAGGAACCGTTCGAACGCGTCGTTCACGCCCTCGTGGTCGCCGCTCATCAGCAGGTCGATGAGCAGCCCGCGCACCACGCCGGCGAGCAGGCGCGATTGCCGGTGCGCGTCGGGGCCGAGCCACTGTGCCTGTGACTCGCTGGCCGCCGCCCAGTCGTGCAGGCGCTCGACCAACTCCTCGGTGCCAGGACGCTGCCGCATCGCCGCGGCGTACATCTCCACCATCAGCACCTGCTCGTTGCGGCGCTGCGGGCTGCTGACCTCCCGCCACACGGCGCGCGACGCCTCAGCCGGGTCGTCGGCATGCTGCTGTGCCACCGGCCATGCTGCGGCATACAGCCGTTGGTCGAGTGCCTTCACGACCTCGGTGACCAGGCCTTCCTTCGAGCCGAAGTGGTAGATGAGCATGCGATGGCTGGTGCCGATCTCGTCGGCCAGCTGGCGCAGGCTGAGGTCGGCCAGTCCGCGTTGCACCACGGTGTCGACCGCGGCCTGGAGGAGCGTCGCCCGGGTGTCACTCATGGTTGCAGCGTACTGTACCACTTGGTACGTTGGTCTGTACCAAGTGGTACAGACCAACGAGGAGCATCGACGTGGACCTCACCACCACCCGCATCATCGACGTGCCGATCGACCGTCTCTGGTCGCTGCAACTGGCCCACGAGTCATGGCCCGAGCACCTGCCCAACTTCTCCGCCGTGCGCCGGTTGCAGCCCGGTGCGCCGTTCGGGGTGGGCAGTGCCGCCGAGATCACGCAGCCCGCGCTCGGCACCGTGACCTGGACGGTCACCGAGTTCGCCGTCGACGACACCCACCGCAGCTTCACCTGGGAAGGAGCCGCCAAGGGCGTGCGCTACGCAGGGTCGCACCGCGTGGAGGCCATCGGTGCGGCATCGAGACTCACGCTCGGCATCCGGGCCACCGGAGTGCTCGTCACCCTGATGGGCCCGTTGGTGAAGGGTCGCATGCAGCGTGCCATCGACGACGAAGCGGCGGCGTTCGAACGTTGGGCGTTGTCGGCCGACGGCTGACTCCAGCGGTCAGGTGCGCACCCGTTCGATGGCGTCGAACAGGTCGGCGCCGGTGAGCGACTCGATGATGTGACCCTCTCCGGGTACCTCGGTGAGCTCCACGGTGATGCCGAGGTCCTCCAGCGCGGCCTCCGTGTCGCGTGCCGCCTCCAGCCAGCCGGTGTCCTCCGCGCCGACGAACATCGCCACGCCGAGGCCGGTCAGGCGTGCGAGGGCCGGGTCGTCGCCGCCATCGGGGGAGTTGCCGGGGAACACCACGAGCGAACGGAACCGCTCCGGCGTGGCGATGGCTGCGGCGAAGGCCGACAGGCCGCCGTTGCTCACCCCGGCCAGATCGAACCGGCCGCCCTCCGGCGGATACTCGGTGGCGATCGCGTCGAGCAGTTCCGGTACCAGCGCCGCGGACGCGTCGGTGAAGAACAGACCCGTCGCCGGCGCGGCCGGTGACAGCACGACGTAGTCGCGTTCGAGCGCGGCGTCCCGCCATCGTTCGGACACGATGCGTTCGGCGAGGTCGATGTCCTGGCCGCCGGGCGGGAAGGCGAACAGCACCTTGCCCGGTGCCCCCGCCGTGCGGCCCTCCGGCACCAGCAACACGTACTCGACCACGGTGCCGTCGGTGGTGGTGAACGTGCGCCGAGTGACCTGCCCGGCGACCACGGGTGCGGCGGTGGTGTCGGCGGTGGTCGCACTGCTGCACGCGGCAAGTGCGAGCACGGCAGCCGCGACGAGTGGACGAGCCCGGAAGGAGACCATCACGACAGTCTGTCCCCGAACTGGTCAGCCTTCGAACAGGGCCGCCCCTGCTCGGCTGCTGACCAGTTCGGCAAGCAGCGGCCAGAGCGGGTGACCGGATCCGTCGCTGCGCTCCTCCCGATTCGTCGGGACCGAGCGTGCGCTGCGCGCAGAGCGGGTGACCGGATCCGTCGCTGCGCTCCTCCCGATTCGTCGGGACCGAGTCGTGGCCGCAAGCGGCCAGAGCGGGTGACCGGATCCGTCGCTGCGCTCCTCCCGATTCGTCGGGACCGAGCGTGCGCTGCGCGCAGAGCGGGTGACCGGAATCGAACCGGCATCATCAGCTTGGCAGGCTGAGGTTCTGACCGTTGAACTACACCCGCAGAACGGGAGCGAGGTTATCGGCGGGTGGACCGAGTGGGGAACCCGCCGTTGCGAGCGAGCCGGGCTTCTAGGCTGACCGGCACACGGAGGTGTGTCGTTGGAGGTCTGTCGAGCAACCGAGTCCCACATCGACGGCATCGCTGCAGCGCGCCTGTCCAATGGGTCGGCGCACGACGACTCGGGGGCCGATGCCGGCTACTGCCGTTACCTCATCGAGGAGGGGCACCTGTTCGTCGCGGTCGAGGGGACGAACGTGCTGGGCTTCGGCGGCGCCATCGATGTCGGTGACGCTCGCCTCCTGAGCGACCTGTACGTGCACCGTCAGGCACACGGCCGCGGCGTCGGCTCGGCGCTCCTGGCAGCCGCGATGAACGGCGCAGTGCAGCGGTTCACGTTCGCCTCCAACGACCCGGCCGCGTTGCCGCTGTACCTGCGCGCCGGGATGGTCGCGTGGTGGCCGCTGCTCGCGGTCAGTGGCACACGTTCCTCGCTGCGGCCACCGCTGGGTTGTTCGGCGTTCGACGTGAGCGTGCACCAGGCCGCCGAGTACGAACTGGTGGCCACACACCTCGACCGGTCGGCCACGTTCCGCTACTGGGCCGGCCGCATCGGCGCCCGCACGCTCGCCGTCGAGCGCGATGGGCGACGCATCGCGGTGGCGTCGGTGCGCGTCGACGAGCTGCACGTGCGCATCGAGCACCTCCTGGCCCACGACGAGGATGCGCTCGATGCCATCGCCGCGATCACCCATCTGCTCGGTGTGGAGTCGGTGTCGTTGTACGTCCCCGGCTGCCGCACCTTCGCCGCGCAGTTGTTCGAGCGTCGTTTCGTCGTCGACGACACGTCGGTGTTCATGGGCTCATCCCTCGAACTGGTCGGGCCGATGCTGCAGGTGGTGCATCCCGGCCTGAGCTGACGTCAGCGGAGGTATCGGTCGGGCAGCACCTTGCCGGGGTTCATGATGCCGGAGGGGTCGAGCGCGCGTTTCACCGCGGCCATGACCCGCAACGCGCCATCGCCGAGTTCCGCCGCGAGATGCTCGCGCTTGCCGATGCCGATGCCGTGCTACCCGGTGCAGGTGCCGCCGAGGTCGAGCGCTCGATGCACGAGCCGGTCGTGCACGGCCTCGGCGGCTGCGACGTCGTCAGGATCGTGGCGGTCGACACTCATCACCACGTGGTAGTTGCCGTCGCCGACGTGGCCGAGGATGGCGCCGAACACGCCGTGCTGTTCCAGGTCGCGTTGTGTCGCCTCGACGGCGTCGGCCAGGGCCGAGATGGGGACGCACACGTCGGTGGCGAAGATCGAGCCGCCCGGCTTGGTGGCCCGACACGCCAGTGCCGCATCGTGCCGGGCCTGCCACAGGCGACGCCGGTCGGCGGCATCGATGGTCTGTTCGAACGATTCGCCGCGGTGGCCCCGCATCACCTCGCGGCACTGACCGATGGCGTGCGAGGTGCCGGTCTCGGTGCCGTGGAACTCGAGCAGCAGCAGGGTCTGCTCCGGTAGTTCGGTGCCGGAGTACGCGTTCACCGCCCGCACGGCGGTCGCGTCCAACAGTTCGATACGTGCCACGTCGATGCCCAACTGGATCGTCTCGATGACGGCGTCGACCGCGTCGCGTACGGTCGGGAATCGCACCGTGGCGGCGGCGATGACCTCGGGAATGCCGAACACCCGCAACGTGAGCTCGGTGATGATGCCCAGGGTCCCCTCCGCGCCCACGAACAGATGGGTCAGGTCGTAGCCCGCCGACGTCTTCCTCGCTCGACGAGCGGTGGTGACGACATCGCCCTCGGGTGTGACGACGGTGAGCGCGATGACGAGTTGCCGCATGGCGCCGTACTTCACCGTGGTGGTGCCGGATGCGCCCGTCGATGCCATGCCGCCCAACGTGGCATCGGCGCCGGGGTCGACGGGGAAGAAGAGTCCATGCGGCGCAAGTGCTTCGTTGAGCTGCACCCGGTGCACCCCGGGCTGCACCGTGCAGTCGAGGTCGTCACCGCTGATGCGGAGCACCTGGTTCATGTGCGACAGGTCGATCGACACGCCGCCGAGCACCGGGGTGCAGTTCGCCTCCATCGACGTGCCGGCACCGAACGGCACCACGGCGACGCGGTGTCGTGCACAGACGCTGACCACGGCGGCCACCTCCGCAGTGCTGTGCGGATACACCACCGCATCGGGCATCGCCGGCGCGTGGAAGCTCTCGTCGTGGGCGTGGTGCTCGCGGACGGTGGTGTTGGTGGTGCACCGGTCACCCAACAGTGATCGGAGTTCGGCAAGTGCATCGGCAGACATCGGCACGGTGGGCATCGTGAACACATCCTTGCCGTTCCGACACGGTGTCGACACAGTTGGTCGGGATACCATCGCTCGATGGGGAGCATGGCGGGCCGCCTTCCACGGGCTCGGTGGTGCGCGGTCGCAGCGGCACTGCTGGTCGGCTGTGCCGGGTCCGACGAGGCCACCACCGTGGTGCGCGGGGCCGACGACATCCAGGTGATGTCGCCCGACGAGGTCGCTGCCCAACGATTGCCCACACTCACCACCCTGGCCAGCACCACCACGGGTTCCCTGGCGCCGGGCGACACCGCCCCGGCCGCGGAGACGGTGCCCCAGAACCAGGACGACCGCCCACCCGAGCTGCGCCTCTTCGAGGCATTCGGCAACTTCCGCGGATGCCTCGAGGACAAGGGGTACGGCATCGAGGGCGACCTGCTCGACCCGAACAACCCCGCCTACCAGGACCCTGCGTACCTCGACGCGGTGCGCACCTGTGCCGCGCGCACCGACATCGTGGCCGTGCTGCAGGAAGTGCAGGCCACCCGATCCTCGCTCACGCCCGAGGAGGTCGAACAGCGCAACGAGGTCTTCATCGCGCTGCGCGACTGTCTCATCGACCGCGGCTGGACCGTGGAGACGCGCACCAGCGAGATCGGGCTGCTCGAACCCACGGTGTTCCAGAACGCCGACGGCGTGCTCGACGAACGCGACATCAACCAATGCCTCTCCGAGCAGCAGCTCGGCAGCTGAACCACGAACCAGGAACACATGAAGCAGTCCCACATCATCGCTGCCGTCCTCGGGATCACCGTCGTGGTCGCGGGTGGCGTGGCGGTCGGCCGACTCACCGCCGACGACGCCCCGTCCTCCGAGTTGCTCATCGTGCCGCGGCCGGTGGAGGTGCGTGACCTCGACGACGTCGTCACCATCACGGGGGAGGTGCGCCGCCAGGAGATCCAGGAGATCAACCTGCCGGTCGACGGCAAGGTGAGCAGCCTGACGGTCGACGACGGCGACACGGTCGACGCCGGCGACAGCCTGTTCGCGCTCAACGGACGCAGCGCCGTGGCCGTCGCCGGCGACTTCGCCTTCTTCCGGCAGCTCGATGTCGGCTCGGAAGGTCCCGACGTGCAGCAGCTGGAGACCATCCTCTCGGCATCGGGCTATCCGGTCTCCAGCGTCGACTCGCTGTTCACCGAGGAGACCCGCCGGGCCCTCGCCGACTGGCAGCGTGATCGTGGCTACGGCGGCGCGACGCCCGAGACCGTGGAGACCATCACGGTCGGCCTGTCGTCCAACCCGGCCGGCTACTCGGTGGGCAAGGCCAACACCGTTGCGTTCTCCATCGAGCCCGCACCGTCCACGGGCGGGTTCGGCAACGCACGGCGACCTGCGGCCGGTGCGCCGAAGCCGGTCATCCAACTCACCGCCACGCCGCTGGAGATCGACGAGGGCAACGAGGTCACACTCACCTTCACCGCGTCGCCGGTGCCGACCACCGACCTCACGGTCGACCTCACCATCGGCGGCGACGCCACCGGTGGCCAGCGTCAGGACGCCGACACCGACTACCGCACCATCGACAACTCGTTCGTCATGCCGGCTGGTGCCGCCACCTACACCATCACCGTGCCCATCTTCGTCGACGAGGTGAAGGAGGATCAGGAGGACCTCACGGTCTCGCTGACCGACCAGTTCGGCAACGACCCGAACTACGTGGTCGGTCCGTCGAACCAGGCGCGCATCCGCATCCGCGCCAACGGCGACGACCTCATCCCGCTGGTCACGGTGGAGGCGTCGAGCGCTCGTGTCGACGAAGGGGGTACGGCGTCGTTCACGTTCCGCTCCACCGTGGAGAGCAACGAGGACCTCGACCTCTCGGTCGCGCTCGGCGGCTCTGCAGTGTCGGGCAGCGACTTCGCCGAGGTCGATCTCGAGCAGATCACGATCCCCGCCGGTTCGAAGCAGACGACGCTGAACGTGCAGATCCGTGCCGACGACGTGGTGGAGGGCGACGAGCGACTGGTGGTCAACGTCGTCGACACCGCCGAGTACGCGCTCGGTGCCGCGGCGCAGGCCGCGGTCACCATCGAGTCGCGCGACCTGCCCGAACTCACCCTGGTGGGCGGGGGAGCGGTGCGGGAAGGCGGCACCACCTCGTTCACCATCATCGCCGACGCCCCGGTCACCGAGGACACCTCGGTGAACTACCAGTTGGGCGGTACCGCGCAGCCGGGCAGCGACTACGAGACCCTGGAGGGCACCGTGCTGCTGCGTGCCGGTACGTCGCGGGTCACGGTCACCATCGCCACCATCGACGACGACGTCATCTTCCTGCCGAGCGACATGGTCGTGGCCGACTGGCCAGCCCGCGTGGGCAAGGTGCTCGTCGACGAGGGCGAGTTCGTGTTGCAGGGCGCGCCCGTGCTCACGCTGAACGAGCCCGACTTCACGATCACGTTGTCGGTGACGGCCGAGGAACGTGCCGACCTCGAGGTGGGTCTCGCGGTGTTGGTGTCGCTCGACGCCGCCGATCAGGAACTGGCGGGCACCATCGCCACGCTCGACGAGAACGCCACGGTGGCCGACGACGGTGCCGAGTTGTACGAGGGCACCGTGGTGGTGGAGGGCGACGTGGCCGCGGTCGACGGCGCCCGCGCCACCATCGACGTCACGTTGTCGGAGCGCCTCGGCGTGCTCGCCGTGCCGGTGGCGGCGGTCCTGCGCTCTGCCGGTGGCGACGAGGTGCGCGTCATCAACGACGCAGGCACCATCAGCCGGGTGAAGGTCACCATCGGACTCGTCGACGGCGAATGGGTGGAGATCGTCGAAGGGCTGAAGGGGGACGAACTGGTCGTGGTCGACATCGACCCGCAAGCCGAGCCGCAGGACGAGGCGCCGACCGATGGATGACACACCGGTCAGCAGCCCGGCGCCGCTGTTGGAACTCGACCGCGTCTCGCGCCTCTACGGGCACGGTGACGCCGCAGTCGCGGCGCTGAAGGAGGTGTCGCTGCAGATCATGCCGGGTGACTTCATGTCGATCATGGGACCGTCCGGCAGTGGCAAGTCCACCATGCTCGGCCTGCTCGGGTGTCTCGACGTGCCGTCGAGCGGCGTCATCCGGGTCGGAGGTGTCGACGTGACGGAACTCGACGACGACGATCGCAGCCGCGTGCGCGGCGATCGCATCGGGTTCGTGTTCCAACAGTTCCATCTCATCCCGCACCTCGACGCGGTGAGCAACGTCGAGACAGCACTGCTGTACCGCGGCATCCGGCCGAAGGACCGCCGGGCGCGCTCGCTCGCGGCGCTCGATCAGGTGGGACTCGCCCACCGCCACGACCACCGACCGGTGCAGCTGAGCGGCGGGGAGCAGCAGCGCGTGGCGCTGGCGAGAGCGCTGGTCACCGAGCCGAGCATCGTGCTCGGCGACGAGCCCACGGGCGCGCTCGACTCGAAGAACGCCGAGCACGTGATGGAGATCTTCGCGTCGCTGCAGGCGCCCGAGCGGGCCATCGTGCTGGTCACGCACGACCCGGCGGTGGGGGAAGCGGCGCACCGCCGGGTGCGCATGCGCGACGGCTCCATCGTGGCCGACGAGCGGGCGGTGCCGACATGAGTGCAGCGCGCGATCTGGTGGGTGTCGCCGTCAACGGTCTGCTCGCACGCAAGGTGCGCACGGCGCTCCTGTTGCTGGGGCCGGTGATCGGTGTGGCCGCGATCGTCGCCGCCGTCGGTCTCACCGACAGCGCCAAGGGCGATCTGAAGCGCAAGGTCGACGAGCTCGGCACGAACCTCATCGAAGCCACGGCGGCCAGCAGTTTCGGTGGCCAGGACGCGAAGCTGCCGAAGGACGCGGTCGAGCGTGCTCGCACCGTCACCACGGTCGAGTCGGTGTCGGCGGTGCTGGAGCTGCAGAACATCGTGGTCACCCCGTACGAGGAAGCGGCGGAGAACTTCGAGACCGTGCCCGTGCCGGTGCTCGCCGCCGACACGTTGCTGCCTGGCGTGCTCGACGTGCCGATGGTGTCGGGTCGGTGGCTCAACGAGTTCGACGACGGTGTCAGCAGCCGCGCCGCCGTCATCGGCATCGGCCTGGCGCGGCAGTTCGATGTGCTGCCCGGGGAGGTGCGTTCGCTCTTGCTCAACGGCATCGAGTACTCGGTGATCGGCATCGTCGACGGCGTCGAACTCGAGCCTGCGTTCGACACGGCAGTGTTCATCACGTTCCAACGTGCCGCCGACGACTTCCTGCCCGACGAGGCGGTCGATGGCGACGTGGTGCTGGCCAACAAGCTGTACGTGCGGTCGGTGGAGAACCGTGAGGACGAGACTGCCGAAGCGCTGAAGGTGGCGGTGAACCTCGGCGGGCCGAACGAGGTGCAGACCGAACTGAAGTCGGAGGCGCTCGAGTTGGCGGCGCAGAGCGACCGCCAACTGCAGCTCATCGTGGTGTCGATGGGTCTGCTCGCGATCATCGTCGGCGGCATCGGCATCGCGAACGTGATGTCGATCTCCGTCATCCAGCGGTCCACCGAGATCGGCATCCGCCGCGCGCTGGGGCACACGCGTGGCACCATCGCCGCGCAGTTCATCCTCGAGGCCATCGCCGTCGGATTCTTCGGCGGGTTGCTCGGCGTTGCCGTGGGTGTCGGTGCCATCGCGATCGGTGTCACCGTCGCCGGCTGGGTGTTCACCCTGCAGCCGATGCTGGTGCCCCTCGGCGTGGTGCTCGCGATGGTGATCTCGGTGGTGGCCGGCCTGTATCCGGCCACGAGAGCCGCCCGGCTCGAACCGCTCGAGACCCTCCGGCTCGGCTGATCGTCAGCCGGTGCGCACGGGGAGGGCGTGCACCGCGGTGCGGACGACGTGGGCCACCTGCGGCAGGAAGTCGCCGTACGCGCTGGTGGTGCGCCAGTACATCGCGATGTGGCGGCTCGGCGCCGGCGCGCTGAACCGCAGCAGGCGCACGCCGTCGTAGTGCGGCACCGGCTCGTGCACAGCCAGTTCGGGGAGCAGCGTCGTGCCCACTCCGGCCGCCACCATCTGGCGCAGCGTCTCGAGGCTGGTGGCGCGGAAGCCGCGGCGTTCGCCCGCGCCGTTCAGCTGGCACACGCTCAAGGCCTGGGCGCGCAGACAGTGGCCCTCCTCGAGCAACAGCAGTTGTTCGCCCGCCAACGCGCTGAGGTCGATCTTCTTGCGGATGCGTGCCAGCGGATGGTCGGTGGGCACCGCCAGGACGAAGTCCTCCTCGAAGAGGGGTTCCTCGTGCAGCATGCCGTCGTCGACGGGCAGCGCCAGCAGGCCGACGTCGAGTCGGCCGTCGTGCAGTTGCTGCAGCACCACCTCGGTCTTCTCCTCCACCAGCAGCAGCTCGAGGTGAGGGAACCGGTCGTGCAGCGCCGGCACGATGTGGGGCAGGAGGTACGGCGCGAGCGTGGGGAAGACCCCGACGCGGAGCGTGCCCGACTCCGGGTCACGCGCCTGGCGGGCGACGTCGCGGATGGCATCGGCCTGCGTGAGCGCCTGCCGCGCGTGATCGACCACGCGGGCACCCGCGGCGGTGAGCAACACCTGCCGCGGGCTCCGCTCGAACAGTTCGACGCCGAGCTCCTTCTCGAGCTTCTTGATCTGGGTGCTCAGCGTGGGCTGGCTGACGAAACACGCCTCGGCCGCGCGGCCGAAGTGACGATGGTCGGCGACGGCGACGAGGTACCGCAGGTCACTCAGGTTCACGGCCGGTCCGGTCCATCGGCGTCATTCAAGCAGTCGCGCCGACCAGGGCCGGACCGTCGGTGGGCACCGAGGTGCGGATGAGGTGGTCGAACGCACTGAGCCCGGCGGTGGCACCCTGGCCCAACG
>SXGU01200512.1_pt1 | contig 17626 bp, 17 predicted proteins | sample 3174531 | NCBI WGS metagenome assembly SXGU01 (sample SAMN11356863, study PRJNA531348) | freshwater metagenome | isolation source: freshwater sample F1-140 | place: China: Fuxian Lake, Yuxi | collected 2017-12-25 | reverse complement strand
TGACGGCCTTCGCCGCGCACGAGCTGCGAACACCGCTCGCCGGCCTCAAGGTCCAGGCCCAGGTCGCCATGGCCGCCACCGATCCGGACGTGGCGAAGGCGGCTTTGCGCCAGATCCTGGCGGCCGTCGACCGGACCACGCGCCTCGTCCGCCAGTTGCTCGACGCCGCCCGGCTCGACGCCGCGGGGGATGCGCCCTCCCTGGCGGAGGTCGACGTCGGCGCGCTGGTAACGGAGACCGTGGAAGGCATGCGGACGCCCCCCGGGGTTCAGACCCAGATCGATCCGGGGCTACGGGGCTATACGCTGCTGGCCGACCCGGAGGGCCTGCGCCTCGCCGTCCGGAACCTGCACGAGAACGCCGTGCAGCACATGGAGACAGGCACGGTGGCGTGGGTCGCCCTGCCGGATGGCAGGGGCATCGTCGTCCGCGACGAGGGGCCGGGCATTCCGGAAGACGAGCTGCCCCACGTCACGACACGGTTCTTCCGGGGGCGCCACAAGAGCGCGACGGGTAGCGGCCTCGGCCTCGCCATCGCCGAGATGGCGTCCCGCCGAAGTGGCCTCAGCCTTCGCCTGCGCAACCGGACGGATCGCCCGGGGCTTGAGGCGGAGATCCTCCCGGGCTGAGACCGGTCAGCCGAGGTCCGGGCAGAAGATGTCCTTGAGGGTCGCCAGCACCCGCGCGGCCCTGGGGTCCTCCAGCCGGTAGTGGATCGTCTGGCTCTCGCGCCGGAAGGCGACCAACCCGTCCTCGCGCAGCTTGGCGAGGTGCTGCGACAGTGCCGATTGGCTGAGCTCGACCTCCCCAGCGAGGCTGGTCACGTCCATCTCGCCGCGGGCGACCAGCAGGCACAGGATCAGCAGCCGCTTCTCATTGGCGAGGAGGCGGAGCAGGCGGGCCGCGTCGGCCGCCTTGTCCTGCAGGCGCATCAGGTCGGTCGGCGTGACGGCGTCCATCGGTCGATGTTCCAGTATATCAGAATTACCTTATTTAGGTAATTCTGATATGAAGTCATCAGCTGCGCCCACTTCCTTGTCGCCCTTTTTCGGCTTCGCCCGGAAGGTCCTCGCGGCTCACCGGTGCCGCCTCGCTACCGTCGTCCCCGAAGTGGCAGGGCGGAGCCACCACGTGGGTGATTTGAGTCGGTAGCAACGGATAAGGGCCGCCTTAGCGATGGCGGCCCTTATTTACTCTAAGTTGCCATAGTGCGGAACTTTGGGGTTCGAAGTCAGAACACTTGCTCGGCTATCAAACAGCTACGCGTCGGCACGGTCAGCAGGGACAAGGCGGTGATGTTGGTGATTTTGATCGCAGGGTTCACGGGGCGCGTTGCATCCACCCTACCAGCGGGGCCGTTGAGACTACTACGACGTCCGCTTCCCACATCGTAGCGGACGACGAAGGCCGCGGAGTGGAGAGGCCGCTAAGGGTCAGAAGTTCGCACGCCCTTTGTTCGGTTGTGCGCCCCTTGCAGGCCTCCGCCCTTGCGCGCCTGCAGTTCGGCGGGGGTGACGATGACGAGGACGGCGCAGTAGCCGGGCACATTGGCGGACCTGAAAGGGGAGAAACCGCCCCCATCGAGGGGGCGGCCTCCCAAGGCAGGAAGGCCCCCCAGGCTCAAGGGCGCCCGTGCACCCGCCAACACATGCCCCGGCCGGGGGGATGGCGCCCGGGCTACGCCTTGGCGGCAGGGGGCTGGGTGGGGCGCAGTAGCTTGCGGTTGAGGGCCGCGCTGGCATGCGGCCGGTCCCAGCCGCAGTCGGTGACGAGGACCTGCATGGCCTCGCCGAGTATGGGCTCAAGGCGAATGGCGATGGCGTCGAGAGACTCGCCATCGCGCATGCGCTCATAGACTCGACGCTGGCGGAGGATGCTGCGCAGGCCATGCACGATGGCCTGATCGAGCTCATGCGCCCGTCGCGCCTTGTCCCTGGCGCGCTGTGCCCTGGCGGCTGCCGTCTTCCGGGCTTGGACAAGACGAGTCGCGGGGGACGGCGCCCGGGGCGCGTCATCGGGCACGTCGTCCCTGGGGATGGGCTCGAACCCCAGGATCTCGTCGGCGAGGGCGCTGGCCCATGCGGCGCGCGAGGAGGATACGTAGCTCATGGACGCATCCTGCCAGGCCGGGACGCATGGCACCAGAAACGCGGAACCCCGCCGGCGACAAGCGCAGCAGCGGGGTTCCCTCTTACCGTGGTGCGGTCCGAGCCTCAGCAGGAGGAGCCCTGAATGTAGCCCCCGGAGGCGCGAGGGACAACAGGCCATTCCCCTCTGGGACGGTCCTCGGGCGAGAGGTGCGCCCACGGGTCACGACCGGCGGCGAGCTCGGCATCGGCGTAGGGGCGGCGCAGGCCACCGGCGACCGTCACAACCTCGCCATCGAGGGTCATGGTCCGGGGCAGCGGATCGGGGTCGTACCAGTCGAGAGAGGACTTCAGGATGGGCTCCGGGGGGTTCAGGACGAGGTCGAGGGCGGCAGGGGTGTGAGGATCGAGAGAACGGTTCGAGGCGGCCCAGGGAAGGGCCAGGACGGGCAGGACAGGCGAGGCGGTGCGAGGTTCCGAGGAAGGAAGAACGGCAAGCCCACGCCCATCCCAGGACGAGGTGTGAGGTTCCGAAGGAGAGGCGACGGACCGGGACGAGGTATGGGTTTCAAGACCCCGGATACCCTCCAGGGCACGGGTATCCCCCAAGACGCAGAGAAGCCCGAGGGCCGGGGTATTCACTCCAGGGCAGGGAATACCCACCATGGAAGGGACACCCTCCCCAGGGCCGGGGATACCCACCAGGGCAGGGGCATCCAGGACCGGAGCGGGGACACCCACGGAAGCAGAGGTACCCTCGGGCTTCGCCAAGGGGTTTCCCGGAGCGGGGCTCTCATTTGTGGGAACGACTACCCCCGAAACCCTTGTCAGACCTGAATAAAGCTCGACGCGGGTTTGGTCGAGGACGGCCTCCATGTGGGCCTTCACGATACCCTCGTTCGAACGCCCGACCATGAAGCTGTCGTGCACCGGTAGGACCGCTACACCGTCCTTGCGGCAGCGCTTCATGACCTGGAGGCACATTCTCGAATCCACGCCCATAAGCCGGATGCCGGCGTCGGAGCCGATGTGGCGGGCGATGGGCCAGTTGCGCTCGATCAGGGCCTCGATGAGGGCGCCGGTCTGCGTGCGCCCGTGCTTCCATTTCGGGGTGCCGTCGTCGGCTTCCTCCTCGCGCTTAGCCAGCAGGGCCTCAATGGCGTCCCGCCGGGTCGGAGCGTTGATGGCGATGTTGAGGGCCAACTTGCCGTCGGACCTGGACCAGCGCCGCAGGTCGGCCACGTAGGGGTCGTGGGCCAGCGCGATGCTCTCTATCGCATATAGAAGGGTCGGGTGCAGGGCGCTGAAGTCCGGCTCGATGATGAGCTCTTCGTTGACCATGAGCTCCCGGCGCCGGGCCTTCGGCAGGTTCTGCCACCAGCCATAGAGGCGCCCGTTGTGGTCTAACCGCTCGCGGCTGAAGATGCGGACGACCATGGGGTCGGTGGGGACGACGGTCGCCCAAGTCGTCTTTCCGCTCGGACGGACCTTTCGGGCCTTCCAGGCGAAGAGGCCGCGCTCCCAGTCGGCCGGGTCGGCCTTCGGGTCGACGCCCACGCGGATGCCGCGCAAGTACTCGTTCACCGCCTCGGTCTCGCGCACGATGCGACGGGCGCGCTCGGTGTCGGGGATGTCGAGGAAGGAGCCGTCCTCGCGCCGGATGACGACGGGGACCTTCGGGCCGGTGTGGCGGATGGGCATGTCGTCCACGAGCTCGATCAGCTTGTCCGAGGCCCAGAACGCCGATTGCATCGGCACCTTTTTAAGATGGGCGCCGGGCTCAGCCTTGGCGTGCCAAATCTTACCCGTGCCTTCGAGGGAGTCGATGAGGCCGCACACCAAACGGCGGCTGTATGCCATGCCGGTGTAGCGGGGGGCCGCGGCATACCAATCGTTGCGGCGGCTGTAGGAGATGCGGCGGTTGGCACCGAGGCGCTCGGCGACGGCGCCGGCGATGATGCTGGCCTTGGCTAGGTCCTCGCCGCGGCGCGTGGAACGGTAGACGCCGACCCGGTCGAGGATGCCGAGGTCGGCCTGCCAGTGGCAATCTAGAGGACGGTCGTCCCCCTGCGAGAATGACATGTGGGTTCCAGCCTGCTGCGGTCTCGCGGCTCGCCGTGGCACCACTCACAGCGCGCGAACCCTGAGAGGGTCGGCGCGTCGCCGGCAATTTTGAAGAGCCCTCCCGGGGCCTGCGCGGGGGCCTCAGGCACCCCTTCCACTGACCCTAGGGGCGGGGGTCTAGCCGAGCCGAAACGGCGCAGCGGATAGGCCTGCGCGGCGGCCTGGCGGGGTGACCCAGAATCCTTCGGTCGCGATCCTAGGCCAGCCATCGGGCTTCCATGCGCCTCCGCGGTTCCAAAGGTGCGACGATCCGTCTCGATTTTTGGTCTCTGGACAGGCCGTCCGATCCTTCCGGGCGGCCCCGCGACTCAAAAAACGGGCGCGCGGCTGGCACGGCCACGCTCTCGCGTCTGATGTACGCGCTCGCTACCGCCCGCACGGTCCCCGTCTCTATCATCGACGGCGGCGCCTTCGCCGACAGCCGGGATGTCGCCGCCTTCTTCGGGCGGGCTCACAAGAACGTCCTGGCGGGCCTCCGCAACACCGAGGAGGCCTGCTCGCCCGAATTCGCCCGGCTGAATCTTCAGCCGGTCCATGTGCAGGGCCACAGCCGTACCGTCCTCTCCCACTACCTCATGACCAAGGACGGCTTCGCCTTCGCCGTCCTCAGGTTCACCGGGGCCAAGGCCGCGCGATTCAAGGAAGCCTACATCGGCGAGTTCAACCGCGTGGCGGAGGAGCTCGCCCGGCCCAAGACCTCGGTCCCACCCGTAGACCCGCTCGCGCTCCTCGACGACCCCGACATCCTGCGGGGCCTGCTCGGGCGCTATGCCGAGCGCGTCGCCGTGGAACGGCAGGAACGCCTCATCGCCGAGGCCACCGTCGAGGCCGCCCGACCCGCCATCGAGTTCGTCGGCGCCCTCGCGGATTCGGACGGCCTCTGGGGCTTGCGCGCCGCCGGGAAGGCCCTGCACCAGGGGCCGGACCTCTTCATCCGGTGGCTTCGCGGCCGCGGCGCCCTCTACGACCTGAACGACGGGCCGGTCGCCAAGCTGGACCCCATCAACGCGGGCTCTTCCAGGTGTCCTGGGAGGTCCATGGCGGAAAGCCCCGGCCGACGACAAAGATCACGGGGGCGGGGGATGGTCCACTACGCCAAGGCCCTCGGCGCCCGCCCGCCGGGCGCTCCCGCGCAGGCCCTCCTGCCGGGGCTCTGACCGCCGCAGGGAATGCGTAGCCCAATCCAGATAGCTACCGTCGAGGCCCGGTTTCCCCTGTAAAACCGGGCCTTTGCGTTTTCGTCGCGAAAACCGTGACCATGAGCGAACCGGCCTGCGAGACGGTGACGACGGCGGGCGTCGGGCGGGCCGCGGCGACGCAGGCGACCGCCAGGCCGAGGGCGCATAGGCCGAGGGCGGCGAAGAATTCGCGGTCGAACATGGGCGGCCCCCGGCGGCGGAATGGCCAAGCATGCCCTGCCTAGTCGCCAGACGAAAGCTCGCCCGTTCCGCGGCCGGGGCACGGGCCCGACATGGACACCGTCACATCGAGGCCGTCCTGGCTGTCGACGCTCCAAACGCGCATCTGGGCGTCGCCGTACGCGCTGACGCCTGCGGGCGACCACGTCCCGGAGAGCTTGCCGGCGTCGAGCGACGCGGAACCCCCGCCCTGCATCAGGATGCGCTCGCGGCCGGTCTTCGTGTCCACGGTCCCGCACACGATGGTCGTCGTCCAATATCGCGGGTCCGCCTTGTCCGGGGCAGCGTAGATGCGGGCGAAGCGCTCGCGGCCGGGGGCGTCGGGCCCGCGCACGCTTAGGAGGAACCTTTCGCCCACCTCCGGGAAGGACGGCTCCGGGGCAGGCGCCGCGGCGGCCGGAACCGCGGCGAGCACCAGGGCGAGAGCTACAACACGGCCCAGCATGATCCATCATCCTCGAAGCGAACCAGGGAAGCGCGAAGGACGGCGACGCCGTCGTCCGTGACGAAGTGGGGGCCCTCGTAGGGGTCGAACGAAACCCTGACGGCCGAGGGGTACAGGGGCGCGTCGCAGGGGACGCCCCGGGCGTAGGCACAGACTGCCCTTTGACGGAGGCGCTGCACGCGGGCGACGGCGCCGGCGTGGACGATGAAGACGACGTCCGTGAGCACGATCTCGCGGACATGCCGGCTGACGCGGCCGCCCTCGCGCACGGACCAGGCGCGCGGGCGGATGCGGCGGTTCCAGTAGACGTTGACCGTCATGACGCCCTCCGGAGCGGGCCGAACGCCGTCGCGACGTTCTCGGCCTCGAAGGCGACGCGGCGGGCGTCGTCGGCGGGGAGATGGCCCGCCGCGGCGAGCCGGCCGGCTTCGAGGACGCGGGCCCTCAGGCCGCGCCCGACGAGGGGGCAGACGCGCCCGCTCTCCCAAAGGGCCTGGATGCGGGCGGCCGCGGCGGCGAACTCGGACGGGACGGTGTCGAGGCGGGCGGAGGGGCAGCACATGGTCACCCCCTCACATCCGGGTCGCGAGGGCGTCGCGCGCGGCGACGATTCCCTCGGCGAGCTGGCGGAGCGTCCGCATGGAACCGTCCCGCCAATGCTCGGCGATGGCGGCTTCCTCCTCGGGATCGGGCCCCGGGAGCCAGGCGTCGTCGAGGCCGCGCTCGGCCCGGATGTCGGAGAAGACCGAGCGCGTCAGCGCCGGGAGCGAGGCCAGCGTGCGAGGCCCCATCTCCAGCACCCGGAACCGCGAGAGCAGCGCCGCGTCGAGGCCGGCGCGCGTGTTCGCCGTCGCGATGTACGACACGCCCGAGAGGTCGACCGCGCATTCCAGGTAGGGATCCTGGTACGCCCGGGCGGTCTCGCGTTCGGTCAGGGCCAAAATTCCGTCGGTCAGCAGCCCGTTGTCCCTGCGAGTCCCGGCGCGCGAGAGCTCGTCGAGGACGACGAGGACCGAGGCCGCATCGGCGCGCTTGATGGCCTGCAGGGGCACGCAGGCCCTGCCGGTGCTCCACTGGCGGGACGTGCCGATGAACGACGAATCCGACACGCCCGCGCACCCGTAGACCGTGACGGCCAAGCCCAGAACTTCGCCGACACGCCTCGCGAAACGGGACTTGCCGGTGCCCGGGGGGCCCAACAGGAGAATCGGAGGAAGCGAGACGTACGCCTTGGTGGCTAGCGGCCCGAGGATGGCGTCGATGACGGAGGCGTCGTCCGGGAATTCCGTGACGAGCGTCGCCCGCGCCGCGGCGAGGTCCGGGACCGTGACGAGGCGCAGCCGCCGGCCGGCGATGGGGGACCACTCCGACCGCGGCGTCGAGCCCGTATGCCCGCCCGGCTTACTCTCGCCCGCCTTTGCCAGACCCGGCAAGTGTTCGACGCCGGCCAAAACCAGCAGCGACGGCCCGGTCTCCAGCGCGACCTGCGCGGCCTTCGCCTCGGCGGCCTTCTCGCGGGCCTGGGACGCCCATGCGGGCTCCTGCGGCGGGGCGCCGACATATGCGTCCTCGATCAGGCGGCCGCCGCGAGCGAGCGCGGTCTGCAGGCTGCCCAGCGCGCCGCGGCCCGGGCGCCACTCCATCGTGGCGTGTGCGTCCTCCGCCATGCCGACGGACGTCTTCACGTAGCGCCAGCCATCGCCGAGACCGAGAAAATCGGGGAGCAGCCCGCGGACGTACTCGCGGGCCGGGACGTGCCCGACTTCCCAAAGGCAGAGCGCGAGGACGCCAGCCATGAGCTCCATGTGCTGCGCGGTCGCCTCGTCCCCGCTCGCGTCGTAGAAGTCGACGACGAAGCCGGCGCGGTGCTCGCGCAGCCAAGCGAGGGTCTGGTCGAACGCGGCCGCGAACTGAACGGCCAGGGTCTCCTCAGCCCGGCGGCGGTCGCGCTTCACGTCATCGGCGTAGGCGTCGAATGCGAGCTTGATCGCGCGGTAGATGCCGACGACGCGGACGTCCTCTCCGAACGCGGCCGCGTTGCGGAGCGAAGGTGTCGTGTGTCCGTAGCGGGCGGCCAACAGCAAGGCTGCGGGCGCGAAAGGAAAGCCGCCGCGCTTGGGGGGCTGGGCGTCGCCGGCGAGGTAGCGCTCGATGGCGCACGCCAACAACCCCGCATCGAGGGGTTCGGTCATATCGGTCTCCATGGCCGTACGCCCCGGAGATGCCGTGAGCGCGCAGTGCAGACGCCGGAATACCCGGCAGGTCTTACTCCCCGGTTAACGGGGTCTCCTTCCGCGCTCGGAATCGCTCGCGCTCCGCGAGGACCTCATCGACGGCCGCCAGGGCCCGCCGCAGCGTCTCCCGCACGTCCATGTCGCGGCCTGCGAGGTCGATGTGGGACGGCCGGCCGGTCGAATGGCGGGCCTGGGTGTGCGCTTCCTGGATCTCCTCGACGCACATGAGCGCATGCCCGAGGGCGCGAGGATGGGGATGCGCCGCGGCCTCGGCCAGGAAGAGACAGACGTATTCGGGAAGCCCGAATTTGAAGATGCGGTCCCGCGACGTAGACCGTTTGTTGATCTGCATGAGGCGGGCGAGGCTGCTCACCCATTCATGCCCGAGCACCCGCGTTGCGGCGTCGTCGACGGCATCGACGTAGGCGGAGCCGACCTGCTCCATCGTGACGACGCGGTCGCCGGCATGGAGGGCGCGGTCCCGGTATGTCAGGGGGGCGCCGTCGAGCGTCCCGATGCATACGCCGTCGTCGGGCTGGGGCATGGGCTGGAGGACGATCTTCACGGCGGGGATCCTGGATGGGGGGGAGTCGCGACGAAGGGCGGCCCCGGCCGGGACCGCCCCATGGATGGATGGTAGCACTCGCGGGAGCGAGGGACTTAGGCCCGGCGGGCGTCGTAGAGCTGGTGCTGCAGGAGCTCCGTCTGCATCTCGATGAGCGCGGCCTGATGGGGGTGCCCCGCCTTGCCGCAGTAGCCCCGGGGCGGGAGCGACGGCGCCGGCACGTACCAATTGCCCTCGTCCTCATCGAGGTGCCAGTCGCGGCCGTCGTCCGGCTTGCCGCCCCACGTCATGTCGTCGTCGGTCAGCAGGTGCGACAGCGCTTCCGGAGCATCGGAAACGCGCTTGGCCTTCACCGTGGCAAGGTTCGCTTGGTGGCGCTCGCCCTGATCGTGCCAGCGCCAGAAGGCGCAGCGGTTGCCGAGGCACATGCTGTTATCGAAGGCGCTGCCGTCGATGCGGTTCACGGGCGCCTCGTTCTCGGTGCCGTGGCTGCGCGCCTCGGGGCACCATTTCTTCTTGGCCTGCTCCAGGGTCAGCAGGGCGGTATCAAGCTGGGTCATGGTCTCGATCCTCTCGTCGGTTCGCCCGGACATGCCGTGGCGTCGGAGTCGCTCGTCGGCGCTCCCCGCTCCCCCGCCGGGCTGCGGCGGGGGAGAAGGCAGCGTCGCTTAGGCTTCGATGGCGTCGAGAGCGTCGAGCCGGCGCTCGACCGCGGCGCGGAGCTTCTCGGCCGTCATAGACCGGGCGGTCGGCCCGGTCGGGACGAGGACCGTCGCCTCGCGGACGTAGTCCCTGTCCTCGCCGGTGCGGCGGTAGACGCCGACGCGGCAGACGAAGCGGCCGTTGAAGCGGACCTCGCCCTCGGTCATGAGGCGCAGGCCGTCGACGAACGTGTGGGAGTCGTTGTCGAAGTAGATCTTGGCGGACATGACGACCCCCCTCAGAGTGCGATGACGGCGAGAAGCTCGCGGACGACGTCGTCGGCGTTCGAGCGCTTAGTTCCACTGTCGCAGAACCGGCCATGACCCCATGCCGCGACGCCCGCCCTTGTTTGGACCTGCGGGCCGTGCGCGGGGCCGCGGCGGACGATGTGGAGCTTGATCGGCCCCTTGCGGTCGTCGGCGAGGAACCCGCTCGTCTCCAGCCTGACGTAGTCCCGCACCAAGGCGCCGTCGTCAGACGTCCAGCGGCTCACGAAGGCGACCCTGTAGAGGGCCTCGCCGCCCTGCAGGGCGAGGTTGGCGGTGCGACCGACGAGGACGGTAGCGAGTCCATTGTTGGTCGACAGGTCGGGCTCGGGCTCGGGTACGGGGGCGATCTCAGAACGGGCTTCGGCTTCCTCCGCGCAGAAGCAATCGCTCATCTGGTCGATGGTGAGCTTCTGGCTGGTGGCGAGGTCGGTCGCGAGCAGGCCGGTGGCGTGCGTGAAGGCGGAGCCAGGGGACACGAGGTTAGTCTCCTCGACGGCCATCATGGCGAAGTAGCAATCGCGAGCGGTCGCATGGATCTTCGCCTGGAACTCGTAGCCGGTGCGAGGGGCCTGGACCTCGGCGGCCGGCAGGGATGCCAGGTAGTCGGCCAGCAGCTTCTCCCCCGCTGCGACGGCCTCGGGCTCGCGGTCGAGGTAGACGGCGGTGCTGACGCCACCGCGGCGATGCCAGGGATGGTCCTCCAGATAGTCGGCCATCCAGGTGAAGTGCCCCCGACAGATCACCCGGATGCCGGCCTCGCGCAGGGCGGCCTTGCGCTCCCGCAGGGATGGCTCGCCACCGCCGTTGGCCTGCTGCTGCTGGGCCTGCTGCGGGACCATGGCGGGCGCTTCGATCTCGGCGAGCTCGTCGCGCATCTGGATGCCGTGCTGATGGAGCCGGTCCATGTGCTCGTAGAGCTCCTCGGGGGACCGGGCGAAAATCCCCCAGCCGGCGTCGATCTCGGCCTGCACGTCGTGCATCAGGCGGTTGTTTATGGCGATGCGCTCGCGGAGGACCTGCGCGGCGGCGCGGCGCGCCAGGGCGTACCGGGCGCGGGCCCAGGCCATGCGGAGCCCGTTGCCGAGGCAGAGGCGGACGGAGCAGGCCGAGGCGACGGCGCCGGCGCGCGCGAGGCGCCAGGCGTCGCGGAAAAGCTCGGACAGGTCGATGCGGGGTGTGGGCAGAGTGGTGGCGGCAGTGGCCATGGTTCGATCTCGCTCGTCGTAGGAAGTGGACAATCCATCAACCCAATGTCGTTTCTATGCCGACATTAACCGCCTGTCAAGCTCCCCTCCGGCCGGCCCCGTAGGTTCCTCGCATCGCGAATCAGTAGCCTCCCTGCATCGAGGATTCGCGGGGACGGACATGGGCATTCAGCTTCCGGACGAGGACTTCATCAAAGGGGCAATCGACGAGGCCGAGGACGCCCTCCTGCGCCGGACAGGCTACTGCTTCCTCCTGGAGATCGAGCGCTCCGACGAGGCGGGCTTCTTCCTTCTCGCGACACGCAACGATGGCGACCGGACGCAGTATGGCGTCACCATCCCCAAGGTGGCTCCGGAGAAGCTGAGCGCGTTCGAGCGGGTTCGGCGTAACCGCCGCTGGTTCAAGGCCGAGCTCGACACCATCGTCGATAGCCTCTGGAGCGCCTGCCTCGGGCTCGCCAAGGACGAGACGGAGGCAGCCCCGCAGCCCGAGGCCGAGCAGCGCTTTGCCGTCGTCCTGGCGTTCGGCAGCCGCCCCGACGTCGTCCTGACGCCCGCCGCCGGCGTGCCGGCCGAGGAGGCCGTGCGGGTCTACGGCGCCTTCCTCGCCGGGGCCGCGGCCATAGGCGGCCGCCCCGCCATGCTGCCGTTGGAGGCCTGAGCCATGAGCACCGACGTCGCTCGCGCCTGCCGCAGGAAGAAGCTGGAATCGGTTGCCAACGGCCTGGTGGCCCCCGGGGTTGGAGGCACGTGGCAGGACTGGGATCTCGCCTGCATTCTGGCTCGCATACTCGGCACTGGTCCGCATACCAGCGAACTCGTCACCCCGCCGTATACGACCGCGCTGGAATCCGCCCGTGACTTCGTCCGGCAGGCGCTGCCCGGCTTCTACGTCGTCAGCGGTTCCTGCGGCGCCACCGGGCATGCCTCGGTCGGCCCGGACTACGACGGCCCCGAAGGCGCCCGCCTGCTGCGGGAGTGGGCCCTCGACGGCGTCGCCGAGGTCGGCTGGCACGAGGAGCTCCCCCATACGGACGGGCCCCACCGGGAGCCGCGCGCGATCCTGGCGTGCGCCGTCCGCGCGCTCGCCCATGCCAACGAGAGGACCTGACCGAGGAGGTTCGTCTCGGGCCTCATAGTCCGCTTGCCTACCGGAACGAAGTGTGAACCCATAGGGATGGGTCAGGGTCGGCAACGGTCTGGTGACAAGCTTGGCTAGATAACCGGTTCGTGCTGGCACCGTTGCGCTTCGGCGGTAGGTTGGGCCTGAAGGCCAGCATAACCGCCGGTCAGGATGTGGCGATGGACAAGTACGAGAAGCTAAGCCGCGAGGAGCTGATTAGGCTGCTGAGCGAGCGCGATGGCGAGGACCTGGGTGGCATCCGGCTTTCCTACCCGGGGCAGCGGCCGCCGTGGCAGATTGTGCGGCAGATCAAGCCGCGTTCCCAGCGCATCGAGCGCAAGCTCTGCCATGGGACCGAGGCGGAACAGTGCGACAACCTGATCATAGAGGGCGAGAACCTTCAGGCGCTTGTCAGCCTCTACAAATACCGTGGGCAGATAGACCTCGTCATCACGGACCCTCCGTACAACACGGGGCAGGACTTCCGTTACAACGACAAGTGGGACGAGAACCCAAACGACCCTGACTTGGGCGAACTCGTGCCCGCGGACGATGGCTCTCGCCATTCGAAGTGGCTGCGCTTCATGAAGCCGCGGGTCTGGATGATGAAGGAGATGCTGCGGCCCAACGGCGTCTTCGCCATCTGCATTGACCACCGCGAACTCTATCGTCTCGGCATGCTGCTGGACGAGGTCTTCGGCGAGAGCAACCGGCTGGCCATCATCAATTGGCAGAAGACCTACGCGCCAAAGAACAACGTCGGCAAGAAGACGCATGTCTCGACGTCCACCGAGTACGTGCTCGTCTACGCCAAGTCGGTCGATAGCGCGAAGACCAACCTGCTCCCACGTACCGAAGCTATGAATGCGCGTTACGAGAGCCCGGACGGGGACCCGGACCTGTGGGCACCCGGCGACTTTACCGGGCGGGGCGCCGACACGCACTGGGGGCAGGTTTACAGCGTCCAAAACCCATTCACGGGTCAGATGATGGCACCGTCGGAAGGACGCTGCTGGGCCATCGAGCGCTCGCGCCTGAAAGGGCTGCTGGAGCAGTGGGGCGTCACGTACGTCAATAAGGACCTTAAGGACGGACGGGCGCCGGCACTCATCATCAAGGGACCGCTCGCCCAGGCGAAAGCCGCGGCGCAGAAGGTCATGGACGCGGGCAACTGGCCAGTCGGCTACTGGCGCGATGGCGGCAAGGGGCACTTTCGCTCCAAGGTCTACTTGAAGCACGTGCGCCAGGGCATCGTGCCGATGTCCTACTGGTCCGATGAAGCCATCGACGAGCCCGAGGCGCTCGGCTCGATGTCCTGGGACCACGAGCATTCCGGGCACAGCCAAACCGGCTTCAACGAACTCAATGCGCTCGTTGGCAAGGGGCACGGGTTCACGACGGTGAAGCCCCTCAAGCTGTTCCGGAAGATCGTTCAGATCTGGTGCCCCAAGAACGGCATCGTCCTAGACCCATTCGCCGGATCGGGCACGACCGGCCAGGCCGTCCTCGAATCGAATTCCGAAGACGACGCGACCCGGCGCTTTATCCTCATCGAACAGGGCCGGCCGGAGCGCGGCGACCCTTACGCGCGGGCGCTGACCGTTGCCCGCGTGAAGCGCGCAATCACCGGTGAGCGGTTCGGCAAGGACGGTAAGGTCGTCAAGACGGCACGGGCCCTGGCAGGCGGCTTCCGGTTCTCGAAGATGAACTCGGAAGTTGATGCCGCCGCGGTTCTAGCGCTCGAACGCGAGGAGATGATCGACCTACTTCTTACGAGCCATTGGGACCATGGAGAGCGCGCTGCCTCTCACCTACAGCGCCTCCCGGCCGGCTCTCACACGCACCTGTTCGCCAGAAGCGCCCGTGGGGAAGGATATTTCCTCGTCTGGAACGGGCCCGACAAGCCGTCCATCTTGAATCGCGAGGCGTTCAGAAACATCGCCAAGGAGGCCCAGGAGGAGGGGCTGACACAGCCGTTCCACGTCTACGCGAGGATATCAACCTACAGCGGGCCCAACACCGAGTTCTACCAAATTCCCAATCGCATCCTTGAGAAGCTCGGCTTCAATGAAGCGTCGACCTTCTACGGGACGGGCGAAGGTCGCAACATCCAAGACGCCGAGGACGCCGCTTGAACATCGACCTGTTGCCCTACCAGTCGCGGGCCGCCGACCAGATTGCCCGCCGGTTCGCTACGCTTCGGGACGACCCTGAGCGGCCTATGGAGACCAAGAACTGGGAAACCCCGTTCTATCAGGCTTTGTCCGCCATCACAGGCTCCGGGAAGACAGCTATCCTCGCGGATGCCGTCACCCAGATCCGCACACAGCTTGAAGTTGAACCTATCGTGCTGTGGGTCTCGAAGGCGAAGGCGGTGGTAGAGCAGACCTTTGCCAACCTGTCCCCGGGAGGCAAGTACGGCCACTTGGTAGAGGGCTTCCTTGTCGAGCCCCTTTCGAAGGTGGACAGTGAGCGTATCCGTGACGGCAGCCAGGGGGTCATCGCTACGACGACGGTCGGGGCCTTCAACCGCGACAAGCGCGGCGAGGACGGCGCGCTGAAGGTTCACAAGGTCCAGGCCGACAAGGGTGATACACCGCTCTGGTCGGCGTTGCGCGAACGCAAGACCATCGACGGCACGCGGCGCCCCCTCATCATCGTCTACGACGAGGCTCAGAACCTGGCCGACCAGCAGGTCGATATCCTCTTTGAGCTCCAGCCCGACGCCATGCTTGTCGCGTCGGCGACGATGACGACGCCAGGCAAGCTGGGCCGAATCATCGACCGGCTGGTCGACGCCGGCTGGAGCCATGAGCCGCCGCGCGACGGCGAGGCCCCGCCGGAGCGCGGCTTGGTCACGGCCGTGCGCAGCAAGGACGCAGTCGACGCCGGTCTGGTCAAGAAGCAGATCATCCTTGGTGGCTACGCCACCGAGATGGACTCGACGCTGGCGGACATGCTGGCCGACTTCAAGGCCACGACCCAGAAGGCCAAGGACCTGCAGGCCGGGTTCCTGCCGAAAGCCATCTACGTCTGCAAGACCAACATCAACGCCGAGGACGGCGGCCAGGACCTCTCGACCAAACCTTTCCGGGAGCGTAAGGCACCCCCCATCCTGATCTGGCGGCATCTGGTCGAGGTCTTGAACGTCGACCCGGCCGAGATTGCCGTCTACTGCGACCTCAAGCTCGACCGTAAGCACAATCCGCCGCCGCCGGATTTCAACCTCTTCTCGGGCGGCGATGACGACTTCGCGGCGTTCAGCGAGGGCAAATTCCGGCACATCATCTTCAACCTAAGCCTTCAGGAAGGATGGGACGACCCGGACTGTGCATTCGCCTACATCGACAAGTCGATGGGCTCCCCGATCCAAGCAGAGCAGGTTATCGGTCGCGTTCTGCGTCAGCCTGGCGCTCAGCACTACGCAGATCCTGACCTAAATACGGCGAACTTCTACATCCGCATCGACAGCAAGCAGGAGTTCCCTCGCATCCTCGAAGCGGTTCGGCGCAAGATCGCGTCCGAGATGCCCGAGGTGAAGCTCGACGGCTTCAGCGACCCCAGGGACAAGAAGCGGGCCCGTCAGGAGCCCAAGCTGGACCTCACCGTTCCCGAGATCCACATCGACTCGGAGGCGGCGGTGGAGCCGCTGGAGCAGGTCGTGGCGGGCATCCCGGACTACTCGGGCGACAACAAGAACGTGGTTGGCCCCGGGGAGCTGACCAGGGCTCGGCAACGGGTGGGGGATGGGTCCGCGGCCGAGGTGTCGACTGAAAAGCGAGACCACTCGAATCGTGTCGTCGCTCGCTGGGTCGTCCGACGCGCGATGCAGGCCGCCTACCCAGAAGCGATGAAGACCGTCGACTGGGCCGATCCTCGTTTCGAGGTGCTGGTTGAGGTGACGAGCATCGCCGCCAAGGACCTGCGCGACCGCGCCGAGGCGCTCGTCGACACCTTCCTGGACAATGCCGGGCTGACCTTCGAGGATAGCAACCCCTACACAGTGGGTACCGTCCTCACGAAGCCTGAGGCCGTCGAGACGTTCGAGAACGCTGGGCACGCGGGCTACAGCGACCTGAAAGGCAACGAGCCCGACTGCGCCCGCGCTATAGACGCTCTGGGCTACACCTGGGTCCGGAATCCATCGAACGGCGGCTATTCGCTCCCGCTGCTGGAGAAGGGCTCATCCCGCCGCTTCTACCCGGACTTCCTCGTTTGGAAGGGCGATCTCATCTACGCCATCGACCCGAAGGGCGAGCACCTCATCAAGAACGATGCTGCCCTCAAGCTCATGTCGATACGGGACGAAAGCGGCAAGGAGCGCATCCTCGTGCGTCTCATCTCGAAGGGTAAGTGGAAGCACGACCCCATCCGGGAGGACGGCAAGGGAGGCTTCTCTGTCTGGAAGCTTGGCCCCACCGGCAAGCCTCGGTGCACGCACCACGACACGATGGAAGAGGCGGTTAAAAAGGCGCTGGACCTTTAGACCCTTGGGAGCCGCGTGCGCTCCCCAAGGGGCTTTTAGCTTACGCTCGCCGGTGCTCAGCATCGGCAAGCGTCGTGGTCAGATGCGCGAAGTGGCCGGTTGAGCCCCCGCAGCCAGTGGCTTGTTGGGCATATTGCCAACCCGCTGCCCGATAGCGCGGAAGGTTCGGCAAGAAGGGCAATCCCGATGAACACCAACACTCCTGCACAGCCTAGCCCCGGCGCATCAGTCCGGCCTCCGGAAGAGATCTTGCGGGGCCTTAGGCACTTGGCCCCAGATGAGTTCTCGAAGAACCTGCTCGACAGTGCCGCTGGGGTGATAGGAGATCACGGAAACTTCCTACGGCTCAACTATTTCTCGGTAGCAGTTCGTGTCTTCTTCGAGCACATTATGGGCACGCTATCGCCCGATGCTGAGGTCTCTGCCTGCCCATGGTTTCAGCTAGAGAAAGAACAGGACAAGCCTACACGCTCTCAACGTGTTAAGTACTGGCTTCAGGGTGGGTTGACTGACAAATTTCTTTCTGATGAACTTGGTCTAGATCCTGAACCGCTTCGCAAGCGCCTAATGCAGGCCTTCAATCAGCTAAGTAAGCACGTTCACGTGCGTGAAAATACGGTTGTTCTCGATCCAGTGTTACAAACTGCCGAAATAGATCGTGCAGTCTCGGCGGTCGAGGAGCTTTTATTGGCCTATCACGATTGCCGGAATGAGCTCTTAGATCCTCTGATTGAAGCACTCGATGAAGAGGCGGTAAATGCACTGATGTCTGAAACTATAGGTGAAATCGACGAATTGGCATCGCACCATTATCTGGAAGAAATCTGCACAGACGACACCAGGGTTCTGGATATTGGCCCCAGATTCGTGAAGTACCAAGCTTCCGGCACTATCAGTGTGCTTCTGCAGTACGGCTCAAATGCCGACGTAAGGCGTGGGGATGGTGCGGAAATGAACACAAGTTTCCC
>SXGU01294288.1_pt1 | contig 17638 bp, 13 predicted proteins | sample 3174531 | NCBI WGS metagenome assembly SXGU01 (sample SAMN11356863, study PRJNA531348) | freshwater metagenome | isolation source: freshwater sample F1-140 | place: China: Fuxian Lake, Yuxi | collected 2017-12-25 | reverse complement strand
TTCTCGATCGGCACCACGCCATAGTGCGCCTCGCCGCGTTCAACGGCACGAAACACCTCATCAATGGACGCCTGCGGCATACGGCTGGCAGACTGACCAAACTGCTTGATCGCCGCCTGCTCGGAAAAGGTCCCCTTCGGGCCCAGATAGGCGACCGACAATGGCTGTTCCAGCGAACGACAGGCCGACATGATCTCGCGGAACAAAAGATTGATGCTGGTGGCGGTCAACGGGCCACTGTTCTGTTCGGTGAGCCGACGCAACACCTGCGCCTCGCGCTCAGGCCGGTACACCGGCGCACCCTGCTTGCTGTGCCCCACCGCCTGCGCCAGGCGACCACGCTCATTCAGGAGTGCAAGGATCTGATCATCCACCGCATCGATCCGGGCACGCAGCTCCGTCAATGCCGCATTAGGTTTTATCTCATCCATGGCGACGCGAGAAATCGTGAAGGAAACGAACCAGGGCCTGTACGCCCTCAACCGGCATGGCGTTATAGATCGAAGCACGCATCCCGCCCACAGACTTGTGGCCCTTCAACTGCACCAGACCGGCGGCCTTGGCCTCGGTCAGGAAGGTGTCGTTGAGTCGCTCATCCTTGAGGAAGAAGGGGACATTCATGCGCGAGCGACAGGCCGGATCGACCGTCGTGGTGTAAAACCCATCCTGATCAAGGGCCTCGTAAAGCAGTCGCGCCTTGGCGATATTGCGCTGCTCCATGGCCGCCACGCCCCCTTGTTCCTTCAGCCAGCGAAACACCAGGCCGGCAATATAGAGGCTGTAGGTAGGTGGCGTGTTGTACATCGACTGGTTGTCGGCCACGATGCGGTAATCAAAGGCACTCGGGCAATGCGGCATGGCGTGACCGAGCAGATCATCCCGAACGATGACAAAGGTCAGCCCCGCCGGGCCAATGTTCTTTTGCGCCCCACCAAAGATCAACCCGTACTTCGAGACATTGATCTCTCGCGACAGGATATGCGAAGACATGTCCGCCACCACCGGCACCTCGGCGCGACCGATCTGCGCCAGATCAGGTTCAAAGGGATACTCGACCCCGCCGATCGTCTCGTTGGTGCAGGTAAACAGGTAGGCCGGATCGGCGGACAGCGCCCACTCCGACATCGGCGGCACCGTGGTATGACCGCTTGCGGCCGCCGTCGCCGCGATATTGACCGTCGTATAGCGGCGCGCCTCTTTCTGCGACTTTTCTGACCAGATGCCGGTCACCACATAATCAGCCGTCTGTTTTTGACCGAGCAGGTTCATGGGGATGATGGCATTCTGGGCAATCGCCCCGCCCTGCATGAACAGGATGCGATAGTTCTCCGGGACCGCCAGCAGTTCGCGGAAATCGGCCTCAGCCTCGGCCGCGATACCAGAAAACTCCTTGCCGCGATGGCTCATCTCCATCACCGACATGCCACAACCTTGCCAGTTGACCAATTCGTCACCGGCCTGCACGAGGACCTCACGCGGGAGTACCGCCGGGCCGGCACTGAAGTTATAGATGCGTTCCATGTTCAATAAGGGATGTAAAGGCGTTATACGGTCCCATTCTACCAGCTAGTGAGCGACTATCCCTGTGGCAATTATTCCTTACCGGATCGCCAGATCGATGCCACGATCCAGACACTGTTGACCACCGCGAGGGTGAAACCCAACGCACCCAGCAAGGGCAGGCCAAAGAAATCCGGCCCGCCCTCCACGGTCAGGACAATGGACGAACCAATGACCAGCGAGGCGGTCAGGATCCCCATCGTGAGACGGTTGGAGGCCCGATTGAGCTGAGCGCCAAAACTGTCGAGCCGCTTCAGATCCAGATCGATGCGAAGCCGTCCACGCCGTGCCTGACGCAACAAGCGCACCAGATCGCGTGGCAAACCTGTCACGACGCCGGCCAACTCCTTGAGACTGCGCCGGGTGCGCGCCATCACCGCCGCCGGCGTATAACGCGCCTCCATCAAGGCCCGCACGAAGGGTTCCAGGTCATCGACCATGTGGAATTCCGAATCGAGCTGATGACCCAGGCCTTCAAGGGTGATCAAGGCCTTGAACAACAAGGTCAGGTCCGGCGGCAAGGCCAGATTGTTGCCGCGCATGATCGCCGTCACATCCGACAACAAGGCCCCCAGGCGGATATCCTTCAAGGCCAGGTTGTCATAACTCATCACCAGCTCGGTCAGGTCATAGGCCAGCTTCTCCTCATCGACCTCGGCATCCCCGGCCCAGACCACCAGCACATCCAGCATGCCGATCTCGTCCTTGCCGATCAAGGCGTAGAGGAACTGGATCAACTGCTCGCGCCGCGCCACCGTCAACTGGCCCACCATACCAAAATCGATCATGCCGATCCGGTTTTCGGGCAGGAACAGGATGTTTCCCGGGTGAGGATCTGCATGAAAATGGCCATGCACCAGGATCATCTTGAGTACCGCGTCAGCGCCGCGCCGGGCCAACAAGGTCAAGTCATAACCCGCCTCACGAGCCTTGGCGAAATCCGTTCCCTGAATACCCAGCAAGCGCTCCTGAACATTCACGCTGTCGCGACAATAGTCCCAATAGACGCGCGGCACCCGTACCGTATCGTCTCCGGCAAAATAGCCCGCAAAGCTGTCCAAATTGCGCGCCTCCTTGACCAGGTCCGTCTCACGCGTCAGGGACCGTCTCAGCTGGGCCACGATCTGAACCGGGCGATAGTTGCGCGTCTCCGGCCACTCCAACTCGACGATGCGCGCCAGGTGATCGAGGATGCGCAAATCCGCATCAATCTTGGGCAGGATATCCGGCCGACGCACCTTGACGACCACCGGGGTACCGTCATGCAGGACAGCCGCGTGCACCTGGGCGATCGAGGCCGCCGCAAAAGCCTCCCTCTCAAACGACCGGAAAACCTCGTCAAGAGGACGACCAAAGGCCTTGGCCAAGGTGTTCTCGACCACCTCAAAGGCCACCGGCGGCACCTGGTTATGCAGCTTCTCCAGTTCCTCGATCCACTGCGGCCCAAACACATCCACGCGCGTCGCCAGCACCTGGCCTAGCTTGACGAAGGTCGGCCCCAGTTCCGTCAGCGCCAGACGCAAACGCACGGGTTGATCCAAATGTTCGACATCCCGGGATGGCTGCCAATGCACCAGACGCCCTGCGCGTTCCAAGGTTCGAGCCACACCCGAGTGCTTGACCAGATCGCCCCACCCATAATGTATCAACACCGTCGCAATCTCCTGCAACCGGTGCAAATCGCGCATCAAAGCCATGGTTTCACGCAGCATAGTGATCGCCATTCAGACTGTAATTCCCGAATACTAGACCAGCGATGCCATCCGCGCATCAGAATCACTCGCAAACAGAATGACTCGCACTTGATAATCATTCTTGGATGAGTATAATCTTGCGCTTATGAAGCCGCAGGATTCTCTACTGACACAGCTCGACCAACTGCCCGCCGGAATGATCGCCACGGTGTGTTACATCGAAGCGCAGACCGAGATGGCCATCCGTCTGCGCGCCCTTGGCATCAAGCCAGGAAACCCCGTCAGCGTTGTACGCAGGGCACCCATGTCCGGACCGTTGCAGATTCGTGCCGGCCAGACCGATATCATCCTGCGTCGCGCCGAGGCGGCCAGCATTCATGTCAATCCCGCCTTCTAACCCTGACTGACACCACGACTGCCCCCCAATGAGCAAGGCCCGAATTGCCCTCGTCGGCATGCCAAACACGGGGAAATCCACCCTTTTCAACAGGCTTTCCGGGGCCAGTGCCCGCGTCGGAAACTGGCCCGGGATGACCGTGGAACTGGAGAGCGCCCGCCTCCTGGTCGGTGCCCGCATGGTCGAACTGATCGACCTGCCCGGTCTCAACAACCTGCATGGTTTCAGCGAGGACGAGCGGATCGCGCGCCATTTCCTCGAAACGCAATCCATCAACGCCCTGATCGTGGTCCTCAACGCCACCCAGATCGAGCGCCAACTCGCCTTCGCCCTGCAGATCAAACAGCTCGGCCTGCCCCTGATCCTGATCCTCAACATGGCCGACGAGGCCATCCGCCGCCATGTCCTGATCGATCGCGATGCGCTGGAAAAGGCCTTGGGCTGCCCCGTCTGCCTCATCAGCGCGAAATACGGTCACGGCACCCAGGCCGTACTTCAGGCCCTGGAGATCGTACTGCACACCGCGCAAGCCGATACCTCCAGCCCTCGCAGCACAGCGATCGAGGCGCTGCTCGAAGACGATGCCATCGAGGCCCAGACGACTGCCCTGCTGGCCACCACGGTGCGAACTCCGCAGACACCGGCGACCACCTATACCGACCGTATCGACAGCCTTCTCCTCCATCCTTTGCTGGGGATTGTCGCCTTCTTTCTCATCCTGCTCGGCCTGTTCCAGATCGTTTACAGCGTCGGCGCCCCCCTGCAAGAAGTCCTCGGAGAGGCGCTGGAAACCGCCAAGACTGCCTGGATCGCACCGCTTCTCTCCCCACTGCCTACACCGCTGACGAGCTTTCTTCTCGACGGTCTCTACGATGGCGTAGGCACCGTCCTCACCTTCCTGCCCATCATCCTGACCTTCTACCTGGTCATGAGCGCCGTCGAAGACAGCGGCTACATGGCCCGCGCGGCCTTCCTGATGGACGCATTGATGTCACGCATGGGCCTGGATGGACGCGCCTTTGTCATGCAGATCATGGGCTTTGGCTGCAATGTCCCGGCCATCATGGGAACGCGGGTGCTCCGCAACCCCCTGCAACGCCGACTCTCCATGCTGATCATCCCCTTCTCGCTCTGCTCGGCGCGCCTGCAAGTCTTTCTCTTCTTCACCACGGCAATCTTTTCCCCCCAGGCCGCACCGTGGGTCCTGCTGTCCTTTTATGTCCTGTCCTTTCTGGTGGCCTTTCTCACCGCCTTTGTCTGGCGAGGTCAGATCGGCACGCAAGAACCGCTGATCATGGAACTGCCCCCTTACCGTTACCCCACCTTCACCTACCTGGCCCTGCAAGCCTTACGCGAGGCCGGGCAATTCCTGCGCGGGGCCGGTGGATTCATCGTCGCCGGAGTCGCCATCATCTGGCTGCTGACCCACCTCCCCTGGGGCGTCATACCCGCTAGTCCGCAGTCCTGGGCTGGCCAAATCGCCACCTTTACCGCCCCCCTCTTCGAACCCCTGGGCATCGACAACCTGCTCTCCATCGCCTTGATGTTTGGTTTTGTCGCCAAGGAAGTCGTGGTCGGGGCATTGGCCGTCATCTATGGTGCCGGGCCCAACGAACTGGCCGGTGTCGTGGCCCGCAGCATGAACTGGCAACAGGCCTATAGCTTCATGCTCTTCACCCTGCTCTACACGCCCTGCCTGGCCACTCTAGCTGCCATCCGACGCGAATCGCGCAGCTTGCGCTTCACCCTCGCCTCCATGGGCTGGTCCCTGGCGGTCGCCTGGCTGGCTAGTTTTGCGTTCTACCAGATCGTGACCCGCTGACCCACGAGGTTAAAGGTCCAAAACCTTCACCGGCTCACCGCACGACGCTTCACTGTCTCTTTCCCCTTCGGGATTCCCACCGTAAGATGGCACAACCATGCCACAAACACGTCCCTCCATCACCCTCCCCAGACACCTGCTATACACCGTAGGTAGCGGCTTTCTGCTCTCTTTCCTCCTCATCATCACGATGAGCATCACCGGCCTGAGCGCATTGGAGGAAAACAACCAGCGCCTGGCCAGTATCACCGACGAGGTCATTGAAAAAACCCGACACGCCAACCTCATGCGTGACACCCTGCGCGATCGCGCCCTGACCATGCATGACATCTTCATTGCAAAGGACGCCTTCACCCGTGACCAGTTGACGCAACGCTTTTATCAACTGGGCGGCCTCTACCTTGCCACCCGCCCAAAGCTGGAGGCCTATCCGCTCACCTCCGAAGAGAAGGCGATCCTGACACGACTGGACCGCCTGACCCTGGAAAACCAGCCGCTGATGATCAAGATCATCAATCTGGCCATGAACGAACAAGGGCAGAAGGCCCTCCACCTCTTGCAAACCGAAGAATTTCCTCGACAGCAAGCACTCGTCGCCACGCTCGATGAACTCATTCAGGCCCAACAAAGGATCACCCAACAGGCCACCCTGAAGGCCGATCAAACCTACACCCAGACCCGCACACTCATGTTCCTTCTGGGACTGTTGGCACTGCTGCTGGCCGTCTCTGTTGGCGCCCTGACCCTAAAACGCGTCCGACGCCTGGCCTCCGAGACTGAGCGAGCACGCAACCGTTACCAGACCCTGTTTGAAACCAACACCGAGGGCATCGTCATCCTCGGGAGTGACGGCTTCATCGGCTGCAATCCCTCCGCCCTCGAGATGTTTGGCTATCCGAACGAGGCCGAATTCCTCGCCCTGAAACCCGGGCAACTGGGTGCCGACCCGCAACCAGACGGCCGCTCGGCAACCGAGATAGCCACCGAATTCATTGCCACCGCCTTTGCCGAGGGGCACGCCTATATGGACTGGGAGGCCCGCCGCGCTGATGGGACCCACTTCCCGGCCGAGATTGCCCTGCACGCCATGCGCTTCGAGGGCAAACCCACCTTGCAGGCGATCGTCCGCGACCTCTCCCTCCAAAAAGAAACGGAACGCGCCCTGCACGCCGCTCACGCCACGGAACTCGCCGCCGCCACCCTGATAACCCAGTTCATTACCAACATCAGCCATGAGATTCGCACCCCAATGAACGGGGTCCTGGGGATGGCCGACCTCCTTCAGCGCCAGTCACTCACCCCGACACAGACCGATTATGTCCGCGCCATCAACGATTCTGCGCACACCCTGTTGAGGCTCTTGAATGACCTCCTCGACTTTTCCAAGCTGACCGCCGGAAAAATGACCATCGAACGGGTCGCCTTCGACCTGCCGGCCCTGCTCATCTCAACCTGCCAATTGCCGCAACACCGTGCCGAGACCGCCGGTCTACAGTTCTACCTGATTCAGCCGGACACCCTGCCGCGATGGGTTACGAGCGATCCGCTACGCTTGCGCCAGATCCTGACCAATCTGCTCGACAACGCCATCAAGTTTACCCAGCAAGGCTCCGTCACCCTCAAGGTCGAATGTTCCGCCCCGTATCACACTCCACAGAACCTGATTTTTTCCGTCATGGACACCGGAATTGGTATCCCAGAGACCGCACGCAACGACATCTTTGAACCCTTCATCCAAGCCGACGGTTCCGTCAGCCGCCATTTTGGCGGTACAGGGCTAGGCCTGACCATTTGCCGCGAACTGGCCGAACGCTTGGGCGGCCGCCTCTGGCTTCAAGAACCCTCCGCCAATCAACCCAACCCAACCGGCAGTTGTTTCCATCTGGAGATCCCCCTCGAGATCGCCTCGCCGGGCGACATCGCTACCAGCCATCAGGATCTGCATGAAACTCCCTTGAAGCATTTCAACGGGGCGCGCATCTTGGTCGCCGAGGATCACCCCGTCAACCAGCGTCTAATCGAAGAAATGCTCACCCAACTGGGCGCAACGCCTACACTGGCCAGCGACGGAGAGGCCGCCTTTACGGCCTACCGCGACGCAGATACCCCGTTCGATCTGATCCTCATGGACTACCAGATGCCTGGCTGGGATGGGTTGCGAACCACCCGCGAGATCCGCAGCCTCGAATCCCGCCTGGCCTTGCCGCGTTGCCCCATCTTGGTGCTCACCGCCACCACACTGGCCAACCACCAGATCACCCTGGCCGACGAATGGCGTAGTGCCGGCATGGATGACTTTCTCGAGAAACCCATCACAAGTGCGCGACTCTCGGCCGCCCTGGCCAACTGGCTGACGCCGGAAGCCGTACCCCCCGAGGTCAGCACACCAGAACCGAACCCATTGGCCAAACACCCGGTAGCCGTCCTGAAAATGTTCATGGAGACCACCCAGACCGATCTATTCCAACTGGTGGAACACCTCAAACAGGAGCAACACGAAGAAGCCCTCCGCCTGGCCCACCGCATCCGCGGTGCCGCCGCCTTCGTAGGAGCCACAGAACTGGCCCATCAGGCCCGTTCTCTTGAAATGGCGCTCAAAGAGGATATTGCCCACAACGAATCTGAGCTCAATGCGCTACAAATCCAGTTCTCACTCATCAAAAATGACATCGAAGCCCGCCTAAATCGGCCCACAGGCGACTAAAATGGCGAACATTCCGACCGTGACGATAATGAAACATGCTTGATATCCAGCTTTTGCGTAAAGACCTTGCCTCCGTGGCCACCCGTCTGGGCAGCCGCGACTTTGTCCTCGATACCGCACGCTTCGAAGCCCTCGAGAACGAGCGCAAGGATTTGCAAACCCGCACGCAAGATCTGCAAGCACAGCGCAATGCCCTCTCCAAGCAGATCGGCATGGCCAAGGGCAAGGGCCTTGACGCCTCCGACCTGATGCAACAGGTTCCCGCCGTCAACACGGCCCTGGTTGAACTGGAAGCCCGGCTCAGCACCCTGCAAAACGAGATGCAGGCCTTTCTGGCCGAGATCCCAAACCTGCCCCAGGACGGCGTCCCGACCGGATTCAACGAAGAAGGCAATGTCGAAATTCGTCGCTGGGGAACCCCGCGCAACTTCGATTTCACCCCCCGCGATCACATCGACCTCGGTGAGTCGTTAGAACTCCTCGATTTCCCGACGGCAGTGAAGATCGCCACCAGCCGTTTTGCCTTGATGCGCGGCGATCTCGCCCGGCTGCATCGCGCCCTGGCCCAGTTCATGCTGGATGTCCATACCGGAGAACACGGCTACGAAGAGGTCTATGTCCCCTACCTCGTCAATGCCGACTCATTGCGCGGCACCGGCCAGTTGCCCAAGTTTGAGGAAGACCTGTTCAAGGTCGGCGATAGCCTGTATCTGATCCCGACCGCCGAGGTCCCGGTCACCAACATCGTCCGTGACGAGATCCTTCCGATCGAAAACTTGCCCATCCGCCTCGTGGCCCATACCCCCTGCTTCCGCTCCGAGGCCGGATCCTATGGCAAGGACACACGCGGCATGATCCGCCAGCACCAATTCGACAAGGTGGAACTGGTCCAGATGGTTCACCCCGACGACTCCGCCGCGGCCCTGGAAGAACTCACCGGCCACGCCGAGTCCATCCTGCAGCGCCTGAACCTGCCCTACCGCGTCATGGCCCTGTGTACCGGCGATATGGGCTTCTCCGCCGCCCGCACCTACGACCTGGAGGTCTGGCTCCCGGGTCAAAACACCTACCGCGAGATCTCCTCCTGCTCCAATTTCGAGGCCTTCCAGGCGCGCCGCCTACAGGCCCGCTTCAAGAACGAGGCCGGCAAGAACGAGCTGATCCACACCATTAATGGTTCCGGCCTCGCCGTCGGCCGCTGTCTGGTCGCCATCCTGGAGAATTATCAAGAGGCCGACGGCAGCATCACCATCCCCGACGCCTTGCGCCCCTACATGCGCGGTGTCGAACGGCTACAGGTCAGCACCTAAGCTTCGCCTCCCTGGCACCGGCAGGTGTCAGGAAGTGCTGATTTATGCCTGTTCCGTCATTTCAGCGCAGGCCCGAATCCAATAGCCAATCAGCGTTTCTCTAACGCTTCAACAGGTTCTTCAACCACGAACTGCCCGCTGGCTGAACCGACTCATAGCGTTGCAGGATGTCGTAATAAATCCGCACATTCTCGGTCAGGGCCCGGGCCTCGCCGCCCCGGGCATACCCATGCGGGAGGCTCGCCGCGACACGTGGATTGGACAACAACGGCAATACCTCCTTGAGATCCTTCCAGCGATGCGGATCCTTGCCCTGCTTACGGGCCAGACGCATCGCATCCTCAACATGCCCGGAGCCGATGTTGTAGGCCGCCAGCGCCAGCCAGGTTCGATCCGGCTCGCTCACCTCCTCCGGCAAGGCATCGCGCAGTTCCTGCAAATACCGCGCCCCGCCCAGGATGCTCTCACGGGGGTCCGTGCGATCCACCACGCCCAGATGATCGGCCGTCTGCTCGGTCAACATCATGATGCCGCGCACACTGGTAAACGAACGCGCGTGCGCATCCCACTGCGACTCCTGATAGGCCAGCGCCGCCAGCAAGCGCCAATCGATCCCCGTCTGCCGTTCCGCCTGAAGGAAAAACCCCCTCAAGGCCGGCAGTCGCTCGGTTCGCAAACGCAGGATACTCAGCACATCGACCTCGCCCAGGCGCGAGACATGGCCAAAATAACGCTCGCGCAGTTGAGCAATCGCCCCAGTCGACTCAACCTTGGCAAAGAATCGCTGCAGAAGACGGACAAAACCACTGTCCAGACGCGGTGACACCAACCAGGCCAGGCGCTGCGGCTCGACCACCTCGAACGCCGACTGCAAACCCGGCAAATAATTGCGCTCAATAGCCAGATTACGCTCGTCGCTGACCGTGCAATCCGACAGGCCATTCGACACCCGTTCCAGCAATTCACCCGGCAAGGCATCGTCCATGCGACGGATGGTGCGACCCAGCGAGGCCGGCTTCAGGTTCTGCGCCCAGGCTTCACCGGCCCCGCCACGCGCCACCTCAATACGCAAGCCAATCAGATCGGCCGACGAACGCGGCATCCCAGACCGTTCACCACACACCAGCCATTGGCGCAGACGCTCATACACGGGGCCGGATTTGACACCCCCGATCCGATCCATCGCAGGCGTCAGTGCAGCGGCGGCGATATGCGCCTCGCCACGCGCCATACGCTCATTCAAGGCCTCCAGGGAATCGGCCACCACAAAGCGCACCATCCAGCCCTGCTGGCGCGCGAAGGCCATCGCCAGATCATGCTCAAACCCCATCGGCTCATCGTCCGCGCCCAGGAAATAGGTCGTCGGCCCGTTCAGCGTCAACACCACCAGTTCGCCCGTATCGCCCGGAGGCGGCGGCACACGGCCACAGCCCACCAACAGCCCTGCCAAGACGACTGACAACACAGCGGGTAACAGCGATCTGAGCAATCTGTAAAAAAAGGACGCAATCCAGGGCAAGAGTCCATTCCCCAAAGCGAGCAAGGCCAGTAGAATAGCGCACCTGGCCGACTCTAGTGTCGGCCAATCGTTTCAAACAGACCCGGAAAGGTGGCAGAGTGGTCGAATGCACCGGATTCGAAATCCGGCATACGGTTTACCGTATCGGGGGTTCGAATCCCCCCCTTTCCGCCAAACACATAGGAAATACGCTCATTTTTGCCGTGTTTCCTATCAAACATACCAAAAAGCATACCAAAGAATCACGGCTTGTTTCTCACGGCAATCAGTCGCCATTGCCGTGCCCTGCTGGTTTATAGCTGGGCAAGTTCGCCCCCCTTCAACAACGCCCGTCTGTTGACCCCCGCCGTACCCCACCTCCTAAATTTTGAATGGGACTCCGGCTTAGCCTTTACATGCTAATCCGCACGATCAAGCGGTAGCGGGTACTTTTGAGTCATGCTAAAAATGGGGGGATTACCGGATGCCCGGGCGAATTCAACGGGTCCTCGCAACACCTTAATCATGGAGGTGTTTATGGGACGACCTGTGGATGAAAAACCATACACGGCCTGCCCGAAATGATGCGAGATGCCCAGCGCCGGCAAGCGATGAGCCCGGACGGCTATCGCTGATGTGTTGTAGAGGGTGGGGAAATCCCCAGTTTACTTTATCCGGCGACAGGCCACGAGGTAGTTGACATCCACATCAGGGCCAAGGCGGTAAGCGCGGGTAAGGGGGTTGTAGGTCATGCCGATGAGTTCGACACTGTCGAGCCCCGCGTTGCGGGTGAGGCGGGTGAGTTCGCTGGGTTTGATGAAGCGGGCCCAGTCGTGCGTGCCGCGCGGCAGGAGTTTGAGGATGTATTCGGCGCCGAGGATGGCAAAGAGATAGCTCTTGGGATTGCGGTTGAGGGTAGACAAGAAGACCCAGCCGCCGGGTTTTACCAGTGTGGCGCACGCGGCAATGGTACTGGCGGGGTCAGGGACATGCTCGAGCATCTCCATACAGGTCACGACATCGAACGCACCCGGTTCAGCGGCGGCCAGTTCTTCTGCTGTTGTGAGGCGGTAATCCACCTTGAGGCCAGACTCGAGCAGGTGAAGTTTGGCGACCTTGAGCGGTTTTTCGGCCATGTCGATGCCGGTGACTTGCGCCCCTCGTGCCGCCATGGATTCGGAGAGGATCCCCCCACCGCAACCAATATCAACGACACGCTTTCCAGCCAATCCGGCCTGCCGGTCAATCCAGTCCAGCCGCAGGGGATTGATCTCATGCAAAGGGCGAAACTCGCTTTCCGGGTCCCACCAGTGGTGGGCCAGGGCGCTAAATTTTTCCAGTTCGCCGGGATCGGCATTCACGGTTTGGGTCATGGTGCAGGGGGCTTCAAGGCAGAGTACGCATCGTACTTCTGTCGGAAGATAAGTTCCAGTTGATCAATCACGCTTTCCGCCTTTTCGCCATGAATGATATGCCGTGTCATCTGGGCGGAAACCTCGTTCAACAGGCTGTGATCGCGCTCCAGCATGGGGTAAGTGGCGTTGAGGCGACGCACGGCCTTGATGACGGATTCCTCGCTCGGGCGCGGGATATCGAGCGGAGTCTGCGGCACGGTCTCAATCGCCGTAGCGGCCACCTGGCGTTGTTGGAGAAACTCGGCGTAATCCAGAAGGCTGGCACGGCCAAGCTCCGGAAGACTGCGCCAGGCCTGGAGCAGGCGGCGTTCAGCGGCATTCACAGGATGATCTGGCTTTGCAGGAGCGGGCTTTTCTCGATGAAATCGAGGAAGGACTGCAGCAACTTGCTGCGGAATTTCTCCGGCGGATAGACCAGCGAAAGTTGACGGCGCAAGGCGGGTTCAAGCGGAACCGCAACGAGTTCACCCAGTTTGACTTCCTTGGCCACCGTCGTGGACGAAACGATGGCCACACCCAGACCGGCGGCAACTGCCCCTTTGATGGCCTCACGGCTACCGAGTTCCATCGAAAGGTTCAACTCGTCCAGATTGACATTGTTAGCGCGGAAAAAGTCATCAATGCACTCACGGGTCCCGGAGCCGATCTCACGACTGATATAGGGCTTACGCGCCACATCCTTGGGGCTGACACTGCTGCGCCTTGAGAGGTCACTCTCAGGGGAACAAATCATGACCAGCTCATCATGGCAACAGACCTTGGTGACCAGGTTTGGATTGTGCGTCGGGGCCTCGATCAGGCCCAGGTCCAGCGTATGTTCAGCGACCTTGTGTTCAATGGTCTCGGAGTTGGCCACCGTCAGACGCGCCTGGGTATCCGGGTGCAGACGCTTGAACTCGCCCAACAGACGCGGTAACAGGTATTCCGCAATCGTGGTTGAGGCCCCAATAAGGAGCGGGCCGCTGACCTTGCCGGTCAGTTCCTGCACCCGGGTCTCCATTTCGTGTGAAAGACTGATGATGCGCTCGGCGAAATCCAGCACCAATTCCCCCGTGGGGGTCAGCGTAATCCGTCCGTGTGCGCGTTCAAATAGACGGGTATTGAAATGTTCCTCAAGCTGTTTTACCTGAAAGGTCACGGCGGGTTGCGTCATGAAGAGCAACTCAGCGGCCTTGGTGAAAGACAATTGCTTGGCAACGGTATGAAAGACTTGAATCCGACGATCTGCCATTTTTTTATCCGGTGATCAATGTCTTTTATTTGAACACAAATCCAGCCGGAAATCCATGAATTCAACCGCTTTCATCGAGGCCATCGATGACAGTACAACGATTCTCGCCCTCTTTTTTCACCTTTTGATCCTTTCCTCGTCAACATCGCGCCTCTGCGTGATATAACCTCGCATCCTCCAAGACCCCTGCCTATGGATCGCGGTTTTTACATCATCATGGCGGCGCAATTCTTCTCTGCGTTGGCCGACAATGCGCTGCTCATCACCGCGATCGCCATGCTGCGCGAGATCCACGCGCCGGCAGCCTATGAGCCCATGCTGAAATGGTTCTTCACCATTTCCTATGTCCTGCTCGCGGCCTTCGTGGGGGCCTTTGCCGACTCCATGCCCAAGGGGCGAGTGATGCTGATCAGCAATTGCATCAAGATCGTCGGTTGCCTGATGCTGATCGCAGGCGTCAATCCCCTATACGCCTATGCCGTGGTGGGTCTTGGCGCAGCGGCCTATTCACCGGCCAAATACGGCATCCTCACCGAGTACCTGCCGCATAGCAAACTGGTCATTGCCAACAGCTGGATCGAGGGTCTCACCGTCAGCGCCATCATCTTCGGCACGATCCTTGGCGGCTGGATGATCAATCCCTCCCTCCTTGCCTGGTTCGGCGAGATTGATGCCTGGATGCCGATCCAGATCACCTCCAGCCTGCTTGACTACAGCCTGGCCATGGTCGCCGGGCTCTATCTGGTCGCCGCCTGGTTCAACGCCTATGTGCCTGACACCGGCGTGGACCACAAGCCGCTGCACAACAATCCGCTCTTCCTCCTGCGCGACTTCTTCCACTGTGTCCGCCTGCTGTGGATGGACAAGCTAGGCCAGATCACCCTCGCCGTCACCACGCTGTTCTGGGCCGCCGGCGCGACCATGCAGTTCATCATGCTGCGCTGGACCGAAGAGGCCCTGAACCTGCCTCTCGACCAAGCGCCCTATATGCAGGCCATCTTCGCGGTCGGTATCGCTTTTGGCGCGGCCATGGCCGGCCGGCTGATCCCCATCCACCGCTCGGTGAGTGTCATCGGCGTCGGAATTGCCATGGGTCTGGCCGCCCTCCTCATGGTGCCCATCAGTGGAGATGGCCTAGGCTTTGGCTGGGGTGACACCCGAATCTTGTTGCTCCCCTTTGATGGCCTCTGGTTCGCCAGCGCCCTGATGCTCGTTGTTGGGGGCATGGCCGGATTCTTCGTCGTGCCAATGAACGCCCTACTCCAGCACCGCGGACACATCCTGATGGGTGCCGGGCACTCCATTGCCGTACAAAATTTCAACGAAAACCTAGGGATCCTGATCATGCTGGGCCTCTACACCCTGCTCGTTTCGGCCCAGTTGTCCGTACAGACCGTGATCATCCTGTTTGGCGTGTTCATGGCCTCTGCCATGTACGGCGTACGCCGTTGGTATCAATACAACATGCGCCTGCACCGCAACGACCTGGCCCGCCTCCTGAAGGCTGCGCGCCATGTCCACGAGCATGACGGCCACCCCTGACGAATCCGCCAGAAATCTAACCGTCCTACATCGCCTGTCGCTGACGCACCCGTTCAAAGAGCGTAATGGCGCAGGCGGCGGCCACATTCAGCGACTCGGTACCGCCTGGCATAGGGATTCTGAAGGCCGTGGTCACCGTGCGCAGCCCCGCACTCAAACCCGCCCCTTCGTTGCCAAAGGCAAAACCTATCGGCATGGCCGAGTTCAAATGCCCCGCAAGATCCAGATCGTAAAGGGATCGTTCCGCGTCCAGGGCCGCGGCGTACACCGGAAAAGCACTTTGCGTAGCCTCAGCGACCAGATCGACCCCCGCACGAATCTGCGCGCGAAATTGCGCCCCCTGCCCCCCGCGCAAGGCCTTGGGCGACCAGGCCTCGGCGCAACCGCGTGACAGCCAGATATTCCGCACGCCAGCCGCCGCCGCCGTACGAAACAAGGCCCCCAAGTTGCCAGGGTCCTGAATATCTTCCAACAGCAGCACATCGCCCGACGGGGGCGACTCCGCAGGCAAAGGCACGCGCAGGCTCGCAACCACCCCACTCGGGGTCGCCACCGGAGAAAGGCTGCGCAACAGGGCATCCGGCAAGACCAGAATGGGCGTATCACCAACGCGCCTACTCCAGTCTGGCAGACTCGCCTCAGTCACGGCCACCTGCCCAAGCGAAAGCCCAGCCGCCAGGGCCTCTTCAATCAGATGCGCCCCATCGAGTAGGGTCTCACCCGCCGCCCGACGCGCACGCCCATCGTTCGCCAGCGTATTCAGGTGCCGAAAATCAGGGTTGTCGCGGGAGGAGATCCATTTAGCGCTCATGGCGCGGATTGTACCGGCTGTCGTGGCACATCGCCCAAGGCGGCGCCTCCGAAACACAGACAAAAAAAGACCCGGTCGATTGACCGGGTCAAATCCACCAAAAAAGGAGGATGGAGGAGACGCCGTTGAAGCGCTAGGGAAAGCGCCGGAGTCAACGGCATTAGCATTTTATTATATAACTTTAGTTTTAGCAACGAATGCAAAAACCGCTGTGCTGACAATCCTTCCCCGTGGCAGAAATGCCAAACTGGGCAGATTCAAGGTGGGGGCTATGGGGAAAATTTTCCGACAGCGCATCTGACGCATCTATGGAAGTGCTGATTCATCCGTCACACTGCCCCGGACACCCCTATTCCGGGGTGACGGCCAGGCCGGTGTCCATGCTGTTGATTCGACTGGATTCCGGCCTACGCCGAAATGACGGGACCGGCATTAATCAGCGACTCCCTGACAGCGGTGTGAAAGATCGCCGCTACTCGACCGCTGTGCACCAAGGCTCGTCAGGGACGCAGCGCCGCGTAGTCGATCTGGATGGCGTCAGCGCCCAAGGCGGCACGCAGGGCATCGAGCAGGTCATCTGCCAACCTCACCCGCCAGGCCTCGCCCAATCTGATGCGACAGCGGGCCTCGCCATTATCGAAGTCAATCACAATGGGACAACCCGTTTGGACACTACAAAAGGCCTGCAACAGGCCCTTCAGGGAACCCAAACGATCCGGATCGGTCAGGGCAATGCGCAATCCTTGCGCCTGCCGGGTGCGTAACGACTCGAGATCAAACAATTCTTCGGCCGTGACGCGCAGGCCACCGGAATAGTCATCATGAACGGCCTTGCCGCGGACGATGAGCAGACGATCTTCCTTGAGCCATTCGCGATGGGAGTCAAACAGCTCGGAAAAGATGGCCACTTCCAGACGCGCGCTGCCGTCCTCAAGCAGGGCAAAGGCCATCTTGCCGCGTCGGGTCATCTGGGTACGCACGCTGGCAATGACGCCCGCCAGCATTACCGGCTCCTTTTGTGGCGTGATCTGGCCCAGGGTGCGATCAACCAGACCCTTCAGATCCTGCCGCCAGGCGGTAAACGGATGGCCACTAAAGTAATAGCCTAGCGCCAACTTCTCCTGCAGCAACTGCGTTCGAACATCCCACCGGGGCATCTCAATCAGCGGCGGCGGTTCATTGGCCACCGCCTCACCAAACAGGCTGTCCTGCATCGCCCCCTGCTGACGCACCTCAGCCCATTCCATGGCCAGGCCCACACTCGCCAGCACCCCAGCACGACTGTCATGCAGACAATCAAACGCACCCGCACGAACCAGGGCCTCGATGGCGCGACGATTCACCAAGCGCTTGTCCACCCGTCGGCAGAAATCGAACAGGCTCAGGAAGGGGCCGTTACGCGTGCGTTCCTGAACAAAATGATTGACCGCATTCTCACCCGTCCCCTTGACCGCGCCCAGGCCATAACGCGCCTCGAGACGCGAAACCGGAACAAAGCGGTATTCACTCAGATTGATGTCCGGCGCCAACAAGGTCACACCGTTGGCCCGCGCGTCCTCAGCAAAGATTTGCACGCTGTCGGTGTCATCCATGTCCGCCGAGAGCGTTGCCGCCATGAAGGCCGCCGTATGGTGCGCCTTGAGCCAGGCGGTCT
>SXGU01283556.1_pt1 | contig 17642 bp, 12 predicted proteins | sample 3174531 | NCBI WGS metagenome assembly SXGU01 (sample SAMN11356863, study PRJNA531348) | freshwater metagenome | isolation source: freshwater sample F1-140 | place: China: Fuxian Lake, Yuxi | collected 2017-12-25 | reverse complement strand
ATGCTGCGTCAGTTCTGCCTGCGCGACCCGGATCAGCGCGCCGTCGAGGCCGAACAGCATCGCCCGCGTCGAAGTGGTACCCGCATCGATGACGAGGATGGTTTCGTCCACTTCATTCCCCTCTTCAGCCTTAATGGTGACATGGCGCAGGGGCGTAGCCATATGCAAGCAATGGCGTCCCCGCCCCCCAAGCCCTGGCCCACCGGCGCGGCCGAGCAGCTCGAGCCTCTGGTGCGGCGGGTGCTGGCGCCCAATCCGTCTCCCTTCACCTACACCGGCACCCAGACTTATATCGTGGGGTTGGGCGATGGCTGCGCGGTAATCGATCCAGGCCCGGACGATGCGGCCCATCTCGAGGCGCTGGAGGTGGCGCTTGCGGGCGAGCATGTCTGTGCGATCATGTGCACCCACACTCACCGCGACCATTCCCCCGGCGCGCGCCCGCTGGCGAGGCGGACGGGCGCGCCGATCGTGGGCTGCGCGCCGCTGGCCTTCGACACGGCAGGGCCGCGCGCCGACGAGGGCTTCGACCCCGCTTACGAGGCCGACCGAGTGCTCGAGGACGGTGAGGCCATGACCGGACCCGGCTGGACGCTGCGGGCAGTCGCCACCCCCGGGCATGTGTCCAACCATCTGTGCTATGCGCTTGAGGAAAGCGGGGCGTTGTTCACCGGCGATCATGTCATGGGCTGGTCGACCAGCGTGGTGGTCCCGCCCGACGGCGACATGGGCGCCTATATGAAGAGCCTCGAGCTACTCCATAATCGCGAAGACCGTATCTACTACCCCGCGCATGGTCCGGCGGTGGAGAAGCCGCGCCAGCTCGTCCGCGGCATGGTCGGCCATCGCAAGCAGCGGGAGAACCAGATCCTGCGGTTGCTGGGCGAACAGGCTCGCAGCGTCGAGGCGCTGGTGCCGCAGATGTACAAGGGGCTCGACCCGAGGCTGGTAAAGGCTGCCGGCCTGTCGGTGCTGGCGCATTGCATCGATCTGGAACGACGCGGGCTGGTCGGCCGTTCGGGTGACATATGGCTGAAAAACTGAAGGACGAGACGCGCACCGAGGTTGGCACGATCCCGGTTCACCGCGAAAAATCGCTTGCCCGCATCCAGGCAGTGCCTTGGCTGATCGTGATTGTTCTGGTCGCCGCCACCGCTTGGCTAACCTGGCGCGCCTTCTTCTACCGCGAGGAAGGCGATCCGGTCGGTAGCGCGATGCTGGCTTTCGAAAAGCAAAACTCGCTGACCGTCTTTTCCAGCCGCTTCGAGGTAGTGGCCGAAAGCACCAATTCGCAGGGCGTGCTCGGCATCGACCTGCTGAAGAGCCGCCAGGCGGCGATCATTCCTGCGATGGTCGAATACCGCCTCGACCTCAGCACCATGGACCGCGACCGCTTCCAGTGGAACGAAGGCAGCAACACCTTGGCGGTGACGCTGCCCACCCTGCGCATCTCCCGCCCCAACCTCGACGAGGCGCAGGCGCGGGTGTTCACCGAGGGCAATTTCGTGACCGGCGGCGCGGCGCAGGCGCTGGCCCGGAACAACTCGCTCCAGGCGGAGCGCAAGGCCGCCGAGTTCGCCAAGAATCCCCAGGTGCTCACGCTGGCACGCAATGCCGCGCGCGAGGCGGTGCGCCAGAATCTCGCGATCCCGCTGCAGGTCGCGGGCTATCGCGAGGCCAAGGTCACCGTCCGCTTCGACGGCGAGGCCGCCCCGCGCTAGCTCGTGCCGTCGCATCGACAGGCGCTGAATTGCCATCGACCGAGGGTCTTTTCCCCTACGGCATCGGCGTGCTAAAGGCGCCGCCGCACGGGCAAAGCCCGGCGGAGTGGGTCGCTTTGGACGGAGGGAATTCGATGGCAACCTTGCACGCGGGGCAACCCCCGCGCACCGCCGAGCAGGCGGAACGACGCTTTTTCCTGATCATGGCGCTGGCGATGGCGGGCATCACCGTGGCCGGCTTCGTGGTCAATCTGGCGATGGGGCGGTCCACCTTCGCATCGCCCGCCGCCTATCACGTGCACGGCGTGGTGTTCATGGGCTGGATCGCGCTTTACATCGCCCAGGCGGTGACGATCGCCAGCGGGCGGCGCGCGCTGCACATCCGCCTCGGCAAGATCGCCTATCTGTGGATTCCATTGATGGTGGCGATGGGCATCGTGATCATGGTCACGGTCGCGCGCCGTAACGGCGGGCCGTTCTTCTTCGCGGTCAACGAATTCCTCGTGAGCAATGTCGCGTTACTGCTGTGCTTCGGCGGACTGGCGCTGTGGGCGTTGCGGCGCCAGCGGCACAATGGCTGGCACCGCCGGCTGATGCTGTGCTCCATGGCGATCCTGACGGGCCCCGGCCTCGGCCGGCTGCTGCCGATGCCACTGTTCATGGAATGGGCGTGGACAATCGGATTCCTGACCACGCTGATCTTTCCGGCCGTCGCCATCGTGGCCGATCTGCGCCGGCGCGGGCGGGTGCATCCGGCCTATTGGTGGGGCACCGGGCTCTATGCCGGGACCTTTGTCGCATCGATGCTGCTGGCCTTTTCGCCGATCGGCTATGCAATAACCGACGCGGTAATCGCGGGAACGCCGGGTGCAGAGCGACCGATCGAGCCCTTCATGCCGCCGGGTTTCAACATGTAGGCGGAACGGCCTCGCGCTTCGGCCCGTTCGCCCTATATGCAGGGCCACAACGGCTGAACGGGACACGATATGAGCGTCGAGACCAGGCTACCCGCCGGCGAGGATCTGCTCGCCGAGATCGACCGGCTGCGCAGCGAGCGCAATGCCGTGATCCTGGCGCACTACTACCAGAAGCCGCAGATCCAGGACATCGCCGACTTCGTGGGCGACAGCCTGGAGCTCAGTCGGAAGGCAGCTGAAACCGACGCGGATGTGATCGCCTTCTGCGGGGTCAAGTTTATGGCCGACACCGCCAAGATTTTGAGCCCGCAGAAGATCGTGGTGCTGCCCGACATGGACGCCGGGTGCTCGCTGGAAGACTCCTGCCCGCCCGACAAGTTCAGGGCCTTTCGCGAGGCGCATCCCGATCACATCGCGCTGACCTACATCAACTGTTCCACCGAGGTGAAGGCGCTCTCCGATATCATTGTCACCAGTTCCAGCGCCGAAACCATCATCAGCCAGATCCCGCCCGAGCAGAAGATCATCTTCGGGCCGGACCGGCACCTGGGCGGCTATCTCAGCCGCAAGTTCGGCCGTGAAATGCTGTTGTGGCCGGGCGTGTGCATCGTGCACGAGGCGTTCAGCGAAACCGAGCTCCTGAAGCTCAAGGCCCAGCACCCCGGCGCGCCCGTGGCCGCGCACCCCGAATGCCCGCCCGCGATCATCGACCACGCCGATTATGTCGGCTCGACCAGCGGCATCCTGCAGTTCGCCAAGACCTTCGAGGGCGATACGCTGATCGTCGCCACCGAGCCGCACATCATCCACCAGATGGAGCTGGCGCTGCCCAATAAAGCATTCATCGGCACGCCCGGCGGGGACGGCAACTGCAACTGCAACATCTGCCCCTACATGGCGCTCAACACGCTAGAGAAGCTTTACGTGGCGCTGCGCGACCTCGAACCGCGGATCGAGATCGAGGAAGGTCTGCGCCTGCAAGCAAAGCGCAGCCTCGATCGCATGCTCGAGATGGCGAGCGGGACGATCGGCAAGGGCGACCTGGGGCTTCGGGACTGAAGGGGCCAATCGCGCTTCGACTGGCAGGCCCTCGCCACATAACGCAAGTCTATACGCCAACCCCGTGACGATCCTCGCGCAAGTGGGCGCGCCGGGTTAGCCACGCGGCGATGATCGAAGCGCCGTTCCTGCTCTACCTCGGCCACTCCACCGACCCGGTGGGGATCAAGACCTCGCGCGGTCTCGCCACCTTTCGCGCTGCGGATTGCCTGGGCGAATTCCGGCATGACGATTGCCCCCTCACGCTCGGCCTGCCGCGACTGACCATGGCCGAAGCGGTGGCGAAGGGCGCGAGAACGCTGGTGCTGGGGATTGCGCACGCCGGCGGCGCGATGGCGCCCGCGCTGATAGCCGATGCCGCCGCCGCGCTCGATGCCGGCATGAACGTCGCCTCGGGCCTGCATCACCGCCTGCGCGATGTACCGGCGCTGGTCGCGCTGGCTCAGGCCCGCGGCCTGTCGCTGATCGACGTGCGCGATCCGCCCGAGGATCTGGCGGTCGGCAACGGCTACCCGCGCGCCGGGCGGCGGCTGCTGACCGTGGGCACCGATTGCTCGGTGGGTAAGATGTATGCCTCGCTCGCTCTGGCAGCAGGGCTTAAGGCGCACGGCGAGATCGCCGACGTCCGCGCCACCGGGCAGACCGGCATCCTGATCGCCGGCAGCGGCGTGCCGGTTGATGCGGTGGTCGCCGATTTCATCTCCGGCGCCATCGAAATGCTGGCCCCCGCCCGGCACGACGGCGGGTGGGACGTCATCGAAGGCCAGGGCTCGCTGTTCCACCCCTCCTTCGCGGGCGTCTCCACCGGGTTGCTCCACGGCGCTCAGCCCGAAGCGCTGGTGCTGTGTCACGATCCCGCTCGCGCCGAGATGCGCGGGCTTCCCGGGCGCCGCCTGCCGGGCCTTGCCGAATGCCTCGACGCCAATCTCCAGGTCGCGCGGCTGACCAGCCCGGATGTTAATGCGGCCGGGGTCTGCCTCAACACCGTTAGCATGGCCGAAGGGCCGGCGCGCGCGCTGTGCCGCCGGGTGGAAGACACTTTGGGCCTCCCCGCCACCGATCCGCACCGCTTCGGCGTCGAACCCATCCTGGCCAAGCTATGCGACGTAGCCTTTCAGCCGGCCACGATCGCTTCGCGCTGAGCCGCCCGTTCCGCATCTCGCGCGGAGTGAAGACCGCGGCGGATGTGGTGACGGTGGTGCTGCGCGAAGGCGACGCCGAGGGGCGGGGCGAAGGCGTCCCCTACCCCCGCTACGGCGAGAGCGTGGCGAGCGTGCTGGACCAGATCGCCGCGGTGCGAGGCGCAATCGACGGGGGTGTGGGTCGCAACGAATTGCTGGCGCTGATGCCGGCCGGCGCGGCGCGCAACGCGATCGATTGCGCACTGTGGGACCTGGAGGCAAAACGAGCAGGACAGAGTGTTGCCGAGCTTCTGGGCGCACCGCCACCGGGCCGCATCGCCACCGCGCTGACGGTGGTGATCGACACGCCCGAGGCGATGGCCCGCGCCGCCACCGAAATCGCCGCCGCGCCGCTGATCAAGGTCAAGGTCGATGCCGCCGACCCCGCGGCGGCGGTGCGCGCGGTCCGCGCCGCAGCGCCCGAGGCCGCGCTGATCGTCGATCCCAATGAGAGCTGGGACGAAGCGGTGGTGCGGAGCGTCATGCCGGTGCTGGAGGAATGCCGCGTCGCGGTGCTCGAACAGCCGGTGCCTGCTGGCGAGGACGCCTGGCTCGAGAGCTATGACAGCCCGGTGCCGATCTGCGCCGACGAGGCGATCCACACCGTCGCCGAGCTCGACACGGTTGCCGCGCGTTACGACGCGGTCAACGTCAAGCTCGACAAGGCCGGCGGGCTCACCGCCGGGCTGGAGCTGGCGCGGGCCACGCGCGAGCGTGGCCTTTTGCTGATGAGCGGCTGCATGGTCTGCTCCTCGCTTGGCATCGCCCCGGCCCTGCATGTCGCGCGGCTGGCCGACTGGGCCGACCTTGACGGCCCGCTGTGGCTGGCGGAGGATCGCCGCGGCGGAGTAACCGCCGAGAATGGCTGGCTCCTGCCGCCGAATGAAGGGTTCTGGGGTTGAGGCGGATCGCATTCGCGCTGTCGCTGCTGGTGGGAGGCTGCGCCACTGCTCCGGCTCCTGTCGAAGCCGATCTGCTGATCCGTGGTGGCACCGTCTATCCCGGCGGCGCGGCGCCCTTCACCGGCGATGTCGCGGTGCGCGGCGATCGCATCGCGGCCGTGGGCAAATCCCTCCGCGTTACGGCACGCCGGACCATCGACGCCGCCGGGCTGATCGTCGCTCCTGGCTTCATCGACCCGCACACCCACATGGACGGCTGGCTGACCGCTGACGACCCACAGCGGCGACTGGTCGAGCCCTTCCTGCTGCAGGGCGTGACCACCGCCTTCGTCGGCAACGACGGGTTCGGCCCAGCCGAGGTCAAACCCTTGCTAGCCAGCGCTACGACCAAGCCGGTCGGCATCAATTACGCGACTTTCACCGGCTTCGGCAGCATCCGCAGCGCGGTGATCGGGCCGGCCCGCCGCGCCCCCACGCCTATCGAGTTGGCCAAGGAACAAGGGCTGGTGCGGCAGGCGATGTGCGATGGCGCGCTGGGCCTCTCGACCGGCCTGTTCTACGCCCCGCAGAGCTTCGCCGATACCGCCGAGGTGGTCGCGCTGGCTAGGGTCGCCGGCGATCTGGGCGGCAGCTACGACACCCATTTGCGCGACGAATCGAACTACACCATTGGCCTCGCCGCCGCAGTGGACGAGGCGATCGCGGTCGCGCGCGAGGGGCGCATCCCGGTCCACATCTCGCACATCAAGGCGCTGGGAGTGGACGTGCACGGCATGGCCCCGGCGATCGTCGCCAAGATCGAAGGCGCGCGCACCCAAGGGCTGGATGTCACCGCCAACCAATATCCCTGGCAAGCCAGCGGCACGAGCCTGGTCGCGGCGCTGGTGCCGCTATGGGCGCAGGACGGCGGGCGGGCGGCGATGCTGGCCCGGCTCGCCGATCCGGCGCTGGCCGAGCGGCTGCGCAGCGACATGGCGGAAAACCTGCGCCGCCGGGGTGGCCCGGCGAGCCTGGTTGTGGTGGAAGGCCGGTGGAAGGGCCAGCGCCTCGAAGCCATTGCCAAAACGCTCGGGCTCGACCCCGTTCAGGCCGCAATTGCCGCGATCCGCGACGGCGATGCCGCCACCATCAGCTTCAACATGGCGCCCGCCGATATCGCGGTCTTCATGCGCCAGCCGTGGGTGATGACCGGTAGCGACGCCTCCACCGGCCATCCGCGCGCCTACGGCAGCTTCGCGGAGAAATACGCGACATATGTCCGCGACGGGCAGGTGCTGACCCTGCGCGAATTCGTCGACCGTAGCAGCAAGGCCACCGCCGACATCTTCCGCCTCGCGGATCGCGGCCACCTGCGCCCCGGCGCCTTTGCCGACATCGCGGTGTTCGATCCGGCAAGCTACGCAGCGCGGGCCACCTACGAGCGGCCCGAGCTGACCGCCACCGGCATGCGCTACGTTGTCGTCAATGGCGCGCTTGCAGTTGATGGCGGCAAGGTCACCGGAGCCGCGGCCGGGCGGGCGCTGGTGCAGCGTCCCTCGTCGGGCTGTCAGTAGAAGCGCACCGATCCCAGTTCGAGCGATGCGGTCCCGCCCGCTGGCCCGCGCAGCATGACGCGGATGGCGCGCAATTGCTGGAGGTCGAGCTTCGCGCCGGGTTCGGCACTGGTGAACGCGCTGAAGGGAATTCGCTGCGGCTTGCCAATATCCGCCGGGCTGAACGGGGCAGCGAACCAGGCGTCGCCGCTCAGTCCATAGCTCTCCAGCACCAGTCGATAGTCGCCCTTGCCGCGCCCCGCGATCTCGATGCCCGTGAACCGGCTGGCGTCAGCGACATGGATCGTCCCGCGCGTCAGGGGCAGCACCCACGCGACATAGGGCCGCGGAGACCCGCCCATCTGCGCGGCTAGGAATGTCTTGTGGTCGTGGCCCTTGTGGCCGTGCCCCGGTCCATCATGGCTGTCGTCGATGGGAATGAGGCAGGAATGGTCGGTTCCCGGATCCGTAGTCGCAACCGGCAGCGTGTCGAGATCGGTCCGTCCGTCGCGGCGCGCGCCGGTCATGATCGGGCCGGGCATGGGGTCCACCGGCATCGGCGTCATCGCTCCGCTGTCGCGCAATGCGCGCAGTTGCGCCAGCGGCGCCTCGCGCCCCGCCACCCACACGCGGGCCACCTTCCACAAGTCTGCGATATCGTGATCGGGTTCGCCGTCGACCAGCACCAGATCGGCCCGCTTCCCGGCCTCGATGGTGCCGTGATCCTGGGCCTGGCCCATGATCGCCGCGCTGGTCCGGGTTGCCGCCACCAGGGCCTCGGCCGGGCAGAAGCCGAGCTTGGTGAGGATAGTGACCTCGCGGATCGCGCTGGCGCCGTGATAGACCCCCGAGATGCCCGCGTCGGTGCCGATGCCGATGGGAATGCCGGCCTTCTTGAGCAGGCGGATATTGGCGCGCAGGATGTCCCAGCGCCGCGCGTCATAGGGCAGCACCGGATGCTTCGCGGGCCCGGCGGCATAGGCTTCTTCGCGCGCCAGCTCCCCCGGGTTGAACTGCGCCGCCTCGCCCGCGGGAAACGCGCGCGTCTGCTGCGGCTCGAACACCGTCATCGTCCCGATGTAGCCGGTGCGCCGATTGCGCATCAGCTCGAGCAACTCCTTGTCGACCAGCGCATCGCCGATGCCGTGGCCGAGCGCGTCCACCCCCGCGGCGGCCGCCAGCTTGGCGCCGTCGAGCGTGACCGTATGCGTCACCACAGGCTTGCCCGCGGCATGGGCGTCGGCGACGATGGCGCCCAGCGTCGGCGCGTTCATGCCGTTGAGGTCGGGATCGCGGCCATATCGCCAGCCGTCGGCGAAGACCTTGATGAGATCGGGATCGTAGGACAGCGCCAACGGCGTCTGCTGGCGGGCGTGGCGCGCGGTGGTGGCCTGCAGGGTGAAGAAGTGGCCCCAGCCATATTCGGTGCCGTGGCCGCCCGGTACGCCGAAGCGCACCGCCTGCGCCAGATGCGGCGCCCAGTATTTGCCGGAGGACGTCATGGCCCGGATCGGCGCGATCATTTCGCCCGAGACCGAATAATCGTTGACGCTGGTGACCCCGGCAAGGAGGTAGCCGGCCCAGGCCTTGGGCAGATCCTCGGGCGCGTCGATCGCCGGGGACCGCAGATGCGTGTGAAGGTCGTGCAGGCCGGGTATCAGCGTCTTGCCTCGCCCGTCCACGCGGGCGGCGCCTTCGGGCGCCTTCAGCCGCTTGCCGACCCTGACGATGCGCTCGCCCTCGATCAGCACGTCCCGAACTCTTGCCGGCTCACCGGTGCCGTCGAAGACACGCGCACCTTCGATCAGTATGGCGGGGCGGGACTGCGCCTCGGCCGGGACCGCGCTTCCCCCTGCCAGGGCTGCGGACGCGAGAGCCGCCATCAGGCGCTGCACGGGAAGGGCGAAGGCAAGGCTGGCGATCCCATCGTCGCGGGTTGTGGCCGCGCGTGTCCGGCCGGGCAACCCCTCGCCTCACGCTCATGCTTGGCGGTTATGACCGCGCCAAGGCTTGATATGCGAGGCGCACGAATCCAGCCGCTTGCCCGGCCCCGCGCACCCGCTAGGCTCGCGGCCATGCGCTTCCTCATCGCCGCCAGCCTGGCGCTCGCCCCGGTCCCCACTTTCGCCCAGGCCGATGTCGTGGCCCCGATCCTCGCCGAAGCCGGGCCGGGCACGCGCTGGGGCGTGGTCGTCGCCGATGCCGAGGGGCGCCAGATCGTGGCGATCGAACCGGAACGGCGCTTCATCCCCGCGTCCAACACCAAGATTGTCACCACCGCCGCCGCGCTCTGGGCGCGCTCTCGCGGTCAACTCGCGGACCAAAAGGCTAGCGGGGCCGAGGTGCGGCTGGTGCCTTCACGGCAAAGCAACGCCCCCGATGTCGTGCTGACCGGGCGGGGCGATGCGCGCATGTCTGCCGCGCCATCCTGCGTCACTGATTGCCTGGCGACGCTCGCTGAGGCCGTCGCCGCCAAGACCCGCGCCGTCCGCAACATCGTCGGGGATGCGACCTTCTTTCCCGACCAGCGCTGGAGCCCGGGGATGAGCTGGAACAACATCCCGTCCAGCTCCGGCACGGCCATCGCCGCGCTCAGCGTGGACGACAACGAAATCACCGCCACGGTAACGCCAGGGCCGGTCGGATCGCCGCCAGTCGTCGCCTTGCCCAGCTATTTCTCGGTCGAAAACCATGCCCGCACCGTGGCCGGCGATGGCGAGGCGCTGGCCTATGACCGGCTGCCGGGAAGCCGCGTGCTCGTGATAACGGGTACCATCGGGGCAGCCCAAGCGCCGATGAGTTGGCGGCTGGGCGTGGACGATCCGGCGCACTATGCCGCCTGGCAGTTGGGCGAGATGCTGCGTGCTCGCGGGGTGGCGGTGACGGGTGAGGCCAGCTCGCGCTATCGCCCGCTGATGCCGGAGGACGATCCCGAAAAGCGCAGCGGCCCGGCGCCCGCGCGCCCTCGCGGCGAAAAGGCGTTGGCCGCTTTGGAACCGCCGCCCCTCGGCGAAGAGATCGCGATCATCAACAAGCGCAGCCAGAACCTCTATGCCGAGCTCCTGCTGCGCCGGCTCGGCCTGGCGCGCGGCACGGGGTCGATCGCGGATGGGCAAGCGGTGGTGGAGGCCATGCTGGCGGAAGCGGGCGTGGCGGAGGCGCAGGTCAGCCTGTTCGACGGCTCGGGCATGTCCACCTACAACCGGGTCGCCCCTCGCGGCACGGTTCGATTGCTCAGTTGGATCGCAAAGCGACCTTGGGCTGACGAGTTTCGCGCCAGCCTGCCCATTGGCGGGCTGGACGGCACGCTACGCCGCCGTTTCGCCGGCACGCCGCTGGCGGGGCGCATCTTCGCCAAGACCGGGACGCTCGACGCGACCAATGCGCTGGCCGGCTGGCTGACCGCGTCCAGCGGCAAGGTATTGACGTTCGCGATCTACGCCAACGACGTGCCCGAGGGTGTGCCCGCGACCGCCATCATGGACCGCGCGCTGGTGAGGCTGGCGGAAGCGAACTGAGCGCGTCCCAAGCCCGCACCACGGCATCGCCAACTTCGGGGCGCAGCTCGAAGATGCCGTTGTCGACATGGCGCGTAGGGTGGATGCGATTGGTCAGCAAAGTCCAGCCCAGCCCGCGCTCGAAGTCGATCCACAGCCCGGTGCCGGTGAAGCCGGTGTGACCGACAGTGTCCGCCGAGCACGCCTCGCCGCCCTGCCAGCCGCGATAGCGCCGTTCCCAGCCGAGCGTGCGCTCGTCGCCATGCGGCGTGCGGATCGCCTCGCGCACGAAGCCGCTCGCGCCGCTGCCATCCAGCAGCCCCCGGGCGAAGTCGAGCACACCGTCGATGGTGCCGAACACGCCCGCATGCCCGGCAGATCCCCCCAGCGCGAAGCAGTTCTCGTCGTGCACCTCGCCCCGCATGACCCGCCCGCGCCACGTGCACCTCTCGGTCGCCACGGCGGGGCCGGGCGGCGGGCCGTAGCTCAGGCCTGCGCCAAGCGGCTGGTCGCGCAGCGAGGCGCCGGTGATGCGTTCGATGGCGATGCCCAGCAGGATGAAGTTGATGTCCGAATAGACCGGCGGGCCCTTGGTCCATTCGCGCTGGAGCACGAAGGCGCGCAGCCGGTCCGGGTCGTCGCCATAGGTATAGATCGGAAACACCGCGGGCAGATGCGTGCGGTGCGCCAGGCAATCGCGGAAGGTCAGCCGCCGCTCCGCCGCGCCCACCTCGTCGTATTGGCGCAGGTCGGGGATTGCGGTGGTCAGGAAATCGTCGAGGTCGATCCGGCCCTGCTCGGCCAGCGCGAGAATCATCGGCGTGGTGGCGATAACCTTGGAGACCGAGGCGAGATCGAACCAGTGCTCGCGCGTCAACACCTCGCGCTCGGGCTCGATCGCGGCATGACCATCGAACACCACCGCGCGCTCGCCCGTGGCGGTGACCAGCCCCAGCGCCGCGCCCGGAATGCCGCCTTCGCCGAGATAGCGGCGGACGACCTCGAAACCCGCAGCGGCGACCTCCTCGATCATGCGGCGAACACCGGCTCGGGCGTCTGCACCCGCTCGTCCGGCTCGCGCGCCTTGATCCGCGCGATAAGGGGTAGGAAAACGATCGCCGCCAGGCTCACCGCTCCCGCCAGCAGGAAGAACCCGTCATATCCGATGCTCTTCTGCATCGTGCCCGAGGCGCCCGCGAGCAGCCGCGCGAACAGGAAGGCGAAGCCGGAGAGGAAGGCATATTGCGCCGCCGGATAGCGCGGGTTCACCAGCATCGAGAGATAGACCACGAACACCGCGCCCGCCATGCCGTTGCCGAACTGGTCGATGGCGACGGCGGTGTAGAGCGCCGTGTCCGACACAGGCGCAGACCACAGCCAGACATAGATCCAATTGCTGATCGCCGCGGCGACGGCCCCCGCCAGCAGCGCTCGCCAGATCGGCCATTTCGCCGCGGCCAACCCTCCCAGCCCGACCCCGGCGATGCTGGCGAGGAGCGAAATCACCCCATCGGCGACGGCGATGCTTTCGAGGCTGTAGCCCAGCTCGTTCCACATCGGATGGTTCAGCGTCAGCGCGAGCACGTCGCCAACGCGGTAGAGCGAGACGAAGCCGAGCACCACCAGCACAGCGAAGCCATAGCGCCAGAAGATATCGACATAGGGCCCGACGCTCGCCGAGCGGCGCGCGGGCGCATCGGGCCCCATGCGGCGGATGCGTGGCAGCAGCAGCGCCAGCACCGCGAAGGGCACGATGCACACCGCCAGCACGAAGGGCGTGACGTTGCTGTCCGAGCCGATCCCCGCCGCGCTTGCGGCACGCAGCAGCACCCAGCCGATTCCGGCGACGGCGACGATAGTGGCCGCTAGGATGCCTGCGCTCGCCCCGATACCCGACGCCAACGCGGCTCCCCGCCCCTTCGCCCCCGGCTCTGCGCGCATCGCCGCCAGGATAGGAAAAGGCAGGAAGGCCGCCGCCGCTATGACCAGATAGGCCGCGGTCCAGTCCGCCTTGGCAGCGACCCACACTGCGCCGCTGCCCGCGGCCACCATGGCGCTGCGATAGCCCCACAGGTTCGCCGCCACCACCGGCGCTTGCTCGGCCTGCGTCGGGGCCAGTTCGATGCGCCAGCCATCGGCGGCAATCTCCAGCGTGGTGGTCCAGAATGCCAGCGCGACGGCGAACAGCGCGGTGAGCGGCAGGCTGGCGTCCGAGCTGGTGAAGGCCATGCCCACCATCGCAGTGACGATGCCGAGCTGGGCCAGCATGATCCACCCGCGCCGCTGCCCCCAGAAGCGGGTGAAACCGGGCACGCTCCAGCGTTCGAGCAAGGGCGCCCACAGGAACTTGAAGGTCGGCAGCAGCGCCACCCAGGCCAAGAAGCCAATGATCGCGATGTCGACCCCGTGCCGCGCCAGCCGCAGTGTCAGCACCGCGTTGAACATGTAGAACGGCAGTCCGGCGGCAAAGCCGAGCAGGAGATAGAGGCCGAGAAGCCGCCTGCCGGCAAGCGGTGCCGGAGCCGGAGCATCACTGGTTGCCAAAGCTGTTGCCATTACCTCACAGGTCCCCCGCCATCGTTGGCCTGGCCCGGCCACGCCGCCCTTCGTCGAGCTGCGAAACCGCGCCGCCGCAAGCCCTTCGCGGCTCCTGATGCCAGCCGGTTATGGTCGCCGGAAACAAAATTATGGTGCCTTGCAACCCACGTGCCTTGTAATGCAAATGGCACAAAACAGGGGATCAAGGGGACAGCCATGCGTATGACCATTTCTCACCGGACCGCCCTCGCGACCGGCTGTGCGCTGTTGGCGCTCACGGTGGCAGCCCCCGCGGCGGCGCAGGAGGAAACGACCCAGCCCGCGGCCACTCCGACCGGCGCCGAAACGCCGCAGACCGATGCGGACATTACGGCCGATGCGGAGGCAAGTGGTCGAGACGACCGGGCGATCATCGTCACCGGCTCCCGCATTCGGCGCGACCCGAACGACAGCGCGTTGCCGCTCCAGATCATCACCAATGCCGAAATCGAGCGCAATGGCATTACCAACCCCGAGCAACTCGTTGCATTTCTCACGTCGAACGGTTCCGGCAATGACAATCTGGCGAGCAACGCCGACGTCGTTTCCGATCCGGAACGTCGAGGGAACAACGGTGCCTCCTTCGCAAATCTCCGCGGTCAGGGCTCGGGCGCGACGCTGGTCCTGCTCAACGGAAGGCGCATTGCTGCCCACGGGCTTCAAGGGTCTGCGGTCGATGTGAACCAGATTCCCTTCGGCGCCATAGAACGCGTGGAAGTGCTCAAAGAGGGCGCCTCGGCAATTTACGGAACCGATGCAATCGGCGGCGTAATCAACTTCATCCTGCGCCGGGATTTCGAAGGGCTCAGCCTATCCGGTTCGGTGGATGTCACCGAAGAAGGCGACCATGCAATTTATCGGACCGGCGCGATTGCGGGCTATGGCGACCTTGCCGAAGACGGTTTCAACGTCATGGGTGCGGTCAGCTACAGCACGATCCCGGAGCTGAACGCAAATCAGCGGGATTTTATCGATACGTTTCAAGTCGATCGCGGCCTGTCAGTCGATACGCGCGGCACCCCGTTCGGGACGATCTTCCCGCTAGCCGGCACGTTTTTCCCTAACGCTGCGTCTACGCCGTTCGTGCCGGGAACTACCCAGCGTGCCTCGGGCGGCATCAATGTACTCGATTTGCCGAATGGCGAGGGCTGTGACACGATCGCGGACCAAGCGCCTTACGATGAAGGGCTGTGGCAGCTCCCTGCCAATGCGCTCGCTTGTTCGTTCGACACCGGCCGCAACGTGGTCATTCAGCAGCCGCTGGAAACACTAACGTGGCTGGCTCGGGGGGTCGTGCGCCTCGGTGAGCACGAGATTAGCTTGGAAGCCACGGGTTCGGATGCAACGGCTGACAAGCGCTTCTCCCAGATACAAATCATCCCGAACACAACCACGCAGCGTTTCGAGATCCCAGTCGGTGCGCCTGGTTACAATCTCGTCTACAATCGGCTCATTGCGCAATTCCCCGATCTCGCTGCGCGTCCCCAGGACGGGTTCACCGCGCGCTGGCGCTGTCTTGAATGCGGTCGGCGCGAGATCACGACCGACACAAAGACCGCCCGCTATGCGCTTGGGATCGACGGTCCGCTCTTCGGCGGCTGGGATTATCGTGGCGGCGCATCCTACGCCGAAAGCGAATCGCAATCGGAGCTAGGCACCGGGTACTACTATCGCGGCACGCTGGGCAGCGGCGCGCCCGACCCCAGTGTCCCGCTGGTGCCGGGCACGACCGACCAGCGCGGGCTGATCGGTGCGTTGAACAGCGGCTTGGTCAACATCTTCCTGCTCCCCGGTCAGACCCAGTCGGCCGCCGGGTTGGCCGCGATCCAGTCGGCGTCGGCGGAAGGGGTCATACTTTACGGCGGCAAATACTCGGTGACACAGCTCGATGTGTCCTTCTCGGGCCCAATATTCGCTTTGCCCGGCGGCACCGTTAAGGCCGCCATCGGTGCCGATTACCGCCGCGAAAAATATGAATTCAACGGTGACGTGCGCGAAACCTCCAATCGCCCGGTCATCATCGGCGCCCCGTTCGACGACGGCAACGCGCTCGATGGCGTGTCGCGCGAAATCAAGGCGGTCTATGCCGAGGTCTTGGTCCCGCTATTCGACGGGTTCGAGGTGACCGGCGCAGTGAGATACGACGATTACGGCGATTTTGGCAGCACCACGAACCCGATGGTCAATGCCAAGTTTCGTCCGTTGCCCTGGCTCATGTTTCGCGGCAATTACAACACCGCCTTCCGTGTGCCGGCTTTCAACCAGCTGTTCAACGGTGTCACACAAGCGCTCTACACCGGGGCTGATATCGCCGATCCGCAAACCTGTCCGGGCGGCGTGCCCAGCGCAACCGTTCCTGGCTGCGCCAGTCTCGAACGAGCCATCGACATTATCAACGGCGGCAACCCCAACCTCCAGCCGGAAACGGCCGAGATGTACAGTTTCGGCGTAGTACTTGAACCTTCCCGGAATTTCAGCGCGTCTGCCGATTACTACAACATCAGGCGGGAGGGCACGATCCAGGCTTTGACGCTGCGTCAGCTGGTCGATAACTTTGCGTCTTTTCCCGAACGGTTTATCCGTGATGCGTCAGGGCAACTGACCGATATCGACCAACGCATAATCAATGCCGGAACCTCGATCACCGAAGGTATCGAGTTCGTGGTCCGGGCAGGTCTAGACGTCGGTCCCAGCTCTCGTATGACAGCCGGTCTCGATGGTACCTGGCTGCTGAAGCGGACCACTCAGGCGATCCCTACCGCGGCCGTCGAGGATCGGCTGGGCGTGTTCAGCCCCAACGGAGACCTTGGGCTCGAATGGAAGCACAATCTGTTCGTCGGCTATAGCCAGGAGGACTTCAACGTCACCCTGACCCAGATTTTCCGCAGCGGTTACGAAAACCAACAGCTTCCTGGTGTTGCCAATGGCGCGATCGATCCGCCGAACGACGTCGACCGCGTCGATGACTACATCATCTATAACCTCGCCTTCTCCTACACGGGGTTCGATGGCTTGCGGCTTGGGGTTGGGGTCAAGAATCTTTTCGACACCGACCCGCCCTTCGCCATCAGCTACGACAGTTTTGGCGGGGCTGGCAGCAGTTGGGAGCCGCGGGTAGCCGATCCTCGCGGTCGCTCGTTCCTCGTTCAAGCAGAGGTCAAGTTCTAGGGCAGTGCCGGCGCCACAATCTGCGGCGCCGGAACTCTATCTCGGCATCGACGCCGGGGGAACGAGCTGCCGGGCCCGGCTCACTGATCGTGCAGGAACCGTCATCGGGCAGGGCACGAGCGGCCCTGCCAACACCGGGCTCGGGTTCGAAGCGCTCGCCGAAACGCTGCTGACGGCGGCGCGCGCGGCTTTTGCCGCCGCCGGCCGGCCGTTCGAGGACGCCGCACGCACCAGCGCAGGCATCGGTATCGCGGGATTTTCGCGTCACGGCGCGCGCGGCTGGCTCGAAGCCGCACCCTGGCCTTTCGCGCGCACCGCCTTTGCCAGCGATGCCGCGATAGCGAATCTCGGCGCCCACGCCGGCGAGGACGGGGCGACCCTCATCCTGGGGACCGGCAGCGTGGCGCAGCTGTCCATCGGCGGGACCAGCCGCACCATCGGCGGCTATGGATTTCCCATCTCCGACGAGGGCAGCGGCGCTGCGCTCGGCCTTTCCGCCATGCGCCATGCCCTGCGCGCGCTGGACGGGCGCACGGTCAAGACTCCGCTCTCGGCCGCGATCACCGAACGCTTCGACCACGACCCCGTCCACGCCATCGCCTGGATGGACGAGGCCGCGCCGCGCGACTACGCCGCTTTCGCGCCGCTGGTCATGGACTATGCCGAGGCCAATGACGCCATCGCCCGCTCGATCGTCGAGAACGCCGCCGGACATATCGAGCGCTTCATCGAGACCATCTTCGAAGCCGGCGCGCCACGCTGCGCCTTGGCGGGGGGCCTCGCCCCGCGGATGAGGCCGTGGCTGCGCGAGCGCACGCTGCGGCGCCTTTCGGAGCCGCGCGGCGATGCGCTCGACGGCGCGCTGCGGCTCGCGGGGTTGCAGACGCCCTAAGTGCGGCTTGGGTGGGCGAAACCGGAATTGACGCGGCAAGCCCGGCCCGGTGCGCTAGGCGGCGGAGCACCATGACCCTGCCGCTCACCCATCTCCAACGTCTCGAGGCCGAGGCGATTCACATCATGCGCGAGGTGGTGGTCGAGGCGGAGCAACCGGTGATGCTCTATTCCGTGGGCAAGGACAGCGCCGTGAT
>SXGU01363588.1_pt1 | contig 17648 bp, 15 predicted proteins | sample 3174531 | NCBI WGS metagenome assembly SXGU01 (sample SAMN11356863, study PRJNA531348) | freshwater metagenome | isolation source: freshwater sample F1-140 | place: China: Fuxian Lake, Yuxi | collected 2017-12-25 | reverse complement strand
GATCCTCCGCGAAGTCCTCACAGCTCCGAGGTTCCAGCAGAGCAAGCTGGATCTGCATAAGGAACAAACCGTTGCGTCCATGAAGCAGCGCAATGATGACAGTTCATTCATTGAACATCGAGAGAGGGATTTTGTGGCTTACGGTGAGAATTTCTTTAGTACCCGCCAAGAGACCGAGGCGAGTGTTCAATCCATCTCTCAGGAGGATCTGAAGCAATTTCATCGAAGATGGTATCACCCCTCCAACCTGGTCGTCGCTGTCAGTGGAGATTTCGAGCGGACCGATATGGTAACTCGGCTCGAGACTTTCCTTGGAAACTGGTCGTTCACCGGAGATACCCCCCCCCCGATTCCCACAGAAACCCGAATGGCTGAACCTGGTTTGTACATCGTTGACAAAGACGTCAACCAAGGGCGTGTGAGCATCCTGCTACCCGGCGTCCTCCGGGAGGATCCCGATTATCCTGCGATCGCAGTCATGAACGATATCCTCGGCGGCGGTGGATTTACGTCACGGATTATGAACCGTGTTCGCAGTGATGAAGGACTGGCTTACAGCGCGGGAAGCCGCTTTCAAGGAGGCATCTACTTTGCCCCGCCGTTTGCAGCGAGCTTCCAGTCGAAAAGCCGAACTGTGGCGTATGCGACACAAATCGTGTTGGAAGAAATGCAGCGTATTTGCGAAAACCCAGTGAGCGCTGAGGAGCTGGAAACTAGCAAAAAGAGTTTCATCGATACGTTTCCGCAGAATTTTACCACCCGATCCCAAACGGCCAACACGTTCGCCTCGGATGAATTCACAGGGCGCTTTTCGAAAACGCCCGACTTCTGGAAAAACTGGCGCCAACGGATTGACGCGGTGAATGCGGAAGATGTTCAGCGGGTCGCCAAGAAGCACTTACACCCAGACCGAGCCAGAATCTTGGTCGTGGGTCAAAAAGACGAAATCCTCAAAGGACATCCGAATCACCAGGCGAATCTCAAGGCGCTCGTCAAAGACCGTGTCACTCAGGTGCCACTTCGCGATCCACTGACCATGAAACCGCTCGAGAAAAAGAGTTCGAGCATTGAATAGGGCGCACATTTTTGTGCCTCAATGGACCGCAACTGGCCCCCAAAGGGTCTTGTGCTTAGGGATTTCCCAGACCACTTGGCGATAAGTAGGATCAACATGGCGAACGTGGCGGGCGACATGCTAGTGCTCACCTATTCCCTCGTTCCATAACGCGGTCTCGAAGTGGACCAACTGAGGATTCGGCGAGTGTCGGGTCTGAGCTTGAATTGTTCGCCGGGAGGGAGTCCTTCCACCCAAAAAATGGTACCTTCGATGTTTGCCGCCACCCATAGAGCGCGCCGTTTGACCGCTGGAATTTTTCGATTCACGAATAAGTTTTGGAGCTTGGATGGCGTCCTAAAACCCAATGGCTGAAATCGGTCTCCCGGTTGCCAGTGTCGGAGTTCGACAACGATCCCGACTCGATCGGCGTCGAATTGTTCATGGCATTTTCCGTGCATCATCGCTTTCGGAAAAGGCTTGGGCTTTCGAATTAGACTCCATCGGAGCCGGAACGTTTTGGTGCTGAACCTCTTGTTGTCAGTCTCCAAGTGGATCCGTCGTTTCTGTTTCCCAAATCGAATTAGGCGGAGGTCCGGGATGTGAACCTCCGTTGAGGCATCCCGAGACTCCTCCAAGCGGTGCTGAACGGATTCGAACGTCGCCGGCTGCTTCTCCAGTTGCAGATCTTCACGGGCAAGAGCCCGTTGCAGTGCTTCGTGAAGCTCGCGTCTTCCCGAATCCGGCAAGGAGTAGAAGGGCTTCGCGCTTCGCGCCACGAACTCGGCATCGACTCTCAAAATTTCCATGCAGCGCGTCACCACTCGCCGCAGGGCAGGGCAGTAGTCTGACTCCAGCAGTGGAATCAGCTGATGCCGGATTCTGTTCCTGGGAATCGAACAATCCAGATTGGACGAGTCTTCACGCCACTTGAGTCCATGGCGTTCCGCATAGTCTGTTAACTCGCTTCGACCCAAGTCCAACAGTGGTCGAATCAACGTGCACTCGGTATTCGCTGGTGACGGACTCTTCCATGCCATACCTCCCAATCCGGTGCTGCCACTGCCTCGAAAAAGTCTCAAAAAAAACAGTTCCACCTGGTCATCTGCGTGGTGCGCCAAGGCGATGGCCTCCGATCTGTAGCGTCGACTCACCTGCGCCAGAATGCGATGGCGAATGCGCCGGGCGGCCATTTCCATGGATTCCGAAGGCTGGATAGCGGCGCGAACCAATACCCGCCGCACATGGCAGTGAATGTCGGCTGCTGTGGCTAATCGGCACACAAAGCGCTCATCCGCATCGGAACTACGGCCTCTAAGGCCGTGGTTCACATGGATCAACTTCAGGTGCCAACGCCAAGCGGCTGCCAACGCCTTCATCGCGTGAAGCAGCACCACGGAATCCAGTCCTCCAGAAACGGCGAGTAGAACTCGAGCCCCTGAATTCAATAAACAGTGTCGGCGAATGTTCTCTTCCATGCGCGTCAGCAGTGGGTCCACGAGAAGAGCGTAACCTCAAATCATCGAAAGTGAAGAATGCAACCCGTTTTGAATCCACGACAGCACTGAAATCGACTGCTTCCCTTGGGAATCGATCCGGCATAAGCTCCCCGACGCACATGACCATTCGTCGATCGTTGCTCTACATTTTCGCACTGTCTTGCGCCCTGGGACTTCGGGCAGAAGCCCCGGTGGAGGATGAGAATTCGGATGTAGAGGTCCAAGGGGATTCCATTCAGATCGACCGCGAAACGGGAGAAATCGTCGCCTCCAATGGGGTTACGATCCGATACAAAAATTCCTCGATGACCGCCATTCTCATCGCGAAACGCGCTCGCGTGGAACGGAATTCGGGCGAAGCCGAAGCTGAAGGCGATGTGACGATCCAGATGATCGAGGCGGTACCGGGCGGCGTTCCGAAAGCAGAATTATGGCGGGGTGAGCGGGTCCGATTCAATTTTCGAACGAAGGCAATCGAGGCCGGCGAATTCCGAGTCGGCTCGCCTCCATTGTTTGTTGCTGGCGCCGGAATGGCGGGTGGGCGCCAAATCGGTGCGATTCAATCGATCACCAACGCCATCATCACAACCGATGATCTTGCCGAACCTGCCTTGCACATCCGCGCACAACATGTGCGAATCGTGCCAGGAAAATTCGTTGAAGCAGATGGCGCCAAAATATTTATCGGTTCCACACCTATCCTGCCGTTGCCACACTATTACCGACGGCTGGATAACCACCGTTTGTATTGGGAATTCACTCCAGGTTTCCGAAGCGTTTTCGGACCCTTTCTCCTAAGCACTTATCACTGGGCTCCAAGCACCAACCTGGATGTCGGCATGGACTTGGACGCTCGACAGCGTCGAGGCATGGCCGGTGGTCCCAATATCGCCTATGACTTGGGAAAATGGGGGCAGGGGGGCGGTCGATTTTATTATACTCGGGATGATCTCCCGTCGTTGCTTCCCGATGGCTCAATGGCCTCTTCGAGCCGATGGCGCTATGATTTTAATCATTCGCTGACCAACACTTCTGGTTTCTCGTTCCAGTCCGTCGTGCACAGCCAGAGGGACGCGCTCATGATCCGAGACTTCTTCGAGAATGAGTTTCGCCGCGATCCTCAGCCCAAGACTTTCTTCGAAGGAAACCAAGCTTGGAGAAACGTTAGCCTCGATGTTCTGGTCCAACCGCAGCTCAACGATTTCTTCACCACGGTGGAGCGCTTGCCAGATGTCAAGTTGACTGGTCTCCGGCAGCAATTGGGAGTTTCTCCACTTTACTACGAAGGCGACGCAAGCGTCAGCTATTTGCGGTTTCATGATTCCTCGATGGGAGGAACTAACTTCGCCGCATTGCGCGCGGATACCTATCATCAGTTGCTGCTGCCGCAGACATATTTCGGATGGCTCAATGTCACCCCAAGGGTAGGGGGCCGCTTCACCCATTACGGCGATCCTGACGGATTGACTCCGATTGCAGAGGACCGTCAACGGTGGGTATTGAACACCGGCGCCGAAGTGAGCATGAAGGCCTCAAGGGTTTGGGCAGGAAGCACAAACCGAGTTCTCGATATTTCCGGCCTCAGGCACATTTTTCAGCCATCCATCAATTACGTCTTTGTTCCTGAGCCCGACAAACGCCCCTTTGAACTTCCCGGGATCGAACGGGATCTTCCAACATTCCGCCTACGCCCCATCGAATTTCCCGACTACAACACGATCGATTCGATCGATAGTCAGAACGTGTTGAGGTTCAGCCTTAGGAACAAGATCCAGACGTTGAGGCGAGGCGACGTTGAGACTGTGGTGCATTCGGCGTTGTATACCGATTGGCGGCTGGATCCGCTTCCAGGTCAGACCACCTTTCCAGATCTCTTCAGCGATCTCGATTTTGCGCCGCGATCCTGGCTGCAGTTCGGTTCCCAGTTGCGCTACGACATCAATGGCAGCCGATGGAGTGAGTCCTTCAACCGAACTACCGTGAGACCGAACGATACTTGGGCTTGGACGCTGGGACACCGTTATTTGCGAGATGATCCGGCAACTTATGGCGTCGGAAACAATCTCGTTTATAACAGTGTCTTCTGGAAGCTAAACGAGAACTGGGCGTTTCGCGCGAGTCACCACATCGAAACTCGCGATGGGCGCTTGGAGGAACAACGTTACACCGTGTACCGCGATTTGCGCAGCTGGACAGCTGCCCTCAGTGTCCGGCTTCGCGACAATCGGACCTTGATGGATGACTGGGCATTGCTCATGACATTCTCCCTCAAAGCGTTTCCAAGATTTGGCTTGAACGGGGACAACGACCGCTTCGAAAGGGTCCTTGGATTATAGTGTTGAAGCCAGACGACCACCAGACGACACTTGCATCCACCGACCTCACTGGTTGATTATTAAACATAACATACATTGTGGTATGGAGACACCCACAGCTGCCATTCGCTCACGGTTCCCGCAGTGCTCCATCGCTTACGCGGTTCGCTTGGCTCTCCGGCTGGCTGCGGTTTGCGGTTTGCTCGCCTTAACGACGGCCTGCCACACGGGACGTTTCTACTGGCAGGCACTTCAAGGCCAAAGCGATATCCTTGTCAGGCAACTGGCTGTTGCGCAAATGACCAACAGTCCGACGGTACCAGACTCACTGAAACGTCAGCTTCAACAGGTCCAACAGTTGACTGACTTCGCAGACCGATGCTTGCGACTGCCATCCGGAGGTACGTACCGGAAATATGCGAACCTGGGCCGTCCATATGTCGTCTGGAACGTCTTTGCTGCGGACGAATTTTCTGTAGAAGCCAAAACCTGGTGGTATCCGTTGGTTGGTCGGCTGAAATACCAAGGGTATTTCCAGGAGTCACGGGCCCGTGAATACTCTGGCAAACTAAAGGCTCAAGGACTCGATGTATCGATCGGACCCGTCAAAGCCTATTCCACGCTGGGATGGTTACGCGACCCAGTCTTGAACACTTGGGTCAACGATCGGGATACGGAGTTGGCGGAGCTTATTTTTCATGAGCTGACGCACCGGAAATTGTTCATTTCTGGAGATACTGACTTCAACGAAGCGTTCGCGACAGCCACGTCGCGGATATGCGTCAGAATGTGGCTCGAGGCGATGGGTCAGGTTTTGGAGTTGGAACTCTATACCCAGCGACAACAGGACGATGAGCGTTTTCGCCGGGCCGTTCAGGCATCCCGCAAGGATTTGGCTGCCCTGTATGCAACACTCAGAAAACCAGAAGGAAACGACGCGCGGAAAATAGAAGACCAAGTCCAAGTGACGCGCGATCAAAAGCGACGAATCATGGAGGCATTGCAGCGCGAATTCCCGGCAGAGTTCAGGCATCTGCCCAACAACGCGAGACTCGCGCAGATCGACACGTATGAGCGTTACGTGCCAGCTTTCGAACGGCTTCATCAAGCTTCAGCTGGAAATCTTGATGTCTACTTCGAAGCCGTCCGAGATATTGGCAAGACCCCAAAACCGAAGCGCTTCGAAACATTGGAGAGGCTGACCCGATGAACCCTGTCATGAACTGGGCAATGATTCCATCTCCGGTGAGGGCAGGGGTCCCCTGCCCTGTGTAGAAGGACAGTCGATTAGGATGAATTGTCGACCGAACGCTGATCCTCGCTCGGGCTAGGAGTGTTCAATACCGATGCGATTTATCCAAGAATACCGTCGTTATGGCGGTACTTTACCAAAGGATGTCCGGTCCGTGGCTAGACATTTGAGCGTAACCGCACCAAGTTGGTTGGATTAATGGCTGATGAAAATGAGTCTCCGCTGGATCGATTGTGGCGGGAATACGGACAAAGCTTTCGGGATTTTGACGACCTAATGCTGGCACGATGGTGTGCGCAAACTCTGGGGCAACTTCACGGACGTGTCTGGCGGCTATCGCATCCATTGGTTGGCGCTTATCGACTAGCGGCGCAACTGGCGCATGAGCGCCAAATTTGGCTCAAGCGACTTGTGAACATTCCCGCCGGCTATGTGGAAGCTCCATGTTGTCGGGCACCATGTCTCCCGTTGTTCACGCGAGACGCTGCGGAGTCAGGACTCTTATGCCAGCACTGTGGCGAAGTGGCAGTTCCTCTGGACGATTTTCCTGACGCGGCTCTCAAAGAACGTATTCACCAGTGGGCCCTTCAGTACGACCCGATCCATCAAGTGGCGCATTGGGACGACAAACAGCGGAAAAAATCGCGGGATTACGACCAAGCTTACGAAAATGCCGCGCAGCAGGCGGAGAAACTTCTGGCTACCGCCGCGAAAGAAATTGTTCCAAAATTGCTGGATCACTATCCGGCAGCGATTTGGGAAGACCAGGATGAGTGCTTGGAAGTTCGCCCTGAAGATGTGACACTTTGACGTGTCGATGAGATGGCTTTGGAAGTTGGCGGCGGGACTCGCAGGGCTCGCCATTCTGGGATTGGTGGTGTTGGTTCTTCTGACCGATTACATCGCCCGGACCGCAATGATTTCAAGCATACGCGCCCAAACGGGTTTGGAGGCCAAGATAGATCGAGTTAATGTGGGCTTGGTTCAGCCGACGTTGCGGGTGGAGAATTTCGTATTACACAGCCCGGACAGCTTCAATGGTGAGCCAATGCTCACAATTCCGGAAGTGTCGATTGAATACGACCGCGAAGCGGCCGGCCGTCAGCAACTGCGGCTCAAGAAAGTTCGGCTCAATATCTCTGAGATACAGATCGTCGAGAACGCACTGGGCTCTACCAACTTGACCACGTTTCCAGGTTGGCTCGGCAAGATCCAAATTCCCCAAGGTGAAATCCCGACCGGGGCCGTACAATTTCGAGGAATTGACGAGCTGAATCTGACATTGGGAAGAATCCGGTTCCGAAGTTACAAGGATAGTTCCAAGAACTTGGACGTGGACCTGGGTGTCCAAAACGAAATCATCCGCAACGTCACTTCTGAAACCAATTTGTACCCCTTGCTGGTAAAGATCGCATTGCGAGGCGGACTACAATTGTTGGGAACTCCATCTGGAATCTGGAACCCTCTGGATAAATAGCCGAATCCGCTCCTTAGATTCCTCCGAAATGCTGACCCGAATGTGTCGAAGCCGTGGTGCTGAAATCTCCATCGTCATGGTCGAGAAGTCAGCCACTTCTAAGACCCGGCTCTACACTGGGATTCGGAATTCCTCTCCCGCTTTCAAGGATAGGGCGAAGGCTGCGAGCAACTCCGGGATTTGTTCGAGGTCACCCAAGTGGCACGTCTCAACGGGAGAATGCATATAACGCAAGGGTAGGCTCACCAAGGCGCTCGGAATACCCCCTCGAGTCCAGAAAATGACATCGGTGTCCGTGCCACTGGAATTGCTCATAGCCTCATGCTGGAGTGGTATTTTTCGCGAAATTGCCACCGATTCCAGTCGCGCCACGACCTCGGCATGATTTGGCCCCCCGTGGGTTAATGCTGGGCCGGATCCCAGACGAATATCGCCGTGCTGGCGTTGGTCGACGGTCGGATAATCGGTGGCATGGGTGACATCGACAACCAGTGCGGTATCCGGCTTAAGTGAGTAGGCAATTTGCCGTGCCCCAAGCAGTCCAACCTCCTCCTGAATGTTCGCCACGGCGCACACCTCAATTTTGAGTTTTTTGGCGTGTGGTTTCAGTAGGCGCAATGTCTCAGCGACGGACCAAGTCCCGATACGGTTATCGAAAGCTCTCGCCACTGCGAGGTGGTTGCGCATTAGCTCAAACTCATCGTTTAATGTGATAGGATCTCCGATCCGAACGAGCTTGGTGGCTTCATCGCGACTACCGACGCCAATATCAATGAACAGTTCATGGATTTTGGGAGGTTTCGGATCACCCTCGGTTTTCATTAAGTGAGGCGCTACGTTTCCCACTACCCCCAACACCGGGCCTTTAGCGGCGTGGACCGTCACACGTTGAGCCTTGGTAATCGCCGCATCGACGCCACCGCTGCGTCGCACGTGAATGAAACCTTCGGTTGTGATATAGTTCACGCTCAGGGCGATTTCATCCGCGTGAGCTGCCAGCATAAGCCGCTTACCTGCCCCTTGGTTCAGGACCGCCACTGAGTTTCCATAAGCATCCGAATATGTCTCCTCAGCATAATCCTTGGCATAGTCTTTCCAGACACGCAGTCCTCGCGCTTCGTGGCCGGTAGGACTGGGAGTGTTGACGAGCGTCCTGAGAAATTGGAGCGATTCATTGCGCATGTGCGTCGGTCCTTATCCGGAAATCCTCCCAATGAAAAGCCCCAAACGAACAGGAGTCACAGTTCGATATGCCACCAATGGATGACGCTCACTGGCTGGTCCCACCTTTCAATTCGTCTTTTACGGCTTGGAGCAGTTCCTCGAGTTTGAACGGTTTCATGAGAATTCGGCGCGCTCCACCGCGTTGGGCAATTTTGAGATAACCTTCCGGGGGTAATTGGCCGCCACCAGAAATGGCGATAACCTTAAGTGATGGATATTGCTTGCGGACATTGAAAATGACCTCGATACCATCCATCTCTGGCATCAAAAGGTCTGTGACAACCACTTCAATGCCACCAGCCTCTATCAGTCGAAGACCTTCAGCACCATTGGCAGCTTCTAAAACCGAATGTCCGGCGGTTTCCAACCCCCTTCTTAAGACCGACCGCATCGCTTCGTCGTCGTCAATGACAAGTATTTTGGCCATAAATCCTCCTTGCTGCACGACGACCAGAAACGGGTCTGACTTAACTCAGACTCCCAAGACAACCCCATCGTCTCAGCGAAGAGAGCCTCGGCAAATTTGCTTTAGGTTTCAATTCAAAACCGACCAAATGCTTCCAATGAGATCTGCGAACTGCGTCACTTGGCGAGGTCTGCGCTTCCGTCAGGATGGTATCTCAGGGTTTCACAACGCGAACGCGGTGGTTTTCACTATCGCCAACAAATACATCGCCGGTTTTATCCACATAAACGCCATGTGGACGAGCCAGTTGGCATGAAATCGCCTCTCCGACAGGGCCATCTCCTTTTTGTCCATTCCCCACCACCGCGTGGATGGTCCCGCGTTTCGGGTCGATTTTGCGGATACTATGGCTCTCTGTGTCCGCCACATAGACGGTTCCGTCCGGGGCTACCGCAATTCCCTTCGGTCCGGAGAGGGTTGCTAGCTTTGCTGGCCCACCATTCCCAGATAACCCTTTTTGGCCAGTTCCCGCAATCCAATGGGCAATGCCCGTCGAGCGTTGGAGTTTCCAGACTTGGTTCCCTTCCCTCAACGCCACCCACATATTTCCTTCCGCATCGAAGTCCAACGTCCGGGGCCCATTCAATGGAACGGAAGCAAACGCAGCCCCATCCGTAGTCTTAGCGCCCTTTCCTGTCCCAGCAATCGTGCTAATCCGTCCAGATCGAATTTCGACCCGGCGGATTCGATGGTTCCCAATTTCGCAAATAAACAAATCTCCTTCGGCGTCAAGTTGTATCGCAATGGGGTTATTCAGCATGGCTTCGGTGGCTGGACCGCCGTCTCCACTAAACCCAATCGTCCCCGTACCTGCGATGGTTGAGATTCGTTGGGTTTTAGCGTCAATCTTTCGTATCCTATGATTCAGCATATCAGAGACATAGAGATGGCCATCCTTGTCAAAGCGGATCTCGTGCGGCTGATTAAACTCCGCGTTGAGTGCTGGGCCGCCATCCCCTGCCCCACCCTTTTTCCCGCACCCAGCAATGGTTGTGATAATACCGTCGCGAGAAATCCTGCGAATCACATTGCCATCGAATTCTACCAAATAAATCAGACCATCCGGTCCGCGGGTAATACCAAATGGGTTGTTTAGCTGCGCGGAAACGGCGGGAGCTCCATCGCCGGATGAACCAGGAATGCCAGTTCCCGCAATATTAGCGATGCTCTGGGCCACCGCCAAAGACTGAGTCAGCCATAGGCAAACCAAGGAAAAGCTTAAGGCGGGATGCGGGAGCCAAGCAGCGGAAATCATGGCAAAAGAGTCTAACGGCACTCACCCGCTGACAATACGAATTGTCAGCAGGTCGTTACATGGTTCTTCGCACCCCGCGCGAGCGATAGTTGATCGATCGGGTTACGGATTGGGGAGATTGCTGTGCAGCTTCTCCAAGACGGCTTCATGCAGCTCCGGGGCGCAGGCGATGGCGGAGTTGGCACCGAGATGGTCCGCAGGCTGACCATGCCAGTCCGTGATGACTCCTCCCGCCCCACGAATAACAGGCACCAACGGGAGCAGATCCCAGGGATTGAGAATTGGATCCACCATTAAATCGGCCCACCCCGTAGCCACGAGGAGGTAGCCATAACAATCCCCCCACGTTCGATACATCCGAACCGCTCGTGTCAACCGATCAAATGATGGCCCATTTTGGTAACGCTCTGGATTTATGGGGTCGCAGGTAAGTAACGTTGCCTCCGACAACGAGGAACAAGGTCGAACGCGGACTGGGGATCCATTCAATGTAGTGCGTTTTCCGTCCCCAAGGACCAATTGGCGAAGGACCGGTTGGTGAATACAGCCAACGACAGGACGCCCTTCGTGCAGGAGTCCAATCAACGTCCCAAACAGCGGGATGTTTGTGATGAAACTCTTGGTGCCGTCGATTGGGTCCAAAACCCAAACAAACTCCGCGTCGTTTCGAACGGTTCCCAGCTCCTCTCCAACGATTCCATGATCTGGGTAACGCTTTTCGATCAACTGTCGCATGACCTCCTCTGCCCGCCGATCGGCTAGGGTTACAGGGGACTCGTCGGCTTTGATCTCAAGGCCTATGTTCCGAGTTCCGTACAGAGGCAAAATCACCTCCGCACTCGTGAATGCAAGTTCACGAGCAAAGGAAAGATACGGCTCCAAATTCACGCAGGGCGATGAAATCATGTCATCGAAAAGAAAGACATCGATTTGAATGACAACTTTGTAAATTTGTCGTTAGAGAGTTCGGTACGTTACTTTGCGTGCGGTGTTGGCGACTGCATCCGCAGTTCCAGTGCCCCCCAACGGAAGTTGCCAGGCGCGGTGGCACTGCGATGCTGTGACCATGGATTGTGCTGACTATTCTGATGCCGCCCTGGTTTTGGTGGGACACGGGTCGACGCTCAACGCGGATTCTTCAAGTCCCACTCACCGGCATGCCGATTGGTTGCGCAACCAGCGAATCTGTCGGCAAGTGGTGGAATGTTTCTGGAAAGAGGAGCCCTCCATCTGCGGCGTCCTTCGAGGTGTCTGGGCTCCAAGGGTGTTCATAGTACCGTTGTTCATCAGCGACGGTTACTTTACTGAACAGGTCATTCCCCGCGAGCTTGGATTCTGCAAGAACGGCCAGGCCGATTTTCCCAGAAGCCAGGTTCGAGGCGGCCAGATTTTGCACTATTGCGGGCCAGTTGGAACTCACGAAAGTATGGCCACGGTGCTATTGGATCGAGCCAGCAGGGTCGTGAAAGAAAACCCCCGACCTGACAACGTTCCGTTTCACGAATCCCGCGCTGCCTTGGTTATCGCCGGCCATGGCACGAGCAACAACGAAAACTCCAGGAAAGCCATTGAGAACCAAGTGGAACGTATCCGTGCAGCTGACCGATATGGCGAAGTTCATGCCGCGTTCATGGAAGAAGATCCAAAAATCCAACAGATATACTCGATGGCCCGCTCATCTGAAATTGTCATGGTGCCATTCTTCATCAGCGACGGTCTACACAGCTTTGAAGACATACCTACGATGCTAGGCGAATCGGAAACCGATGTTCGGTCGCGGCTCTTATTGGGCCAGCCCACTTGGATTAACCCCACCGAACGTCGGGGAAAGTGGGTCTGGTATTCTCGCAGCATCGGCAATGAACCTGGGATTACTGACGTCATTCTAGGGCGTGTCCGAGAAATGGCGACTGGGAACCCAGATGCAATAAGAATTAGTTATTAAAGTCACCAGACTGCCTGACGGTCGAGGTAGAGCAAGTCCTGGCTGCACTTGAGCAAGACCGGGATGGGCAGAGACTGAGCACGGGTTACCCTGATTCCGCTTAAGAAACACATCACCCGTGAACTCATGAAACAACAACTCGTTAAGACTGCGGTCCTTGCTGCGTTGGCATCAACAGCACTAATAGCGCAAGGTGACGAATGGAAGGCCAATGCCGTATCCCCAGTGACGAATCCGCTTTTCTTTGAGGATCCGCATATTCGCACCGAAATACGCCCGATCTTTGCCTACCACCGCATCGGGTCAGACATGCTGGACAGTCTTGGGCTCAAGGGGGTCAGTGGTGGCAATGCTCAGGTGTATGCCGCGCAGATCCGTTACGCCATCAACGATCGATTGGCGATTATCGCTACGAAAGATGGTTACACGGAAATCGACTTCGACAATCTTCCTGGATTGTCGAAAGGCGGTTGGAACGATCTAGCAGCCGGCTTGAAGTATGCCGTAGTACTGGATCCCGAGAAGGACCTGATCGTCACAGTTGGGGCAAAAATCGAATTGCCTACGGGCAATGAGCGCGTATTCCAAGGCAACGGATCTGGTGAATGGGACTTGTTCGTTTCTGCGGCGAAAGGGTGGAACAATTTCCGTACCGTTGGCAGCGTAGGCTGGAGAATTCCTAATAGTTTTGATGATGAATCCAGCATCGCTCACTACAGCCTGCAATTTGACTACCGTACCTGCAAGTGGTTCATTCCATTTGTCTCAGCCAACGGCATTACGGTAACCGCCGCCGGTCAACAAACGACACTCGCCGATTACGGAGTGGGTATCTCGGGTCTTAAGGTGGAAGGCTTTGACCTCATCAATTTTGGTGCGAACAGCTCGGATGGGTTTACCCAAATCGTCGGGGGCGTCGGTTTCCGATCGCAGTTGTGTCAATGGGCCGACTTTGGGTTTGCTTATGAAACCAGCCTCACGAGCCCCAAGGCTCTTTTTGATGACCGATTCACCATCGATTTCGTGATCCGGTTTTAGGGCGCTGATTTCGCAAAAACCGCTAAGCCTGCCGTCTCAGACGTGGGGCGATGAATTCGTTCAGCGCCCAATTGACTTTCCATGGGTTCACGCCATTGCTCATTGGAAGGGAACGGGTTCTGTTCATTCGCAGCCCGGTGAACCAATTGGTGCAGAAGTTGTTACAACATTCTTGTCGATGCGTGCCAAAATCATCAGAACGGGTTAACTTGCGGTTGACCGAGTCCTTCTGGTACAGGCTGAGTCATGTCGACCCCGTTTCCAGCACCTGATGACCATATCCATAGCGAATCCTTCTTGCGATCGCTGATGCGTCGGCAATTGCGATTGAGCGTGGCCGCCGCCTCTACATTTCTCCTGGCTTTAATGGGAATGCCGCTACTCAACTACTTCGGGCCCGAACTTATGTCGACGCGGATTGGGGGCTTCACACTCTCGTGGCTTGTGCTGGGGGTGTTGTTCTTCCCTTTCGTTTGGATAATCGCCTGGGTGTTCATCCGTCGTTCCATCTCTTTGGAAGAAACCGAGGTTCAGGAGATTGACGAACTTCGGCAGAAACGATCCGTCAAAAAGTCCTCGGTCCGGTAAATTCACGGCTTTGAATTGCAATCACTTTTCCAATGCTACTTCTAAGCGCAATTGATCCTTGGATCCTGGCGTTTTCTTTGGTGACCGTTCTGGTTACCATTTGGATGGGCTTTCGCTCTGCGAGAAATTCTAAATCCGCGGCGGACTTTTTTGTGGCAGGTCGCTCCGTCTCCGTCGGATGGAACGCGTCCGCCATTTCTGGCGAGTACTTGTCTGCGGCCTCGTTCATGGGCGTGGCGGGCATGGTCATGTCCAGTGGCTATGACGCCTTATGGTACCCTGTTTGCTACGCGTGCGGTTACCTTTTCCTGTTGCTGTTCATCGCCGGTCCCCTGCGTCGATTTGGTGCCTACACCATTCCAGATTTCGCCGAAGGCAGATATGACTCACCGGTCTTCCGAAAGATCGCCGTCGTCTTCGTTTTGTTCATCGGTTTTTTCTACACCATGCCGCAGATGAAAGGAGCCGGAACAACTCTCTCATACATCTTCCCGGGTTTACCCTACTGGGCGGGTGTCGTACTGGTAGGCGCTGTGATCACACTGAATGTCGCTCTCGGTGGCATGAAAGGCATCACCTTGGTGCAAGCCTTCCAATATTGGGCGAAAATGTTCGCCATCTCGCTGCCCATTTTCGTGCTGATGGCGGTTTACGGCGGTTACGGAAACAATCTAGGCGTGAACGGTGACGATAAGTCTACTGTGTACGCCACAGTCGCTGGAACGAACAACGTCCGAACGCTGAGCGGAATTACCAACATTGCCCCCGAAGCCCAGATCCGAGCTCCTCTGCCGGCAAAGGCGCCCGCCGACAACATCTGGTTAAGCCCGTTTGGTCCCTTAACCACTAAAGCAGCAAAGGCGGCTAAACTCGATAATACCAAGTCCCGTCCTTATGCGCTGCTTTACACGTACTCGCTGATCATTGCCTTGGTTTGCGGCACGGCGGGTCTTCCTCACATCCTAGTCCGATTTTACACCAACCCCGACGGAGCGGCTGCCAAACGAACCACCATGTGGGTGATGATTTTGATTGGTATCTTTTACGTTTTTCCGCCGGTGTTTGGTGTCTTGGGACGAAATTGGATGCCGACGCTCTATGATGGTATCGGGGTGAATGGCACCGATGGAATCGTGTTGAAACTGCCTGTCCTGCTGCGTGAGAAATATGGAGTGCTGGGGTCTGTCTTGAGTGGGATCACCTGCGCAGGCGCTTTTGCTGCATTCATGTCGACGTTTTCCGGCCTTTTGGTGTCGATGACTGGCGCATTAGCCCATGATGTTTATGGCCGGATGCTTCGCCCTCAGAGCACCCCCGCAGATCGAATGCGCATGTTCAAATTTGCCGCGGTTGGCATAGGAATCGTCGCGATGTTGCTGGGATCTCTCGTGGAAAATTTTGAAATCAATTTTATGGTGGGGCAAGCCTTTGCCATCGCCGCCGCCAGTTACTTCCCCCTACTCTTTATGAGCGTTTGGTGGCGAGGAATGACTGTCACTGGGGCCGCCACGGGAATGCTGACCGGCGGACTGCTTGCCGTCGGCGCCATCTCACTCACGAGTTGGACCACTTTCATCACTACCCAAGCGGCTAAGTTCAAGTCACTCGGGATCTCTGAACCGACTTGGTTTGCGATGCTAAAGCCTTATTCGTTGACCGATTATTGGGCCGCCAGACCCTTGTTGCGCATTCTTTGTGAACAGCCGGCCATCTGGGCGGTACCGCTCGCGATTCTCCTTATGATCGTGGTGAGCAAGCTGACTGCCTCCCGAGTTCCTACGGATATCCGCATGAAGATGTTGGTCCTTCATGCCCCGGAAAAACTCGGATTGAAGCAGGAATACATCCGCGAGCACGAAGCTCACGGGCACTAATCAGCGTTTTGAGGCTGCCGCAGCGTTCCGTGGATCGTCTTTGAAGCGGAATGGAGCGCGCCCCGTGATATCGGTACTCACGAATGAAGGACACCAATGCTGCTCCACGTGTCCCACTACCAGGTCCGTGCCTGCAAAATGGCTGACGCCAGGGGGACGCTCTGGATTGTACATCGTATCGGTAAGATCTCTGATCAAAGCGACATTTTTTCCAAGCCGCACCATTTGGCGAATTGCAAAGGGGCGTCCAAGAACACACATGTTGAGGTGGACACCACAAAGAATGACATTCTCGATGCCGCGTTCAGCAAGCAAGTTCCAGGTCTCTTGACCATTGTCTGTGATGGCATCCTCCTCGGCGATCCTGATGGTATTGATTTGTCGGGTCCAAGCTTCGCGGATCGTGCATTTTTCGGGCTGGCAATCGCATCCCATATCCGAGTCATCGATGGGGAGAACGGATTCATGTTTGGGATCGGTCCAACACCACGCGGTTCCCCACCGCTCACTGGTTGCCAAAGAAATGGGAGCCGCCGAAAAGTTCGCACTTTTTGCACGCAACCGCTGGGGTGAGCTTTCGTAGAAACCTGTGCAGGTACTCGGTGCGTGAATCACGAAGACGCCTCGATTTCTGGCTGCCTCAACGGTAGCATTTAAAGGTCCGGCCAATTCGCCGACACGCCGGGAGGCGGAACGGCACCAATGATCATCCCACATATCGCATATGATCAAAGCGGTCTTTGTCGGAACCCATTGCGCGGCGCGCTGAGTGGTGCGTTGCGAGCTACTCCGTGAGCGGAGATTCAGTTTGAGCAGGTCTTTCTCTGCCACTTGCGCTGAATTGGATTCGAACAGGGACGCGCTCATAATGACGAGTGAAGCGATTACTAGGGATGGACGCAGTAACTTCATAGGAAATTGAGATGGTTATCCGGCAGTCTCCATGGGAAATCCAGCACCAAAACTTCACTGGAGATGTTGCCGGTCGGAGACTTATCCGTTAGTGTCGAACTTAATTCCATTATGAAACTTTCTCGCCGTTCGGCGCTGACCACCACGGGTACTGCTTTGGTAGCCGCTTCATTGGAGAATCGAATAGAAGCCGCAGAGTCTTCGGTCGCGAGTCATGGACTCAAAGGTCGGATTCATCATTCCGTCTGCCGTTGGTGCTACGGCAAGATAGCCTTGCAAGACTTGTGCAGCGCCAGTCGTAGTATGGGTATTCAATCGGTGGATTTGCTGGAGCTGAAGGATATTCCGATTGCCAAGAAGTTCGACCTGACCTGCGCGATGGTCAGTGGCATTCCAGGCGGAATCACCAAAGGACTCAACCGCATCGAGCATCATGATGAAATCGTGGAATGGTTTGCGATGGCTGCTCCCAAGGTCGCCGCTGAGGGCTGCCGAAACATCATTTGTTTCTCAGGAAATCGCACGGGCCTGAGTGATGAAGTTGGGCTAAAAAATTGCTCTATAGGATTAAAACGTCTCATGCCTCTCTGCGAACAACACAACGTTGTCGCAGTGATGGAACTCCTCAATTCGAAGGTCAATCACCCCGACTACCAATGCGACCATACCCACTGGGGTGCCGATCTGTGCCAGCGCGTCGGCAGTGAACGTTTCAAGCTTCTTTACGATATCTATCACATGCAGATCAT
>SXGU01322246.1_pt1 | contig 17648 bp, 12 predicted proteins | sample 3174531 | NCBI WGS metagenome assembly SXGU01 (sample SAMN11356863, study PRJNA531348) | freshwater metagenome | isolation source: freshwater sample F1-140 | place: China: Fuxian Lake, Yuxi | collected 2017-12-25 | reverse complement strand
CGCTGATCCGCGACCTCATCGACTGGGTCGGGCACTCCGGGCAGTTCGACGTCGCCGTCGGCAAGGCGCTGGCCCGCGTGCTCGCCACCGAGATCAGCCCCGAGCTGATCCCGGGCAGGCGCGACGACAAGCCTGCGCAGCTCACCGAAGCCGTGATCGGACCCTACGCGCTGCAGGACTTCAACCTCTACTACACGCTGCGCTTCGGCTACACGCCCGAGAAGATCGCCTTCCTGTCCTGGACGGCGTGGCGCGGCAAGGACGGCTACAGGCTTGCCGAGATCCGCAAGTGGCTGAAGGTGTTCCTGCACCGCTTCTTCGCCACCAGCCAGTTCAAGCGCAGCGCGGTGCCCAACGGCCCGAAGGTCGGCTCCGGCGGCGCGCTCTCGCCGCGCGGCGGCTGGCGCGCGCCCTCCGACGGCAATGCCGAGGCGTGGTTCGCCAATCACGCCAACATTCCCGCCAAGGACTGATAGCATCGCCGCCATGTCCTTCCCGCTTGCCGCGCTCAAGAGCCGCTTCATCGGCCTCGACACCGAGTACCCGCTCGCCGACGGCACGCGCTCGCGCCGCCACTACCTCGACTCCGCCGCCTCCGCGCTGATGCTCGAGCCGGCGTGGCGCACCGCGCAGGCCTTCCTGCGCCACTACGCCAACACGCACAGCGACCAGCATTTCGGCGCCCGCATCGCCACGCATGCCTACGTCTGGTCGCACGAACGGGCGCTGGCCTTCGTCGGCGCCAACCAGAAGGACTACGCCTGCGCGTTCGCCGGCAGCGGCTCGACCGCCGGCTTCAACCGCATCGCCCGCGCGCTCGCCCGGTTGCGCCCGGAGCGCGACACCGTGCTGGTGTCGGGCATGGAGCACCACTCGAACGACCTGCCGCACCGCAAGCACTCGGCGCGCGTCGAGCACATCCCGATGCTCGGCGAGGCGCCCGCGTTCCGCTCCCTCGACCTCGCCGCGCTCGAGGCGCTGCTCAAGGCCAACAAGGGCCGCGTGAACTACGTCGCCGTCACCGGCGCGAGCAACGTCACCGGCATCATCAACCCGATCAGGGAGATGGCGCGCCTCGCGCACGAGCACGGCGCGCTGCTGGTGATCGACGGCTCGCAGCTCGTGATGCACGCCCCGGTGCGCATGGACGACGGCATCGACTTCCTCGCCTTCTCCGGGCACAAGGTCTATGCGCCCGGCTCGCCCGGCGTGATCGTCGGCCGCCGCGACATCCTCTCGGGCCTGGAACCCGACGAGGTCGGCGGCGGCATGGTGGACGACGTGTCCCTGGAGAACTACATCGTCAGCGACCGCTTCCCCGACCGCGAGGAAGCCGGCACGCCGAACATCGTCGGCGCGGTGATCCTCGGCGCGGCCCTCGAGACGCTGATGCAGGTCGGCATGGACAAGGTCCACGAAGCCGAACAGGCGATGCTCGGGCCGCTGCTCGCGGAGCTCGCCAAGCGCCCGCTGGTGCGCGTCTACGGCGACACGGACCTCAAGCGCTCGCCGCGCACCGGCACCATCGCCTTCAACATCCAGGGCCTCGACCACGGCCTGGTCGCCGCCGCGCTGAACGACTACTTCGGCGTCGCCGTGAGGAACGACTGCTTCTGCGCCCACCCCTACGTGCGCGAGATGCTCAAGCCCGAGCTCTGGGAGATCGACCTCGACGCGCAGTCCGAGGCCGAACTCGCCGAGATCGAGATGCGCAAGGGCATGGTGCGCGCGAGCTTCGGGCTGTACACCTCGGACGAAGACCTCAAGGCGCTGCTCGCCGGCATCGACGCGCTGTGCGCCGACGTCGAGGGCTTCCGCGCCCGCTACGAGCGCGGCCCGGACGACGTGCACCGGCACCGGCAGTTCTCGGCGCCGGCCGAATCGCTTTTCGATCCGCGGCGCGAACTGGCGCTCGCCCTCGCCGCGTGATCCGCGCGGCCGCCTTCGCCGCGCTGCTCTCGGCCTGCGCCGCCGCATCGGCGCAGCAGGAGGTGAAGCGCGAGTTGATCTACGGCGCCGAGATGATGACGCGCACCGAGCGCGACCAGTACCGGCAGAGCCTCGAGCGCGCCAAGGGCGAGGAAGAGGCCGGCAAGGTCCGCGAGCGCCACCGCGAACAGATGCAGAAGCGCGCCCGCGCGCGCGGCGAGAAGCTGAACGACGCCGGCCTGATCGAGAAAGACAAGGACGGCAAGTGAGGCGGCTCGCCTTCGCCGCGGCGCTCGCGGCCGCCGCCCCAGCCGCGCTCGCGCTGGGCGACGCCGACAAGGGCGAGCGGCTGCACAAGGCCTGCCTGCAGTGCCACGGCACCAATGTCTACGTGCCGCCGAAAGCGAAGGTGAAGAGCTTCAAGCAGCTGCAGTTCGAGACCGCGAAGTGGGCCGACTACTACAACCCCAAGTTCGACCGCATCGAGGTCGCCGACCTGGTAGCGTGGCTGAACCGCGAGTTCTACAAGTTTCCCGAGAAGTAACCGCCCACGGATGCGGGAATCAGCCGCGTAGTTCCGCAACCCCCTCCGACAACCCTGGCGCGGGCCGCACGCCGGATACCCGCCCAAGCGCATTCGGGTTCGCCCCGGTTGCGCTACCGGCAGCGCCGACGAGTTCGTCGAGCGCATGGCCGCCTGAAGCGATGCCGTTCCAACCCGCAGTCCATGCGCCGTCGATGCCGTCCATCGCCCCCGGTTCAAACGTCGGGTGCCTGGCGTGCCAGTCGTGGACGCGTTCGTTCCACCGGGCGACCTCCTCGTTCGACGGCGGCGGAGCGGGCGTGCCCTCCTCCCCGGTGCGCCGGCGCTCGAACTCCTGGATCGCCTCGGCATAGCGCTCGCTGAGGTTCATCCGGCCGGCTTGCAGCAGCACGTCGAGTCGCGCGTCGATCTCGCGATAGACCGGGTCGGCAGATATCCCGATCGAAGGCGGGACATCGGAAGGCGACGCCTGCGTCATCGCCTCGTAGGCAAGCGGCGCGGACGGTGACGCTCGTGCCGGCGACGCGATGGTGACCGGCGAGTCGGGCACGGACAACCCGGCGTCGATCGATGGCTGCGGCGCACCTGTGACCCCGGACGCCGTCGTAACGCTCGCGACAGGGACCAAGTCATTGGAAACCGTTCCCGCCACGGTAACGGGATCCGGGACCGCCGGAGCCACTGGAGCATCGCCGGGCGGCGGGAAATCCATCTCCGCGATCGGCGGCGGATTCTGGGCAGGTACGCCGGCGGGCGGTGGCAGCGCCGCTGCGATGGTGGCGACCTCAAGGATGGCGCCATCCGTGAACACCAGCCGTTCGACCGGCAGGTCGGCGTCGACGTCCCCGGGGCCCACCCCGGCGAAGGTGATCGATCCGCCAGCGACACGGAGGACGAGCGAGTCATCTTCGAAGGCGAGCGAGACGTCGCCAACCGCGATGCCCGGGCCGAGTCGCAGCTGGTCATCGCCCCTGGCATCGGTGATTACGTCGTCTCCATGGCCACGCGCGTAAAAATAGGTGTCGTCGCCGTGGCCGCCATCGAGAAAGTCATCGCCACCCCGGCCGGAAACCAGGTCGGCCCCGGCACCCGCCGACACCGCGTCGTCGCCCGCCGATCCGGCGATGCGGTCGACATACTCGCCGCCCACGTAGCTGCCAGGCTCCAACCCGCCGACCTGGGCGCTGCCCCAGCGTTCGAATTGCTCCGCCGACATCGATCCGATGCGCTCGATCCGGTAGTCCGGGCCGGAGAACCAGTCGACGAAGACGAGTTGGTTGTCGAACTCGAGGTACTCGACGCCTTCGTCGGTCTCGTCGACGGCGCTGCCAAACATCGAGTACACGAGATCATCGCCACTTCGCGAGACCTCGATATGCGCACTCCCCGACGCCGCGTCCGGGTCGAACATCAGGAACTCGACCTCACCGACGACACCCGCCTGGAACGGCAACATCGAGTCGCCATCGTTGAGCGTGTCGATCCCGCCCTCGTCTCTGACCGTGCCCCAGGTCATGTCAAGTGTGTCGTTCCCCATCCCACCATCGACGTGAGCGAGTCCTATCACGGTGATGTCGTCGTCGCCTTCACCGCCGATCACGACATCGAACCCACAGGGCGCGACTACCGCGAACACATGGTCATTGCCCGGCCCGCCGTCGATCAGGTTGAAGGCCTCCAGCATGGGAGCGTCGTCCCGCTCGTAGGACAGGAACTCATCGTCTCCTTCGCCACCGAGGAGCGTGTCGCTGCCTCCAGTCTCGTCCGATAGGTGGTCGTCGCCCTCTCCGCCGTCGAGATAGTCATCCCCTGGGGCGCCGAGAAGCGCGACGCTCTCGCCGAATGCGACGGAGATCTCCTCGGTGACGACGAGACCTCCATCGCCGGAAATCCGGTCATCCCCTGCACCACCAAACACGATGTCGCCGCCGCTGCCAGGAAGGATGATGTCGTCTCCGTCGCCTGCATCGATGTAGTCATCGAAGGTCGGATCCGCACCCTGGACATATGCAAGCGCGTCGGGCAGGCCGCCGGGCAGGTACCAGTCCTCCGCGAGAATCAGGGGGGTGTAGTCGTGGTGAGGATTCGACAGCATCTGGCTGCCCACGTAGGAACCGGACCGTTGCAGCAACTCGATGTAGGTGGAATCCGCATCCTGCTGGTTGGCTGCGGGGGCCGAAATGTCATAGACGAAGCCGTCGATCTTCGCCGCGAATGAGAAAGGATGCAGGTCCACATCAAGGTTGTCGCCGTAGATCCTGTCGGCGAATGCCGATCCGAGGATCCAGTCGTCGCCGGCGCCGCCGACGATGCTGTAGCCCGCAGGCGTGCCTGAGGATTCGCGCGCATCGATCGTGTCGCGGCCCGCCCCCGCAAGCACGTTCGCGATCCCGCTCATGCGTATCGTGTCGTCGCCTCCGCGGGTCATGTAGAGGCTGGCACCCGCGCTGGTGACGAAGTCGTTTACATTGCTGCCGAGATAGTTGGCCACGCCGAGCCGACGATCGTCTTCGCTCGTCTCCTGACCATCCGGATAGGGGCCTCCGGAATACGTGCGGGCGCCGCCGCTCGATGGCGGCGTCCACGGGTCAGTCGACGATCCAAGGGCGATGCCGAGCATGCCGGACGCAAAGTCCTCCAACGCCAGGCTGCCGTCGATGACGAGCTCCCCCTCCCCGTCGGGTGACTGGACGAGTACATATCTGGTGCCCGCCGAGTCCTTGTAGACGCCGGGCGCCACCTCCTCACCGCCTGCCAGGACCCGCCCGTCGTGGATCACGACGCCGGCCCCGTCGGCGTCGAAAATCCTGTCCATGCCGTCACCGGCCCCGTGGACATAGGTGTCGAAACCGGCACCACCCACGAGGAAATCGCGTCCCGCACCGCCATCGAGGTGGTCGTCGCCCAAACCACCTTCCAGATAGTCAGCACCCCCTCCCCCGGAAAGCGTGTCTGCGCCCCCTGCTCCGAACAACCTGTCCCGGGCGAGTCCACCAGCAATCGACTCGCCACTTCCGGTGCCGAACACCGTACGAGGAACAGCCGGCGAAACAGAGCCAATGCGGATGCCGGTACCAGCGTCCTCGAATCGCTCACCCAAGCCTGACGCGATGTTCCCGTCAAGCGAGTGGTCGCGGATCCTCGCGGCAAGCATGTCAGCCCGTGCCTCCAACCATTCGATCGTGAGCCCGCTGCCGTCGAATCCATCGTCAAGGTCAAGGGATCCGTCGGCGTTGTGCTGCTCGTACCCGAACCCCAATACTGCATACGAGTTCAACTCGCGCAACGCGTAGCGATACGCCAAGCCGTCGGATGTATCGTTCGATGCCAGTTCAACCACCAGCGAAGGTGAAAGGTCCGTCAAGAGCCGCAAGCGTGGCGCGAATGCGGCATCGGCAGCGAGATCGTCAATCCGGCGGTTGAGTTGATCCAGCCGCAAGTGGAGCGGCTCTCGATACTCGACCTGGTGCCAGGTATTGCCTGCAAGCGTCGGGCCGTAGTCGGCCAGCACTGGTGGCGTCCCGGCACCGAGAATCAACCTTGAAAGGGAATCCAGGGCACGCTCCAGCGTGTCTCCTTCGGCGGAACCCTGGCTGAGGAAGCGCGTCTCTGCACCAGAGCTGGACGCCGCGGCGAGAATGGCCCGTCCATTCTCAAGAGTGAATGCGGGATCGAGTCGCTCGAACACTGCAAGCAGCGAGAGCGAGTCGACGAGCAGCACCAGGCTGTGCGTGTCTGCGAAATCGTTCACTGACGGATCCGCCATGAGCGAGCCCTGGTTCACCGGTATGAAATAGCGCCCCCGCGTCAGGGGCTGGTCCTCGATATAGACCTCCTGCCGCATGCCATGGTGGATGCCGCTGTTTGCGACGAAGGAAGGACCGAGATGGCCGCCGTCACTGCCGACAATCTCGGTCATTGCGTTGATGCGATTCGGGGCGAACACCGGAGAGGTGGGAATCCAATTGACGCCGGTGAACGCAAATGGCGCACGCGTTACCGGGATCGTCTCGCGGGAGGCGAGCACCGCCGCAATCTGGTAGTTGAGAGACGCTTGGTCACCGGCCGAAGGACGCACCGAGAATGCGAATGGCGCGGCGATATCGCGAATGCGCGACGACTCGCTCTCGATGGCCATCAACCGGCTCATGGCGGCGTTTCGCGTTCTTGTTCGCTCCGCCAATGAGAGCGAAGCCCATTCCGCGCTCTGCTGGATGGCCGGGAGGGCACGCAGGCGGTCGAATTCCTCGATCACACCCGTCAACGTCGCGCCGTCGATCAATCCGCCGACGCCTGCACCATTGAAAGTAACGGTATCGATGATCGGATTCGATGCCGGGTTGCCCTGGGCTTCTTCCTGCCGAAGAATGTTGAACGCCGTCGCAAGATGTCCGCCAAGCGAATACCCGGTGACGTGGAAGCGCCTCCCCTCCAAGGGGCCGCCATTCGAGCTCAGCTCGCGGTACCAGCGCTCCATCTCGGAGATCTGCCCGAGCGCCCAACCGAGTTCCTTTACTTCCAGTTCGTTGGTGGACTTGCTGTCCCGCACGGCGTCCTCGATGAACTCCGTGGAGCGGAAGGAGAGCGTTAGGTCACCTGTCGCGCGATCCTGGAACAATGTGCCCGAGAATCCGGTACCAGACGGATCAAGTGGGTCATTTCTGTACTGCACAAGCACTTCACTTTCCGTCGCAAATTGATTCGCCTGAGAGACGCCAAATCTGCTGACGTGCCTATTGCCCTCAACTAGCCTTTGCCGAAGATCATTTCCGTTTGCAGGCGCAGACTCGTTTCCTTGAATCAGAAACGCTTCAGCAGCCATTTGAAGATTGGCGAACCTCAGAAGTCGGTCAATATCATTGCCCGCCATCTCAGCCTCCAGTTCCTGGTCGCAAGACTCCCAGGACGAACCACCGATCTTCGTAGTCACCGTTCCTTAGTGCCGGGCATGTAGATTCCGGGCCACGCGATGCCAGCCATGGCATACGATTTCCAGCGCGAGAACCAAAGCCCGATTCAATGACGTAGCCGATTCGCTCGGCGACAACGCTATCGTTGCTACGATCAAACACTCGCAATCTACTTCCGGCGATCCAGTACTTCCTGTCAGATTCAGTGGAAATATCCTCCCAAGCGATCCCGAACCTACTACTTGCCTCTTGAATCGTGGTGCGAATGGAGAAGGGTTGCGAATCGCTGCTGTCAATTCGCTCGAACTCCCCAGCTGCACCGATCGCACGAGATAGCTCCACGAAATCGAAGCCACGTTCACTGTCTCGAGGTGGTTCAAGATTCTTTACCAATCCAACCAAACGTAGAGCGGCTGTCATTCCTCGCTCAGCCCAAGGGGTTGCGTTGCTATACGGATCCCCCATCCAGAACTGGTCGTATAGATCTTTCTCCGTCGCCGGCGGCAGCGCCTTCACGACAAGAACGCTCTTCACCCCGCTGTAGGTCTTGTAGATCTTCTCCCCCGCCTTCTCCGAACAGAGCTTCCTGAAATGCGCCCAGGCCTCGGCTACGTAGGCCGCGCGTTCGCGCGCTTGCAGCCATGACACCGCTGGTGCGATGCCGAACAAGATAGTCACGACGGAAGTGACCATCGCTTTGCGCGCGCGGGATCGTGGGAGGGTCAGCGACGCCCAGACGGCGCCGATTGCGATCAGCCAATAGACAACGCCGAGCGCGCGGAACAGTTCACCGATTCCGGTGAGTTCAAGCACGAGAAGTTCCGCGCTTCGAGAAGGATCTCCCGCCACCCCTGAACGACAATGGGATAACCATGTCGCGAGCCTACTCCCGGGGTTTCAGAGCCTCAATGGGGGTAACGCGCGGTGGCGAAAGTAGTCGCCTGATTCGGTGCGTTTTCGCACCGAATCTCCCCCATGCTTGCGGCGATGCGGCGAACCTCCGTCGCTGGACCGTCAGCCGCTCTTCGCCTCGGCGTGCAGCTTCAGGCCCAGCGCGCCGACGACCCGCAGAATCGTGTCGAAGCCCGGGCTGCGTTCGCCCGACAAGGCCTTGTATAGGCTTTCGCGCGACAAACCGGCGTCACGCGCGACCTGGGCCATGCCCTTCGCCCGTGCGATGTTGCCGAGTGCCCGGGCAATGAATGCAGCGTCGCCATCGGCCTCCTCCATGCTCGCCTCGAGGTAAGCCGCCATCTCCTCTGGCGTACGCAGGTGCTGGGCAACGTCGTAGCGGGTGGTCTTCGTCTTTGCCATGAACTTCGCTCCGATCTTCAATCTGACAATTCGCGCGCAAGGCGCAACGCCAGCTTCACATCCCGGGCTTGAGTACTCTTGTCGCCACCGGCCAGGAGCACGACCACCGTGCGCCCACGGGTCTTGAAATAGACCCGATACCCGGGGCCATAGTCGATTCGCATTTCCGAAACCCCTTCCCCCACCGGCTTAGCGTCTCCCGAATTGCCGTCCATCAGCCGATCGAGTCTCGCCTGGATGCGCGCTCGGGCACGCAAGTCGCGAAGGGCGTCGAGCCACTTCGCGAAGGTCTGCGTCTTGCGCAATTCGACCATCGCGCGATTGTAGCCATATGGCTACATATGGTCAACAATCCAACTTGCTGAGGCAATGGCATGCCCGGCTCAGCACTCAGATTCACTTCCCTCTCCCCCTCGTAGAATCAAAGGAGCTTCGGCAGAACCCCCGCCCTCTCCCCCGACTCCCGCGCCGCCGCCCCGTAGATCCCCTTCGACATCGTCGACGTCGACGCGTCCAGCAGTTGCTTGTAGACCCTCGCCCGCAGCCCGTGCGCCTCCCGGCTCCCGGCCTCCGCATCCACCGCCCAATCCACGAAGTGCGCCGCCATGTGCGCGTCGCCCTTCGCCAGGAGTTCCGCGGCCTTCGCGAGCAGCTTGTCCATGCCGCCCGCGAGCGCGACGACTTCCGCCGCCAGCTTCTTCCTCGGCGCGGGCTTCAGCTCGCTCGGCACGCCGGTGTACCAGCCGCCGAAGCAGCGGCAGAGGTTCCGCACGATGAACGCCGGTTCGTCGTACACCGGGCGAAGGTACGGCTTCCCCGCGAGCGCGGCGGGCGGGCGCACCGCGTCGAGGATGTCGTAGACGGTGTCGCCGGCGTTCAGCCGCTCGAGCGTCTGGCTGACGAGCGACTCGAGGTACATCGCCGTGTCGACGAGCGCCTCCTGCACGCGCGATTCGCCCGCGATCGGCAGGCCGTGGCCGGGGAGCAGCAGTGCCGGCTTCAACGCCGTCATCTTCCGCAGCGCGCGCGCCCACTCCACCGCGTAGCGCTGCACCTTCTGCGGATTGCCCGCGTTCGGCGCTGCCCAGATGAAAAGGTCGCCGGTGCACAGCGTCTTCGTCTGTGGCAGGAACACCCAGGCGTGGTCGTCGGTCTCGCCCTTGTCGTGGAAGACGTGGAACTGCGTGCCGCCGACGGAGAACTTCACCTCGTCGGAGAAGGTCTCGGTGGGCGCCTGGTATTCCACGGGCCAGTCCATCGGCACGCCGAACTGGCGCGCGTTGATGATGCCGTTGTAACCCGCCGTCTCGACGTAGCGGCGCATGCGCGGCAGCACGTTGTCGTGGCCGATGATGCGCGGCGCGGCCCAGCCCTTCTGCGCCGCCTCGGCGAGGAATGGCGGCAGGCCATAGGCGTGGTCCACGTGGCCGTGCGTGTACACGGCGGTGTGGATGCGCTCGCCGTTCCAGCCGCGGAAGGCGTCGAAGCAGTACTTCTGGAACTGCGTGTTGTTGGTGCCGGTGTCCACCAGCACCAGCCCCTCGCCCGTCTTCACCGCGGTGACGTTGACGAATGCCTTGTAGAACGCGATGCCCGGCGCGAGCTCCTCCAGGATCCGCAGGCGCGCCATCGGGTGGTACTCCGGCATCGCCGTGGTGGCGTCGCCGCGCCAGAGGCGTTCGGTCTGTGCGAGCAGTTCGGACATCGTCTTCTCCCCCTGGTTCAGGCCGCGGCGAGCGCGCCGCCGCTCCACGCCAGCCGCCGCTTGTGGAAGCCGGCAAGGCTCTCGCGATGGCCGATCGAGACGAAGGTCGTCGCCGGAAGCCGTTCGCGCAGCAGCCGGTACATCGCGGCCTGCGCGTCGTCGGGCAACGCGGCGGTGGCCTCGTCGAGGAACAGCCAGTCCGGCGCGTGCACCAGCGCTCGCGCGAAGGCGAGGCGCTGCTGCTCGCCGCCCGAGAGGACTTGGCTCCAGTTCTCGTCGCGCTCGAGGTCGCCGGCGAGATGGCCGAGGCCGACGTCCACCAGCGCCTCGCGCAATCGCTCGTCCGGCACCGCGCTGTCCTCGGCGGGGTAGGCCACCGAGCGCTTCAGGCTGCCGATCGGCAGGTACGGCTTCTGCGGCAGGAAGAGCAGCCTCGCGCCGCGCGGCAACAGGATCCTGCCCTTCCAGTACGGCCAGATACCGGCGAGCGCGCGGAACAGCGTCGACTTGCCGGTGCCCGACGCACCGGTGATGAGCACCGATTCGCCCGGTTTGAGGGCCAGCGTGGCCGGCTCGAGCAGCGCGCGCCCCCCGGGCAGCGACACCGACAGCTGATCCAGCGTGAGTTCGCCGGAGACGCCCTCCTCGCGGTCGCCGTCGAGCTCGCGCGCCTCGCGCCTCGCGTGCTCCAGCGCCTCGGCAAAACCCGTCAGGCGATCGACCGTGGCCTTCCACTCCGCGAGCCGCGTGTAGGCCTCGATGAACCAGGACAGCGCGCCGCGCACCTGGCCGAACGCGGTCGCGGTCTGCACCAGGGTGCCGAGCGCGATCGCGCCCGAGAAGACGCGCGGCGCGACGACGACGTACGGAAACACCACGGCGAGCTGGTCGATCGAGACGGTGAACCACGCAAGTTGCTTCCTCTTCTTCATGATCTCCCACCAGTTCTGGATCACGTTGCCGAAGCGCGAGCGGAACACCGCGTGCTCTCCCGCCTCGCCGCGGTACAGCGCCACGCCCTCGCTGTTCTCGCGCAGCCGCACCAGGCTGTAGCGGAAGTCCGCTTCGTAGCGCTGCTGGCTGTAGTCCAGGCTTATCAGGCGGCGCCCGATCAGGTGCGTGAACACGGTGCCGAACACCGCGTACAGCAGCGCGCACCAGACGAGGTAGCCCTGGACGACGATGCCGCCCGCGACGGGGATGGTGACCGGCCCCGACAGCGTCCACAGGATGAACACGAACGAGGCGAGCGTGACCACGGCGGACAACAGCCCGAGCGACAGCGACAGCGTCAGGTCGACGAAGATGCGCAGGTCTTCTGCGATGCGCTGGTCGGGGTTGTCGGTGCCGGCGTCGAGCAGCTGCAACCGGTAGTAGGCGCGGTCCTTCAGCCAGTCGGCGAGGAAGCGCTCGGTGAGCCAGGTGCGCCACTCGATCTGCAGCATCTGCTGCAGGTAGAGCTTGTAGACGCCGAACAGGATGTAGCCCAGGCCGATCAGCGTGAAGGTGAAGAGCGACGCGTAGAACTTGTCCGCGTTCTTGTTCTCCAGGCTGTCGTAGAAGTCCTTGTACCAACCGTTGAACTGCACCTCGAGCCACACCAGCCCGAGCGCCAGCCCGACCACCGCGGCGAGCAGCAGCAGGCCCTTGCCGCGCTCGTTGGAGGTCCAGTACGGGCGGGTCAGCGCCCAGAACGCGCGCAAGAACGCCCACGAGATCGGTTTCGGCTGCGGCATGGAACAGAAGCTCCTTCAGGGGTCTGTTTTTCAGTTTACAGAAGCCCTCCCCAAGGGCCAGAATCCCCATGGGAGGCGGGTCATTCGGCGCCGGCTCCCGACCATGCCGAACGCGACCAAGACCTTCCGCTTCGCGCCCGCCGCCGACCAGGCGGCGCGGCACCTGTTCGTGTTCCTGCACGGCAGCGGCGCGACGGCGAATTCGATGATCCCGCTCGCGTTCCGCTTCCAGTCGCGCTTCCCGAGCGCCGCGCTGGTGGTGCCGAGCGGGTTCCGCGCGGCCGAGGCCGACGCGGACCTGCAGCAGTGGTTCCCGATGCGCGGCCTGAACGACGACAACCGCCTGGAGCGCGTCAATGCGATCCTGCCGCGGCTCGAGGACCTCGTGCGCCGGGAACAGGCCCAGCACCGCGTGCCGCCCGGCCGCACGGTCCTGATCGGCTACTCGCAGGGCGGCACCGTCGCGCTGGAGACGATCAAGTCCGTCCCCGACCTCGCCGGCGCGGTGGTGGCGTACTCGGCCCGCTTCGCGCGGCTGCCCATCCCCGGCGCGAGCATCGGCTCGCGCATCCACCTCGTCCACGGCGCGGACGACATGATCGTGTCGCGCGTGCACGCCGAGCGCGCGGCGCGGGTGCTCGCCGCGCTGCACGTCCCGGTGACGCTCGACATCGTCGACCAGCTCGGCCACGGGCTCAGCCACCAGGCGGCGAGCCTCGGGTCGCTCAGGCTGCTGCAGGGCATCTACGAAGGCCGGCGCGCGACGCTGCACTGACGGCGCCGCTCCCGCCCCCGCGATGATCGAGATCCCCGCCTATGCGCTCATCCTCGGTTTCGCGGCGACGGCGCTCGCGGTCGGCGCCGCGATCGTGCTCGCCATCGGGCAGCGCCGCCGCTACCTGGACGAACGCCGGCAGCGCTCGCGCTTCCAGCTGGTGTGGAAGCACTCCACCGACCTGATGGCGGTGGCGCGCGTCAGCAGGGACGGGCGCTTCTTCGTCGAGGACCTCAACGCGGCGAACGTGGACTGGTTCCAGCGCGAGTTCCCCGGCATCCGCCCGGAGGAATGGACGTCGACGGACCTCGAGACGCTGATGCGCACCCGCATGGGCTACGACGATGCCGAGGTCGACGCCGTCCTCGCCAACCACCGCGAGGCGGTGCGCACCGGCAAGCCGGTGAACGCGATGAACGAGTTCCGCACCGCCGGCGAGACGCTCTACCGGCAGGCGCTGTTCACGCCGATCCTCGGCAAGGGCGGGCGGGTGACGCACCTCTTCTACCGCGCCACCGACATCACCGAGCTGCGGCGGGCGCAAGCGCGGATGCACCGCATCCTCGACCTGACGCCGGCGCTGGTGGCGATAGTCAGCTGCGACGACGGACGCTTCAAGTTCGTCAACGAGGCGTGGGAGCGGATCACCGGCTACCCGAAGGCGGCGGCGAGCGAGATGGACATGCTGAAGCTCGGGGTGTGGTCCTCCGACCGCTCGCGCCGCGACGCGATGGCGCCTGTGCTGGAGGGCGGCGAGACCATGCAGTTCGAGCGCGGGCTGACTTCGCGCGACGGCCGTGAGCTGCGACTGCTCTATTCCGCGCTGCCGATGTCCTACGAAGGGGAGGCGTGCATACTCGCCATCGGCATCGACGTCACCGAGCTGAGCGAGGCGCGCCGGCAGGCCGAAGTGATGACGGCGCACTTCGAGCGCGTGTTCCGGCTGATGCCCGAGCCGGTGTCGATCTCGACCATCGCCGAGGGCCGCTTGATCGAGGTGAACGACGCCTGGCTGGAGATGTACGGCATGACCCGCAAGGCGGTGATCGGCCGCACCGTGGACGAACTGAACCTCTGGACAGACCCCGGCGGGCGCGCCAGCCTGATGTCGCGCGTGCAGACCGGCGAACGCGTCACCGGGCTGGCCGCCCGCTTCAACACCGCCACGGGCATCGCGCACGGGTTCATCTCGGCCGAGCGCATCTCGTGGCGCGGGGAGTCGGTGGTGATCGTCGCCACCAGGGATGTCACCGCGCTGGAGCGCGCGCGCCGCGTCGCGCTGGAGGAGAGCCGCCACTTCACGAAGACCTTCGCCGCGAGCCCGCTGCCGCTCGCCATCGCGGTCGGCCTGGAGGGCAGGCTGGTCGAGGTGAACGAGGCCTGGGTGGCGTTCTTCGGCATCCCGCGCGAGGAGGCCATCGGGCACACCGCGAAGGCGCTGCGCGTGTTCGAGGACGGCGCGGACCGCGACCGGCTCGTCGACGCGGTGGAGCGCGGCGAGATGGTTCGCAACGCGCCATGCCGCATGCGCAAGCGCTCCGGGGAGATCGCCGAGTTGATCCTCTCGGTCGAGCCGATGGAATGGCACGGGGCGGGCGCCAGCATCACCGCCCTGCAGGACGTGACCGCGCTGCACCAGTCGGCCGAAGAGATCCGCCGCCTCAACAACTCGCTCGAGGCCAAGGTGCGGGAGCGCACCGCCGAGCTGGAGCGCGCCGTGGAGGAAATGGAGTCGTTCTCGTACTCGGTGTCGCACGACCTGCGCGCGCCGCTCCGCCACATCGCCGGCTTCACGCGCATGCTGGTCGAGGACGGCCACGTGCAGCCCGGCACGGACGCGGCGCGCTACGCCGAGCGCGCGTCGATGGCGGCGACCAAGCTCGGCACGCTGATCGACGACCTGCTCGACTACTCCCGGCTCGGCCGCAAGGCGCTGACGGTCGTCGAGACCGACCTGTCGCGCACGGTGTCGTCGATCCTGGAGGACATCGCCGACGGCCTGGAGGGCCGCGACGTCGCCTGGGAGATCGCGCCGCTGCCGAAGGTGCGCGCGGACCCGACGCTGATCCGGCTGGTGATGCAGAACCTGATCGACAACGCGCTCAAATACACCGGCAAGAACGGCGCCGCGCGCATCGAGGTGGGCGCGAGGCGCGACGGCGACGCCGACACCGTCTGGGTGCGCGACAACGGCGTCGGCTTCGACATGCAGTATTCGGGCAAGCTCTTCGGCGTGTTCCAGCGCATGCACACCGACGCCGAGTTCGAGGGCACCGGCATCGGCCTGGCGAACGCCAAGCGCATCGTCGAGCGCCACGGCGGGCGCATCTGGTTCGAGTCGGCGCCGGGGCGCGGCGCTACCTTCTACTTCTCCATTCCCCGCTGAAGACGCTCTCCTAGGAAGCCAGTTCCGCCATGTCGCGGAACAGCTCGAGCGCCTCGGGGTTCGCCAGCGCGTCGGTGTTCGCCACCGGCATGCCGTGCACCACGGAGCGCACCGCCAGCTCGACCACCTTGCCGTTCTTGGTGCGCGGGATGTCGGGCACCTGCACGATCTTCGCCGGCACGTGCCGCGGCGTGGTGTTGTCGCGGATACGGGCGCGGATGCGTTCCTCCAGCGCCGCGTCGAGCGTGAAGCCGGGCCGCAGGCGCACGAACAGCACCACGCGCGTGTCCACCGGCTGCTCCGGCGGCCAGAGCTGCCCGATGGCGACCGACTCCTCGATCTCGTGGATGTGCTCGACCTGGCTGTACAGCTCCGAGGTGCCGATCCGCACGCCGCCCGGGTTGAGCGTCGCGTCCGAGCGGCCGTAGACGATCATCGTCCCTCGCTCGGTGAGCTCGCACCAGTCGCCATGCGTCCACACGCCGGGAAACCGCTCGAAGTAGGCCTCGTGGAAACGCTTGCCGCCGGCGTCGTTCCAGAAGCCCAGCGGCACCGACGGGAAGGGCTTCGTGCACACCAGCTCGCCCTTCTGGCCGACCACGGGCTTGCCGGCCTCGTCGTAGACCTCGACCGCCATGCCCAGGGACCGGCACTGCAGCTCCCCGCGATGCACGGGGAGGATGGCGCAGGCATCAGCGAACCCGGCGAGGATGTCGGTGCCGCCGGAGATCGACGACAGGCACACGTCGGCCTTGACGTGCTGGTAGACATAGTCGTAGCTCTCCGGCACCAGCGGCGAGCCGGTGGATAGGATCATGCGCAGCGACGAGAGGTCGTGCGTGGCGACCGGCTCGAGGCCGCGCTTGGCGATGGCGTCGATGTACTTCGCCGAGGTGCCGAAGTGCGTCCACTTCTCCTCCTCGGCATAGTCGAAGAGGATCTCGCCGCCGCGCTCGAACGGCGAGCCGTCGTAGCACATCACCGCCGCCTCGGCGGCGAGGCCGCCGATCAGCAGGTTCCACACCACCCAGTTGGTGGTGCAGTAGTAGAAGTGGCGGTCGGCGGGCCGCACGTCGAACTGCAGCTTGTACATCTTCAGCGCCTGCAGCAGCGCGCCGCCGGCGCAGTGCACGATGCACTTGGGCTTGCCCGTGGTCCCCGAGGTGAAGAGGATGAAGAGCGGGTGGTCGAACGGCATCTGCGCGAAATCGACCTCGCCCGCCTGATGCGGCGCCAGCCAGTCGTCGTAGCGCACGCCCTTGGGGATGTCGGAAACGTCGGGCTTCACGCCCAGGTTCGGCACCACCACGACCTTGCGCAGCTTGGGCAGCTCGGCCGCGATCGCCGCGACACGCTCCAGCGAATCGAGCGTCTTGCCGTTGTAGCGGTAGCCGTCGGCGCAGAACAGGACCTTCGGCTCGACCTGGCCGAAGCGGTCGAGCACGCCGTCGGTGCCGAAGTCCGGCGAGCAGGAACACCACACCGCCCCGAGGGAGATCGCCGCCAGCGCGAGGACCACCGTCTCGGGCATGTTGGGGATGAACGCCGCGACGCGGTCGCCCGGCCGGATGCCGAGCTGCGCCAGCGCCTTCGCCGCGCGCGACACTTCGCTGGAGAGCTCGGAGTACGACAGGCGCTTGCGGAAGCCGGTCTCGTCCCAAAACACCAGCGCGTCGCCGCGGTCGCCCCGGCGCAGCAGGTTCTCGGCGTAGTTCAGGCGGGCGTCGGGGAACCACTTCGCACCCGGCAGCTTGTCGCCGTCGACCAGCACCGTCGTGCCCTTCTTCGACGCGATCACGCCGCACCAGTCCCACAGCGCGCTCCAGAACGCCGCCGGATCGTCCACCGACCACTGGAAAAGCTCCGCGTAGCCCGCGAACTCCCGCTTCTCGCGGCGGCCCGCCCAGCGCATGAATTCGGTCAGTTGCGCGCGCTCGACCGCCTCGGCGGAGGGTTTCCAGATCGGTTCCATGGGAGCTGCCTTGCCTTGGGGAGGCGGATTATCGCCTACCGGGGCGCACCGTGCCGGACGCCGCGCACCACGGCCGCGCACCGTTTCGCCGCCTTGACACTTGCGGGGCGGATATCGAGAATGCCCGTTTCCAACCGGAGGTATCCCATGCATTCCCCACGCATCCTGTTCGCCCTGCTCGCCGCCGCCTTCGTCGCCGCCCCCGCGGCCGCGCAGGAAGGCACGCTCGACAAGATCAAGAAGAGCGGCACCATCACCATCGGCCACCGCGACGGCTCGATCCCGTTCTCGTACTACGACGACAAGCAGCAGCCCATCGGCTACTCGATGGACATCTGCCTGAAGGTCGTCGACGCGGTGAAGGCCGAGCTGAAGCT
>SXGU01356539.1_pt1 | contig 17650 bp, 12 predicted proteins | sample 3174531 | NCBI WGS metagenome assembly SXGU01 (sample SAMN11356863, study PRJNA531348) | freshwater metagenome | isolation source: freshwater sample F1-140 | place: China: Fuxian Lake, Yuxi | collected 2017-12-25 | reverse complement strand
TTACTCATCCATCAGGTACGGATAGGATTGCTGAAATTGTGGCTAAAAAAAATTTTTCACCAGAAGATATTATCGTTAATGTGCAAGGTGATGAACCACTGATAGCGCCTGCATTGATACGTCAAGTGGCTAAGAGCTTGGCTACAGTGACCGCGCCGATGGCAACATTGTGTTGGCCTGTTGATGATTATGATATGTGCAATAACCCGAATGTGGTGAAAGTTGTACGTGATTGTTATCATAATGCGCTTTATTTCTCCAGAAGTCCTATCCCCTTTCATCGCGATGGTTCAATGAGCATTAGGCATATATTTCGCCATATTGGTTTGTATGCCTATCGTGCTGCTTTTTTGCTGGAGCTTGTCAATTGGCCCATTTGCGAGTTAGAAGCTGTGGAAGCCTTGGAGCAGTTACGTGTGTTGTGGGCAGGTTATAAAATTAAAGTTGACGAAGCCTGTGTTCGCCCTTTACAGGATATTAATACGGCTGATGATTTAGCACGCGCACGCTTTCAGCTGGCCTCGTCATTTACACTAGAGTAAAATGGCAGTACGTCAAGTGATCCACCCGCGATAATAGGTCAATACAGATTTTTTGTTGACAAGATGCAGTTGTCACCACCTTGCCTTTATTTAAACATAAAATGCAATATAGCCGCGCCTTTCTTCGTGAAAGCTTACATTAACATGCTCTATGCTTTGCGTGGACTCAGGTAGTGTTGCGAGAAGAGGCATTGTTTTCACCGTAGGAGGCCTACATCTGTAGAGAGCTTCAGCTAATTGTCTTGCAGCAGTCGGGGCTTCATCTGCCAAGAGTAAAGAGATCTTGGTCGCGGAACTGCCTGTTGTTGCACTGAATGTTCCATCAGCGATTGTTGAAACGTCCAAATCGGTTGTTGTTCTAGGGGTGTTGCTTTGGGTTTCTCTCGCAGCTGTAAAAGACCGTTTTTGTAAAGCCTCCATTAGGTCACTGACAATACCTTTAGTTCTACGCCAAAAATGCTTGAAGCCTAACATTCTCTGCAAGTGTATTGCCTCTTCTGTCTCTGCTTTCATCAAGTCGTGTCTGTGAATCACTGGAACTATGCTCATTGCTTGTTCAATTAAATCAGCCTTTCGTTTCTTTGTGTGGTTATTTGGACCGGTTTTTTTCCTAAGCGCTTCAATTTTTTCTTTTATTTTTTGTACACTTGTATCCTGTTCTATTTGGTTTAAGGTGGTTAATAATGAATCATGAATTCTGGATATTTTGCCTAGGTCATCAGCTCTATCAATAGCGCATCTTTGTTCTGAAATAAATTTATTCATAATAACATCATTGTCTCCAATGGTGGCGAGGGATTTAATCTGTCGCAGGATTTTATTACATGCAGAGGCTTTAACTTTTTTCTCCCTTTTTTCCGCCTTAAATTCGGCCAGTATTTCACGCCGTAAATGTGCTTCATAGACAATGAGCGTGGCAATGTCATTTGGCGTTTCAACGGAGTTGAGGCCACTGTTATCAGGTGCTGAGCGCTGATTTCTGACTCTCTCAACGGCTGCTTTGACAAACGGTGTACATGGTGCAGTATCAGAGGATAACCCTGCATCCCCACCAAAGGGTATAGTAACCCGCGTGCTATTACTTGGGCTTTCAATAAGGATTAACGGGTTTTCTCTAGCGGCTTTTTCAAGGAGCTCTCGAAGTTTTAAACATGCCAGTGCTGTGCCTGTTCGCCCATTACCAGCTCCACAAGAGATAGTGAGCTGCTTCCCCTCAGCGGTTGCTTTTTTTACAACACTATAGATAGCATCATATACGGCAGGAGGAACAGGGGTACTCATGAAATCATCGACTGGAAAATGGTGGTACTCAAGTCGATGACGATTCGCAGTGGCGGTAAAATTGAATTCCTCGTGCATACCGATTAAAACAACCCTTTTTTCGGTGCGTTTTAAATATCTTAACGCAGCCTTCTTCCGATGATTGTTATGTAGGCCGGCCATGCCACCTATTGTGATGTCTTTACCAAATAGGTGAAAGGAATGTGTTCTAAAATTTTGTGGTCTCAGTTTGTCACCTTTAACGTGTGCACCAGACGGTATGCGCAATTATACAACATAGTGACCATATAGTGTGAATTATCTGACCTAAAAATTCAGTTGAATGCTGAATAATTCGCATATCTATTGATTTTTATGGTTCAACGGATGTAATGATCTGAGGCTCAGTCTCACCAAAATAGTAAGCTAGCAGATCACTTAATGTGGCTATGGCGCAAGCTTCACTGCCTTAAGCCTCTTTCGAAACTCGCTGTGGAATGGAAGGGAATCAAACCCTTTGTAGATAAGGTTTGTCGACCCCAAGAAGTTGATATACGACGGGTGCTTGACGCAATTTTTTATGTGAATAGAACGGGATGTTAATGGAGGTATTTATTGACCCATGAACAGCTACTGACGCTTTTGAATGATTGCCTTATGCAAGTAAAGCAATAATGCGGGGATCAGCATGAGGATAATGCCTAATGTGAACACTATGCGAAAGTGGGTCGTTCCACCGACATCCATGCTACTTTCCGGTGGAAAAAAGCCTACTACTAAGGTAATGAAACAGCCGGCAAGACCTAGCACACAGGTAAAATAATAGCCATAGCGCCCTCCTGGAATAGCGAAGGGACGTGGCAGACTCGCAAATTTGCTTTTTAAGCGAATAGCTGCAATGAACATCATCACATACATCACGATGTAGAGTTCAGTGCTCAAGGCGGTGAATAACCAGTAGATGGCATTGACTGTGGGAAACAGTAAAAAGCCACCGCATAACAAGGTGACGAGGATTGCTTGTAGAAGCAATATACGGGAGGCGACGCCATGATGGTTTAAACGATAGAGCCAGTGTGGTAAGAAGCCATTGTTAGCTGCAATCAGCAATCCTTTCGCAGGAGAGATAATCCAATTCACCATGCTGCCTAAGCTGCCGAGTAGCAACAAAATGACCATGAGTGGCATCAGGGACGTGATGTGATAGGCCTGAAAAAAATTGGTGAATGCTTGCATGACCCCATGTACTAAACTAATTTTTTCTTGTGGCAATACAATGGCTATCGCTAGCGATCCAAAAATCATAGTGATTAAAATTAAAAGGACAGAAAAAAACATGGCTCGTGGAAAATTACGCTGAGGGTTGTTTACATTCCTTACATGCACCGCAGCGAGCTCCATGCCAAGGAATGACGTCATAATGGCTGTTAATGATACCCATGACTGTGTATCTTTCCAGTGTGGAATCAAACTACTATAGCTTAAGTCAATGGCTAATGGGTTGCCATTGATAAACCAAACGAGTGCTAATAGGATAATAAAACCCATAGGCACTATCATACCAACTATTGCACAAAAACTAGCAAATGCGGCGGATGCCCGTAAACCGGATAGTCCCAACAGGGTTAGCGACCAGAAAATGACGAGAATGATGCTAATTAAGTAAAATTTGTTCTGTGCGAGCTCTGGATTGATTAAATACGCGAGGGTTCCTGCGATAAATGAAAGAATGGTTGGGTACCAGACCATGGTGTTGATCCACTGCAACCAAATCGTTAAAAATGCCATGTTGTCGCCAAAAGCGTGACGAACCCAGCTATATACACCACCTTCCTCTTCTGACCACGTCGATGAAAGTTCGGCAGATACCAAGGCCACGGGGATAAGAAACACGATGGCCGAAAAAATAAAGAAAAAAATCAGTGAGGAGCCAAACAAAGCAGTAGCAGGTAAATTACGGATGCTGTCGATGGCCCCAGTAATCAATAATACTAGAGCAAGCACTGAAATTTTTTCAGAAGACCATGCTTTCATTCATTTCAAACCTGCTTTGGTAAAAAGGTAGGCATTATAAAGGATAACGAGCTAGCAGGGAATGTGTTTCAGGGACACTTCATTAAAATAGATAAAAATAAATATACCCAAGCTACGTCATCGTGAATGCAGTCAGGGATCTCAAGATGGCTATATTTGAGCCAGCTTCAGGAGATCTTTCTCTGTGTTCAGGATGACGTAGGCGCAGTTTGATTGAATAAAAAACAAACTTATCCACAATCTGGGTTACAAATAAACACAAAAATCTAAATGTGAACAAAGAACGCCTAGACTCTTTTGCAACAGGCGACCCTTTTTTAGGGCTGGGTTGCATTTGTAAATAAATCATCCGTTGTTTTATTCATGTTCTCACCTAGATGGGTCATTAAGGTGGTCGCATCATCAGCGCGTGTACGTCCATAAGCGAACAGGCCTATGCCAGTAGCGAGCAGAGTCGCCGCCCCCATTACGCCCGCAACGCCATTACCTATTGTTGCAGGGTTGATAAGGAAAAGTGCACTGATCGCAGCGATTGCGGCTCCAAGAAGCATCATCGCTATGCCTAAAGCTTGCAACGCAGGTGAGTGACTATTTTGCGCGTTCTTTGCGCGTTGCTGATATAGAGCTGTAATGGCTTGACGCTCTTCGCCAGGCTTAGCCATCAGCAATCGATTGGTGAGCTCTAGATCTTGCGTAAGACTTTTTGGATCTTGCCCCATTTGATGTAATGCAGATATCTTATTTCTTACGGCGATTGTTTTTTGTTTAATCTCTGGGTTTGCTAAGTTTTGTATGTTTCTATTTAACTCAGCGAGATGATCTTCATAAGAAAGTAATGGCAAAGTATTGTCGTCATCCGTTGCGTCGATGGAATACTCCTCTTCTTCGTCCGCCTCTTCTTCCCCTGCTAAAATAGCAGAAAATGGTGGATAAGGTGCAACAAAGAGACTGTCGGAAGGAAGCTCATCCATGTCCAAATTGTCTGCCGCATGCAATAAAGCTTGTTCAATCGTTTGCAGTGGAATTTCAATATCGCCCATCTTAAAGGTTGGTTCACTGCCTGCATGTTCAACTAATGTGGCAAGTGTTGAATAACTAAGTAATTGGACGCGAAAAACGGGTTGTGCTGTTGGCGCTGAGGATGGTAATGCATTGATGGTGAGGAACCCACTGTGTAGGAGTTGTTGGAGTAATCGTTTATCTTGTAATAGACGATAAATGTTCTCTTGTGAAGCTGTAATCTGTCTAGGAAGATGATGGGCTAGTGCCGCTGGTACGATTAGCCTCGGCTCATCTAAATGAGGTTGTGTAGGAGCCCATTTTATAAATGGCCACGAAATCTGTATCGTAGGCCATTTTGAGCGAAGCCAACCTATCGTCGTGCTTAGTGCGCTAGGTTGTACAACCTCCTCCTCTGCAGGGGTATCAGAGTTTGGCTCTAGCTCAAGATTGCCACCATCTTTTAAAGAATTAGTGGCTCTATGTGGCGTTATAGTTAGATGAGCATCCAGTTCAGCCGCATCAATTGGAGCAGGGGCTGCAATGGGAAGAGGATAAAAATAATGATAGCTCGCATAATACAGTCTCGAAATGACGCCCAAGGTGCGCGAAAATAATGAAATCCTTTGCTCTATCTCTTCCTCATCTTCAATTACCGGGGCTTGTGCAAGATGGTGCAGATCGAGCCCTTCTTCAGCAGGCATTATTGGGGTTTCTGCGCGATCTTGCTCTGATAATGGTGACGGCGATTCTTCTCCGTCGATGCTATTATCGCCTACTGCAGGTGGAGTAGGATCTGTATTGATCTCATCGAGCTGATAATGATCATCGTCCAGTTGAGAGCGTGCATCCTCAAATATGTCATCCTCAGACTCCGTGTTCAGATCATTCACTGTAGCGGGCTCTGTCACTGCCACAAGATCGTTAGGACTTGCATCGAGTTCTTCATTTTGGATATTTGTTTCTGGGTAAAAATAAGTATAAACAGCGTGGTAGCCGTTTTTTCCTGCGCGTGCAAGATAAGCAAACATAGAAATCTCCTTTAGCGGTCTGGCAATTGGGCGTTTATACACCATCATTCCCAGCAGAAGTGCCATAGGCACCGTTTACAGGTTACGAAATGTTCGTAATATTGTAAGTGATTATGCTTAAGGATAACTTAAGTGGTGCAAACAAAAGACAGTACAGCGTTAAACTCCATGTGCTGTAATCATAATTCGTCGTGCTGTCGCGTGGTTACGGTGTTCGCACAGGTAAATTCCCTGCCATTGCCCAAGCAGTAATTGATGATGGTGAATCGGGATAGTAAGACTTACACCTAACATGGCATTTTTGATGTGAGCCGGCATGTCGTCCTCACCTTCTAATGCATGTTTATAGAGCGAGCTATCTTCAGGGACTGCTGAGTTGAAGAATGTTTCTAAGTCAAGTTGAACCTCGCTACATGTGTTTTCGCTAATGGCTAATGATGCTGAAGTATGCTGCAAGAATAAGTGTACAAGTCCAGTTTGTATTGTGGGCATGGTCGTGATCGCGTGCGTTATTTCGGAGGTTATTAAATGAAAGCCCCGCGGTTTGGCGTTGAGCACACATTGACTCTGCCAATAATGAATATTATTTTTTTCAGCCATGTTGTTTACCATCACGGCAAGCGGGGGAGGCGGGTACGTTAGTTGTTTTTTGTAACCATTCACTTGGTGTGTAAAGATGTAAGCTTAAGGCATGCAAACCAGTTTTGAATTCAGATGCTACACTTGTATTGATCAAGCGGTGACGCGCGACACGGCCGAGATTTTCAAATAGTGAGGAGACAGCCACTATTTTAAAATGAGTTTCAGCACCAGCAGGTACGTGATGGCGATGTGACTCATCATCAATGATTAAGGTATCTGGTTTTAATTTTAAAGATAATGCATCATGAATACGTTGTTTGCGCGACATGAGAGGTTAGTAGTTGTCCAAGGTATGTAAAGTATACGCAGCAAACGGCGAATTGTCATATTTTTTCAGCAGTTGGCATCGAATATGCTTGTTTTTAAATAAAGGTGTAATGAATCAAGAGGAATACCATGAAACCAAAGGGTTTTACACTGATTGAACTGATGATTGTGGTCGCAATTATTGGTATTCTAGCTGCCATTGCAATTCCTGCTTACCTGGATTATAGCATTAGAGCGCGTGTGACCGAAGGTCTAGAAATGGCAGGTTCTGCAAAGCTTGCTGTGTCTGAAACAGCGTTATCAAATAGTGTCCTACCAACAACGCAAGCTGAAACGGGGTATACAACACCAGCAGCCACTCCAAATGTAGTGTCTATCGTCGTCGGTGCAAATGGCGTCATTACTATCACCTACACGGCAGCAGCCGGAGGTGGCACGATTATCATGACACCAACATTGACTCCGAACGAAGATGTGTATTGGGATTGTAAAGGCGGTACGCTTCTTCCTAAATACAGACCCGGGACGTGTAGACCATAGTTTGACGGGTGCAACTCTCGTAGGTTCAAATTTAGCAGATGTCATCTCCGTGTCATCCATGAGCTCCCTAGATAGCATCGATTAGCGTAAAACAAATTGAGCGAGATAGTATACTCGTCCCACGCATTTTTTTGACCCATTCAGGGATCGGTGAAAGTAGAAGTAGGTACGGGAATTGATAGATAGTGACCATATTTGTCACCTTGTGCCAGGCTTATTTTTGTAATAGTGTAAGTACTGGATATGAGTTATTAGCACTAAAATAAATAGTATTTTAATACGCAGTTACTAATTAACGGAGGGGATTGCCATGAAACAAAAGGGTTTTACACTAATTGAGTTGATGATCGTTGTTGCTATTATTGGTATTCTTGCAGCCATTGCTATACCAGCATATCAAGATTATACCATTAGAGCGCGGGTCACTGAGGGCTTGGAGATGGCTTCCTCTGCAAAGCTTGCCGTATCTGAAACCGCAATGAGCAATAATGCACTACCAGCAACACAAGCAGCAACTGGATACACGACACCCGCTGCCACGCCTAACGTCACGTCTATCGTTGTTGCTGGTGATGGTACGGCAGCCATTACCATCACCTACACAGCGGCGGCCGGAGGCGGCACGATTATCATGACACCAACACTAACGGCAAATGGTGATGTAACTTGGTCTTGCACTGGCGGGACACTGCTGTCTAAATACCGTCCTGCTAGCTGTAGATAATTTATCTCCTGAGTTAAAGCCGCCGCACTGGTGGCTTTTTTCTAACAAGGTTGGCACTTAAAATGCATCAGGGAAGAGTGTAGTCATTACTATTTAGAGTAGGGGGGATTATGAAAGCCATGAACCAAAAGGGTTTTACACTGATTGAGTTGATGATCGTCGTTGCTATTATTGGTATTCTTGCGGCTATTGCTATACCTGCATACCAAGATTATACCATCAGAGCACGCGTGACAGAGGGGTTAGAAATGGCCTCTTCTGCAAAACTCGCCGTGTCTGAAACCGCGATGAGCAATAATGCACTACCAGCAACCCAAGCAGCTACCGGGTATACCACTCCAGCGGCCACACCTAACGTAACGTCTATCGTTGTTGCAGGTGATGGTACGGCAGCCATTACTATCACGTACACCGCAGCTGCCGGTGGTGGCACCATTATTATGGCGCCAACACTGACTGCAAATGGTGATGTGACCTGGTCTTGTGTAGGTGGTACATTACTATCTAAATATCGTCCAGCTGCCTGCAGATAATCTTCAGTCAGACTTAGAGCCGCCTAATAGGCGGCTTTTTTATGGTCTGTCAACGGGTCTTAAGCTACTAACTCAGTTTTTTGGTTACTAGATAGTTTTTAAGTCGAATATAATCAGGCAAGCCATGGTGATAAGGCGGATAAGCTTCACCTTGGATGAGTGGGGCTAGATATCGACGACAGGCATCAGTGATCCCCATGCCATCCTCATTGATAAATTCAGCGGGCATTGTTTTTTCTTGGTTGGCGACGTCTGCTAATGCAACATGGCTAATAGACCAACGATAGGGGGAGTCTTGTTCGCGAACGATAATTGGCATAACGGCATTGTGACCACCCACAGCCAATTCCACGGCCGCTTTTCCGAGAGCATACGCTTGTTCAACATCGACCGCAGACGCAATATGGCGAGCGGCGCGTTGTAAGTAATCGGCGACAGCCCAGTGGTATTTGAAATTCAATTCACTTTTTATTAATTGAGCAATGACTGGGGCGACACCACCTAGTTGGGCGTGCCCAAAGGCATCACGTAAACCCGCATCACTTAAAAATTGGCCCTCGGCATTCCGAATGCCTTCAGAGACGACCACAACACAATAGCCATAGGTTTCTACACATTCAGCCACGCGCTTTAAAAACCGCGTCTGCTCGAAAGGTACTTCCGGAAATAAGATAATATGGGGTGGCTCGCTAGTAGACGCCCCTGCGAGGCCGCTACTGGCTGCAATCCAACCCGCATGTCTACCCATGACTTCAAGGATAAACACCTTGGTGGATGATGCGGCCATTGAAGCCACGTCAAAGCCTGCTTCTAATGTTGATATGGCGATGTATTTTGCGACAGAGCCAAAGCCTGGGCAGGAATCGGTATAGGGCAAATCATTATCAACTGTTTTTGGAATACCAATACAGGTTACTGGGTAGCCAGCAGCCTGACTCATTTTGGCCACTTTGTTGGCCGTATCTTGAGAGTCACCGCCGCCATTGTAAAAAAAATAACCAATATTATGGGCTTTGAACACCTCAAGAAGGCGAGTAAACTCAGGGCCATTATCTTTAAGTTTATAACGGCATGAGCCAAATGCTCCTGAGGGGGTGTGCATCAGCTGGGCTATTGCTGCATCATCTTCCATTGAGGTATCGATGAGCTCTTCATGTAACGCTCCAATGATGCCATTTTTGGCGGCAAAAACCTTTCCCATCTGTTGAGGGTGCTGGCATGCTGTTTGAATGACACCACAAGCAGAGGCGTTAATAACCGCGGTCACTCCACCGGATTGCGCATAAATTGCGTTTTTTACTGACATAATTTCTCCTGATGCGTTTGGTAGGAATTTTCATACTCTAAAAGTACGGCGTCAATGCTTTGAATTAACTCGGCAAACTCTGTTTGCAATTCGTTAATATGTGCTGCAGTTCTGGCAATATTTTCGAGATGAGCTACCTGTGTTTGCAGGGTAGGGACACCGCAGAAGCAACAGGCCCCATGTAGCTTATGTGCGGCTCGTTCTAATCCTTGCACGTTATGAGTGTGCATTAATTGTAAAAATTCCTCACGATTTTTTTTTAACTCCACCACAAAGCGGGCAAGAAATTCTGCGGCTAATGCCTGATTTCCAGATACTTTTTGCACACATAAAGGCCAATTAATGGCAGCGGCTTTTGACTTGGTTGCCATACGTAAGAGATGTCGAAGTAGATTTTCTTCGTCAATTGGTTTTTGTAAACAAAGCTCTATGCCGACTTTGGACAGCTGCTTTTTGTTTAAATCACAGCTGTTGGCGCTGATTAAAATGATAGGTGTCTTTTTATTCAGTGTTGACTCTTGGTGTATAAGACGCGCCGCCTCAACGCCGTTGAGTATAGGCATTTGTAAATCTAGCAATATGACGTTAAAGCGTTTTTCGTTGCAAATGGTCACGGCTTGTTTGCCATCATCAACGGTTGTAATGGAAGCATTTTCACCAAACATGGAATTAAGTAACATGCGGTTGACAGGGTTATCTTCTGCAACCAGCAAAACAGGTCGAGCGAGTCGTAATTGTTCACGTAGATTATCTAATTCATGGTTGTAGCTTGTTGTTAGCGATACCTTGTTCAGTAAGGATTCAACAGTATCGTGTAGTTTTTGCATGTTAGGCGGTTTAAATAAAAATCCTTGTGCACCTAATGCTTCATGGTCTTGAATAGGCCATTTTGAAACCAGGACGCAGGGTATTGATTGTTTATGTAGTATTTGTGCTACTTGTTGCTCACAGCCCTGATTGACACTGACAAACGCTAACTGATGATCACTATACGTCCTGAACGCTTCCTCAAGTTTGTTGAATGTATCTACCCGGGTGCAATGAATGCCCCAAAAACCTAGGCCATTGCAAATCGCTTCTAAATGCAAGGGATTGTCGTCGAAGCAAATCACGCGTAGATCAGCGAAGCGGTGAGTTTGGTGCTTTTCTACTTCATAGGATGCCAGTTTTTCTAATTTGATGTGTATGGTAAATGTCGAACCTTTATAGATTTCACTATGCAGTGAAATACGTCCGCGCATATGTTCGGCCAACGTTTTACAAATAACTAAGCCCAATCCTGAGCCGCCATAGCGTCGGGTAATGCTTGTGTCGGCTTGGTTAAATGCATTAAATAACGTCGTTTGATCGTCCAGAGAGATCCCTATACCTGTATCCGTAACTGATATAGAAACGGTATAATCTTTATCTGATTCCTGTTCAATCCTGGTGCGGATGAGGACGTAACCATGTTCAGTAAATTTCACCGCATTACTCACGAGGTTGCTAATCATTTGTTTGAGGCGTAGTGGATCGCCTAACATGGTCTTTGGCACGTTAACAGCCGTTGCTGGAATAAGATCTATGCCTTTTTTGTGAGCGGTTGGAGCGATTAACGCCAACACTTCATCAATACAGGCGCGGATATCGATAGGAATACAATCCAAATGCAGTTTGCCCGCATCCATTTTTGAGTAATCAAGAATATCATTAATAATAGCTAACAGGTCTTGAGCAGACGATTTAATGGTTTTTACATAATCTAATTGCAAGGGATCCAACTTGCTATCTAATAGCACATTGGTAAAGCCGATGACGCCATTCATGGGCGTGCGGATTTCATGACTCATGTTCACGATGAGTTCTGCTTTTTGCCGGCTCTGTTCTTCTGTTTTCTTTTTATCCAATGATAATTCAATATTTTTTTCTTCAAGTAATTCTAGGCTCTGTTGTAAATCAGCTGTTGCGACTTCAATATGGTGGTTCAAATCCTGTATTGTATTTAAATATTGTTTTTGCAAATGCGCACAACCTTGCTCAATAATACCAAGCTCGCCTGTGCTAGATACTTTGATCTGAGTTTCAAATTCGTTGCTTACTATTTGTTTCATGCTGCGTCGTAGACGTGCGATCGGTAAATAAATACGCTTTGATAGAAAATAATGGATGCTTAAACTCAGCAGCAACCCCAGCAAGGTGATAAAAATGGTGACAATGTACATTTGATAGTGTTGGATGAGCATCGACTTGGTGTCAATATCGATGGATAGCCAACCAAGAATATCATCGGCTTGAAAAGCGATAGGGCTGCTGGGTGTGGCATACGGTGCAAAGGAGTATAAATTAAATTTAGGAAGGGTGATTGGCGCCACAAAATTGATGGTGTAGGGGTTTATTTGCCTGCTTTCAATGTAATCTCCTGTGAACTCAGGGGGATTAAACACGTTGTTGAGTGAGTGTTTGCCGCCACGATAGGCTAGCAATTGTCGTTTAGCATTATAGACAGTGAGTGATTGCACATCAGGATTAATGGTAGATGCGTCGATGAGCCCTTGTAAGGTGCGATGATCATCTCGGAGTATCGCTAATTGAGCGGCAGGGAGTAGTTGGTGGATATATGCTTCACCTAAATGGGATATGTGTTGCTTTAAATCCCTACTAAATTGGCCGTTATAGAACAGGGCAAATAGCAGCGCGACCAGGAGCACTGGGATTAAGGTGGTGATTCTTAGCTGATATTTAATCCCAATACTTTTCACGCGCGTGCCTTCGTGTCGACTACCATTGCTTTGCGTTGACTACAAAGTGAGCTATTATAACGCGATTATTTTAGTGTTTACAACGGAGCGTTTGATGGTTGTCCGAACCCGTTTTGCCCCTAGCCCTACTGGCTTCTTACATGTTGGCGGCGTGCGTACCGCTTTGTTTTCTTGGTTGTACGCGAGGCACCATCAAGGTGAGTTTATTTTACGTATCGAAGATACAGACAGGGAGCGCTCAACGCAAGAATCAGTGCAAGCGATTCTTGATGGCATGCAATGGCTGGGTTTAGATTATGATCAAGGCCCTTTTTATCAAACAGATCGCTACCCTCGTTATGCGAGCGTTGTCCAACAATTGCTTGATGAAGGTAAAGCCTATCGTTGTTATTGTAGCAAAGAGCGTTTAGAAGGATTGCGTGAAGCACAACTCGCCGCAAAAGAAAAGCCAAGGTATGATCTTCATTGTCGCTTGAAAAAAGAGCCCGCGGGCGACACCCCCTATGTTGTACGCTTTAAAAATCCAGAATCAGGTGTTGTCTCGTTTAGCGATCAAGTGTATGGCGATATTCATGTCGACAACAGCGAGTTGGATGATTTAATTCTCATGCGTTCGGATGGCCATCCGACGTACAATTTTGCAGTGGTTGTCGATGATTGGGATATGGGAATCACCCATGTGATTCGCGGCGATGATCATATTAATAATACCCCGAGACAAATCAATTTATTCAAAGCATTAAACGCCCCCATTCCAACTTTTGCTCATTTGCCCATGATCTTGGGGGATGATGGTAAGCGATTATCGAAGCGTCATGGGGCCGTGAGTGTACTGCAATTTAAAGAGTTGGGGTTTCTTCCTCATGCGTTATTAAATTATTTAGTCCGTTTAGGTTGGTCGTCTGGTGATAAGGAAATTTTTAGTCTCGATGAGATGATCAAAAGTTTTAATTTGCGCAATGTGAGTCGTGGAGTATCAAGTTTTAACTATGATAAATTGTACTGGCTTAATCAACATTATCAAAAGTCTGATCCTCCAGCGAGTGTGGCAAAAGCACTTGCCTGGCACTTTCAGCAACAAGGCATTGATATGGCCGAGGGTCCTGCCCTCACTGACTTAGTGATGGTGCAAGCAGAGCGTTGTAGAACGTTAGCCGAACTCTGTGAAAAGAGCCGCTATTTTTATCAGGATGCTATTGATTACGATGAGGGTGCGGTGAAAAAACACCTACGTCCGGTGGTGCTTGCGCCTTTAACAGCACTTTTTGAGCGTTTGAGCCAAGTCGACGAGTGGCAGAAAGACGTTTTGCAGCAGTGTGTTAATGATGTGAGTGCTGAATTTAATATCAATATGGGAAAAATTGCTCAACCCTTACGTGTTGCTATAACCGGCAGTGGTATGTCACCCTCCATTGATATGACGCTGACTTTACTCGGGAAGACGCGTGTCATAGCGCGGCTGGAAAAGGCGTTGAAGCTTATTCAGACACGCGCAAATAGTGATGTGCAGTAATATCAATACCGTGTGAGTAATGGCTCTATTGAGAGTACGTTTTTAGTACAATGTCGACGATAGTGGCCTTTGCTCGCCCACCCCTAAATTTATTCCTCAACTTTTTTTCATGACGGTCGATACCATCATATAAGCGCTACTCATTGTTGGTGTGACATCATGAAAGAAAAACATTTTGCTTATAAAATAGCTAGAAATGCCTCAGGATTAGTGTGCACGCAGTCTGAGTTTGAAGAAGATAACATGGTGGATTTATTGAAAGAAATCCGGGATGTTCATGCCAGTGGGATTTATTGGATTTTTAAACAACTCGATGGCAAACCACAACAAGCACTGTGTATTATCGACTGTGAACATCATCGGATTTATTACCATTACTCCGGTGAGGTCGAAGCCATAGAACATACCATAGAGAAACTGAGTCACAAAAAATAAACAATCAGGGACATGGCAGATCGGCATTGAAAGGTGATCATTTGAAGGAAGAATATCATGAGCAATACGTTTAAAGTACCTCTTGTAGGTATAAGTATTTTCCTCTTCACTTTGTTATCACAAGCGGCGCCCACAGTCACGAGTGCTGAGGAGATATCGAGGGCTGTATGGCTAGAACAGGTACGGGGGGCGGCGTCAGTGCCTATCTGTAAAAGTTTTATTGAGGATGAGTCGATTTCAGCACAGATGAAATCGAAAAATATGAGCTATGAAAACTGTGTATCGTTGATCCCGGCCATTGCAGAGAAATGTGAAAAAAAATTTGAAACCAGTATTCCTGCGACAATTAACGATGAAAATGCTGATAAATGGGGCAAGCTTATTGGTGAATGCATTGGTAATGATTTTGCCATGAGTTATTTATACCCTGATCCTCTCGAAGCCACTCATCAATAAGCGACCAGCATCTCCCGGTTATGGTGAATTGGGTTTTGATGTAGAAACTCAATTCACTCTGATAGATCTTGTAAGGTAACCTATCTAACGCTCATCTATCCCGCTATTTTTCTCTACACCACCATGTATCTGGTGTAGATAATCCCAGTAAAAAAGTGTAAAATAATTGCCTAGTATGTTCTTTTATTGTTGCTCAAGTCGCTATGCCTCGTGATATACATGTTAGATATAGTGTTGAGTTAGGGGATGCATAATGCCAGGTAGTCCATTCGCTAAATCGTTTGTCCCAGGTGCTGAGATCGATCTTTCCTTATTTTCGCATATCCACAACGACCCCTTTCTTGCGGGAACATTTCAGCTTGAAGGTAACAGCTTTGCGCGTACGATTGACTATTTGGACCGTTATTGCGCTTCCTTGCCTAGTGGCTTATCACCTGAAGTTGTCGCACTGCAAAAAAGGATGCAAAAGCTCGTTGAGGTTGAAACGGCGATGGAAGGGATTAAGCAATGTCCTGACTCACAAACCGCCGAAAGCTCATTAAAAAAACTCGCCGAATCCATTGCGAACGAATTAGTAGGAACATTACCAATCGGTGAGTATCTCTCTCTGCCGGGTGGGTGGAGCGCCCCTGGGGGTAGTCATGCGATGGTGTACCAATTTCAACGAACAGCAAAAAGCCTTAAATTTTATATCCACAATGCCGGGGCGGGAATTAATTATCACGAACGGAAGTCAGCACGTGACCGAGAGTTATATTATCCTGTCCAGGCCTACGATATTCCGCTACCGGATGATCACAAGAAATTAGCAGGATTTATCCGAGATGTGCTGTTGCCCATGTTGCCAGGATTAAGATCAAAAAAAGAGCAGACGTTTAACGCAGAACAGTTGTATGAAGAGGTATTACCCCGTATTCATTTTTTAGATGCAACACTGGTCTCCGTTATTGTAAAGTCTGAACACGCCTTCACGGCAGGGCAATTATCGGGTACCTGTTCACAACGAGCCCCGCACCAGATGTTGAAGGAAAATTTCACCAGCTTGCAGGCATATCGACAATTTATTTATCAGTTTAAACGCTCGGCGCTCACGGATTACATCACAACTTTAGAAAGAAAAAAAGAACTTCATGACCAGCGCGTTCAGACGCTTGTTAGACATGCGATGAATACGATGGTAAGAACGCTCAATATCCCAGGGTTGTTTACTGACGAGTATATAGCAAGTGAACGCACGGCACTGCGAGAATATCGGGAGTTATTGCAGCGCGTTTGCTCGAAAGATGTCGTCGCTCTAGAACAAGTAATCGTACCAAAGAGATCACTGCCACTATTTAGAGTAAATAGCCTACCCGCGACGTTATCTTCGCTGATAAGCCAACCTGTCTTTTCACTACCAGTGGTTGATATGCCACTCAGATCTCTCTATGGAGGCCCTGGGTTATTTGCCCAAATGCAAGAGCTATGTATGGATTGCAAGCGCCTAAACGATACAGGACAGTACACGGTGATCATTGAAGGGTTGGAGTTAGTGTTTGCTCATTTTCCACGACCTGCTTTGCCTGGCGAATTTAACCATCCCCTTCCTTTTTATCAAGACATTACTCGGGATAATCAGGCTGAGTTTTATCAGCTCATCGCCTCTTTACAAGACAGCTACCTTGATGCGTGCAATAAGCTCGGTTCTGATGCGGTAGTACCGAGAATGATGGCGGTGGGTTTAAGTATCGTCAGTATACTTGATTATGTTACGAATCAGTTGCCTCTTAATAAGGCGGGTAGTGTGTCGTTTCATGATATTTTGAGTGCAACACTGGGTGGATTCTTTAAGGGCAATCGTAATAACCCGTATTTTGCAACCAATAGTCCACTATTAGATACTTGTATACAATCGTTAAAAGTATTGTATCCACAGTCAAAATATATTCAACTCGTTGATTATTATGCAGGAATTATTGATACCGAACCTGCCCTAAAGCAACAATTACTAGAGCGTTATGTCCCACCGTCAGACGCAGCATTTTCTAACTTATTGACTGCTGGTGGCTATAGGGAGCTGTATTGTTTCACGACAGCGTTTGATGAATTAAGTAAAGAATCTGCATATAAACCATTAATTGAAAAATTCAACCTCCAATATATGGTAGAAGCCTGTAACTATAAAGCCCTACAAGCATTTTGGGGACAGAGTTACGAACAAAACATGCGTATAAAATTACTTCACTCGTCTGTGGGAATTGAAGCAAACTCAGGGGCATATAACACCCTATGGAGTACGCATAATCGTTGCCTTTTGACCCATAAATACCCACTGACGGATGATACACCCTGTCAGCGTGCCTTGGCTGTAGATTACCCAGTCCATATTGTAAACCACTACGGCGTTCCGAGTCGTGATAACCACACGCAACTTTTTCCAAGTGAGATCGCCTCGATTCCTCTTGAAGGATTGGATGATAAAACGAGGAGTGCTCTAACGACACGGCAAATTGATAAACATGAGATAGCTGCTCGTGAATTTTTTCATTTGAGGCATTCTCCTCAAAACCAAATCAAATTAACGCTTGATTATTTTCACCAACACCTCCACAAGTTATCAGAGAGAGCTTGTCAGATTTATATGGAGGCCA
>SXGU01471302.1_pt1 | contig 17652 bp, 13 predicted proteins | sample 3174531 | NCBI WGS metagenome assembly SXGU01 (sample SAMN11356863, study PRJNA531348) | freshwater metagenome | isolation source: freshwater sample F1-140 | place: China: Fuxian Lake, Yuxi | collected 2017-12-25 | reverse complement strand
GGTCGGCCACGTAGCGCCGGGCGATGGCGAGGCGTTCGGCGGGGTCGGCGGGAATGAGGCGTTCGCCGGGGTCACCGGCGGAGAAGTCGCCTTCGGGCGTGGCGAGGATTTTGCCGGGATTGGCTTGCTCGGCATTTTCCCACGCCTCGACGAGTCGCTCGGCAAGGTAGCGACAGGTTTGCACGAGGAACGCGCCTGAACCCATCGTCATGTCGCAGACTTTGAGTGCGAGGATTTCGCGGGGGGATTTGAGTTTCCATTCCGTCTTCGGTTTGCCCTCGGCCGGGCCGGTGTAAACGAGGGGTTCGAGGGTGTGCTGGACGATGGGTTCGGTGAGGCTGCGCGGGGTGTAGTGTGTGCCGGTGCTGCGGCGGTCGCTGCCGGCGGTGACATACACGCTGCCCGCGGTGATGACGACGAGCTGGCCGAAGTCGTCTTCGCGCAGGAGCGCGGCGAAGGGGCGAACGCGCTTGGCGAGTAGCGGGTCTTGGCCGCAGGCGATGAGGAGGGCGTGGTCGTCAATCAATTCCAGCTTTTCCAGGTCTTTGCCCAAAGCCTTTTCGCTGCGACCGGTTTCTTCTTTCAGGAACTCGACGAAGGCGGCTTTGTCTTTGGCGGCGAGTTCTTCCAATTTCGCGAGCGGGATTTCGGGCTCGCTGTTCTTTGAGCCGGCGAGGCCGAGGATGACTTCGTTGGCGCGCTTGGCCGTGTGGTCGAGCAGACCTTCATAGACATGGCCGATTTGTTCGATGTCGAGCGCACGGAACGAGAGCCGCCGCGCTTCCGCCGGGCCACCGCCTGGGACGCGCACGCGGAGCACTTGCAAGGCTTCGAGCAGATGCAGGACGACGCGGTTGTTGATGGGAAGCGGTTTGGCGGGCGTGGTCTGCCATTGCGTGTCCGTAGCGCGGCCTTCGAGGAACGGGTAGCGGTTGGGATCGAACAACGTGCCGCCGTAGGGTGGCAGGCGCATGGCTTCGTGTTCGACGCCCGCATGGACGGCGCGGAATGTGGCGAGCAGGCGACACCAGGCGTCGTGGCGGCGTTCGAGGACTTCCTCGCCGTGCTGGTCGGCGCGTTCGCGGAGCAGTTCGCTCAAGGTGGAGACGGCGTAGTGCTGGTCGTAAAGCGGATCGCCGAGCAGGAGCAGGCCGCGTTCGTCCGCGGAGAACAGGAAGACGAGGCGCATCATGATGGTGAGCGCGCTGTCGTAGAGGTCTTTCTCCTTCACGCCGGCGAGGAGCTTGCGGTCGGATTCGGCGTCAATGCGGTCGAACGCCTGCACGAGCATTTCGACGGCGCGGCGGACTTGATAGCCGAGTTGGTCGGTGACTTCCTGCTGGTCTTTGCTGCTCTCAGCGTAGAGCGAGGCGAGCGTCTCAGGCTCGGCCACGCCGAGAAAACGCCGGAGATGGAGAAGGCTGTGGAAGGCGCGGAGCGTGAGCGGCTCTTGCATCCACAGGTCGGCATACCACGAGGCGAAGCCGGTGGTCTCGCCGCGGGGCGCGGAGACGATCATCCATTGCTCGCCGTTGGTGACGAGGCCAAGCGGCACGTCCGCGGCGTGGAGCAATTCCATCATGCGCGTGCCGGGTGAGGCTTTCCACGTCTTGCCTGCGACGGGCTTCTCCAAGTCCTGGTCGGGAGGGTAATGCTCGATGAGCAGGAGCGGCTTGTGCGCGGGGTCGCGATGTTTCAGGACGAACTCCGGGCGCAAGGTTTCGCCGTAGTTCGCCATAATGGCTTCCATGCCGGGCGGGATGGCCTGGCCTTCAACCAGAAACTCCGGCGGATATTCCAGCAATTCAGTGAGGACATGGCGAATCCAGGCGTGGTGAACCGCGGGCTGTTTCGCGCCGCGCTCCAGCCAGTCCTCGTAAGCTTCGCGGAGTTTGGAAGCCTTGGTTGCGTCGCGCGGGTCGAGTCCTTGAGGAAACACCCGCAAGAGAACCGGCATCGACAAGAAGGGGCCGGAAGATTCGACGAGCGAGAGCCACTCCGCATGATGACGCGCGACACTCACCGGCCGCCTCCCGATTGAAGCGCGGACATCGCGCGCGGCGGCACGAGAAACGTGACGGCCACGGGAAAGAGCCGTGGTTGAGGGTCGCGATAACGGCTGCGGAGGTGTTCGATTTCGCTGGCGAGTTCGGAAGGCAATTCTTTGAGGCGATTATTGAGGCTGCCGATGTCGCGCTCGCGCTGCTGCTTTTCAACTTCCGTCCAGTCGAACTGCATCTGGCGGTCGTCCTTTACGGCGAGCGTCTCGCGGATGGAACGTTCCAATTCCTGAATGATCGAAGTGACGTTCGCGACTTCGCGCTCGGAACGTTCATCGAGAAATTTTTGCAAGTTCCTGGTGCGATCCTGCACACGTGCTTCGAGCGCTTGAATGAGCGGCGCTTCCACCTTGCTCCAAAGTTCTTTGAGGCGGCTTTCAACAAACCCTGGTGCGCTTTCGCTGGTGGCGGCAGCCGCAGCGATCTGCGTGTCTCCAACATTCATTCGGCTAAACCGACCTTCGCGGAGTTGTCCCCCCGCCATGATGATTTCCTCGTGGACGCGGTGGTTGTCGCCGCCCAGCACGAGCAGCCTTCCATGAACGAGAACGGCTGGCGTTTGCAAGACGGTATCGGGCACCATGCGCGTGGTGAAGCGGTTGAGTTTTTTGGCGACACCCTGCGACCAGATTTCGGCGCGCAGCAGGCGCAGACACATCTGGACAAGCCGGTGGTTGAGATGGCAGCGCACGACATCGTCGCGACCGGCAGCGAGCGCATGATCGAACACGATGGGACGAAACTTTTTCGTGTGCGGATGAGCGAGGCCATCTGCGCACAAGGCCCAACTGCCGGTGAGTGCAGGCAAGACGAATGCGCCCCGAATGGATGCGGGCCGAAGAGCGGGCTGACCGGCGAGAGCGAGTCCCGTCTCGACAACGTTTTGGATGTTAGCGGGCGAGAGACGCAACTCCCGTTCGGTTTCCTGAAGTTGTTCGGTGAGCTTCTGGAATTGTTCGCGAAGTTTGCGCTCGAATTTCAGAACTGCGCGCACTGGTTCGGATTCGCGCTCGGCTCGCGAAGTGTCGAGGGTGCGGCGACGACCGAGCATGGCTTCCTCAACCTGGTCCGCAATGACCGGCCCAACTTTGCCCAAATCTTCGCGGATGGCTTCGACCTTGAGCGCGGCGCGCAGTAGGAATTCGAGGTCGCCTTCCAAATCGCCCGGTGCCTGGCCGGGCTTTGTCTCGTCGAATCCAGCGCTGACGAAATGATGGACGTGGACTTCAGGATTTTTCTGGCCGTGACGATCCACACGGCCATTGCGCTGTTCCATCCGGTTTGGATTCCATGGGATTTCGTAGTGGAAAAGTTGCCAGCAATGGTTCTGTAAATTGATGCCTTCGGATGCGCAGTCTGTGGCCAGCAGGATGCGAACGGGCGACTCTGCTGGGTCAGCCTGGAAAGCCGCTTTGATGCGTTCGCGGTCATCTAGTTTCATTCCACCGTAGATGGTGAGCAGGCGGTCCTGTCCGGCCAGTCCTTCAGCGGCGAAGAGGTCGTGCAACCACTTTTGCGTGGCGCGGTATTCGGTGAAAAGAATGACGCGCTGGTTAGACCATTGGCCGTCCGGCTTGAGCGTTTTCTTCAACCATTGAATCAGTGTGCGAGCTTTGCTATCCGCGCGCGTGGCCGCGTCGGTCGCGAACCGGCGCAGTTCAGTGAGCAACGCCTTTTCTTCCACGGCCAGGGCCGCGACGTGGCGCGAAGCCGTTTCGAGCGCTTCAAGACTGTTGTTCTCGTTTTCCTCGTCGTCGCCGGTGTCATGGTCCGCATCGTCGAGTTGACGTTGCCATGATGTGCCTGCGGAAACGCCCTGAGTCGCGGTCACGGAACGGGAATGTTTTTCCAGCGTGGTCGCAAAAGCGGCGGGTGAGGAGAAGAGTCGCTTCTTGAGAAGTTTGAGGACGAACTCCGTGGCAAACTGCTGGCCCTTAGTGGCGGCGGACTTTGCGCGGAGTCGCGCGTATTCTTGCAACGCTTGATGGCCCCGGCGCTCAGCGTCGGTGTAAGGGACGTCGAGATGCTTCACGCAACGCTTGGCGAATCGGCGTGATCCATCCCAACGCAACTCCAGTTCGGATTTCATCCGACGGACCATGACGGCTTCGAGTTGGGTGCGGTTGGGCCGCACGGCGCGGGCGAAGCGCTGGTTGTCGAGCAGTTCGAGCAGGGCGGAAAAGCTTTCGGTGTAGCCGTTGTGTGGTGTGGCCGAGAGAAACAGCTTGTGCTCGAAGTAAGGCACGAGCGTGCGGACGGCCGTGGTGCGCTCCGAGTCCGTGGCGTATTTGCCACGACCGGACGGCGCGACGTTGTGCGCCTCATCCACAATCAGAAGGTCGTAGGGTCTCGGGTAAGCGGGTTGGTCGCCAGCGGGCAGTGTTTCGCTGAACAACCGCTTTGGGCGTTCGCGTTTCAGGAAGTCGATGGACGTGATGAGCCGTGGGAAATGCGCCCATGGATTCACATGGATGCCGCGACGGCGGCGAAGGTCCGCGAGCAGGTTGCTGTCAACGATGCGGAAGTCCAAACCAAACTTGTCGCGCATCTCCTCCTTCCATTGCACCTGAATCGAGGACGGGCAAACGATCAGAATTCTGCGGGCGCGGTGACGAAGAATGAGTTCCTGTGTGACCAAACCGGCCTCGATGGTTTTGCCAAGACCAACGTCGTCCGCAATGAGGAGATTCACCCGAGGCATCGACAGCGCACGCACGACGGGATCAAGCTGGTAATCGTCCACTTCCACGCCACTGCGAAATGGGGCTTGGAGCGCTTTGTCGTCCGCGCTGGAAACGGAACCCCAAGCCACAGCATCGAGAAAAGCATCGAAAACGCGGGGCAGGTCGAAGGCGTTTAATTTAGGGAGGCTGGACTTCTCGACAGAGATTGTGCCCGGCTCCAGTTCCCACACGATGGCAAGTTCCTCGCCCAAACCTTCGTCTTCCACCGAGGACAATCGCAACAAGTGCTGCCGAGCAATGGGTTGCTGGACTGCGGGAGAAAGTGGGAGCATGGACGTTTGAATGTCGCTGACGACAAACGGACGTTGGCGAACAATTACGATCTGGCCGGGTTCTGGGAGGGAGGAAGACATTGAATCAGTAAGGTTGTCTGTGCGAAAGCTCAGGGGTGGAGCAGCGGGCAGAAGCCGCGTCCCCGGCAATCTCCTACGTTGATGTGTCCCCCAATCATGCCGAATGTGGGCGCATAGTATTTCAAACGGTTGCAGGCGAAAAGGGAAAAGGGATGCAGAGGTCTTCTGGAACCGTACCGCAAAGACGTTTCAATCAATAATCGGAGTAACACTTCCACGCCTCCTGCAGAAGGCTCTTTGCGTCCGCAGCCCGAATGAGACGATCCTCGTTTGTCAGGTGAGGCATTCTTTCCAGCCAGATCTTGAGATGATTGGGTAGTTCCTTCGCCAAGATTTCGGCTGGGGCTCCAGGCAGTGGCCGATCGGGCTGCGAAGCGCACCAGGCTTGTACAGTACGCTGGATGGAACCTTAGCATGTTCGCAGCCGATTGGCGTCAGAAAGGTGTCAAACTCTCGCAGGATGAGCTTGCGGTACGCCAGGTCGTGCGCGTCGTCCTCGTAGGCAGCGAGCATCAACACGGCCATTGCATCGTAGAGCCGGTCTCAGGAGAGGTCTTAGTGTTCGTACCGGTTCATCGGTGAATGCCGGCAAACGTCGCGCCGAGCGCAGCCTGTTCCAAATCATATCAGACCCCGTGAAAATCTCGCTGCCAATGTCCGCTCTAAACAATTTTTCGCCACGATTTAGGTGGAGAATGGCCCAGAAGATTTGAGAAGCACGGCAATGATATTGATGCAGGAAAACTAAGCGCCAGGGTGGGCCAGTGAAAGTGGGTACAGTTAATTATTATGGGAATACCTACGCAAGGAGAAGCATTGGCAAAGATCCTAGGTTCGACATCTCACCCTGACCGTTCGATGCGAAGTTTGTGAGAGCTGAGATGGGTTGGTTTGGGGTCGCACTTGGGCTCAGTAATCCTAGAACCACTTAAAGAAGATGGGCAGGTGAGGAGAACTGGCCGGGGATCGAAAGTAGCCACGGCGAAAGGAAGGAGTACGGAGGACACGTTGGATCGGTTGATGCCGTAGAAAACGAAGAACAATGGGAGGACGACACCTCCTTCTAGGGCCAGCGAGCGAGCGTCGCAGGTGTCACAAGTGTCATTTGGGTAAAATCGGAAATTCGAATGGGCAGGAGTATCAGAAGGACACGCCTTAGGGCGATGTCCCGGTGACACTTGCTACAGACGTGACTATCGAATGGTAATGGATTGGCGAGCGTCACAAGCGTCACCTTACTTTCTAAAGCGATTTTTACCTTCTTTTCTTTCTCAGGTTGCCTTTCTGGTGATCGTCGGTGAGTTGCGGTCGCTAAGTTTGGCGGAAGTTCAGCCAGGTACAGGGTTGCGTCCGGTCTTGAGGCGATAGCGGCGTTCGACATGGCCGCCTTCGGGTCGTCGCAGTTGTTCACTGCCGAGCGTACCGCCCAATTCCATCCGGGCAAGCAGCCGCCGGGCATCGTCCGCATCGCGAGTGATGTGGGCACGTTGGACATCACGGTGGGTGATGTAATCGAGCTTGAGGCGTTCCCAGCGCTCATCCAGCAGGTCGAGCACGCGGTCTTCGATCTTCTTTCGCGACTCGCGGAGGGCACGGGCCAAAACTTGCAATTGCTGGTCGGCAAACCAATCGGCGATGGCGATGGCTGCTTCGGCGGTTTCCAGGGCGAGTGCGTGATTGTGGGAGTCCTTGCCCCACAGGCCGCCGTGGAGCACGACGGCCAGATGCCATGCTTGTTCGGTCCAGCGGGCGACGCAGGACTCAATGTCGGCGAATTCTCCATTACCCTGGTCCACCGTCTGGTCGAAGTGCGCGTTGAGGCGTTGCAACGCCTCAACGCTGCATTGGATGATATGACGAATGTTAGGTTGGTGGTAGGTGGTGTGCAGTTCGGTGACGAGCCGGTGCCAGTCGCCCTGGGCCGTTTCGGAAATTGGGGCGATTGCAGCAACTCCGATTTTCTGGCGTTTTGTCTGGGTGTGGCATGTTAGAGCACGCGGAAGAAAACCGCCTTGCATCAAGCTGGGCTCCGCCAAGAGGTCGTCGAGGATGTCGGGTTGAATAAACCAGAGGATGCCGATGCAAGGGTGATTCAGGATGGTGGGGGACTTGTCTTTGCGGTCCACAGTGCAGCGGTCACCAGTGAAGCCTTTCAGGTAGAGGCTGTCGTCCACCCTTTTGTTGGGGTTCATGCGGCCTAACAGGTTGTCGGCGACTTTGCGGCCGTCTGCGCTCATGCTGAAGATGATTTCGTGGTTTTGATCCAGGAGATCGGCAAGGGCTTCAATAGTCACGTCCTCGGTGGACCAGCGCGGTTGGTGGAGTTTCTTGGTCAATTCGTCGAGTTGGGCCAGCGGGAACTTGAGTTCATCCCGCAATTGGGCGCGTTCGTCATCGGACTCCGCTTTGGCCGCCAGCTTTTTTAGTTGCTCGATGCGCTGCATCAAAATGGCGTGGTCGGCCTTGAGACCGGGGCCGATTTCTTTCTGCCAGTCGATCATCAAATCCCGCTGGGCATCGTCGAAGGGTTTACAAACTAGATCGTAGGCGCGTGATTTGCCAGCACCGCTGGGGGCCGTGCCGAGGATGTAGAGGTTGCCGCGCGCCTGGCGATTGGGGCCAGTGACCACTTCCAAGCCGCTGCCTATGGATGCGCTCATCGTGGCCAGGGCCGCGCACGCAGCCAGAATGGGCGGGTTGCGCTCCACTCTGGCGACTTCGGTGACGATGCCGGCGGCAATGGGCGGCAGCGAATCAAGCGGAAACGGCTTCGGCGGCAGTTCTTCTTCGTTGTTGGCGTCGTCTATGGAAGCGTTTGAAACAGGATTTGCTGGCACGGCATCATGAAGATCAGGCTGCGGTTCATGCGGGTCTGGCCTCAAAGGGATTGCCCCAGATTGAACGGCGGGCATGTCTTCCACTCGGTCAAGGATGCGTCCATTCATTTCGGGAGGATGGTTTGCAGGTCAGTGCTGGCCGTGAAGTCAGCAGTGCCGATAAGCAGGAAGTCATTCAAGTCGCTGACGGGTTGACCGTCGGCGCGCACGAGGCCGCCGAAGTTGTAGATGTCCACCCGGTCGGCATCCGCAGCGCGAAGCTGCTTTTGCCACCGGCGTGCTGCTTCCAGCCCGGCCTTGTCCTGATGGGGATAGATGCGGACGGTTTTGCCTGAGAAGAATTGCAGCGCCTCCTGAGCAATGGCTGATGACGCACCCAACATGCACACGGGCGCCACTCGCCAGAGCGCCTGGTCGTGCAGGACAAGATCGAAGCAGGCGAGAAGGTCCGGCCCGCCTTCGACGAGGGCGATGCAGCGGAGTTTCTCGGCTTCCTGGATGTTGAGCGGCCAGCTTTTCTGGGAGTGCCGCAGCGCATGACTCTTGCGCTCGTGCAACGTGCCGATTGCCGGAAATGGCAGGCCGTCGAGACGCCGGAGTTCAATGACGCGGTGCGTCGTATCCGCAACGGCCCAGACTTCGTGCCCGTGCCAGTGATCGTTGAACAGCAGCACACCGGTTCGCGTGGCTAGGTTTAATCCCTCGATGGTTAGGCCGCGCAACGAGGCGAGCCGTTCCAATTGATTGGGACGCCAGGACGGTTTGAAACCTGAAATGTCCGGCGCATCGTGGGCGTCGGCCTTGGCGAAACGATGCAGATTCAACACGTCGTCTGCCACGTCCATCACGGAGACGATACGCGGGCCGGTTGACAGCGGCGTTGTTCCGGCGAGTTGGGCGTAGTATTCCAAGATGCGCTGGAAGTCGCCCTTTTCATCGAAACCGAGCCAGCGAGCGAGGAAGGTGATTTCATCGCCGCCATCGCCGGTGGCCAAATCCTTGAAATGCCAGCGTCCATTGCGCTGGTAGATGCCCCAACTTGCGTGGGTGTCCTTGCGAAACGGGCTGGAACAACAGCGACGCGCGTGCTGGCCTTGCCCGAGCGCGTGGAGCAAATCGGGCAAAGGCAGCTTTTGCTTTAGTGGGGAAATATCTTGGTGAGGTTTCATAGTTGGAAAATCAGTTGCGTGATGAGTCTTGCCGGAGGCGAGGGTCGGTTTCCCGGATCATACGCTCGCAGAAGCGGCGATGTTGACGGGCGAGTGGCGCGAGCAGGGCAGCGCCGAAGGCGGCAATGTCGTATGCGAGGGAGCTTGGATGGAACAGGTGAATGTTTCGTTGCATCGAGGCTTGCTGTGCGAGCCAACGCTGAACGCGGAAGGAGAGTAGCATTCCCAGAGGCACATATATCGGCTGGGTCTCCGGTTTGGCTCCACGCGGCACATAGGGCACAAGTGGAAACGGCACGTTCCACAGAGGGAGCGTGAGCCTTGACCAACAGCGGCGAAGCGGCCACCAGAAGCGGCGTGCCAGCAAGTGCTTTCTGAGAGCGATAGACTTCACTTGGCTTTCTCCTTGTTCGACGAGGCGCTAACTGTCAGGCCGTTCATCTTTTCTAAGAACTCGCAGAAGGCTTTCTCCCTTATGAACACCTTGCTGCCGACAACGATTGCGGGCAGGCCCGCGCGCCGATACCTCCAGATTGTAGTCCGCGAAGTGCTGTACTTTTGCTCGAAATACTCCTGGGGCAGCGGTGTGTTGTGGTGATCGAATGGTGTCTCCATGATCATTTCTCCTCAGTTGCCAGTCGCGTTGATACGGTAGTTCCGAAGCACATGGTCGCGTGCCTCCGGCCACGGGATGCGGCAAATCTTCCCGACCTTGCAAAAGGGAATTTTCCTTTGCCTGAGCAAATTGTCGGTCGTGCGAAGGCTCCAAGCCATTCGCTCCGAGAACACTTGCTTGGTGATGAATCCGGGCGGCGTTTCGATGGCCGCGCCGGTTGCGGCCTGCTGAACAGGTTGAACTTTCATTGCGCTTCACTGGTTCTTCGCCGCGTGATGCAGCGTGTGTCTGCTGACACCCTAGGGCTCGATGTAACATGAGCGTTACAAACACGAAGGCGGGGGTTGCTCCATGCAACCCCCGCCTTTCAAGGCGAAGCGCGCGCGCGCGCGGCGGGCGCGTTACAGACGGCGTAACCTAGTCTGGTTCGGCATCTGGCTCATAATTGACCGTTGTCCGTTTTCGGCCTGAATCGCACTGATCAGGATTCATGCGCTTATCGTTCTTCGTACGTGCCTTGGCGATGAAGCGAGTGATTTCTACCCCGTGTATCTTTTGGAGTTCTTGACGGCGTCTTTGGACTTCGGTGTGGCTAATACTCAACCTTTTAGCGATCTCACGGTAGGACATCGCCCAGCCGGGCGATTCCGGGTTACTTTTGACAAGCCAGTTGAACAACAATTTGTCTTGAGGTGTCATCTTGTCGACGAGTTCGCAGTTGGTGATCAGGATCCCACCTGAGAGCATCTGATGCGCTTCGGCCAACATTTCTAGGTGTTTTGGGTTAGCCGTGGACTGCGAAGGTAAAGCTTCCAACTTGCAAAAATCATCAAACTCCAGCGTGTCAGTGACGGCGCGTTCCTCGATGTCGGTCAGCCAGCAGCGTGTGCCGTCAGAGAACCGGATTTCGTAAAGAATGTAGGCTTCGAGCACTTCCCATTGCCAGGGGTCGAGCTTCAAGCCGTTTCCAATTTCGACAATCCGGGTCTTTTGGTCCATCGTTCCCTGGCGCCTATTGTGAGCGTGTTCTTCTAGCCATTTGTGGAATGCCGCCGCTTCGGTAGGAATGGTCTGGAGATTCAGGCCGAAATGATTCGCCCATTCCCGTCCAAGCAATTTCTCGCGTAGCCCTGCCCAACCGTGGTGAACCCTGTCGAGCGGCATGTCAATTTTACTGATGAATTTTAACGCGCCCTTTTCGCCACTTGTAACGGTACTGAACTCCTCTCGCAACTCGTTGTGAAGTGCTTGGGCTCCCTTCGTGTCGCCGGGCGGCAATGCGGCTATTTGGTCGGCGGTTTCCTTTTCCCGAATTGCGTAGAGGCGGCGCTGGCGTTCCAATTCCTCGTCCAACAGTTCCGCCAGTTTACCATCGTTCTCCGGCCCAAGCCAGCATTTGTGATTCGTCACCGCCTTCCACAAAAAATGCTTAAACTTCTTTGCGGTCAGCACTTCTCCCGATTGCCGATCGTCAAAAGCTTCTTTCTCATCTTTCGACGCAAAACATGCGGGGAGATGCAATGCTGCACGCTTGATTTCTATGGGAGAAGAGCCGTGCCTGCCAATTGGGTTCTTGCAGAAGCGTATATTGAACAACTTAGGTAGGCGCAACGTAATCACCCTACGCGTGTTTTGTTCATCGAGGACAAGGCAGGCCGTGTGGTCTCGGTTGTATCCGACGAATCGAATCTGCCGCGTGTCACCAGTCCATTTGGTTATTGTGAGTTTATTCATTCAGACTCGAATCAACTTCGCACTACCGTTAGTGTGCCAAGATTCAGAGGCTTCGCAATCGTGTGTAGTGGGGAAGCAAACGGAGCGAGAATTCATCAATCGTCCCCCGGCTGAAATTCAATAGCCGAGCGACTTTAGACGGTTGCGAGTAATACGATGCTTCGACGATTCAGTTCCCTGTTAGACTCATGGTGGGCAATCGTGTCTGGATCACCTCGTCATGGATTTGCCGAGCAATGATGTATCCCATTGTCAGTTGCTTTCCCCCAACGCCGGATCGGCGGAGGCGCTTGCAAGTTCCTCGGGACCGAGACGGTCGCGGAGTTGGCTGGGCACCCCACCAGGGCGTTCCTCACGCTCCGCCGGCATTTCAGACCCTGTTCGCTCATCACGGCCGGTGATAGTTTCCCGTGCGAGTGCTTCAGCCAAAACCATAACTAGCATGGGCCATTCAGTTTGTCTACCTATCGCCGATTGGATCCAGGGCGGGACACTGGGTTGGCGCTGCGGTGACGCGGGCAGCTGGACTGAGTTGCTCGGCTAGCGCGTTGGCGAAGGTTACCGCCGGATGTGTCTCGGGAATCGCGCGTGCCACTCGTTTAGTGAAACTCTACGCGAACGCGATGCTTTCGATCGTGCTCAACTCGCTCTCCGCCGCTTTCTGGGTCTCATCGGCCTGGGATAGGGCAGTGGTCTGACGGCCCCCTTCAAGTAAGCGCGAGGCTATGTCAGCCGCAAAGTATCTACGGCTTGCCCGCTGTAGAACTTGGGGAAAGGCGTCGCCGTTTATCAACACGAGGAGGACTTCGTGTGGGCACTATGCGACTGCGGAATGGGCGTGGACCCAGAAAGTTCTTAGACATGGATAGTTCCCGAGCGCCGCGGTGATCGAAGAGACTGACTGACCAGAGCTGGGTCCGGCGAACTGGGTCATGGCACGGATAATCCGCGTCTGAACCGGAACTATTTCACGTACGCGAAAACCTCGTTCTCACCAAGAGGAGAGTTATCCCGGATAAATTGGGAATTCTTTGGCGTTGACGGGTAAAGAGCGCCGGCGTCATGCGTTGGCGGCGTTTTGCAAAGAGACGATGTTAGTGACCTGTATCGGCGGCAGGATTGAGAACCATGCCTTAGCCTCGGGGTCGCTTGCCAGCGCTCGATAATTGGAGAAGATAATCTGAGGCGAATTTCCACATTCCAGAGCCACAGCAGGCACGTCTTTGAGCGTAGCTACACGATAGGAAATGTACGAGTGGCGGAAACCGTTGCGCTTCCAGGCTACCTTGGCACGTGCTGCCGCGCGCTCAAAACGATTGCCCAAAGCGTTGCCGACATTTCCCACCCGTTCATCGCAGGGGTTCATCGAGCCGAACCGTTTGGCATGGGGTGCGAGCCAAGCGGCGAGGTTATCACTGATGGGTACCAACCGGCGAGCAGCGGTCTTGGCATTTTCTGCCCCCACGACAATGATTCTTTCCGACAACCGCACTTCGCGCCAGTCCAGCCTAGAAACTTCGGCTAGTCGTAGCCCCGCAAACGCAGCGATAGCCATTGGCGGAGCAATGGCCGCATCCGCTGCCGCGAGGATTGCGCGCATTTCGTCCGGTGTGTAGATGCCGATAGGCGCATGATGTTTCCTTGGTGTGGAAAGTTCCGAGAGTTCGAGCGTGAGTTCGGCAGTTACGTACTTCCGCCGGCGGGCGAAATTGAAAAGGCTGACGATCTGTCGGAGCATGTTTTCCTTCGTGCGCGCGGCAGTATCTTTCTTCGTCTTTTGGTTCTTCAATCCGTAAATCCATTGCTGAACCAACGGCGCGCTGACGGCGATGATGGGCAACTCAAATGCCTTGGAGAACTGACCGAGCCGAATTTCGAGGTCGTTCACATGGATTGCCGAGCAACCAGCACTCCTCCGGTCGGCGATAAATTCCGTGACGACCTCGGCCACGGACTTGCGCGGCATGTTGGCTGGATGCTTCTGTTTGTAGAACTGCGCGGCTTCGGCGAGGGTAACTCCCGCCGGCAGGTCCGCCTGTGCAGTGGCATAGTCGCGCACGATCTCCACCAGTCGGGGGACGCTGGTATTGCCGATACCTTCATTCTTGGCCAACAACACAAGTGCTTGTTCGAGTGATACTCGATCCGCGGCGCTCAATCCCGCCGCGCCCAGTGCTCCCTCGGCTTTCTGCTGTGCGATGAGGGTCGCGGCATCGCTGGCTTTGGCGAAGTCCATGAAGCGGCGAAGCTGACGCTTTCCGCTCGCGTAGTAACTCAACAGAAACGTGGGGAAATTTTTACCGCGAATATGGCCTTTGCTCTTGTAGATCTTGACCGCGACATCGCCGTTGCGAATGACGTGCGGCCAAGTCTTTGGCAGGCGAACAGCCCGTGATTCCGGTGAGAGCGAATTTGAGCGAAGACCCGATTTCATGCGTTTTAGTGTAACAACACTGTAACAACACGTCGATGAATTCGTCCTAAGTCCTTGATAGAGTTGGTGCCGACGGAGGGGGTCGAACCCACACACTCGTAAGAGTACAAGATTTTGAGTCTAGCGCGTCTGCCAATTCCGCCACGTCGGCACCTATTGGCGGTGTGAACCTAGCGCATGCTTTTCCCAGGAGTAAACAATTTGTTCTCACTGAAAATGCGAACCCCGAGTTGGCGCGAGGTGGTCACCCTGGATCCTGTGCAACGGCTTTTGGATGAAGAAGGTGTGTCATGTGCTCACTCTTGGACCTTCATGTGGTCTTGGCGCAGCTGGATTCCATCCAGGTGCCTCATCAGCGGACACACGCGAGGTGGGTCGGTCATGCCAAACAGGGCTGGGCGAGTTGTCCTATTCGTACCTGGGATTGGCCGAAAAGAACGAAACGGGCTCCGTTTCGGAATCTGTTGCTTCTTTCTGCTTTTCCAGTCGCGTCTGCTTGCCACCTGGGTTCCCGGTCTGGTCTTCTCCGGTCTGTGAAGCAGAGCATTGTCACCCTGGACATGGAAGGTGTGTTGACGCCTGAGATCTGGATTGCCGTCGCTGAGAAGACCGGGATACCGGAGTTGCGTCGGACGACTCGGGATGAACCGGATTATGACAAACTGATGCGCTACCGTATCGAGATTCTCGATCGGCATGGCATCCGGTTGTCCAAGATTCAGGAGGTTATTGGCACCTTGACCCCGCTTCCGGGTGCCGTCGAATTCATTCAAGCGCTGCGATTGCGGGGTCAAGTGATCGTGCTGAGCGACACGTTCGAACAATTTGCGCAGCCACTAATCCGGCAATTGGGTTGGCCGACGGTGTTTTGCCATCGGTTGATCGTGGAGAACGATCGGATTACTGGTTATCGTCTGCGGATGACCGATCAAAAGCGTCAATCGGTGCGCGCATTACAGCTGCTGCATTACCAAGTGTTAGCGGCTGGCGATTCCTACAATGACACCACGATGCTGAAACAGGCGGATCATGGCTTTCTGTTTCATGCGCCTGAGAACATCCGCCGCGAGTTTCCACAATTCTCGGCGTTCGACGACTACGGATTGTTGTTGAATGCCATGGACACGGCGATGGGAAATTGAGGAGGCGACAGCGCGGTTCGACACTGCCAGCATGAGTGACGTCCATCATCGAAGTCTGCCCGAAGGGATCTTCCACTTGCGCGTGGACGATTGCGAGGGTGTCGCACGATACCTGCAGCGCATTGGATTCTTGAGATCCGGTGAACTGGTTCTCACATGTTCCAAAGCGGGTGATGGCAACATGAACTGTGTGGCCCGAGTATTGACGTCCGCGCGTTCGGTGATTGTCAAACAATCCCGTCCTTGGGTGGAGAAGTATCCCCAGTTTGATGCGCCATGGGATCGGGCGTGTCGCGAATTGGATTTTTACACCTTGGTTCAACCGTTTCCGGCGGTCGCCTCGCGAATGCCTCAGTTGCTGAATGGCGACCGGCGAGCGCGGGTGCTGGTGCTGGAAGATCTGGGCCTGGACGGCGATTACACCGGTTTGTACCGCGGCGGGCAGCTTGAGGATTTGGAGGTAGACGCGTTGGCGGAGTATTTTTCCGCGCTGCACGGGGCCTATGCCACGGAGTGTGGGCGGCCGGAACTGGTGAACCGCGAAATGCGGGCGCTTAATCACGCGCATATCTTTGATATCCCGTTTCGAGACGCCAATGGGCTGGATCTGGATCGGCTACAATCGGGTTTGGGGGCGGTGGCACTTCCTTTTAAGACCGATGCGCGATTGGTCTCGGAAGTCCGGAGGTTGGGGGACGAAGTGTACTTGGTGGATGGACCCTGTCTCCTCCATGGAGACCCGTTTCCAGGCAGCTTGGTGAGGACTTCTGGAGGGCTTCGTGTGATTGATCCGGAGTTCGCCTTTTTCGGGCATCCGGAATTTGATGTTGGGGTCTGGCTGGCGCATCTGATCCTGGCGGATCAGTCGGAAGCGACGATGCGCCGTTGGCTGGATCGATATGTGTATCCCCCAGGCTTTGACATGGCGGTGGCGTGGCAAATGGCAGGCGTCGAGATTCTCCGTCGTTTGATTGGCTATGCGCAGTTGCCATTGGACCGATCCGTGGTTTCCAAGGCGCTTTTATTAGAGCGAGCACGCAATCTAGTGCTTCAGCAATCCCTTTAGAATAGAATCACCCAATCATGAATCCCATGACACGCCGCCGTTTCTTGGGCGCTGCTCTGCCCGTTGTCGCAGGGGCGTCAGGTATGGTTCGAGGTTGGGCGGCAGACGCCGCCAAGCCAACCTCGCTTGAACGAATTCGAGGAATGATGCTTGGGACATTCTTAGGGGATGCCTTGGGGGGGCCGATTGAGTTTCAGGCGCGGGAGGCGATCCAGAAATTGGAGAATCCGCCGAAGGTTTGGAAGGATGGCGAGGTTCTGGATGCGCCGGCGCGTGAAGCGGCAGCCAAGCGGCTGGTTTGGCGTTCTTACAAGGAACTGCGGCCCAAGCCGGAATCGTACGGCCAGTGGAATGATTTCTCTGAGCGGGGAACGATCACGGATGACTCGCGGCACAAGTTGGTGCTGCTGGCGGCGCTGCATCGCGCTGCTGAAACCAAACGATTACCGATGTCGGTCCGGGATTTGGCCAAGGCTTATTTGGAATGGCCCGAGTGTCCAGCGATGCGGTCGCGTCCGAAGTACCGTGAGTTGGCTGCGGATTGGCTCGAAGAATGGCAGTTTTCAGCTCGCTGGGTATTGGGAGTGCGTGACGAACCGTGGGCTCGTCCACCCGAGCGGATGTGGAATGGGATACCCACGTGTTGCGGGCAGATGACCCTGCCTCCGGTGGCGGCTTTGTATGTGGGCCAGCCGGAGCGGGCGTACCGGGCAGCGTATCAACTGGCCTATTTCGACAACGGTTTTGGTCGTGATATGAATGCGGCGCTAGTGGCTGGGCTGGCGACCGCGTTGGCAACGCCTATGGATCCCAAGTCACCCCGAGAAGCCTGGGAGACGGTGTTGAAGTCCATCCGAAACACGGATCCCTATGGATATGGCAAGATTCGCTGGTCGACCCGTGCGGTACATCGCTGGATGGAGCTAGCCTTGAATGCGGCTCGGGATTCAGCACGTCAACCGGCGCGATTGTTCGCGGTGTTTGATGAGCAGTTCCGTCTGAACTCCAAATGGGAAGCACAGGTTCCTTTTGTTGTCACTTTGGGGTGCTTGGCTCTGGCTGAATATGACCCGATTGCGGCATGGCAGTTGAGTTTGGAATGGGGTTGGGACACCGACTCCTATGCACAAATGGTCGGCGCCTTCATAGGAGCGCTGTACGGACCAGGGCTGTTTGAGGCTTCGGCCAAGACCGCGATGCTCGAGCGATTGCGTGCGGATGTGGATGTGGATTTAGAGGCCGAATGTCGGTTCTTGGACGAGTTGAATCAACAGAATCGCGAGCGCCCTCCTGTGGCCGAAGCGTGAAAGGCGGTGATCAGCGAACCACCGTAGAGGATTAAGTTTGGGGGTGCTCCCACCGAACGGTGTTACCACCCCAATGGGTTTCAAGGAGTCCGCATTGGGGTGTAGTAAATCTTGAACAGTTCGTGGCGACCTTCGGCTGAAGAGCGGGACAGGGATCTGCGCGCATGTTTCGGACCTGTTGGTGAGGAGC
>SXGU01418123.1_pt1 | contig 17659 bp, 18 predicted proteins | sample 3174531 | NCBI WGS metagenome assembly SXGU01 (sample SAMN11356863, study PRJNA531348) | freshwater metagenome | isolation source: freshwater sample F1-140 | place: China: Fuxian Lake, Yuxi | collected 2017-12-25 | reverse complement strand
GTGGCCGTGCACACACTTCTTGAAGGTGATCGAGTGTCTGTGCGGGCGGCGCCTGAGCTTGCCCGTCTTATTCGTTTTGATGATGACCGATTCCATCAAATATTGCGCACAAAGTTTGGATTGGCGGATAGGTAATGCCGACAGAGTTGCAGATTGAGAATCTGGGGGTCATTGAATCTTTGCAGGTCTCGTTTGAAAAAGGTTTTTCAGTGTTTACAGGAGAGACGGGTGCAGGTAAAACAATGCTTGTTGAGGCAATTAGTCTGCTCGTCGGGGGGCGCGCAGATGCTTCCGTAGTGCGAGCGGGTGCGCTTGAGTCGCGCGTTGAGGGTCGCTTCGTAAGACTTGACGCAAATGGTGCCGAAGAAGAGATTGTGCTCTCAAGAGTCGTCCCGATTGAAGGTCGAAGTCGGGCTTATATCAACGGGCGAATGGCGACCGTGGCATCCCTGGCAGAAGTCGGAATAGATCTTGTTGACATCCACGGACAACACGCCCATCAGCGTCTGCTGGGTGCAGCAACGCAACGCGCGGCGCTGGATCGGTTCGCCAGCATAGATCTGAAGGATCTTCGCGAATCTCGCAGTCGGGTGACTGAAATTGATGCCGCTTTGGCGGCGTTCGGAGGCGATGAGCGGGCGCGTGCGCGAGAGATAGATCTGTTGCGATTTCAGTCGGAAGAAATACTTGGAGCCTGCATTGTTGGTCCAAACGAAGAAAACGAACTTCTGCAGGAAGAAATGATTCTCGCCGACGCCAGTTCGTACAGAGAAGCCCTTTGGCGAGCACATCTTGAGGTAACACAAGATTCTGGCGTGCTTGATTTGCTTGGACGCGCGCGGCAGGCGTTGCAATCCAAGGGCTCGCTACAACCACTCGTCGAGCGCCTCAGTGAGGTGATAGTTGAAGCTGAAGAAATCGCGTCTGATATCCGTTCTCAGGCCGAAAATGCACAGGAAAATCCTGAGCGACTTGCTGAAATAGGATCTAGGCGCCATTTGTTGCGGGACATAATGCGCAAATACGGCGCCAGTCTGGAAGATGTCATTGCCTATGGACTTGAGTCTTCCGCTCGGCTCCAAGAATTAGAGGGGTATGACGAGCATGTCCGTGATCTGACGGAGCAACGCTTGGCGGCGATGGCGAGCTTGGCGGCGAGTGCACAGGCAGTTGCCAAAGCCCGTCGTGCGGCGGCACCTCAATTAGCAACTCGGGTCGAGGAACAACTACGAACATTGGCAATGCCCAATGCGTCAATTGTTGTTGAGGTCCAACCAACCAACGAAGATATTGATGCAGGTGATGGCGTGGTATTTTTGCTCAGCGCGAACCCTGGAAGTCCACTTCTACCGCTCACCAAGGTAGCGAGCGGCGGAGAATTAGCTCGCACAATGTTGGCACTGCGATTGGTTCTTACCGAAGAACCTGGTTCCCTCGTGTTCGACGAAGTTGATGCCGGCATTGGTGGAGCCGCAGCCGTCGCGGTGGCTTCAGCCTTGGCCCAACTTGGGCGACACCATCAGGTTTTGGCTGTGACGCATTTGCCTCAGGTTGCAGCAGCTGCCAACAATCAGATTTCTGTGACCAAAGAGGTTCGTGGTGGTCTGACCTTTGGGGCAGCCCAAACACTTTCTGCCGACGAGCGGGTTTTGGAGATTGCGCGCATGTTGTCTGGCGGGGTAGCGGACCAGAGTGCGCGCCAACACGCCTCCGACCTGATTGAGCAACTAGGAAGCCCAAAGGCGCCTCGCAAACAGCCCCGCACCAAGAGCTAATCAAAATTAGCTAGCCCGAAAGAGCATTCTCCTAGAGCGTCGCACGATAGGATGAACTCCCGTTAGCGATTTATATCCGACGGGAGTCAAGTGACAAAGCACATTTTTGTAACGGGCGGTGTTGCAAGTTCACTCGGCAAAGGACTTACTGCATCTTCACTTGGTCGTCTTCTCAAGATGCGCGGTCTGCACGTCACAATGCAAAAACTTGATCCTTATATCAATGTTGATCCCGGAACAATGAACCCATTTGAACACGGTGAAGTTTTTGTAACTGACGATGGTGGTGAAACAGATTTGGATTTGGGTCACTATGAGAGATTTATTGACGAGAATCTGACGCGCAGTTCTAATGCCACCACTGGGTCTATTTATCAAGCCGTCCTAGCCGCAGAACGTCGTGGTGATTATTTGGGGAAAACCGTGCAAGTCATCCCGCACGTCACCGATGAGATAAAGCGGCGCATCCGTCGCCTCGCGACCGAAGATATTGATGTCGTTATCACTGAAGTTGGCGGTACGGTCGGCGACATCGAGATTTTGCCCTTTTTAGAGGCGATTCGGCAGTTCAAAAACGAGGTCGGAAGAGACAATGTGCTCTACATACATGTCACTTTGGTGCCCTTTATTGGTCCAAGCGGTGAACAAAAGACCAAACCAACGCAACACAGCGTCACAGAATTACGCAGTCGAGGGGTGCAACCCGACATCATCGTGTGTCGCAGTGAGGAGCCACTCAGCGACAACTTGAAACGCAAAATTTCACTCATGTGCGATGTCGAAGAACGCGCTGTTATCAACGCTGCAGATGTTCGGAATATTTATGAATTGCCCCTTGTGCTTCATGAGGAAGGCCTTGACAATTTTGTCTGCGAGAGTTTGAAACTTGAAGTGGAAGCCGATCTAACTCCGTGGGAGGATCTCGTCTCCCGTGTTGACAGCGCCGTAAAGCCACTTCGTATCGGTCTGATTGGAAAATATGTGGAATTGCAGGATGCTTACTTGTCGGTGGTAGAAAGCCTTAAACATGCCGGGTTTCATCACGGTGCAAAAGTCGAGATCGACTGGATACAGGCAGAAGATGTTGAAGGTCTGTTGGCGTCGGGTCGGTTGGGGGAACTTGATGGGATGGTCATTCCGGGCGGTTTTGGCCCTCGCGGAATCGAAGGCAAGATCGCTGCCGCTGAATATTCTCGTCAACATCTACTCCCGTGTTTGGGCTTGTGCTTGGGCATGCAAGTAATGACAATTGAATTTGCCCGCCACGAATTAGGGCTAGGAGGGGCCAACAGCACTGAATTCGATGCGGCGACAAAAGATCCCGTTATCGACCTGATGCTTGAGCAACGAGACGTTGCCGACAAAGGTGGAACCATGAGACTTGGTGCGTATTACGCGGTTCTACAGCCTGGCTCACAGGTCGCTTTGCTGTATGGCGAAAATGTAGTCAGCGAGAGGCATCGGCACCGCTATGAATTTAACTACAACTATCGAACTCGTTTTGAAGCGGCTGGCCTGCTGTGCAGTGGAACATCCCCCGATAAACGGTTGGTTGAGTTCCTTGAACTAAAGGGTCATCCGTTTTGGGTTGGAACCCAGGCACACCCAGAGTTCAAGAGTCGTCCCGACAGAGCACATCCATTGTTTCGGGGGCTGATTGAGGCTGCTCTTGAATTTCGACGAGCGCGCCTGGGGATTTTGCCAGATAAATCTTTGGCAGCAAAGAGTCCTCATTAGTTCGTCCGAAACACCGTCGCACGGATTTCGGGTGCAGGCAAAAAAAGAACTGCACTCCTGGGGTGTGTGGTCGTTAGTTGAGTCAACAATGGCGAGTTCAGACGGTGTTCTTTTCGAGCGTACTTTTGTTGATTCTCCGGGTGCTGTCGGGGCAGTGGCAGTCACGGCAAATGGCGACGTGGTTTTGGTGTGGCAGTATCGCGCGCCACTTGATGCAATGAGTCTTGAGATACCCGCCGGAATGCGTGATATTGATGATGAAGATATTTTGCTGACAGCACAACGTGAACTGGCCGAAGAAGCGGGGTTTGTGGCAGGTAAATGGGAGTATCTAGGAAAATGTGTATCTGCTGCCGGGATGTCCAATGCAGAAGTGCACCTTTATTTGGCACAAGAACTGAGTTCAGTCGCGTTAGATCGCCACGGTCCAGAAGAACATGAGATGCAAATCTGTTTTGTCAACCTAGAGGAGTCGATTCAAATGATTGAGGACGGTAAAATAACAGATGCAAAAAGTGTCATAGCCCTCATGCTGGCACAGCGGCGCATTTCAAAGGGCAAATAACATGACGCGCTCGCCCATATCTCCGATTCGTGCCGGTGAGTTGGTGGAAACCTTTCTCTCGTGGCTGACCGTCGAAAAAGGTCGAGCAAACAACACAATTGTTTCCTACCGACGCGACCTGATGGCTTATGAGTCTTGGCTTGTCGAAAATAAATTGAAACTTACAAATGTCAAGGCCCGCCACCTTGATGAGTTGATTGACCAAAGAAGAGCCAGTGGCGAAGCAGTAGCAAGTACCGCAAGGTTGTTGGCGGCTGTGCGCATGTTACACGCGTATCTTGTTTCGGAACAGATTCGCAATGACGACCCGACGGCTCTGCTTGAAGGCGTTCGGGTTCCTTTGGGGGTTCCACATCCACTTTCAGAAACAGAAGTACAGAACCTGCTGGGGGCTGTCGTTGGGAACTCAGCAGAAGCCCTGCGTGATCGGGCGCTCTTGGAATTCTTGTACGCAACTGGAGCCCGAATCTCAGAAGTTTGTGGTCTCAATATTGACGACCTAGATCTGAACAATTCAATGGTGCGACTCTTTGGCAAGGGTTCCAAGGAGCGGCTTGTGCCTTTTGGCAGAATTGCTGGCAAATGCCTAGGGGAGTATCTGCAGCGAGAGGGACGGCAAAGTCTGGCTCCTGAAGTCTGGCGAACAACTTCTGATCGAGATGCAGTATTTTTGACAAACAGGGGCCTGCGAATGAATCGTCAAAAGGCATGGGAGATTGTTCGGGTTGCTGGTATCAAGGCTGGTATCAATCGCCAACTCTCCCCGCACGTGATGCGTCACTCATGTGCCACCCACATGCTTGAACATGGCGCTGATTTGAGAATTGTTCAAGAAATGTTAGGACACGCAACAATCTCCACAACTCAGGTGTACACCAGGGTTTCTCCTGACTTGTTGTTTCAGGTCTATAAAAAATCTCACCCTCGGATGCAGCCAACATGAATCGCCGAGTAGGTCATCTTGCAAGAAGGGCAATCGGGTCATTGTCTAATGCCAAAGTGAATGCCACAGATATCGAACGAGTTCGAAATGTTTTGCTGCCCCAGGAAATGACGCTCTGGCTCCAACAACAACCAAGAGATCAACGTCATTCAGCTGCCGTTTGGGATCGATTTGTCGACATTTACAAGGATCCTTCGCTAGACGAGCAGAGGGCTTGTCTGTTGCACGACCTAGGCAAATGCCAATCAAACGTCGGCTGGTGTGGACGAGTTTTAGCCACTTTGCTTGGTGGACGCACGGACAATTTAAGAAAGTATCTAAAACACGAGCAACTGGGTGTTCAACTGCTTCAAGGAATTTCGTCTCCTAGAACCATTGAGATTCTGTCAGGAACGGCTAACGATTCGGCATCTCTTGCGATCATTGAAGCCGATAATTTTTAATCCAAACTATGACCTCGGCAGGAGTCCGATGGCGGCGTGAACGCGGTGCAAAGTTGCAGCAGCAATTGTGCGTGCGCGACCATCACCGATCGCCAAGAGGCGAGTGAGTTCTGCAGGGTCTGACATCAGTTCTTCGTGACGAGAGCGAATCGGCTCCAGAAGAGCCACGACTGCCTCGCCGGTGTCAGATTTGAGTCGCCCGTATTGCTCATATTGATTGAGCAAGGACTCGATTGGTGTCGTGGTTGCGGCAGAAAGTATTTCTAACAAATTGGCAATGCCTGGCTTGGTCTCTGGCTCGTATCGCACTTCATTGTCGCTGTCGGTGACGGCCCGTTTGAACTTACGCATAATCGCTTCGTTGTCATCAAGCATGTAAACGATTCCGGCATCAGAGTGGGCGGACTTTGACATCTTTGATGAAGGGTCTTGAAGATCCATCACGCGTGCACCCATTTTAGGGTGTACCGCCCGAGGAAGAATGAATGTCTCGCCAAAACGATGATTAAATCGAACAGCGATGTCACGTGTCATCTCAATGTGTTGACGCTGATCATCCCCGACTGGAACTTCTTGGGCGTCGTATAACAAGATGTCAGCAGCCTGGAGGGCAGGATAGGTAAAAAGTCCAGCCGAAACGAAATCAGTTTCCCGCTTGGCTGCTTTATCCTTGAATTGGGTCATTCGAGATAATTCTCCAAAAGAAACCGTGCACTCCATCACCCACGCCAATTCGCTGTGTTCATGGATGTGACTTTGTACAAAAACCGTGGCACGCTCAGGGTCGAGTCCAACAGCAAACAACATCGCACCAAGTTCAAGAGTTTGGACGCCGAGAACTTTTGGTTGATCAGTCACCGTCAAGGCGTGGAGGTCAACTATGCCATGAAATACCTCAGCCTCGTGTTGGCCAGAGACCCAGTGAACTAGTGCTCCGAGGTAATTGCCCAGGTGAACAGTCCCTGTGGGCTGGATACAAGACAAGACACGGGTCACCTCTTGAACGCTAGCAATTGCGACTCTGTTGCGCATGACTAATTCACTCATTGACGGGTCGCGAGCACTACATTTAGGAGGTGGCATACGACGTAACGACACCCCTGTATGAGGGTCCTTTTGACTTGTTGTTGCATCTGATCATGCGTGAAGAAGTGGATATCCATGAAGTTTCTTTGTCCACAATTGTCGACGCTTTCTTGGCGGAACTTGCGCAAATGCGTGAACTCGATCTAGATATTGCAACTGAGTTTTTATTGATTGCTGCCACTTTGGTTGAACTAAAAGCGCGTCGGCTTCTACCGGGCAAGGACGACGTTGATCTTGATGACGAACTTGCTCTCTGGGAAGAAAGGGACTTGTTGCTGGCGCGTCTTTTGGATTGCAAGACCTTTAAGGACGTAGCGCGAGTCCTGAGCAAGTTTGTCGACGAAGCTGACTTGAGCTATCCCCGTACAGTCGGACCAGATGACAGGTTTGATGGGATTGTTCCAGATTTGCTCGAAGGAATGACCATTGAGAAGCTGCAACGCGGTTTGATTACGGCCATTACGCCCAAGAGACCAGATGAGGTCTCGATGCTTCATGTTTCCCCAATTCGATTCACCGTGGCAGAGACCGTGCTGCGTTTGATGCAGACTCTCCCTTCAACTGGCAGGACGTCATTTCGAAAATTAACCGACGGCGTCCATGAAAGACTCGATGTAATCGTGCAGTTTCTCGCGTTGTTAGAGATGTATAAACAGAACTTCATTGAAATTGACCAAGCCGAACGTTTCGGAGATATTGAAATCGTCTGGACTGGGTTTGGTCCCGAGGCGAGTGATGCTGAGGTGGATGCATATGAAGGATGAAATAGTTATTGCTGATTTGATTCGAGCGATTGAAGCTATGGTTTTGGTTTCCCAAGAACCAGTTCGTTCCGAATTGATGGCACAACTACTTGAGCGTCCAGTTGTTGAGATTGAGAGCCTGTGCGAGCGACTTGCAGAGTCTTACGAGCAAGCTGGTCACGGATTTGAACTGGCAAAGATTGCTGGAGGCTGGCGTTTCCAGACGCACCCGTCAATGGCAATGTATGTCGAGCAATTCTTGCTTGATGGACAGCGTGCCCGTCTCTCCAATCCGGCTCTCGAGACATTGGCGATCGTGGCATATAAGCAACCAATCTCTCGAATGCAGATTGCGTCGATCAGGGGAGTTGATCCAGATGCGGTCTTGCGCACTCTTCATGGTCGTGGTTATGTCACCATTCTCAGCACTGATCCGGGGCCTGGACAAGCAGCAATGTGGGGGACAACGCAATTATTTCTTGAAAAATTAGGGATTGCTTCGCTGGCAGATATGCCAGAAATTTCATCCTTTGTGCCTGATGCAAATATCATCGAAGCACTTGAAAAGACCTTGCGAATTTCTATTGACATCCAAGAAGAGGAAACGCTGACCTCTGAAACACCCGATTGACATGGAAAATCGCGCGCCGGGAGGCGCCACACCAGAAAAGCCACTGTGGGAACAAAATGCATCCGATGAAGGGGAGCGTTTGCAAAAGGTTTTAGCCCGAGTCGGATACGGATCTCGTCGTCTGTGTGAGGAGATGATTGAGGAGGGTCGAGTAACAGTAAACGGCGTTGTCGCAATTCTTGGAAAACGAGTATTGGTTGAAAGCGATGTGATTCAAGTTGATGGTGTCTCATTGGGAGTTCGCCCTGGGCTGGTGTATTACCTGCTAAACAAACCAGCAGGAGTCGTGTCGACTGCCTATGACACGCACGGACGCCAAACAATTTTGGAACTCGTTCCTGCCGAGCCCCGAGTGTTTTCTGTCGGTCGTCTTGATATGGAAACTGAAGGTCTTATTATCCTGACAAACGACGGTGAACTCGGCAACATAGTCGCCCACCCCAGCAGTGCTGTCGAGAAGGAATATGTTGCAGAAGTCGAGTGTGGTCCTCAAGGTGTTTCACAGAGTGCAATTCGGCGTTTGCGTGTCGGAGTTGAACTTGATGATGGTATGACTGCGCCCGCAGAAGTTGGTCAACCTGAAAATGGTGTGCTCCGAATCACGATTCATGAAGGAAAGAATCGTCAGATTCGACGAATGTGTCAAGAGGTGGGGTACCCAGTTCAGCGGCTTGTTCGCGTGCGAATAGGTCCCATTCGAGATCAACATCTAAAGCCGGGGGATTGGCGCTCAATGACAAGCGCCGAACTGCGATTGCTGCGCGAGGCCGTCGCATTCGGTAAAGCAGGGGGTCGCCTACAGTCCCCACGGATACGATAGAAACGTGAATTCAGACCCACAAATTTTGCGCCATGCCAATGTGGTGGGTCTTGGACTGATCGGTGGATCCTTGTGCCTAGCCCTCAAGGAAAAGGGTTTTAGCGTTCATGGAACCGATTCCGATCCAGCCCGTATTCAACTCGCTATTGAGCGTGGAATCATCGAGGACAACGAGATGCATGAAGCAGCTGAGATCGGTTTTGTAGCAACTCCAGTGGCCGCCAGTATTCAAGCTATCCGCCGACTTCTTGTTGAGATGACGGGATTCGTGACTGATGTTGGATCCGTAAAAAGTGACATCGTCACAAGTATCAACTCAGACCGCTTTGTTGGTGGACACCCAATGGCTGGTTCGGAACTTGATGGACTCGACGGAGCTGATGCCACGATGTTTGAGGGAGCAGTGTGGGTGCTCACTCCATCTTCTGAGACCTCTGATGCAGCTTTTGCAGCAGTAGCTGGAACTATTTCGCGTCTTGGCGCTGATGTCGTGGCACTTGCTCCAAAGCAACATGATGAACTTGTTGCGCTTATCAGTCATGTGCCTCACCTCACCGCGGCAACTTTGATGGGATTAGCCGACGAGCGTTCAGAGGAACATTTCGCCCTCCTTCGCTTGGCGGCTGGTGGTTTTCGGGACATGACCAGAATCGCATCCGGGCGAACCGACATTTGGCTTGATATCTGTCAACAGAATCGAACAGCAATTGTTTCTGCGCTGGATTCGCTTATTGCTGGTCTCAGCAAAATTCGGCAGGTGGTAGAAGATCAAGACAGGCCTGCGCTAACGGCTCATCTGGATCGGGCGCGGCAAGCAAGGATGAATCTTCCCTCCCGTGTAGGTCCATCTGCTGAGTTGGCAGAAGTTCGTATCCCGATTCCAGACCGTCCCGGGGCGGCGGCCGACGTGTTTGCATTGGCAGGTGAACTTGGAGTGAATATTTTCGATTTTGAAGTCGTGCATTCTCTGGAAGGCGATCGAGGCATCATCGTGATGGTTGTCGACAATCATCAAGTTGACCTGTTTAAAGGTGGACTACTCGCGCGGACCTTTCGGCCCGCCATAAATCGATTGTCATGAACTCAAATCCGCGGGCGATTCACGCGTCTAGTCAGCCCGTGAATTGCACAATTCAAGTCCCAGGTTCAAAGAGCATAGCCAATCGTGCACTTATCTGTGCTGCACTAGCAAGTGGTGAGTCACGGATTGAGAATATTCCCGATGGTGACGATACGTCGGCAATGGTGGAAGCACTCAACATATTGGGTATGCAATGCAAGGTGGTGGGAAACAATGTTTCGGTAGTCGGGGGAAATCTGGGCACCAAACAAGTCACCTTAAATGCTCGACTTGCTGGTACAACCTCTCGTTTTCTGACCACACTCGCGGCTGTCCGTTCTGGAGTTACAACAATTGATGGCCAAGATGCTTTGCGCCGACGACCCATGATTGAACTTCATGATGCATTGAGGCAATTAGGTGTTGAGCTGGAATATTTGGATGTCACGGGCTTCTTGCCGGTGACCGTGCGTCCGAGTCTCGTACACGGCGGAGCGTTGAGCATCCGTGGTGACATATCTAGTCAGTTTATCTCTGCATTAATGATGATCGGACCAGTTATCGGTGGACTAACAATTGAATTGATATCAGATTTGGTTTCGCGACCCTATGTTGAAATGACCAAATCAGTCATGGAGTCTTTCGGGGCAAGTGCAAAAATTTCTGACTCAACAATCGTTGTAGAAGCCGGTGGATATGTGGCGACTGAATTTGTTGTCGAGCCAGATTTCTCTTCCGCGGCAGTACCAATTGTGGCTACGACCATTCGTGGTGGCACCATCCGTTTGACGAATCTAGGTTTGGCAACTTCGCAGAGCGATGCCTGCATCCTTGACATTGTTCAACAGGCTGGCGCTCAAGTGCGTCGTGATGGAAACGACATTGTGGTGATGCGTGATTTGGGGCAAAAGTTGATTCCGCTTCGTCTGAATCTTGCTCATGCATCTGATCTTGTTCCAATAGTGGCTATTTTGTGCCTGAGAGCAGAGGGCGTTAGTTCGATTGACGGAGTGGGCTTTATACGCGCCAAAGAAAGTGATCGTCTAGGCGATCTTGCTCGAGAAATTGTCAAAGCGGGCGGGCGTATTCAGGTGCTTCCCGACGGACTGGTGATTGAGGGGGTCGACACAATGAGGGGGCAATTAATGAACACTCACGATGATCATCGCTTGGCGATGGCATTTGCAGTGCTCGGAACAGTCGTTGATGCAACGCAGATAGGTGATCCGTCAGTTGTGTCAAAAAGTTGGCCAAGTTTTTGGCTCGATATGGATCAGGTGCTTGGTTGACTTACCGAACGAGACTACGGTGACACGCATGGATGGCGAGACAATCGTGGCTTTTGACGTTGACAAGACACTCACTGTCAGGGACTGTGTTGTACCGTTCCTGTCTCTTGTGGCAGGCAAATATTTTTTTGTTCGCGTCGTCCTATCAAATCCATTGCAATTGATTTCCTTGCTTGGTCACCGCGACCGAGACGGTCTAAAAAAATTATTCTTGAAAGCAGCCTTCTCTGGTCGTCGTGCAGATCAGGTCGACCTTCTTGGGGGTCAATTTGCACAGACCGTTCTGCATAAATGGATTCGTGCAGATGTAGCCCAACGACTGCGTTGGCATCAACAAAAGGGCCATCGAGTATTGTTAGTGTCAGCATCTCTGGACTCATACTTGAAGCCGCTTGCTGAGGCAATCGGAGCCGAGGCATTGTTGTGTACGACGCTAGAGGTTGATAAGAACGGTATTTTGTCGGGCAATATGGTGGGCAACAATTGCCGAGCAGCAGAAAAAGTGACACGTCTGAAGAACTGGGCCATGGAGCAGGGGATTGATGGGGATGGCTGGCTCGCCGTTGGATATGGGGACTCGCATGGAGATGCAGAGATGCTGGCGTTCTCAAGGATTGGCTGCAATGTTTCAAAACAGATACTTGAGCCGTCATGTTGAGTGCTCTAGTTCGTGAAGCCCGTCCAAAGCAGTGGATCAAAAACGTCCTTGTGTTTGCTGCCCCAGGTGCTCTTGGGGTTCTTGGGCAGTGGACATCGCTGGCGCCGACACTCGTGATGTTCGGGGCATTTTGCTTGACTGCAAGTGGAACTTATTTCTTAAACGATATTCAAGATGTCGCCCGTGATCGACTGCATCCCAAAAAACGACTGCGCCCCATCGCCGCCGGCGAGATTTCAATGTCAACTGCTCGCCTCGTCGCCATTGCCCTGCTCGTTCTTGGCCCCTTGCTTGCCGCATTGACAAGACCAGCGGCCGGAGTCATTGTGGCAATTTATGCAATTGTCACCGTCACATACAGTATGGGTCTTAAAAATATTGTGTTGCTGGACCTGATGATTGTCGCCTCAGGATTTGTTTTGCGCGCAGTTGGGGGAGCAGTTGGAACAGATACACGTATGTCACAGTGGTTTGTCTTATGCACTAGTTTCGGTTCGCTTTTTATTATCGGCGGTAAGCGCTTTGGCGAGATGCAGGAGATGGGCAGTGACGCCGCGCTCACACGGGTATCTTTGAAGGATTATTCACCCGCATTCCTGCGAATGCTCGTGATGGTTGCTTGCAGCGCAACATTGCTGGCCTATTGTTTGTGGGCTTTTGAGAGTGCCGATTCCGTTGTTTCCTCTTTTCCATATTTTGAACTTTCAATTGTGCCGATGGCACTGGCGATATTTAGATATCTGATGATTATTGAGCAGGGTAACGCGTCGGCACCAGAGGATGTTTTTATGGCGGACAGAGCGATGCAGATTTATGCAGCTCTTTGGCTAATCGTTTACGGACTCGGAATCTATGCCAACTAGGGGCACTATTGTTTGGCCTATCTAAGTTTTTGCGCGGCTTGCAAAAGAATACTCAAGGTGTCTTTGGCGGTGGCATCCCAAGTCAACGACTCCGCCCTTAGCAATGCGCCCCGTGACAGCGATTCACGCATTGCTGAATCAGTCAAGACCCGAGTTACGGCAAGTGAGAAATCATCAAGAGAAGGCACGATTAGACCACTGATATTGTCTCGAACTGCTGCTCTGTGTCCATCATTGTCCAGCACGACACATGGGGTTCCACATGCTGCGGCTTCAGTAATGGTCATCCCCCAGCCCTCTGAATGGGATGCGCTGGCAAGTAGCCATGATGATTGATACAAAGACACGAGTTGTTCATGAGTGATACGTCCAAGTAACGAAACATTTTCAGTCAGACTCAAGTCATTGATGAGGGCTTGTAGATCTGTTCGCTGTGGTCCGTCGCCAACAATTGCAAGATGGACTTCAGGTATCTGTTTGACAACTTCGCTCACCCGTCTGATTAACTCATCAAATTGTTTGACTGGAGCCAATCGTCCTACTGCGCAAATAAGTGGCGTGGATGAACGAGGCCTAGAAATGTCGTTTCTAAATGAAGAATCTATTCCAGGTGGAATCACATGAACAAGATCTGAATTGAATCCGTTTTCAAGGAGATAATTGCGCGTTGTTGAGGCGAGGGTTATGACGGGATGCTTTTTATAAAAAACGGGAGCAAGTTTCCCTTCAAGAAACCTGCCAAACGGGGCCAATGGAGCGGGGAGAGATTCCTTCCACATGTCGGTATGTATGTGATGGAGCCAGGTGACATGGGGTCTCCTAGCCCATAAAGGAGAAAACCATGGCACACCGTTCCATATTTCTATAACGGCGTCGTAGGAATGCCTACTCAGTGTTTGTTGAGCGATCACCTGCGGAAATAATAAATATCGACCCGCCTTTTGTTGAATGTGATAGCCATTGCGATCAAACTCCACGGGGCTTTTGGAACAAGAGGTTCGATGGCTGATTTGTAAACCCATGTTGGCCCATCGGGAAAAAACCTGATCTGCGTGCACCTCTGACCCACCCGCATCAGGATCATCTAAATCACGCCACGCAAAACTCGCAATCCGCAGGACGCCCATTTTTTTAAGATTTGTGGCGATTGTCTCCAGAGTTGGCTGGATTGATTCGGGATTGACCGTTTGCTCTGACATGTCCTTTCTATACTAGGAAGACCCATGAAGCAGACAGGTGAACGCCCCCTTAAGGACAGCACACCTGGAGCACTTGTGGCCCTACATGATGCGGGATACCGAGAAATACGGGCTCGTATCAGACCTGGAGTGGTTCTCGATGTTGGCTGTGGAGTCGGAGATGAGTCAATCCGGCTTGCATTAGAGGACAGCATCGTCATCGGCGTCGACTACGACGTCGATACAGCGTTGGCAGCCCAAAAAAACGGGGTTCGGGCGACATGTGCGGATGGGTCAATTTTGCCATTACGAACGGGAAGTGTTGACGCCGTGTGCTCCAGCCACATCATTGAGCACTTTATTGATCCTGAATTACATGTCGCCGAGGTTGCCAGGGTGACAAAGGATGAAGGAGCAGTATTTTTTTTGACACCAAACGAGCCTGCTGATTTTGAAAATCCATTTCACGTGTATCTATTCACCCCAACATCACTGCAGACGATGTTGCGGCGGTACTTTGCAGATGTCGAAGTTATGGGGCTTGACGGTGATGATGCGGTGCACGAGGATTTTGACGCTCGACGCCGAACCGGAAACAGATTACTGGCCCTTGATATTTTTGATTTACGAAAGAAACTGCCGAGATCGTGGTACATCGCGCTTCATGCTTTCGGGCGGCGTGTCATCTACCCGATAACAAATCGAAAGAAGGGCGATGCAACTAAAATAACGGAAAACAATTTTTTTGTGACACCCGTTCTCAGCGAAAAAACCCTAGTGCTGTTTGCTGTCGCCAAAAATCCAATTCGGTCACTTTTAGCGCCATGAAACAGAAACTTTCAGGATGGGGCCGCACTGCGTGGTCATACTCTGACGTAATCACGCCATCTTCAATCCAAGAAATTTCTGCTGTAGTAGCCTCTCCGCAGCCTCGTGGCGTTATAGCCCGGGGATTAGGTCGCTCTTATGGAGCAGCATCACAAAATGCGGGTGGAACTGTAATTGATATGGCCCATTACGCCTCTAGTTCTGGAATCGAACTTGACCAGCAAACAGGCGTCGTCACCGCGGGCGCAGGGGTCAGCATTGATGCCCTGCTGAAATACTGTGTGCCTCGTGGTTGGTTTATTCCTGTGACACCAGGAACTCGCTTTGTGACAATCGGTGGCGCAATCGGCTCGGATATTCATGGCAAAAATCATCATGTTGACGGGAGTTTCGGTGTCCATGTGTTGTCTATGCGAGTGATGTTGTCGACAACTGAGATCATCAATCTTTCACCACTGGAAAAACCTGATTGGTTTTGGGCAACTATCGCTGGAATGGGACTTACTGGTTTAGTAGTTGATGCAACGTTTCAGATGTTGGCTATTTCGTCGTCTTTGATGAGCGTAGAAACTGAACGATTGCAGAATTTTGACGCACTAATTGAGGCGATGGGATCAGCGGACGATGATAATAGATACCGATATTCCGTCGCTTGGGTTGATCTTTTGGCCAGTGGTGCATCGTTAGGGCGAGGTGTGCTCAGCAGAGGAGAGCATGCATCAAGCAATCAAGACTCACGCCAAGAATGCTTGGCCTATAAGCCCAAGGTGCGGATGTCTGCACCACCATGGGTGCCCAACGGGGTGATCAATAAGTTGTCAATAAAGGCTTTTAATGAGGCTTGGTATCGAAAGGCTCCGCCTAAGCGCAAGGAAAGCCTTGAATCAATAGCGGGATTTTTTCATCCTCTTGATGGCGTACGCCAATGGAACAGGCTCTATGGCACTCAGGGTTTCATTCAGTATCAGTTCATTGTGCCTCTTGATCAAACCGACGTACTTCGTGGGGTTATTGGAAGATTCGCTGACGCGGGGGTGGCTTCATTTTTGGCAGTGCTAAAACGAATGGGCAAATCTAATCCTGCACCAATGTCGTTTCCAGATACCGGTTGGACGCTTACATTGGACATTGCAGCTGGGGCGCGTGGTTTGCCTGAGTTGCTGTCGACAGTTGACACAGTCGTACTAGACGCGGGTGGTCGTCACTACTTGGCAAAAGATGCCCATGTGTCTCCGAGGGCGGTGCAGGTCGGTTACGCCCATCTTGAAGAATGGAAGCAGATTAGAAACGAAATGGATCCGACGGGCGTCTGGAAAAGTGACTTGGGAAGACGTTTAGGCTTAGTTGACCCATGAAGCGTGACACTGGAGTAAAAGTATGAAGAATGGACTAGGAGTTTCTCAAAGCATCGTGCTGTTTGGAGGAACAAGTGACATTGGGCAAGCAATTGTCAACGAGTTGCTTCGCCCTGGCGTCGCCCATGTCGTGTTGGTAAGTCGAAATGTTCAAGACGCAGAAGGGTTTGGTCAACAAATACTTCAACGCTTTCCTGACATAGACGTGCACCATGTTCGTTTTGAAGGTGAGGATGCCAGCGGAATGCCGCGTGTCGTACAGGAAGTGATTGCCCTCGTGGCAGATATTGACGTAGTGATTGTTGCTCAGGCGTTGCTCGGAGAGGGTCTTGATTTGATCAACAATCCAGAACTTGCCGTTCCATTGGCAACAGTAAATTTCACAGCGACAATGACCCTGCTGTTGGCGTTGGCCAAACAGGTATCTCACCAAGGATACGGACGCATCGTGTTGCTGTCGTCGGTCGCCGGAGAAAGGGTGAGGCGCAGTAACGCGGCCTACGGCGCAACCAAGGCAGGTATTGATGCCTTTGCGCTGGCTCTAGATCATGATTTATCCGCGAGTGGTGGATCGATATTGGTTGTTCGTCCTGGTTTCGTGACAAGCAAAATGACACGAGGAATGAAGAAAGCTCCATTTAGTACCACGCCAGAGGCAGTTGCAAAGATTGTTGCCAAGGCTATTGATTCAAAGGTGCGAGTCGTGTGGTGTCCAGGTCTTCTTCGTTGGGTCTTCATGATTTTTCGCCATCTGCCCACGGCAATCTGGAGAAAGTTGCCGATTTAGGGATTTTCGTCGCCAGTGATGTTCGTGACCACAACTCGCTTGCGTTTGACGATGTCTCGCAACCCCCAGCGAGTGACCCTCCATAACGCCTCGGTGACGATTGACTGATTCATCTTGGAAGCCCCCGTTGTTCTTTCTCTAAACACGATCGGAATTTCGACAATGCGCGCACCCGCGCGCACCAATGTGTAAGTAGTTTCAATTTGAAAGGTGTAACCGTCAGATTTGGTGTGCACAAGCCCGAGACGATTCACTGTTTCGGCCCGAAAAGCGCGAAATCCAGATGTTGCATCATTGATAGCTAGACCTAGAACCAAGGCCACATAGCGGTTGCCCCACCGAGATAAAAAAAGGCGCTTGCGTGGCCAACCAATGATTGCACCTCCCGGAATGTAACGCGATCCGATTGCCAAATCCGCACCAAGTTTCGCCGCGCTCACCAGTTCAGGGAGAACCGCTGGGTCATGGGAGAGATCGGCATCAATTTCAACCAAGATGTCGTAATTGCGCTCCAGGCCCCAGGCAAACGCAGTTCGATATGCGTTTCCAAGTCCATCTTTAGATAAGCGACGAATGACATAGACGCTTCCCTCCAGACCATTTAGTTGTTCGGCTATATCTGCAGTTTTGTCAGTGCTGATGTCGTCAATGACAAGGACGTCGGCAAGCGGGAGAGCGCTATGAATGCGCCGAATGACATTTGAGATATTTCCTTCTTCATTGTGCGTAGGCACACAAACGAGGGTCTTGGTCACGTCTTGAGAGTAGTGGGGTCTGACCGCCGAAGTGCGGAGGTAATAACGATTGCTATTGCTGCCCAGACCACCATGTTCCAGTGCATGAAATGACCCGGCCAGTCAAGTGTGGCTGGGTAGCGATAGCGAAGTTGGGATGCAAT
>SXGU01178177.1_pt1 | contig 17659 bp, 10 predicted proteins | sample 3174531 | NCBI WGS metagenome assembly SXGU01 (sample SAMN11356863, study PRJNA531348) | freshwater metagenome | isolation source: freshwater sample F1-140 | place: China: Fuxian Lake, Yuxi | collected 2017-12-25 | reverse complement strand
CGGCCGCAATGCCCGGACCCGAATCGGCGATCAGGACGCGAAGCTGGCCGGCCTCTTCGCCGATCTCCACCCACAGCCGTCCTTTGCCCTCCATTGCCTGCAGCGCGTTGAGGATCAGATTGGCAAAGACCTGTTGCAGCTGCTCCTCATCCCCCAGCAGCGGCGCTGGAGAGAGGGTGTAGGTTTTTTCCACGCTTATCTGTTCCAGGTGCAGGGCCAGAGCTTCTAGGCTGTGGTCCAGGGTGCGGCACAGGTCCAGAGGGTCGCGGCGGTACTCGCGGGCCCGGGCAAAATCCAAGAGGCTGCGGGTCACCCGGCCAATGCGCTCGGCGTGGCGCTCGATGATGCGCAGCTTTTCGCGGTGGGCCGGGGCCAGGTCTTGGCGCTCCTGCAACTGCTGGGCAAACATCGAAACCACTCCGGCCGGGTTGTTGATCTCGTGGGCCACCCCGGCGGCCAGCTGGCCGACGGCCGCCAGTTTTTCACTCTCGATCAATTGGTGGGTCATTTGGTTCAGCCGCTCGGTCTTGGCCGCATCGCGCTCTTCGAGCTGCTGGTAGGTCTCTTGCAGGGCCTGGCCCATGTGATTGAACTCCTCGGCCAGCTCTTCGATCTCATCGCGGGTATGCACCTGCAAGCGATGGGCAAAGGCGCCCCCGGCGATGCGCCGCGCCCCGTCGCGCAGCTGGGCCAGGGGGCCGGCGATGCGGCGGGCCAGGAGCAGGCTCAGGGCCAGGGCGGCGGCCAGGGCCAGGGCCACCACCCCGGCAAAAACCAGCAGGAAGCGATCCACCGAGGCAAAAACCGCCTCGCCGGGAGCCATGTCCACCAGCATCCACAGGGGCGGGGCGCCGGGCAGACCCGCCGGCCAGACCGCTGCCCAGGAGAGGGTCTGGTCCCCCTGCTCCACCACCGCGGGCAGGCCGCCCAGCAATTGGGAGCGGATGCCGACCAGGTTCCGGCCGCTCAGCGGCACGGCCCCGATGGGGGAGAGGGGGCGGCCTTCGGCGTCGAGCAGGGAGGTCTGTTCCTCGGGGGAGAGGCTGGTCTGGCGCGCCGCCTCGACCAGTTTGCGGGCAAAGAGGTCGGCCACCAGCACCCCGCGCTTCTGGTCACTGCGGTCGGCCACCCGCAGGGCGTAGCGCACCACCGGTTCGCGGCACTCCCCGTCGGCGGGGTCGGCGCCCGAGACGTGTAAGACGCCGGGGGGCAGGAGCGAGGCCCCCCAGAAATAGTCCTGGAGACGGCGGTCTTCCAACTGTTCGGGGGGCACCAGCCACAGGCGCAGGCCGTCGTTCTCGGCCCGCACCAGCTCGCGCCCCGACTCGTCGAGGTAGCGCAAGCAGGTATAGAGGGGTTTGTTCTGGGCAAAGGCCAAAAAGTGCCGGCCCACTTCCCCCTGCCAGCGCTCGGGGTCATTGGCGCTGCTGTCCAGCAGGGCGAGCAACACCGGCGAGCGCGACAGGTAGGACAAATCGTCGCGGATGCCGTGCAGGACCTCGTCCACCTTGCGGACCTTGAGCTGCACCCGTTCCCTGGCAGCGGCCAGGGCCAGTTGGCGCAGGGCCTCGGTATGGGTGTGGATGCTGTAGAAACCCACGCAGGCCAGCGGCAGGGTGGCGGCGGCCAGCAGTGCGGCGAGGAAACGGTTCTGGATGCGGCCTTTCATCCGGCCCGCAGGAACTCGCTGGTCTGGCGGGCCACGATCAGTTCCTCGTCGGTGCGCAAGACGTGTAAATGCACCCGGCTGGACGGGGTGTGCAGGCTGCCCTCGCCGTGCACCTCCTCGTTTTTCTCCACGTCCAGTTCCACACCCAGGAATTCCAGGCCGGCTAACACCTGGCGGCGCACCACGGCCGAGTGTTCGCCGATGCCGCCAGTGAAGCTGATCGCGTCGAGCCCCCCCAACTCCACCACATAGGCCCCCAGGTAGTCGCGGATGGCAGAGGTGAAGACCTCGATGGCCAGGCCGCAGCGCACATCGCCTTTGGCGGCGTGTTCCTCGATGTCGCGCAGGTCGTTGTACCCGCACAGGCCCAAAAGGCCGCCCTGCGAGGCGCACTGTTCTAGAATTTGGGCAAAGCTCTGGCCCTCGTTGCGCATCACCAGATCTAGGGCATAGGGGTCCAGATCGCCGATGCGGTTGTTCTGCGGCAGGCCGCTCTGGGGGCTGAGGCCGTGGCTGGCTCCCTGCGAGACGCCGTCCTTCACCGCACACAGCGAGGAGGAGCCGCCCAGGTGGCAGTTGATGTGTTTGAGCGGGCCGCCTCCCTCCAGCTGGCGCACGTGTTCGGCGGCGTAACGGTGGCTGGCCCCGTGGAAGCCGTAGCGCCGCACCCCGTACTTTTCGTACCAGGCGTAGGGCACGGCGTAGAGCTGCCGGCGCAGGGGTGTCTGGCCGTGGAAGGCGCTCTCGAAGCAGCCGACCAGGTGTACCTGGGGGGCCACCTTGGCGAACTGGCGGATGGCGGCCACATAGGCCGGGTTGTGGGCCGGGGCCAGGGGATAGTAGTCCACCATGCGACCGATCACGTCTTCGTCGAGGGCCACCACCCCGGAAATATCGCGGGCGTGTACCGCCTTGAAACCCACGGCTTCCAGCGCGCCCAGGGAGGAGAGCACCGGGCCCACCAGGCGGGCGAGGGCCTCGTCGATGGCGGTGGCGTGGTCGGGCAGTTGGCAGGGCTGTTTGATCTGGGAGGCCTCGCATAGCTGGTAGGTGTGCACCGAGCCCTGGCCGCCGATGCGGTCCATGCCGCCCCTGGCCAGCACCTTGCCGGCGGGCATGTCGAAGAGTTTGTACTTGAAGGAGGTACTGCCCAGGTTGGCGACCAGGATTTTCATCGGTTCGGCTCCGCGGATCGGGGAAGTTGGGAATGGTCTGGATACGGGCAAAAAATACCTTGCCCGTGCAGGGACGGCAACACGGAAGAAAAATGCCTGTGGGCGCACCTTTCAAATTATATTGATGGCATCGGCGGCATTTACCCACCCTCTCTGCGGAGGTCCTCATCCATGTATCTCATCTCCCTGCTCCGTGTGGCGGCCGGCGGTCTCGGTCTGGTCCTGGCCGGCTGCACCTCGCTGCCCCAGCTTGCCTCTCAGTTGGAAAACGCGGCTCCAGCGGCGGCCGGCGAGCCGGCGGTCTCGGCCTTCGATTCGTTGGCCGGCCAGGTCGAACGCTCTGGCCAGTTCCAGGCCATGGTGCGCTACGAGAACCCGGCTGATATGCAATCCATCCAGGGTTTTGTCCATCTAGGTCAGGTCCAGTCCATGCGGGTCAACCAGGCCGGCGCCTCTGGGGGCGGGGCCGACACCGGCGAGCAGTTGCGCCAGCTCGACGCCCTGGTTTACGCCCTGGAAAACTTTACCCAGCTCAAGGCCGATGTGGCGCCCAGCCTCACCTTTGCCGACCCGCGCCTGCTCGATATGCCCATTGTGCTCCCGCTCAGCCTGCCCAACGAGTCGGAGATGGAGCACCTGAGTCGTTACCTGATCGAAGGGGGGTTTGTCCTGAGCTTTGGCATGCCCTTCGACAACATCCGCGAGGGCCTGGAAAAGTACGGGCACCTAGTGGGCGGCCAGGACGTGTGGACCGAGTACCTGAACGAGACCCACCCGCTTTTCACCGCGTACTTCCCCCTCAAGGGGGTGCCGCGCACCGAGCGGGCCCTCACCCCGGAGGACACCTCGCAGAGCGGCGACCTGGGCGGGGGACGCCGGCTGCGCCAGGACCGCATGCTCGGGCTCTTTGTCAAAGGCCGCTTGGCCGGGGTAGAGTTCTACATGCCGCCCAAGGCGGTCGGCCGGGTCGAGCAGTACGAGGACAGCGCCCAATCCCAGTTGGCGGTGAACATCGTCGTTTTTGCCCTCACGCAGGAAGGCTCGCTGACGCGGCGGCGGGTGCCGACGGGGTACTGAGCAGACGGGCAAGAGAAGGCAAGGTGCCTTATTGCGGTATTGCCGTCTGCCTGACCGCGATCCTTTGCGGTTGGGCAGCCCAGGTGGGAGCGGCAGGGTTTGTCTGCGCCGGCAGCCAGGGCATCTTTGTCCAAGCCGGCCACCCCGAAGCAGCAGCCAAGCCGACCCGCATCGCCGCATCCACTACCGGCACCCGGCAGGCCCTGGTGCTTTTTGCCCGCTTCAAGGGCGAGCCGGCCAACCCGGTGCCCTCCTGGGCTGCGGATTTCTTCAACCCCGACCTTCCAGGCAGCATCTCCCACTTCTACGACACCATGTCCTTCGGCAAGCTGCGCCTGCGCGGCCAGGTAGCGCCGAAAGTGTACGAGTCCGCGCAGCCGGCTTCGGCGTATCTGGCCAGCGGTCCCTCCGAGCAGGGCCGCTTCGGGCAGTTCGCCCAGGAGATCCTGCGTCAGGCAGACCAGGACCTCGACCTGGCCCGGTTCGACAACGATGGGCCAGATGGGGTGCCCAACTCGGGGGACGACGACGGGGCAGTGGATGCGGTGTTTATCGTGATGGAGAAGGTCCCGGCCGGGTTCCTCCTGGGTGGAGCGACGGGCATCAAGACCTTGGGCTTTGAAGAGCCCTTGGCAACTGCGGATGTCGGAGAGAATGGGAGCCCCATTCATGTCCTTCCTGGGCAGGGGACTGTCCAGCGGGGCCGCAATTATGCCGAGGCCGTTGGCACTATCTGCCACGAATACGGGCATGTCCTGGGATTGCCAGATCTGTACAACACCGACTTCCTTGAAGTGTCGGGTGCCGGCCCAGAGGAAGATTCCGCTGGAGTGGGGGCCTGGTGTCTGATGGGCTGGGGGGCGGCGGGTTGGAACGGGAACAACGGCCCCAACAGTCTTTGTGCCTGGAGCCGGGTGCAGTTGGGCTGGGCCGAGGAGGTGGTGGTTAAAGAGGAACACCAGGACATCCGGCTGGAGGAGGTGGGGAAACAAGGTCAGGTAGTGCGGGTGCCTCTGACCGGACAGGAACACTTCCTGGTCGAGTACCGCCGTCGCACCAGTACTTATTACGACCGCAACCTCCCCGGAGAGGGGTTGCTGATCTGGCGCGTGGGCACCCGGCGACTGGGAAGTGCCCTGGCCTCGCAGGGAGTGGTCGATCTGGAGTGTGCAGATGGACGTTGGCGGGATGCCGGGTATCCGTTGGGCAAAATGCCAGATGCTCTGACCGGAGAGAACAACCTGGATTTCTGGGCGCATGACGAGGACTATACCCGGGCACACGGCGGTAACCTGGGAGACGCCACCGACCCCTTCGATGGGGTGCGCTACACCGCTTTCACTCTGGAAACCAACCCCTCCTCCCGCAGCGTCGGCGGATGGCAGGGCGTGCGGGTCGAAGGCATCCGCCTGTCCGGGCAGACCGCTTCCTTCAAGACCCAGGTCAATCCCTTGCTGCTCGATATCGAGGGGCCCGTGGTCGGCCGCGAGGAGCATGAGGGGGTGGTGATGGCTGGGGAGAAGTTTGCCCTGAAGGTGATGTTGACCAACCAGGGGGGAGTCCCTGCCCAGCAGGTGCGAGTCTTCCTGCATAGTGATGATCCCCTGATCGAGATCCTGAAACCCGAAGCCCAATTCAAAGATCTGCAACCAGGGCAGCAGACCTTCGGGGCTGATGCCGCAGGGGGTCTCCAGGCACGCTTCAGGGAAGATTTTGTCGGCACCCACACTGCCCAACTGTCGCTGGAACTCTATGCCAACGGCCAGTTGATGGGCAGGCGCGAGGTTCCCGCGATCGGGATGTCGGTGCAGCAGACAGTGCAGCGCCTCGCGGTACTGGATACCCTGGGCAATGGGGATGGCCTGCTGCAGCGAGGGGAAATCGTCAGCCTGGAACTGGACCTGGGGGAGGCACCTCCAGCACTGGTCGAGCGCTGTCGCTTTTCCCTGCGCTCACTGCACGGCCTGGTCCAGTTGCAGGGGGGCGGTGTCCAGTTTGAGCAGCGCGACCTCCGGACACTCAGCCGCGTGACCCCGGAGTGCCTCGTCCCGGCACTGATCGAACCTGGAACCCCGGTGGACTTTGAGTTCGAAGTGCGGAGTGAGTTCAGCGCCTGGAAAGACACACTCACCCTCCAGGTACACGCCGGCCCAGATCCAACCCCGCCCAGAGTGTTAGAGCTGCAAACGCGGTTCGGGCCCGAGGGGCTCTACCTCTCCTTGCCCAAAACCCGGATTATCGAAGGCAGTGCCGTGCGGGCTGCTCAGGCGATCATCTATCGTTCCAGTGATACCACCCAGGTAGCCACGTTTTCCCTACACGAGGGGGAACAGGACTTTGCAGGACTGTGGTCAGTACCTCCGCCGGGCAACTACCTGCTGAGCGGCTTGGTAGAAGATGCTGCCGGCAATCAAGGGTATAGCCGCTTGCAGCCTTTCTCGGTGTTGGCGCAGTTGCGGAGCACCTCGACCGTGTTCCCCGGTGCGTGGGAAGCCCTCGGGTTTTCTTTGGGCCAATACCGGCCGGTAGTATCAGGTCTGTATTTATCGCCTAGCCAACCCGCGATCCTCTACGCCAGGGCCGATGACGGGGTTTGGCGCAGCGAGGATGGCGGCCAGTCCTGGGAGCGAACAGGATTGATGAGTTCGGCCGCCAGCAACAGCTATATAGGGCATTTGCTGGTCGATCCGACAGACCCTTTCACGCTGTATTCCGGCTCTGGTAACTATGCAAAGAGCCGAGACGGCGGCCAGACCTGGGGGAGGCTGCAGCCAGGTTCTCCACCGGTCGAACTGTTGGCAATCGATCCGAGCCACTCGGGCCTGATCTACGGCCGGCAGGATGGGGAATTGGTGACCTCCGACGACGGAGGCGACTCGTGGCGGGAAGCGGGCATGAGGCTAGGCGACAACTACCCGGCCTTCTTTGGCATCCATCCGGCCAATCCGCGGGTGCTCTATGCCGGGGAGTTGAGTGCCTACAGCGCGAAACGCGGCATACATCCCGGAGCCCTGGGGCGCAGCGAGGACGGGGGCAAAACCTGGGAGCAGCAGCAGTTGGAGCGCTCATTCCACAAAGCGATCCCCGATCCTCACAACCTGAACGGTCTATATGCGGTAAACAGGGACACCATCTGGTACAGCGATAGCCGGGGACAGGATTGGGTGCCCTTCAAGGTGCTGGGAGGAGGCTGGGGAAAATCAGGACCGGTAGAGATAGAGATGTACCCTCGAGCGCCGGGGGTGATGGTGGCCTGGGCACCCGATGGGGCGAAGTTCGTCTGGAAAACCGTGGACCAGGGTCGGACTTGGACCCAGATCCAACTGCCAGTATCGGCTGTTGATCTGGTGTTCGACCCTCAAGATCCAGCCCGGTTCTACATCCTCAATCACTCACAGCAGCAGCTTCTCTACACCTCGGACAATGGCCAGAGCTGGATGGCTATCGCCCTGCCCCAAGTAGGAGCGCCGGCAGGGGTGCTGGAGGTTGATTATACAGGCCGCCTGTTTGCGGGGTCTGGAAATCGGGATAAACGCAATCGGGTGATACCTATGCTCCACATCAGCAGCGATGGTGGGTGGACCTGGGAAAAGATGAGTGAGTGGACTGGCTATAATATCATCCCGGGCATGGCCCTGTTCGTGGATTTGGAGATCGACCCCTTCAATCCCCGGAACATGCTGGGCATTTTCGTGTCGATGCTGCTCCGCAGTACCGACGGGGGCAAGACCTGGGCATCTGACTCCCGAGCCAGCCTTGACACTGGTTACTCATACGATCTAGTGCCGGATCCTGCTCAAGTCGGGGCGTGCTTCCTGATTGGGTCTGATGCCGAACTTAGGTGGAGCCCAGATTGGGGGCGCACTTGGGAAAAGCGCAATCGCGGGCTGCCGGGGGGCAGCCGCTCGGGCAGCCGTAGTCTGGCCCCGGATCCATCGGCACTGGGCACGGTCTATGCGGCAATTGCCGATAGTATCTGGAGGAGCATAGACCAAGGAAAGCACTGGGAGTACTTCACCCGCATGGCAGCGGGGCTTTCCATCAATCAACTGGCGATCCATCCGCAAGATGCCCAGCGGATGTACGCCGCCACCCCCGAAGGCTTGTATCTTTCTCAGGACCGAGGGAACACTTGGGCGCTGTTGGTTATCCCTGCGATAGGCAGGGGACTGCGCCTGCCCCTGCGGTTTGATGACCGCGACAAGCAGCGATTCTACTGGATCACCGGTCCCCAGCTCCTGGAGACCCGCGATGGCGGCAAGACCTGGCGATCTCTGGGGGACGACCTGGCTGGTGCGCCGTGGTTCAACGACATGGCCATCAATCCGCTCGACCCCGAGGTGATCTACGCGGCCACGACCTGGGGGGTGTATCGCCTGGATACCCGGACGGTGGTCACCGCTGTCGAAGGCGGGCGGGCCACGCCAGAGACCTTCGCCCTCGCCTCCAACCACCCCAACCCCTTCAATCCCACCACCACGTTGCGCTTCAGCCTGCCACAGGCCGGCGAGGCGGAGTTGTCCATCTATAACCTGCTGGGCCAGCGTGTCGCCACCCTGGTGAAGGGGCCACAAGAAGCCGGCCCCCACGCGCTGCAATGGGATGGGCGCGACGATGCAGGGCGGGAACTGGCCAGCGGGGTGTATTTCTATAGATTGCAGGCCGGCACTCAGGTGGAGACGCGGAAGTTGCTCCTGCTCCGGTAGTTCCCGGTAGATGGGGTTTCAGTACGGGCTCCCTCACCCGCCGCCGGGTGCCGGCCCAGTACTGAGTCCCACCATCTCCCCCACCTGTAACACCCACTCGCCCCCGCCCTCTTCCTCCAACTGCCAGCAGCTGCGGGCCAGCCGGCTGAGGAAGGGCAGGTCGTGGCTGACCAGCAGCAGGCCGCAGGGGCATTCGGCCAGGGCGCCTTCCAGGCACTGGATCGAGGGCAGGTCCAGGTGGTTGGTGGGCTCGTCCATGACGATTAGGTGCGGGGTCTGCACGATGCCCAGAGCTAACAGGAGCTTGCGCGCCTCGCCGGGGCTGGGCGCGGCGGTGTCCAGCAGGCGTTGGGGCCGCGACCCGAGGCAACTGACCACACTCATCAACCTGCCCAACTGCTCGCGGGGTAGGGCGCGCACCCGGTCGAGGGTTTCCCTGGCCGCACTGAGCGGGAGTTCCTGGGGCAGGTAGACCACCTGCCCCGCCGGCAGCGAAAGGGAGGCGAGGATGCGCCGCACCAGGGTGCTCTTGCCGCCCCCGTTGGGCCCGATGAGGGCGATGCGTTCCTCGGGACCCATGGCCAGATCGGGGAATCGCAGACAGCGATCCTCGCCCAGAGCTAAGGTGCCGGCCGGCAGGGTGAAGAGGGCTCGCCGGTGGGAGCGGGCCCCGCTCATCCAGATGCCCAGCTCGTAGGTTTTCTTCACCTTCGTCGCCTCCAGCCGCTCCTGGGCCTGCTCTAGGCGGCCGCCGAGCTGGCGCAGCAGCTTGCCGGCGGAGCCGTCCTTGCCGCTGACCCGGGCCCGGTTGCGTTTGAAACGGGCGTCGTGGTCCTTGGGATCGAGGCCGCGTTTGGAGCGGCGGGCCTGGGAGCGGGCCGCCTCCTCGCGGCGGCGGCGGGCCTCGTGCTCCAGGCGCTGGCGCTCCTCCCTGGCCAGCTCGCGCTGGCGGCGGGTCTGTTCTTCTTCGCGGCGGGTCTGGGCCATACCCTCGGTGTAGTTGCCTGGCCGCAGCTGCGCGGCGGGGGGGTCGACAAAAACACACTGCCGGCACAACTGGTCGAGCAGCTGGCGGTCGTGGCTGACCAGCAGCCCGATACCCGTGTAGATGCGCAGGGCCGCACTCAACAACTCTTTGGCCCGCAGGTCCAGATGGTTGGTGGGCTCGTCCACGGCCAGCACCTGGGGCCGGCGCCAAAGGGCCACCCCCAGTTGGGCCCGCTTGCGCTCCCCGTGGCTGAGGCTGTCCCAGCGATCCAGCCAATCCTCCGCCACCCCCAGACGGCCCCGCAAGAGGCAGGCTTCGGCCTCGGCGGCGGCCAGGAACTGGTCCAGCAGCGGGGGCGCCTCGTCGGTGCGCTGGGCGCAGTAGAGGGCGGAGGAGGGGGTCTGCACCTGGCCCTGGAGCGGGGCCAACTCGCCGAGGGCCAGGCGCAATAAGGTGGTCTTCCCCGCCCCGTTGGCCCCGACGATGCCGGTCCAGCCTGCGGGCAGGTGCAGGTCGAGGTGCTCGAAAAGGGCGGTCGGCGAACGCTCGTAGGCGAACTCGACGCCGCGGAAGAGGATCTCTCGGTGACTCATCGGGATGCTCCAATAAAAAAAGCCACCCGGTGTTCCGGGTGGCTTTCTCGGTTGAGAGGTGAGATAAATCGCGCTGGCCGGCGTACACCTGGGGGCGGCCAGGCACACGAGGGGCAGCTGCCGGCGGCAGGGTCAGGGCGGCAGGGCTGCGGGGCGTTGCGCGGGACCGCGTTAGTTTTGGTGACGCCTGCGGATCATCTCATCCCTCACAGAATAGGTCTTCAGGAGAGGTACGATTACCACTGAACCATGTCAAGGTTTCTTCTTGACTGGGGGGCGGGCCAGGCGGCGGCGCAGGCGCTTGATGAGTTTGTCCACCGCCTCCAGCCCTCGGCCGCGGGCACCAGCCTCTAGAAAGAGGATGCGGGCCTGTTCGAGGGGTTCGAGGGCTTCCTGGAAACGCCGCTGCCGGGCATAGAGGCTGCCGATATTGGTGAGGGTGTTGGCCCGGCCCAGGGTGTCGCCGGTTTCCTGGTGGATCTTGAGGGCAGCCTGGAAATAGCTGCGCGCCTCATCCAGTTTGCCCTGGCGAAAGAGCACGGTGCCGATATTGGCCTGGGAACCGGCCTCGCCGGCCAGGGCCCCGACCTGGTGGTGCAGGTCGAGGGCGGCCTCGTAGGTGCGGCGGGCCTCGTCGAGCCGGCCGCTGCGGAAATGGGCCACGCCAATATTGGTGAGGGCATTGGCCCGCCCCAGGATATTGCCCTGCCCCTCGTGCAGGGTGAGGGCGGCCCGGTAGTGTTTGAGCGCCTCGGGGTACTCCTCCTGGTGCAGGTGGGTATTGCCCAGGTCGGCCAGGACATTGGCCCGGCCCAGGGGATGGTCGATGTCCTCGTAGATCTTCAGCACTGCCCGGTACAGGCGGGCCGCCTCTTCCCACTCCCCGCGCCGGGTGTGTACACTGCCCAGGATCCGCAGCGCGTCGGCCTCGCCCCGGCGATCCTTGAGTCTGGTGAACAGATCCAGGGCTTCCTCTGCCGCCAGGCGGCCCACATCTAGTTTGCCCTGGTGCAGACCGAGCACACCCAGGTTGGCGTGGAAGGCGGCCTCGTAGTCGCGGCGCTCCTGGCGGCGGGCCTGCTGCAGCCCCAGCTGCAATACCTCGCCGGCCTGTGCAAACTGGGCGGCGTTGAGCAGGGCGGCGCCCAGATTGAGGCAGACCGGCAGGGAGGAGCGCAGGTCCAGGCTCTGCTGGTAGTGCCTGGCCGCCTCGGCAAAGCGGTAGTCACCCAGGCCTTGCTCGCCGCGCAGAAAATGGGTTTCCTCCTCCTCGCCGGCCCGGTAGCTCTGCTGTTCCCGGAAGGCGTGCAGGGTGGCTTTCTGCACCAGCTCGCCCCCTGGGCCCTGGGCCGAACACAACACCCGGGGCAAGGGCCGGGCCTCCTCCCAGACCCGCAGCAGGGCGTAGAGGGCCCAGCAGATCCCCGCGCCGGCGACGGCGGGTTCGGGGACGGCGTGCAGGAAAGCGAGAATCTCCACGGTGCCCAGCCCCCAGCACAGGACAGCCAGGGCCAGGCCGGCCCATCCCAGGTTGCGGAACAAGGTGCGGAACACCGCGCTGCGGAAAACCATCGGCTTGACTTTCGCTGGTTCTACGCCTATCTCTGTCGGGAAAACACCCCATTCATCCCAGCGAATATAAGCAATAATGATAGCCATCCCTGTCCTGTTGCTCGTGCTGCTGGCCCAGGTTTTGCCGGCGGCCGCCGAGGAGCTGGTCTTCCGCCGGGCTGCAGATTGGGAGACCTGGGGCTTTCCACGAGGCGCGGTGGAAGTGGGGGATGGCAGACTGGGCCCCGTCTTCAACCGCAAGGCCATCGACGCGACGCCCCGGGCCGTGGTGCGCGGAGCGGGCGCCGATCTGGCCGGCGGCACCGCCGCCTTCGACGGCGACCCGGCCACGGTCTGGCGGCCCCCGGCGTCCACGCCGCCCGAGGCGTGGTGGCTCGAGATCGATTTACAACAGGTGTTGCCGGTACAGCGGCTGCGGCTGAGTTTTGCCCCGGATCACCCGCCGCCGGCTTTTTTCACCATCCTGCTCTCCAAGGGTGAACAGTTCATCAACAGCGCCAACATCGTCGTCGACGGCACCCTCTTATACAGCCGCAGCCAGCGCTTCTCCTTCAACGAAGAACACGAAATTACCCTCGATCTGGACGACGAACTGGTGCGGGTGATCCGCATCCAGGCCGAGCGCCAGACCGAGGGCGCGGCCCTGGCCGAGGTGGGGGTGGCGGCCTTTGGCGACAACCTGACCTACGGCCTGATCGACAAGGGCGGCAGTGTAGACGTGCAGGCCGAGATCGTCACCGTGGCCGGTAACCCGGCGGTGATGTTCGACGGCGACCTGGTCAGCGCCTGGCGGGTGAGCCCGCTGGCCAAAGGCTCCACCGGCGGCCGCCAGACCACCGGCGACTACCGCATCGACCTGGGGGCCACCTACTGGCTGGACACCATCTGGCTCCTGGGCGAGCCCCTGGGCATTCCGCCCCGGCTGCGCAATATCTACGCCAACTTCCTCGCCTATCAGTTGCTCTATTCCGACGGCTCGCTAGCCCCCGACGGCAGCCTCACCTGGCAGGAGTTGGCCGCGGTGCAGGCCGACCCGAAGAACCTGCTCGACCGGCGCAATTTCCGCCACGATTTTGCCCCGGTGGCCGCCCGGTACCTGCGCCTGTACTACCCCACCAGCGAGGGAGACGCCATCATCGGCGGCAGCATCGATTCAAAGGGCGCCCGCTACGACGGTCTGGGGCTGGTGGGGGAATTCCAGGTCTACGGCGAGGGGTACCCGGCCCGGGTGCTGCTGCGTTCGCCGGTTCTCGACCTGGGGCAGGGCTGGAATATCACCGACCTGAGTTGGGAGGCGCAGATACAGCCCGGCGCCCGCCTGCTGGTGCGCAGCCGCAGCGGCGAGCAGGTGGTGGAGGAGACCCGCTACTACGACAAGCAGGGCAAGGAACTGACGCAGCGCAAGTGGGAGAAGCTGATCGAGTCCTTCCGCGGGCCCAAGGTGGTCTCCCTGCAGCCGGGAGGCGATTGGAGTTTGTGGAGCGAGGTGTACACCAGCTCGGGCAGCCCCTTCCGTTCGCCCTCGCCCCGCCGCTACCTCCAACTCGAAATCGAGCTGCTGGCCGACCAGCCGGACGCCAGCGCCGTGCTCGAGGAGCTGCGGGTCCATTACGTGCGGCCCCTGGCCCGCCAGGCGCTGGGCGAGATCGCCCCCCAGCAGGTGAGCCCGGGAGAGCGGCGGGAGTTCAGCTACTTCTTGCAGCCCAGCTTTGCCGCCGGCGACCAGGGCTTCGACCAGGTGGCCGTCGAGGCTCCGGTGGCGCTCGAATTCGGCGGGGCGCGCCTTGCCGACCGCGACCTGGAGGTTGAGGAGCTGGCCGCCGACCAGGGTCTGCGTCTGCGGCTGCCAGCCGCCTTGCGGCGCGGGGACCTGCTCGAGCTGCGCTTTGCCGCCACCCTCTTCCAGCCGGCTCGTTTCCAGGTCTTTATGGAACAGGGGGCGCTGCGCCAGCAGGTGGACCCGGGGGATGCGGCGCCCCAGTTGCCGGGGGCCACCGACGTGGTCTCTCTGCCGGTGGGCGGTGGGCTAATCGACCACCTGGAACTGGCCCCGGCGGTGTTCACACCCAACGGCGACGGCCGCAACGACGAACTGCACATCGGTTTCGACGTGCTCAAGTTGCTGGTCCCACGCCCGCTGCGCGCCCAGGTCTGCGACTTACAGGGGCGCACCCTGCGCCAACTGGCCGTGGCAGAGGGGCTGGCCGGGCACTACCAGCTGCACTGGGACGGGCGCGACGAGGAGGGCCGGCTGCTGCCGCCGGGGATCTACCTGGTGCGGTTGGAGATCAGCGGCGACGCCGAATCACAGCGGGTGGTCCGCGCCGTTGGCATGAGTTACTGAGCCCACTTCCACAAGCGCAGCGCCGTCCCTCCCAGAATCCACGCCCGCTCCTCCCGGCTCAGGGGAATCGCCTCGGCGAAGAGTTCCACCGCCTGGGTGCAGGTCATACGCGGCTGGCGCAGCGGGATGGGGAAATTGCTGCCCCACAGGCAGCGCTCCGGCCCAAAGGCGTCCACCACCTCCCGCACCATCCAGTGTACATCGCGGAAAGGGAACTCCTCCTCGCTGGCCAGGCCGATGAAGGTCAGCTTGGCCAAGGCATTGGGGTAGCGGGCCAGCTCCAGGACCGGGGCCACGGTGTTTTGCTGGGGGCGCAATTTGCCTCCCGAGACATAGCCGCAGTGGTCTAGGATCATGGTGGTCTGGGGGAACTGCCTGAGCCGCCGCTCCACCTGGGGGTATTCCTCGTGGGTGGCGTTGACGTCAATGGGCAGGCCCAACTCCCCGGCGGCGTCCCACAGCGGGGTGATGGCCGGGTTGTCCAGGCCCTCGTGGTAAAAGAGATGCTGCTGGATGCGCAGGCCGCAGGCGCCCCGGCGCACACAGTCCGCCAACTCGCCTGGAGCCTGGGGGCTTTGGGGGTCGATCAGCACCCCCACGGCCAGCCAGTCCGCGTTGCCCTCCAATACATCCAGCGGATAGCGGTTGTCCCAGCCGTAATAGCCCGGGGTGATGGTGAAGGCGCGGTCCACGCCGGCTTCCTGCAGCCGTGCCCGCAGCACCTCGGCGCTGCCCTCGGCGGTGGGGCGGTAGGTGGAGGCCGGGTTGGCCAGCGGGTAGCGCTCCAGGTCGCTGGAGCAGATATGGGTGTGGGCGTCGAGAATCACGGAAGGCTCCGGGTTTCAGCTGGTCGTGGGCAGTTGTTGGTCGATGGCTGCCTGCAGGCGGGTGAAATCCTCCCCGGCCCGGGCCAGCAGCGAGGCGGCCCCGCTCGTTGAGCCCTCCCTCCCCACCTCCTCCAACCAGGTCAGATCCCCCTTGCTCAGGATGTAATAAGGGCAAGGCCCTGCTGTTCGAGCAGCGGCGATCACCAATTCGTCGGCGGCCTTGATGCTGGACAGGTTCTCGGCGACCATGTGGTCCATCAGGCCGGTCAGGCGGTGGGAAGAAAACACGGCCACCCCGGCGCTGAGCACCGCCAGGGCGAGCACCCCGGCGACCAGGGCGGAGATCTTGGCCGACAGGGTCACAGGCATTCGGCCAGGCCGTCGTAGGCGTGTTCCACCAGGCTGGAACTGCCCAGCCCGGCCAGCAGTTGCCGGGTGAGGGTCAGCTTGTGCCCCAGAAAGGTGTCGTCGTGGGTGGGGTCGTGGTGGGTGACGAGCCATTTTTTGGCGGCGCAGAGTTTGACCAGCAGGCAGGCGTTGGCCAGGGAGGTGTGGCCCCAGCCGACCTTCTTGGCGTACTCCTCATTGGTGTACTGGGCCTCGTGGATGAGCAGGTCCACCCCGCTGAGAAACTCGATCAGCCCGGCGTGTATGGCCACCCGCTCCTCGTCCACGGACAGGGCATCGGGGGGGCCCAGGTACCCCTTGAGGAATTCGTTGTCGGGCACGTAGGCCAGGCGGCGACCACCGATCTCCACCTGGTAACCCACCGTCGGGCTGGGATGTACGGTATACTCCCACGAGACCCGGCAGCTGCTCGTCGCCGAGGTTCTTGAACTCCAGCTGGGCGCGCATATCCTCCATCTGCACCGGGAAGTAGGCGCGGTCCAACTGGCCCCGGAAGATGGACTCCAGGTCCTTGGTGGAGAAGTAGCGCTGCACCAGACCCACCAACTCCGGAGGGGCGACCGGTTTGGGGAGGAAGGCGAAGGCCCCCAGTTCGCTGGCCTGCTCGACCGCGGTTTTGAAATCCTTGGCCGAACAGACGATCACCCCCAGGTGGCTGGTCTGCGGGTCGGCCTTGATTTTTTTTAGCACGTCCAGGCCCGGCACCTTGGGCATCATCAGGTCGAGGACCAGCAGTTCCGGCGCCCAGGAGTGCGCCAGGGCCAGGCATTGCTCGCCGTCCCTGGCTACCGTTGCCTCAAAGCCGGCTTCCCGCAGCGCCCCGCTCATGATCAGGGCGGTGGTCTGGCGGTCTTCGGCGATCAGCACGCGGTGTGGCATGCACCCTCCTGTAGGTTGGGTTGTTCGCCGCGCGGAGAGGTGGCCGGCGCGGTCGGTGCGTGTTCATTTTCGCCTACAGGATGAGGCCGGTCAAGCCCGGCCACTAGATCAGCGCCAAAGCAGCCGCAGGTAGAAGAGCGGGTTGGTCAGCCGGCTCTTGGGCACGGCGTTGGCGATCATGGCGCAGACCAGGTCACCGACCCGGGCGTCGGTGGCGGCTTTGTGCACCACCATGTTGAGCAGCGGGCGCCAGCGGCCCAGGCGCTGCAACTGGGCACTTACTTTCAGTTCCGGTCCCAGGGTGGCCCACAGGCGCTGGTCGTAGCGGCGGAGGAAGGGGGCGCTGAAATTGCCGGCCGCCAGGGCCTCGCTGGCCGTGTCCACCGCCAGCCGGCTGGAGTAGAGGGCGTTGCCGATGCCCTCGCCGGTGAAGGGGTCGATCAGGCCGGCGGCGTCCCCCAGAAGCAGAAAGCCGTGGCCGTGGTTGCGGCGGTGTTTGCTGCCCACTGGCAGGTTCCAGCCCTTGGGCTCTTCCATTGGCCGGGCGCGGGCAAAGCGGCTGGCAAAGGGCGGTTGGGTGATGACCTGCCGCAGGGCCTGTCTGAGGTCTACCTGGCGGCGTTTGAGGTGCTCGTGTAACATGCCGATGCCGACGTTGGCCCGGCCCCCCTCCATGGGGAAGATCCAGAAGTACCCGGGCAGCACTTGATCGACGAAGTGCAGCTCGATCTGGTTTTTGAGGTCGGCCACCCCCTCGTAGTAGCAGCGCAGGGCGACGATCCCATGCCGGGGATCGTGGTTGTAGAGTCCGGTCCGGCGGGCGACCACGGAGTTGAAACCGTCGCAGCCTAGGACCAGGCGGCCGCGGAACGCCTGTTCGGCGCCGCCCTCTGCCTGTTTCCCCCGCACCCCGCAGACGGCGCCCTGCTCCACGATCAGGTCGCGGACGGCAAAACCCTCCAGACAGCGGGCGACGCCCTGCCTGGCCTGGGCAAAGAGGAACTGGTCGAAGACCTCCCGGCGCACCACTACCCCTTCCATGGGCAGGGCCCTGCCGGTGAGCTGGTCCTGGTGGTGGTAGCGGTCGAGCGGGATATGGGCACAGGTGTGATCGGGGCTGCCGAAGACCACGGTGTGGATCAGGGCCCCGGGCAGCCGGCGCACCTGGTCGAGCAGGTCCAACTCGTGGAGGACGGAGATGGTCTTGCCGGAGAGCGCGTCGCCGCAGACCTTGTCGCGCGGAAAGTGACTCTTGTCCAGCAGCAGGGTCTTCAGGCCGCGGCGGTGGGCGTAGAGGGCAGCGGTAGCCCCGGCGGGGCCCCCACCGACGATGATGAGGTCGTATTCCTCTGTTGCTCCAGGCATCTCGACACGGCCGGACTAGGTTGCGCCAGCTCGCTTTACAGTTAGTGGAGCGCGTG
>SXGU01240413.1_pt1 | contig 17670 bp, 16 predicted proteins | sample 3174531 | NCBI WGS metagenome assembly SXGU01 (sample SAMN11356863, study PRJNA531348) | freshwater metagenome | isolation source: freshwater sample F1-140 | place: China: Fuxian Lake, Yuxi | collected 2017-12-25 | reverse complement strand
GTTTTATCTGGATCATATTCATCAGGCCCAATGCCACAGCCCAATGCGGTGATCAAGGTGGCCACTTCTTGCGAGGCCAGCATTTTATCGTAGCGCGCTTTTTCTACGTTTAAGATCTTACCTTTTAAGGGTAAAATCGCCTGAAATTTGCGATCTCGTCCCTGTTTTGCAGAGCCTCCTGCAGAGTCCCCTTCCACAATAAAAATCTCGGATAAAGCCGGATCCTTTTCCTGACAGTCCGCCAGTTTTCCGGGCAAGCCAGCCGAATCGAGAACACCCTTGCGCCGCGTCATATCACGCGCCCGACGCGCCGCATCGCGTGCACGTGCAGCCTCGACGATCTTGGCACAAATAATCTTGGCATCCGCAGGTCGTTCCAGAAGAAATTCACTTAGTTTTTGAGAAACAACCTCCTCAACCGCCGGCCGAGCCTCAGATGACACCAGTTTCATCTTGGTTTGGGACGAAAATTTTGGATCCGGCATTTTGACGGAAAGAACACATACCAGGCCTTCCCGCATGTCATCCCCGGTGATTTCGACCTTAGCCTTCTTGGCGATATCGTTTTCCTCTATGTACTTGTTAATAACGCGAGTCATGGCCGCGCGCATGCCCGTCAAATGGGTACCACCATCGGATTGCGGAATATTGTTTGTAAAGCACAGGACCTGCTCCTGATAGCCACTGTTCCACTGCATAGAGACCTCAGCAGTGATGGTGGCCTCACCAGCCTTCGATTCACCACTCGCGACAAAGATGTTGGGGTGCAATACCGTTTTGCTGCGGTTGATGTATTCGACGAAACCCTTAACCCCGCCAGAGAAGGCAAAATTATCATGACGACCGTCACGCTCGTCGATCAATTCAATCTTGACGCCATTATTAAGGAAAGAGAGTTCGCGAATCCGCTTGGCGAGAATTTCATAGTGATACTCAACCAAACCAAAAATGTCTTCGTCCGCGCGAAAATGAACTTCAGTGCCACTTTTCTTGGCATCGCCCAAGACCCGCAAGGGCGAAATTTCCACCCCTTTTTGTACTTCAATCAAACGATCCACCGCTACGCCACGGTTAAATTCCATGAAATAAGCCTTACCATCACGTCGAATCGTTAGCTTGAGCCAGTTTGACAAGGCATTGACGCACGATACACCCACGCCATGAAGTCCCCCTGAGACCTTATAGCTGTTCTGGTTAAACTTACCGCCCGCGTGCAACACACACATCACAATCTCGGCGGCCGAACGTTTGGGTTCATGCTTGTCATCAAACTTGATGCCCGTCGGGATGCCGCGTCCGTTGTCTGTAATCGAGATAGAGTTATCTGTGTGAATGGTAACCTTGATGTCATCACAATAACCCGCCAACGCCTCATCGATCGCGTTGTCTAAAACCTCGAAAACCATATGGTGTAAGCCACTTCCGTCCTGTGTATCACCAATATACATTCCGGGACGCTTGCGCACCGCTTCCAGCCCTTCAAGTTGCTGGATACTGGATTCGTCGTAATTATCAGCCATAGGTTATCTGCTCTTGTTTCATGTGAAACATTAATAGGTCAATTGGGGTGTACAGTTTGCGTTTTGGATTTACCTTAGATTCGCATCGGCATCACAACATAACAAAAATACTCCTCACCAGGGATGTTGATCAATAGGCTAGAGGTTGGATCACTCAACGAACACTGTACCGTCTCACAGTCAAGATTGTTAAGGATGTCCAACAGGTATTGAACATTGAAGCCAATATCCATGGGCTCTTGGGTGTATTCTATATCCAGCTCTTCCTGGGCCTCTTCTTGTTCGTTGTTACGACAGGCAATGCGCATCTTGTTGTCGGCAAGCGCCATGCGGATGCCCCGATATTTTTCGTTGGTCAGAATCGCTGCACGCGCTAGCGACTGATTGAACAACTGCCGTCCAATAAGCACATGTTTATCATGGCCTGTTGGTATGACCCGTTGATAATCCGGGAATTTTCCATCTACAACTTTGCTTCTCAGCTCGAAACCTGCTTGTTTGAAGACAATTTGTGAGGCGCTCATGTGAATCTCCACTGGATCCAGGTTATCACCCAGTAGTTTCACTAATTCAACAACCGCTTTTCGAGGCAAGATCACATCTAGTTCAGCAGGATTTTCAAGAGGCATGGGGATGGCATCTACCGCCAAACGGTGTCCGTCCGTTGCAGCAACGGTCAGCATGCCCTTGTTTACAGAGAGCAGCATCCCGTTCAGGTAATAGCGAATATCTTGTACAGCCATCGCATATTGCACGCGCATCAGTAAGTGACGCAAGCTGTCTGCTGATATGGAAAATTGCAATCCGTCACCCTCTGCCAACTGCATCTGCGGAAAATCACGCGCAGGTAGTGTTTGCAAGGTGAAACGACTCTTTCCTGCCTTAATTTTTAGCGTTTCCCCATCAAGATCTAGATCCATCAGTGTCTCCGGGGGAAGGGAACGACTGATATCCAGTAATTTGCGTGCAGAAACAGTAAAGCTAGCCTCACTCATGGCCCCTTCCATGAGGTTGGCAGAAATCTGTAACTCAAGATCTGTCCCGATTAGTGCTGTCTTACCACCCTGACTTTCAATCAATAGATTGGAAAGGATGGGAAGGGTGTGTTTGCGTTCAACTACGCCGACTACAGCGAGAAGGGGCTTCAGAAGTTGCTCGCGACGGATTTTTATAACAGACATATATTTTCCTGGTAGTACTTAGTAGAGGCTTCGAGTTTTCTGTATAAGACAAAAATTATTTAAGAATCATGCGATTATAGCTGTATTATGGCGTGGGTAAAGGGTCTTGAAACTATCAGGAAATATGTGGATAACTTTTTGGAACGTTGTGTTTCCCAAATGTTCTGACAATGTATGGGTCTCTTTTCCACAGTCTTATCCTGTCAAGACCTGCGTCAACAAGACATAGTCCCGACGGAGGTTGGAATCGTTGGCTCGCAGCTCTTCTACTTTGCGCAGGGCGTACAGAACTGTAGTGTGATCGCGTCCACCAAAGGCGTTGCCAATTTCGGTATAGCTCAGGTTGGTTAATTCTTTTGCTAGATGCATGGCAATTTGGCGTGGACGGGCAATGGCTTGGGTGCGTTTCTTGGCAAACAAGTCACTGATTTTGAGTTTGTAGTAATCGGCTACGGTTTTTTGGATGTTTTCGATAGCCACCTGGCGTCGTTGTGCGGCTATCAGATCCTTGAGAGCTTCTTTAGCGAGTTCGATACTGAGAGGTTGTTGATGAAACTGTGCATAGGCGACGACGCGCTTGAGGGCCCCTTCCAGTTCGCGCACATTGGAACGCACCTGCTTGGCAATGAAAAAAGCGATGTTTTGTTCAAGTACGATATGGTCTTGTCGGGCCTTATTTATCAAGATGGCCACCCGCATCTCGGTATCTGGCGGCTCCAGCAAAACCGTTAGGCCCCAGGCAAAACGGGATTTTAGGCGTTCTTCGATCCCTTCCATATCCTTTGGAAAGGCATCACTTGTTAGAATAACTTGCTTTCCTGATTCGATCAGGTTGTTGAAGGTGTAGAAGAATTCTTCCTGGGTACGGTCCTTGTTAGCGAAGAACTGGATATCGTCCACTAGGAGCATATCCAAGTTGTCGTATTTGCGTTTGAAATCGTCAAAGGACTTGTGCCTAAACGCAAGAACCATATCCGATACATAGCGCTCGGCATGAATGTAACGAACACGTGCCGTGGGGTTAAGGACTAGCATCTGGTTGCCGATGGCCTGGATTAGATGTGTCTTGCCCAAGCCCACGCCCCCGTAAACAAACAAGGGGTTGTAGCCAGTGCCGGGATTTTCGGTGATCTGTAACCCGGCGGCGCGTGCTAATTCATTGGCCTTGCCAGAGACAAAAGAAGCAAAGGTGAGGTTTGAGTTTAGCTGGGATCCCCCCACACCCGTGGTGGGTAGTGGCGTCTGGCTAGAAGGGATTTTTGGCTTTGTTGCATTGATAACTGGAGATGAGGTAACGCTAGCAACAGGATTTTTTCTGATGCTGTGGGAGGTTGCTGTCACGAGCTGAATCGGAGTGGGTGTACCGTAGTAATCTTCTGCCAGGCTGGAGATCTCGGGTAGGAAGTGGTCCTTGACCCAAGTGGCCACAAAACGGCTAGGCGCAGAGATTCGCAGGCTACCGGCATCATTTTCGGCACCCAAGGGTTTGATCCAAGTGTTGTATTGCTGTGCATTCAGCTTCTCCTGAAAATGGGTCAGGCAAAGCGTCCAGAAGTCATCCATGGTTAGGTTTAGGTGGGAGGGTGCGGGGGGATTGTACATCCGCATTCGGACGATACAGCGTCAGAATGACAAAATGGGTTACGAAAGGTTTGACAGATTAGGGGCTTACAGGGTCTAATTGCGCCCTTTCCGGTCGAGTTTAAAGCGAGTCTTAGTTATGAAACGCACTTATCAACCCTCTACCGTGCGCCGCAAGCGGACGCATGGTTTCCGTGCACGCATGAAAACAAAAGGTGGTCGTGCGGTAATCAATGCCCGTCGCGCCAAGGGACGCAGCCGCTTGGCTGTCTGAATCGCGTCTTAGGTGTGGATGAAGCGGTGCCACGGACCCATCCCTTTGGGTGGTCCAGGAAGATCAGAAAAGCGGATGATTTTTCATCCGTTTTTCGTTTGCGCGCGGGTTTTCGTGATGGGTTGTTTGAAGCACAAGGTTTCAAGCAGCGTGGGCCAAACCTTGAAATTTTGGCTAAGCCAAACCGACTGGGTTGGGCGCGCCTCGGCCTTATAGTGCCTAAGCGAATCCTTTCGCACGCCGTGGATCGGAATTGTGTTAAACGCCAGATTCGCGAGGCTTTCCGTCATGTTCAGCACGAACTGGGCGACCTTGATACCATAGTGCGTCTGGTTGGTTTGGTGAACCCGCAAGATCGTGTCTTGCTCAAAAAGGGGTTGCGTCGTGAGTGCGCTCAACTCCTGCAAGAGATACGGATGCAGTCTGTCGCCAGTTTGTAACATCAAGTTTAATGAATCGTAGAGACTAGTATGGATACTCAGCGCTTGATCGCCCTAGTTGTTTTTTCTCTGTCCCTCATGTGGTTATGGGAGGCGTGGCAGGAGTATTCGCAACCTTCGCACCCTCCGGTCAGTGTTCAGGCCCCGTCTTTAGACTCGGGCAGTGTTCCAACGCCCAGTGCAACACAGGCGATAGTCCCTGGTGGTAAGAACCCGGTACCCGCGGTAGCGGTTGCACAGGTTGAGCGTGGGGCACGCGCGATCATCAATACGGATGTGTTGCGGGTTGAGGTTGATGCTCATGGTGGTGACCTGCGGAGTGCCGTATTGACCCAATATCGCGCTAATGAAGATGCCACCAAGCCCTTCATGCTATTTCAGGATGCGCCAGGAAAAGAGTATTTCGCACAGTCTGGGTGGGTGGGTGAGGGTTTGGCAACCCATAAGACAGTTTTTGAGATGACACCTGGCGAGCAGACTCTTGCGGAGGGCCAGAACACGCTCACGCTTACGCTCAGGGCGCGCGAAGGGGCTGTCGAGATTGTCAAAACCTACACCTTTACTCGTGGCAGTTATGTGGTGGGTGTGGACCAGCAGGTGATTAATCATGGTGGGTCTGCCATTAGTGGTCAGCCATATTTCCAGTTGTTGCGCCATGGGAACGCCCCGGAGGGGGAGTCAGCCATGATGGCCTCTTATACGGGTGCAGCGATGTACACCGAAGAAGGCAAGTTTCAAAAGATCGCGTTTGATGAGACCGGCAAGGCCAAACCGGATCATGTTGTGCAAGCGGCGGATGGCTGGATGGGTATGATTCAGCATCATTTTGTTACAGCTTGGTTGACAGGCAATAACAAAGACACCAGCTCGCGAGAGTTCTACACTCGGAATCTGGATAACGGGCAACATACGGCTGGAATGCTCCTGCCGAAGATCCAGATTGCAGCAAATGCCCAGCAATCGCTAAAAATGCGTTTGTATGTTGGCCCGCAGGCCTTGGAACATATTGAACCTCTGGCTCCAGGCATGGGCTATGTGGTTGATTATGGCTGGCTTACAGTATTGGCTTATCCAATTTTCATGTTGCTGAAATGGATCTACGCCGTGGTGCCCAATTGGGGTTGGGCCATCATCTTGCTAACAGTGCTGATCAAGGCGGCCTTTTATCCGCTTTCAGCGGCTAGCTATAAGTCGATGGCCAAGATGCGTAAGGTGGCTCCGCGTCTGCAGCAGGTCAAAGAGCGTTATGGTGATGACCGGCAAAAATTGCACGAGCAGATGATGAAGGTCTATTCGGAAGAAAAGATCAATCCGCTGGGAGGGTGTTTGCCCATGTTGGTTCAGATCCCGGTCTTTATTGCCCTCTATTGGGTTTTGATGGGGGCCGTGGAGTTGCGCCAGGCCCCATGGGCGCTATGGATTTCTGATTTGTCGGCTCAAGACCCCTATTACATCCTGCCTGTACTGATGGCTGTCTCCATGTATATTCAGCAAAAGATGAGCCCGCCGCCGCCGGATCCTATTCAGGCTAAGGTCATGATGTATATGCCCCTCGCATTTTCCATCTTTTTCTTCTTCTTCCCGGCGGGCTTGGTGTTGTATTGGATTGTGAACAATATTCTGTCCATCCTTCAGCAGTGGCGGATCAATGTAGTGGTGGATCGCGCCAATCGGGCGTAAGGACGGCAGATTTCGATGGCAAGCAGCGATACGATTGCCGCCATCGCAACGGCACCTGGGCGCGGCGGGATTGGTGTCGTCAGGGTTTCCGGTCCCTTGGCTCGGCAGATTGCTGAGGCCTTTCTGGGCCGTATGCCGGAGCCTCGCCGTGCGATTTATTGTTCTTTTCAGGATGCTGCAGGCGCTGTGCTCGATCAGGGAATTGCCCTGTGGTTTCCTGCTCCGCATTCCTACACGGGCGAAGATGTCCTAGAGTTACAAGGCCACGGTGGGCCACACATCCTCTCGCTGGTTCTGGAGCGCTGTGTCGAATTAGGTGCTCGTCATGCGGATGCGGGGGAGTTCACGCGCCGCGCCTATCTCAATGATAAGCTGGATTTGGCACAAGCCGAAGCAGTGGCAGATCTGATTGATGCCGAAAGCCGTGAGGCGGCACGCGCGGCCGTGCGCACAATGCAGGGGGCCTTTTCCAGAGAGATTGAGGCCTTGGTCGCAGGGTTGATCGAATTGCGTGCCTTGATTGAGGCCACTTTGGATTTCCCGGAAGAAGAGATTGATTTTTTGGAACGGGCTCAGGCCTTCGATCGTCTGGCGAAGTTACGGGCCCGATTGGACAATGTTCAGCACGAGGCGTGCCAGGGGGCCCTGTTGCGTGAAGGTCTCAATATTGTATTGATTGGTCAGCCCAATGTGGGCAAGTCAAGCTTGCTCAATGCCCTGGCCGGATTCGAGGCGGCAATCGTTACGGAGATGGCTGGGACCACGCGTGATACGGTCAAGGAGGCCATTCAAATCGAAGGCGTACCGCTCCATATTACGGATACGGCGGGTTTGCGCGATACCCAAGACCCGGTCGAACAGATCGGCATTGCTCGGACCTGGGCTGCGTTGGCCAAGGCCGATGTGGCGATCCTGCTGGTAGATGCACAGCATGGTGTGGGGCCGAATGAGGCCTCCATCCTGAGCCGCATGCCGGATATCCCGCGTCTGACCATTCACAACAAGATTGATCTGACGGCTGTTTCTCCTCGGCAGTCGGCGGATGGTGGTGAAATATGGTTGTCGGCCAAGCATGGTCAGGGCCTGTCATTGCTGCGTGAACGCTTGTTGACGCTGGCGGGGTGGCAGACACAGGCTTCAGGGGTCTTTTTGGCGCGTCAGCGCCATGTTGATGCCATTCGTCGCGCAGCACTGCATTTGCAACAGGCCGAGGCAGCGGCCCGCGTGGCACTGGAGCTCTTGGCCGAGGAACTGCGCCTAGCCCAGGTAGTATTGTCCGAAATTACCGGCGAATTTAGCGCGGATGATCTGTTGGGTGAGATTTTTGGACGGTTTTGCATCGGAAAATAAGAAGCCCCTGTGGGGGTCTGAAACCTTCTGCGTGGTTTAGTCAGTGATACGGTGCAAGGGTGGTTGTGATCGGGCAGAATAGGGGCGTAATTTCAAAAAGTGTGTCCAAGATTGCGCTCATGTCCAAGACTAGAATCCTGACAACCCGGAAACGGCGTGGTTTTGCGCCTGTTCGCTAGCGCCTGAACGAGTACGATGCTGACCTGGCGCGGGATCCTGAGTGATCTTCTGACCCACCGGACCGCGCTCTTCAGGGGCAATCTGGCTGCACTGCTGGCCGTTGCTGCTGCGGTCCCGGTCCCGCTCTTTCTCCCCATCTTGGTGGACGAGATCCTGTTGCACAAGCCAGGTGCCTTTATTGCGGCGATCGGACCTTTTTTTCCGACGGACTGGCATGGCCCGATACTATTTACGCTGGCGGCACTGGCTTTGACTGTTGGACTGCGTTTGATAGCCATCGTGCTCAATGTTTGGCAGGCGCGGATCTTTGCGCTGGCATCCAAAGCCGTGGTATTTCGCATCCGTGAGCGGCTGTTGCGCCATTTGGGACGGGTGGTGTTGTCAGAATATGAAGCCCTGGGTTCGGGGCGGGTGACAGCCCATTTGGTAACCGATGTCAATGCGATTGATGCCTTTCTCGGGGCGACGGTGTCGGGGTTTTTGGTTGCCGTCCTGTCATTGATTGGCGTGGCGGGTATCCTGCTTTGGATGCATTGGCCGTTGGCGCTGATCATCCTTTTTCTAAATCCGTTAGTAATCCTGTTTTCAACGCGGCTTGGCAAGCAGGTCAAACGGCTCAAAAAACATGAAAACCAGGCCTTCGAGGCCTTCCAAGAGGCATTAACCGAGACCTTGGAGGCTATGGCGCAGATTCGTGCCATGAACCGCGAACGCCATTACTTGCAGCGGGTGATCGATAAAGCGGGGGAAATTCAGCGCCATGCGTCCGTATTTGCCTGGAAGTCGGATGCTATGGGGCGTGTCTCCATGTTTGTTTTTCTGATAGGTTTTGATGTATTCCGTGCCGTGGCCATGCTGATGGTGGTGTACTCGAACCTCAGTATCGGTGAGATGTTGGCTGTGTTTGGCTATCTGTGGTTCATGATGGGACCGGTGCAGGAGATTGTGAATATTCAGTACAGTGGCCATGCCGCCAGCGCGGCACTCGGTCGGCTCAATACCTTGATGGCTTTGGCTGTATCAGGGCCGGAGACGCCAGTGCCGGGGGCGAGGATGAAGACGAATCCCTTTGTTGGGCAGGTGACCGTGCCGGTGTCCATGCACAATATCCGTTTTGCTTATGGGGATGGGGAGATCATTCTCAATGGAGTGACGCTGACCGTGGCACCGGGAGAAAAGGTCGCCTTGGTGGGGGCCTCGGGAGGTGGAAAATCGACGCTGGTGCAGGCGCTTTTGGGTTTGTACCCCCTTAGCGGTGGTGAGATTCGCTATGGTGAGGTTCCGGTGGCGGACATCGGTTGGGAGGCGGTGCGTGAGCAGGTGGGTGTGGTGTTGCAACACCCGGTTCTATTTAGCACGAGTGTGCGGGAAAACCTGTCCATGGGCCGTTCATGTACGGAGGCGGCGTTATGGCGTGCCCTTGATGTGGCGCAACTGAGGAGCTTTATCACTGCCTTGCCGCAGGGGTTGGACACACTTGTGGGCCACAATGGTGTGCGCCTTTCCGGCGGGCAGCGACAACGACTGGCTATTGCTCGCATGGTTCTGACTGATCCTAAGGTGGTGATCCTTGATGAGGCCACCTCGGCCCTTGATACCGCAACCGAGCGTGCCGTGCATCGTGCTATGACCGACTTTCTGCGCGGGCGAACCACCCTGATCATCGCCCATCGCTTGTCGGCAGTACGGCAGGCGGATCGGATCCTGGTTTTCGAAAGCGGGCGGATCGTGGAGGAAGGCAGTCATGACAGCTTGATTCTTCAGGGTGGGCTCTACCGGAAGCTGTACGGTGAACACTGAATGTTTCATGTGAAACACTCAGTGTGATCGTGCCCGGGTGGTGGTGGTATGATTGCCTCCTCTGGAGGCGGTGATGTATTTCCCAAAAGAATTTGATGTTATTGTGGTAGGTGGAGGCCATGCCGGCACTGAGGCGGCGCTGGCCAGCGCACGCATGGGTTGTGAAACTCTGCTGCTGACACATAATATTGATACGTTGGGCGCGATGTCTTGCAACCCCTCCATTGGCGGGATCGGCAAGGGTCATCTGGTGCGTGAGGTGGATGCCCTGGGAGGGGTCATGGCCTTGGTGACGGATATGGCCGGGATCCAGTTTCGGACCCTTAATGCCAGCAAGGGACCTGCCGTTCGCGCCACGCGGGCGCAGGCGGATCGTGCGTTGTACAAGTCGGCCATCCGTAACTCCCTTGAAAATCAGCCAAACCTGACCTTGTTTCAGCAGGCCGTCGATGACTTGTTGCTGGACGGTGATCGCGTCACGGGCGTGCGTACCCAGCTGGGGGTGAGCTTTCGAACCCGCGTGGTGGTGCTGACCACGGGTACTTTTCTTGACGGTTTGATCCATGTGGGCTTGGAGCGTTTTCAGGCGGGGCGCCTGGGAGATCCGCCTTCTTTGTCGTTGGCGGCGCGGCTTAAGGAGTTGGCCCTGCCGGTGGGACGCCTGAAGACGGGCACTCCGCCGCGCATTGATGGGCGCAGCATCGACTTTTCCGTGTTGCAGGAGCAGCCGGGCGACACTCCAGAACCGGTGTTCTCCTTTATCGGCACGCGCGCACTGCATCCGCGCCAATTATCCTGCTGGATGACCCACACCAATGCCCGCACTCACGATATTATCCGCGCCGGCCTGGATCGTTCACCGCTTTATACCGGGGTCATCGAGGGGGTTGGGCCGCGGTACTGTCCATCCATCGAGGACAAGATCACGCGTTTTGCCGGCAAGGATGGGCATCCGATCTTTCTTGAGCCCGAAGGCCTGGAGACGCACGAGGTTTACCCTAATGGGATCTCGACCAGTCTGTCTTTCGATGTGCAATTGGATTTGGTGCATTCAATCCGGGGATTGGAGAATGCGCATATCCTTCGCCCTGGCTATGCGATTGAATACGATTATTACGATCCACGCGGATTGCAGCCGAGTCTTGAAACACAGGCCATTAGTGGCTTGTTTTTTGCTGGGCAGATTAATGGGACAACGGGTTATGAAGAGGCTGCTGCACAGGGTTTGTTGGCGGGTCTGAATGCCGCGCGGCGGGCGCGTGACGAGGCGGCATGGTGGCCGCGGCGAGACGAGGCTTACATCGGGGTGATGGTGGATGACTTGACCACGCGTGGGGTACAGGAGCCTTATCGGATGTTTACGAGTCGAGCAGAGTACCGGTTGTCTCTGCGTGAGGACAATGCCGATCTGCGCTTGACGGAGGCGGGCCGTCGTATGGGTCTGGTTGATGATGCGCGTTGGGATATCTTTGCCCGTAAGCGTGACGCGGTCGCGCAGGAGACCGAACGGCTCAAGGCCACTTGGGTCAATCCGGCTATTTTGTCGGCGCACGAGGCCGAACGCGTGTTGGGTCAGGCAATCGATCACGAATACAACCTTTTTGATCTGCTGCGCCGGCCGGCGGTGCGTTATGAGGGCCTGATGAGTTGGTCTGGCGTCGGCCCGGTTGTAGAGGATTCGGCTGTAGTAGAACAACTGGAGATTGCGGCCAAATACGCCGGCTATGTAGACCGGCAGCGGGAAGAGGTCGAACACGGCCGGTTGCAGGAAGAGACGCGTCTGCCGGACGATATCGACTATGCTCAAATTCATGGTTTGTCGATCGAGGTGCGGCAGAAATTGAACCAATTGCGACCGGCCACGCTGGGTCAGGCCGCGCGGATTTCCGGCGTCACACCGGCGGCTGTTTCGGTGCTGCAGGTGCACCTGAAGCGACGTGGAATAGGGGGACGAGCGGCATGAGTCTGAACAAGCCCCTGGACGAGGCTCTTAAGGAAGGTTTGGCCGCCCTGCATCTGGAACTCCCGGATTCGGTTCGGGCGCAGTTGTTGGACTATCTGGGCCTACTGCAGAAATGGAACAAAACCTACAATCTGACGGCCATTGTTGAGCCCGAACGGCAGTTGACGCACCACCTTCTCGATAGTCTCGCACTTTTGCCCTATGTGAGCGCCGGACCTTTGCTGGATGTGGGTAGCGGAGCGGGTTTTCCGGGTCTTCCGTTGGCGCTGGCACGCCCTGATCTTAAGGTGACGCTGATTGATGCCAGCCAGAAAAAGGCCGCCTTTATGCAGCAGACAGCGATAGAGCTTGGCCTAGCAAGGCGAGTGACGGTCGTTCATGGGCGTGTTGAGGCCTTGCAGGCTGGCCCTTTTGCGCAAATCACCGCGCGCGCATTTGCAAATCTTAATGACTTTGTGTGCTTGACCCGCCATGTGTTGGCTGAGGGGGGATGTTGGCTCGCGATGAAGGGGTTGTATCCGCATGAAGAGGTCACAAAACTTCAGGAGGCTGTTGTGTGTGAAGAGATTGAATTAAGGGTTCCAGGCCTAGAAGCGCAGCGTCATCTCTTGGTTTTGAGACCGCGCGCGGTGGAGGTTTGATGGCACAAATCCTTGCGGTAACTAATCAGAAGGGGGGCGTTGGCAAGACCACGACCACGGTGAATCTGGCGGCCGGGTTGGCCCAGTTGGGGCAACGGGTCTTGCTGGTTGATCTCGATCCGCAGGGAAACGCCACCATGGGTAGTGGGGTTGCCAAGCAGCATTTGGAGCGGTCGGTGTATCAAGTTCTGCTGGGTCAGGCGACCCTGGTCGAGGCACGGGTCAGCACGAGTAATGGTTATGATGTTTTGCCGGCTAATCGCGAGCTGGCGGGTGCCGAGGTCGAGTTGGTCGATGAGGAGCGGCGTGAATTTCGTCTGCAGGGCGCGTTAAATTTGGCGCGTCATGAGTACGACTATATGTTGATCGACTGTCCGCCGGCGCTGAATTTGCTGACCATCAACGCGCTAACGGCAGCCGATGGGGTGATGATCCCCATGCAGTGCGAGTATTTTGCTCTCGAAGGCCTTTCTGACTTGGTTAACACCGTGCGGCTGATCAAGGGCCGACTCAATCCGGGCATTGAAATTGCGGGGTTGGTGCGTGCCATGTATGACCCGCGTAGCTTGTTGGCGCAGCAGGTCTCCGAGCAACTTAAGCAGCACTTTGGTGACAAGGTGTACGACGCGGTTATTCCCCGCAATGTACGGCTGGCCGAGGCGCCGAGCCATGGTCTGTCTGCCCTGGCCTATGATCGCAATTCGAAGGGGGCGCAAGCCTATCTGCAACTGGCGCAGGAACACCTGCGCCGACATACCGGAGGCCGTCATGGCTAAACTCAAAGGTTTGGGGCGTGGTTTGGACGCGCTGCTCTCAGATGACACCGCCAACGAAGGCGAGCGCATGCTTTCGCTGCGCTTGGATCAACTCGTGCCGGGCAAATATCAGCCTCGTACACACATGGACGAGAATCATCTCACGGAGTTGGCGGAGTCCATAAAAAGTCAGGGCTTGATGCAGCCTATCCTGGCGCGTGGACTCCCGACCGGGAATTACGAGATTATCGCGGGCGAACGCCGCTGGCGGGCGAGTCATCTGGCAGGTCTGAGCGAGGTGCCGGTGCTGGTTCGCAATGTGCCGGACGAGGCCGCGTTGAAGATGGCTTTGGTTGAAAATATTCAGCGCGAAGACCTTAATCCGCTGGAGGAGGCCTTGGGGCTACAGCGATTGATTCAAGAATTTGGCATGACGCATCAGATGGCGGCTGAATCTGTGAGCCGTTCGCGGCCGGCGGTTTCTAACCTCTTGCGCCTGTTGCAATTGAGTAAGCCGGTACAGGCCATGTTGATGGATGGCCGCATTGATATGGGCCATGCGCGGGCTTTGTTGCCACTCAGGGCGGCTGATCAGACCGATGCGGCACATGAAATTGCGCGTCGGGGCTTGTCGGCGCGTGAGGCCGAGAAATTGGCTGCGCGGATGTTGGCCCCGCCAGCGGGGCCGCGCCAGAAAGATCGCGATGTGGTGCAGCTAGAAGAAGCACTGGCTCAGCGCTTTGCTACGACGGTACAGATCTCTGCCAATCGAAAGGGGGCCGGCCGAGTTATCTTCCATTTTGATGACCTGGACCAATTGGATGGCCTGTTGGCGCGAATGTCCTAGGAATTTGCGACCTTACAAACCTCGTCCCATAAGTAATATTAATGGTTGCTTTGAAGGTCTCAATTCGGTAGAATGAGCGCGACTGAAATGACGGCGAGTTTTACTTGGGGATTGGTTGTTCAGTCTGGGTTTGCGTTGGCAGGTGTTCTGGTTTTGGCCCTTCTTGGATACGGCCCGCTTGCCATGGGGTGGTGTGTTGGTGCGCTGATCGCCTTGGCAAATTCGGGCTGGTTGGTTTGGCGTTGGCATCAGGGGCGCCGGATAGTGACCAGTGATCCTGGGCGTCATATGCGGTTTTTTTACCGCTCGATGGTAGAGCGGTATGTGGGGCTTGTGGTTTTTTTGGGTGGGGCGCTGTGGCTGCATTTGGAGGCGCGGTCTCTGCTGGCGGGATTTGTAACAGGGCAAGTCGGCTGGTTGCTGGCGGCTTTAATTTGGCGCGATAAGGCGTGAGTAGGAAGATAGACCAATGTCATCGGAAGCGCATAGCTCGGCGGAATACATCAAGCACCACCTGCAAAACCTGACCTATGGTCAGCATGCTGACGGTAGCTGGGGCTTGGCTCACAGTGTGCAGGAGGCAAAGGAGATGGGTTTCTTTGCCATTAATCTGGACACCATGGGTTTTTCTATCCTGTTGGGCGCGGCCTTCCTGTTTCTCTTTCATGGCGTGGCAAGGCGTGCGAAGGCTGGGATCCCCGGCGGGATGCAAAATTTCGTTGAGTGGATCGTCGAATTTATTGACGGCGCCGTCCGCGGCTCCTTTACGGCGCGCAACAATATGGTGGCCCCGCTGGCCCTGACCATTTTCATCTGGATCTTTCTGATGAACCTGATGGATCTCCTGCCAATCGACTGGATTCCGGGCTTGGCTACGATGCTGGGCCTTCCGTATATGAAGGTGGTGGCGACCACAGATCCAAATGCTACCTTTGGTATGTCTCTTGCGGTCTTTTTCCTGGTGCTGTACTACAGCATCAAGATGAAGGGTGTCGGCGGTTTCGTGGGCGAACTGACCTTGCAACCTTTCGGAAAATGGGGCCTACCGGCTAACCTGCTGCTCGAGGGTGTCAACCTGATTGCAAAACCCGTTTCGCTGGCATTGCGGTTATTCGGCAATATGTATGCCGGTGAGATGATCTTCATCCTTATTGCCCTGATGTTCTCCGGTGGTGCCGTGCTGGCGTTGACGGGTGGCGTGCTGCAGTGGGCGTGGGCGGTGTTCCACATCCTGATCATTACCCTGCAGGCTTTTATCTTCATGACGCTGACCATCGTCTATATGGACATGGCGCATCAGGAACATCACTAATTAATCCCACTTTGACTTGTTGAAACAGGAGTAACAAATGACCGAAATTCAAGCTCTGCTCTTCATCGCCGGCGCCATCATGATGGGTCTTGGCGCCCTTGGTGCGGCCGTTGGTATTGGCATCCTTGGTGGCCGTTTTCTGGAAGGCGCGGCCCGCCAGCCGGAGCTGATTCCGATGTTGCGCACCCAGTTCTTTATCGTTATGGGTCTGGTTGACGCCGTGCCGATGATTGCTGTTGGTTTGGCCATGTATGTTCTGTTCGCGGTTGCGGCCTAAGTCATCGCCTGATACGCAGAAAGGTAGGCTTGGGGTATGAACATTAATATGACCCTGATTGGCCAGTCCATCACCTTCGCGATTTTCGTGTGGTTCTGCATGCGTTTTGTGTGGCCGCCCATCGTGGCTGCCCTTGAGGCACGCCGCAAGGAAATTGCAGATGGCCTAGCCGCAGCAGATCGCGGTCGGCACGAATTAGAGCTGGCTTCAAAGCGATCCGTTGAGTCCTTGCACGATGCCAAGCAGCGTGCCTCTGAAATCATCGCGCTGGCCGAGAAACGCGCTGCTGAAGTGATTGATCAGTCTAAGCAAGATGCAAGGGTTGAGGGCGAGCGCCAGCTGGCCTTGGCGCAGGCCGAGATTCAGCAGGAAGTGTTCCGCGCTCGTGAGCAGTTGCGCGAGCAGGTTGCAGGATTGGTTGTGGCCGGTGCAGAGCAGATCCTGCGTCGCGAGGTCGATGCCAAGGCGCATAGCGCCTTACTCGAAGAGATCAAGAACGGGATTTGACCATGGCGGAATTGACCACAGTAGCGCGCCCTTACGCAGAAGCGGTGGCCCAGTTGGCGCAGGATGGCCAATCTTGGCAGGCTTGGTCCGAGACGTTGGCCTTGTTGGCGGGGATTGCCTCTGATCATCAAGTGCTGGATATGGCGCATAACCCAGCCATTCCGGATGCGCGTGTGGTGGAGTTGTTCCTAGCGGTGGGCGGTGACCGTTTGACGGCGGATGCCGCCAACCTGGTTCGTATCCTGGCCGAGAACAAGCGCTTGCCCTTGTTGCCCACGGTGGCGAGCCTTTTTGAAGAGGCCCGCGCTAAGGCGGCTGGCGAGGTGGATGCCCATATCACGACGGCCTATCCGCTGGATGCAGCCCAATTGGCAGGCTTTCAGGAGCGACTTGAGGTCCGTTTGGGTCGCAAGGTTCAGGTCACCAGTTCGGTGGACGCGGCCTTGATTGGTGGTGTTGTCATTGCCGTGGGAGACGAAGTGATGGATGCCTCGGTTCGGGGCAAAATCGCTGATCTCGCTGTGGCCATGTCGAGTTGAAATTTGAGATTTGCCGGTTCGCGGATGGTCCCGAACAGGCTTAAAAGATTGATGAAAACCCGGAGTCAGTATGCAACTTAACCCTTCTGAAATCAGCGCGCTGATCAAGAATCGGATCCAGAACATGGAGACCGGTTCCGAGCTTCGCACCCAAGGAACTGTGGTGTCGGTGACGGATGGCATCGTGCGTATCCATGGTCTTGCCGAGGTGATGCAGGGCGAGATGCTCGAGTTCCCGGGCAACACCTTTGGTATGGCCTTGAACCTGGAGCGCGATTCCGTTGGTGCGGTGGTGCTGGGTGAATATGAGCATATTTCCGAGGGCGATACGGTGAAGTGCACCGGGCGCATCCTAGAGGTGCCGGTGGGGCACGCATTGATTGGCCGCGTGGTGAATGCCTTGGGTCAACCGATCGATGGCAAGGGCCCGGTGGGGGCCACCGAGACGGCTCCGGTTGAAAAAGTGGCGCCGGGTGTGATTTCCCGTCAGTCGGTGTCACAACCGATGCAGACCGGCCTCAAGTCCGTCGACGCGATGGTCCCGGTGGGCCGTGGTCAGCGCGAGCTGATTATTGGTGACCGTCAGACTGGCAAAACGGCCGTAGCGATTGACACCATCATTAATCAAAGGGGTACGGGGGTCATTTGTATCTATGTCGCGGTGGGCCAGAAGGCCTCCTCCGTGGCCAATGTGGTGCGCAAGCTGGAAGAGCATGACTCCATGGGTCATACCATCATCGTCTCGGCGACCTCCTCTGATCCTGCGGCCATGCAGTTTATCGCCCCGTATGCGGGTTGCTCGATGGGTGAATATTTCCGCGAT
>SXGU01002578.1_pt1 | contig 17672 bp, 18 predicted proteins | sample 3174531 | NCBI WGS metagenome assembly SXGU01 (sample SAMN11356863, study PRJNA531348) | freshwater metagenome | isolation source: freshwater sample F1-140 | place: China: Fuxian Lake, Yuxi | collected 2017-12-25 | reverse complement strand
CTCAACCTTCGCCTCGAGATATTTCTCATGCTTCTTCGTGATAACAATGGAAACCTTCTGGCCTGGGATACCGCCTACGATGAATACCGGCATGCCCTGCAAGGTCGCAAAAGCCGCTCCGCCTTGGGCGAATTTCTCGATTACGAGTGTATGGCTCTGGCCGGGCTTTAACTGATCACCGGAGGCCTGCTGTAGGGGTACGCCCTGATCGCTTGACATAAAATATATTATATAGTATAAATACGTACTTTCAACTGCTGTATTCGCCTCACTCTTCCCATCAAAGGGCCGAAGAAAAATAGAACCGGAGCAGTGCAAACTGCGGTACTCACGCTCGGGCTTTTCTTTACTACAACTATTCTACCACTCTCAGCCTACGCTGCAAGCGTCTCCTCGGGTTATGGAAAGAATGGAAGAATTGTTGTGATACCGAAACATGCAGCAGCACTTCTACTACCCGTGGTAAACCAGAAAGATATTCTCCCAAAGCATCGCATTCTTGCAGACCGTGTCCTGCGTGCTCTGCCCTCCTCATGTAAAGACAGCTTACGAAACTTCTATGTCAATTACGAAAAGAATCCTGAGAACCGAGGACTCGGTGGAGAGTCGACAATGATCGTTACTGGAAATGTTCCGGACAGCGAATTTATGGCGCTCATCATCCATGAATGCGGACACCTCGCCGATCTCGGAGGGCTGCGAGGCCACGATCGCAAGCAACCGACGGCATTCTACGACGGAACGACGGCAATCTACGGCGATGACCGCAGCGTGGCATTCTATTCGATCAGCTGGCTCAGTCCCCGCATGATGCAGCCGAATATGGATGACAGCGACTTCGTCTCGGGATACGCGAAGACAGACCCGTTCGAAGACTTCGCCGAATCGTACGCGTACTACGCACTCCAGCAGGAAGAATTCTCAAAGCTTGCCGAGAAAAATTCAATCCTGAAAGCAAAGTATGATTTCATGGAGCAGGTGGTCTTTGCCGAAATACCGGCACTTGCGATCGGAAAACATGTGCGAGGCAAGCGCGCACCGTGGGACGTGACGAAGCTGCCGTACGTCTGGCATGCGAAGAGGTAGATCCATCGATGATAGAACATATGCCAATCCCTCCACTTAAATTTGAAGGCCAAGACATCGCTCCACTGTTTACTGAAGAAACAAGCCCAGATGGACTGCCATTCGTCCAGGGTCGACCTGATGAATCTCTCTGCAAAACATTATTCGACAATCTGTTGCTTCAAGTTGACCCTATGCGCAGGTGGATTACTGAGCTCAATCAACCTTTAAGGATAATGCCAGGGAATGCATCGTCAAAACGCATGATCGAAACTATGCATCCAATTATGAATAGAACTGGAATATCCGACGATGAAAATACATCGGATCAGCCGACAGTCATTGCTCACGTTTGTGACGTACAAAGAGTGGTTGTCGACATGTTGCAACAAAATAAGAGCACACTCTCTCTATTCTTGGAGATCGCTCTTCGAAGTGAGCATGCTCAGTTCTCACGGAAAGCACAGACAATCATTCTTGAAACCTCCAAACGTACTGAGCGAGAAATCGGTCTGGCAATTAGGATGCTCTTCAAAACAATAAGGATCGCCATAGAGCGTGATCCCGATCGAAGTCCTCAACTAGTGGAGGTGCAAAACGAAATCACGGAACGCATTCCTCATCTGAAACAATTTTGGAATGCAGAGCCCGCTATCGTCCTCTGGGACGAAAATACAAATATGCATCGAAGGCAAGGCAAGCAACTGGATGGTCAAACCTTGTTCCATACCGACCTAGGGGAAACAGCAACATGGCAACTTATCGCATTAGGACGATTCACCGGACAACAAAATATAAAGCGCTTATTCCTGTCGTAAGAAGAACGGTATACTGCTGGCATGACCCGCTTATTGCTGCTTACTGCCTGGCTCACTACCGATATCGTCCTCTTCGTCGGTGCATATGTGTGTGCCTACTTCCTGCGTGTGGGATTCATCCTCTCGAGTGATTTTCCATTGGACCGTTACGTGCAGGCGGTTCTCGTCATTTCCCCTATCTGGGTCGGCGTGATGATCGGACTTGGCATCTTCCGACTCACAAGAGTGCAATCCAGTAAAAGAAATATTTTGCATCTCTTGTTTGCCTGCGTCATGGGACTCTCCCTCTTCACGCTCGGGTACTACTTCCTCTTCGGACAGTTCTTCAGCCGCTTGCTCTTAGTCTATGCAGGAGCGCTGAGCTTCGCCCTCACGACGATCTGGCACTTATCTTTCGACCAGTGGCAACGACGCATTCTTCGGCGAGACCCACCTGCATATCCGATCCTCATCGTCGGCATTACGAGAGAGACAGAAAGATTCATCCGACTCCTGAATGACAAGCAATCGCCATTCAAGCCCATCGGCGTACTCGATAGCCAAGGCTCGCCGCTCAAAGAAGTGGCAGGAGTCTCCGTGCTCGGCAAACTAAATACTCTCGAAGAGGTAATCAAGACAAAGAAACCGACACACCTCGTGCAGTGCAGCAATCTGGAACATACGATCAATCTCATGAGCGTGTGCAGGCAGCACAAGATGACCTACATGCTCCTGCCGTCAGTGATCGGAAGCATCGGGAATCAGTCGATGGATAGCATTGAAGGACAGGCAATGATTACCGTTCATTAATTTATGCACTGCTTCATCCTCGCTGGCGGCTTCGCTACACGTCTCTGGCCACTGAGCGAGAGAAGGGCGAAACCTCTTCTGCCACTCGCCGGAAAGCCGCTTCTCAGTTACGTCGTTGAGAGTGTGCCGAAAGACATCAAGATCACCGTGAGCACGAATGCGGTATTTGCAGACGATGTGCAAGCATGGGCGAAGACAATACGTAATCGAACCATCGCCGTCGCCATCGAAGATGCGGGACATGAAGGAGAGAAGCTGGGGGCACTCGGAGCCGTTTCAAAGTGGCTTACGGAAGAGAAAATCGACGATGATCTGCTCCTCATTGCCGGAGACAACTACGTCGGATGCCCGATGGAAAAATTTCTTTCTGCGGCAAAAGGCAATCCGCTGATTGCGATCCATGATATCGGAGACACGGAACTCGCGAAGCAATTCGGAACGGTGATCGTAGGAGCGGATGGAAGCGTGCTCTCCTTTGAGGAGAAACCTCTCAAGCCGAAATCCACATTCGTATCGACAGGATGGTGGTGGCTGCCAAAGAGCTCGTTATCGGTACTGAAAGAGCACGCACGAAAACATCCTGATAACGTCGGCGGCGTATTCGAGGAATTTCTCCGGCGCAGCATGCAAGTCGACAGTTTCGTCTTCACCGAACCATGGCATGACATCGGATCGTTCGAGTCGTACCTGCACCTGCACCAAGAAATCGTCGACGGGAAGACGTTGTGCGATGCATCTTCAACAATCAGTTCTGATTCCAGCCTGAAAGGCAGCAACTCGATCGGGCCAACATCGAAGATCGTGAAAAGTGTTCTCACGGATTGTATTATTTTTGGAAATTCCACGGTCTCAGACTGCGTGCTGGAGCGCTGCATCATCGATGAAAAATGTCATCTGGAAGGCGTGGATCTGACCAACCAGATGCTGCGGGCGGGAACGGAGTTGCGACGATAAAGTGGATTCCTGCGTCTCACCGTTCCCTTTGCACTCTTTTTGTGCCAAAGCTACACTTCCCCGCACATGAAAAGGAGTGGTTTACTTGTCTTCGGCGTTGCCTTGATGCTCTCCGCCTGCGGAGGACCGACCACGATCGTGAAAACGATGCATATTCGCGTTTCTGATTCCGCGAAAGTGATGACGATTCTTCAGGCAACAGAGAAAGTAATGGAAAGGCGTTTTGCAGCTCTGAAACTGAAAAATGCACGTGCAAGTGTCGTGCCTCTCAATGCGAATACAGCAACACTGACGCTCTCGCTCCCCGATGCTGAGGCGACGAAGAACATGGAGGGGATTCTCGCCGAGGAATTCACCTTCGATATCCGCATCGAGAAGATGAAAGACAAAAACACCAAGGAAGATGCTCGGCAGAGCGAATGGCTTCCCACGGCCTTCACCGGATCGAGCCTCAGTTGGGTCCAGGCTGTCGGCAACAAAAATACGGGAAGAGTTGCGCTTGAACTGCAATTTACGGAACAGGGGCGAACGGTGATCCAATCGATCTTCCGGGAAAATGTCGGCAAGAATATCGGCATCTTCGTGCGTAACCAGCTCATGTCGTCGTTCCAAATCACCGATCCAAACGTCGGTGACACGATCGCGATCGGCGGCGCACCGTCGGCAAACATCGCCGAAGTCTTCGCGGACGACGTAAACGTCGGACTGTTTGTCAGCTTCACGAATCCGTAAGCGATGCTATTTTTGAACTTTCGTACTACACTCCGTCTCCGGACTTCCCTCTTCCTTTCTCCTCTCCCATGGCTTCCTCCGATCAACGCTCCTCCTTCTGGCCCACCGTCACCATCGTCGCAGGAATATTCTGCGCGATCGTCGCACTGCCGGATTCCTGGAAAACCAACTTCCCAAGCTTCCTGCAGCAATCTGTTCACCTCGGGCTCGATCTTGCCGGAGGAACGCAATTGGACTTTCGCATTTCGGAAGACGAAATCATCGCTCGCAAGGAAGAATTGAAGAAAGAAATCGCCGCACTGAAGGCAGAGGACAAGACCAAGGAAGTCTCAGCAAAGCAATTTGAGCTCCAGAATGTGGAGCAGCAGCATGCGCTGCTCGTCGAGGCAATTCGCACCGTCCTCGAGCGTCGCATCAACGGCCTCGGTGTCAGCGAAGCAACGATCACTCCCTCCTACTTCGGAAACGAGAAGCACCTCCTCGTGGAGTGCCCCGGCATCATCGATGTCAATAAATGCATCGCAACTGTCGGCAAGACCATCCAGCTTGAATTCAAGGAGCAATTCAGCGGTGCCACGCTTGAATTTGAAAATAAGATGAGAGGAAGAGCGGAACAGGTCTACCGTGCAGTCACCACGGGAACGGGAAATTTGCAGGTCTATGGACAGGATTTAAGTTCGGTACTCGGTGTCACGTACTTCGATGCCAGACCCCTCTTCATCAGCAGTCTGCCGAAAGGCCTGGAGATCCTTGCCAAGCGCAAGGCATCGGACCCCGTTCTGAAAACGGAGGCTGTCATCCAGTCGACGGGACAGGATGAGAACGGGCAGCAGGTTGTCCGTGACATCAAAGGCATCTACCTCACGAAGCTGATTACGGACCCAGCTCCTGCCGAAAGGCAGCTCCAAGATCCTCGGGAAGCGTACGACGAACTCGCACGCACCCTGACGGAAAGCAACGTCTTGAAGCGCGATGCAGCCAACATCACCGAAGCGCCGAAAGAAATTACATCTCTGCTTCAGACGATGACGATCGGCTCTGAGGAAACGGTCACGCTGCCGGACGGAAAGGCGGGCATCGTCTTCCTCTCAGGCAGAGTCGAAGGAACAGAACAAATGTCTGCCAGTCACATTCTGATTCAATACAAGGGTGCCGATCGAGCAGAAGCAACCGTGACGAGAACCAAGGAAGAAGCGAAGTCGCAGATCGAGAGCATTCAGAAGCAATTGAAGAGCGGAGCGAATTTCCAGGCACTCGCAAAGAAGGTCTCCGACGGACCGTCGAAGAAGCTTGCAGGATCACTCGGTGTCATCCAGCGGGGGCAGATGGTGGAACCGTTCGAGACGGCAGCCTTCGCTTTAAGCCAGGGGCAACTGAGCGAGATTGTTGAGACTCCGTTCGGGTACCACATCATTCGAGCGGATAAGGTTGCAGCCAGCACACCGGCAAAAGTCAGTTATGCGCTGCTGACATTCAAGGGAGACCTCGAACTTGCAAAAGAGCTCGTTGCCAAAGTGGAGAAAGGTGAAGTGAAACGCATGGAGAACCAAATCGTCATCCGAAGCATCTTCTTCTCACTGGAACCCACGGGATGGAAAGACACCGACCTAAACGGACGCAGATTCCGTTCCGCATCGGTGACCTTCGACCCGATAACCAACATCCCCGTTGTTCAGATCCAATTCGATGAAGAAGGAGGAAAGCTCTTCCAGGAACTCACGAAGCGCAACGTCGGCAAGCCCATCGCCATTTTCGTCGGAGGTGAGCTGGTCTCCGCACCCACGGTCCAGAATGAGATCGTCGGAGGCAATGCCGTCATTACGGGAAGCCGTGACATCAAGGAAGCGCAGAATCTTGCTCAGGACCTGAATACCGGTGCCATCCCCGCACCCATTTACCTCTCGGGACAGAGCACTATCGAAGCGACACTCGGGAGCAGCGCCCTCAAACAGTCGGTAACAGCTGCTGCAGTCGGACTCTTCATCCTCTGCTTCTTCCTGATTCTGATCTATCGCGTGCTTGGCGTTCTCGCAAGCATGGCGTTGATCTTCTACGTGATCCTCGTGATCGCATCGATGAAGCTCCCGATCGGCCTGATTTCGAACCACTACGTCGTGCTGTCTCTTGCCGGCATCGCAGGCATCATCCTCAGCATGGGTATGGCAGTCGACGCGAACATTCTCGCTTTCGAGCGCGTGAAGGAAGAATTGCGAAAAGGAAAGATGCTCAAAACCGCCGTGGAAACAGGCTTCCAGAAAGCATGGCCGAGTGTGCGAGACGGCAATACCTCGACACTCATCACCTGCATGATCCTCTTCACGATCGGCACCAGCATCATTCGCGGGTTCGCCGTGACACTGATGATGGGTATCTTCATCTCTCTCTTCACCGCCATCGTCGTCTCGCGCTACCTTTGCCGCAAGATCGCCATGTCTCCTCTTGCCGAGAGACTGGAATTGTTTGGGGTGAAGAAGAGCGAGTAGAGAGATGCTCATCTCCTTACAACGCGCGAAGCATCGCGCTCCCCATTAATAGTCTATAATTTTTCATCGGGAGCGGGTTGCTACCCACGTACCCTTGTCACTGAAACTACTTATGGACTCCATACTGCTCAAGAATATCCGCTTTCGGACCCATATCGGTGTTCCTGATGACGAACGAAGAGCCGCGCAGGAAATTCTTGTGACAATCGAACTTCTGCACCCGCTGCAGAAGACAGGAACGAATGATGACATCGAAAACGGGATTGATTATGCAATCGTGACTGAAGAAGTGATGACGCTTGCAAAGACCGAGCGAAAAACAATCGAACGTTTTGCAGAAGATATTGCTTCCGCCATCCTTCAAAAATTCAAGCCAGAGGGAGGCGTGCGTATCACGGTCACGAAGAAACCTCTCCTTCCACTTGAATCGGCCTCCGTTACGATCCAAAGACCATAGACACCGTCTACGTCGCTCTGGGCTCGAACATCGATCCTGAGGCAAACCTGAGGGCTGCTACGGCAATGCTATGCAAAGCATTCCCAAAAGTCCGCTTCTCTTCAGTCTACAAATCAGCACCTCTTGAACTGGAGAAGCAGAATGCATTCCTGAATGCCGTCGCGATATTTAAAACGAAGCTCACGCCGGAGCAGGTCGCAAAAAAGTTGCAGGCAATCGAGAAGAAGCTGAAGAAAAATCCGCCCGTTCGCTTCGGCCCCCGCACGATCGACTTGGATCTCCTGCTTTTTGGAAATGAAATCAGGCTCGAGGATGAACTGACGATTCCTCACCTGCGGCTGCATGCACGCCGATTCGTTCTGGAGCCCCTGCTCGAGCTGGGTGCCGGAGACATTGTGCATCCGGGGTTTGATAGGAAGCTACGATCGTATTGGAAGAAAGTGGAAGGACAAGAATGTAGGAAGATTGATTTTTCTTTGTAAATTTTTCTCATTGCCCTTTCTTTTTGCGCGAAAAAGAAAGGGCGAAAGAAAACGCGTGCGCCAATTCCCCCCAGCAGACCCCCACCGGTGGCGCACGCCATCCCTTGGGATGCTGTAATACAACATCCAAAAAGTAAAAAGAATCATGATAGAATACCTTCCTCATGGAATCCCTCTACAAAACTCTCCTCAAAAAAATCGGCGAAGACACGAGTCGTCCCGGGCTGAAGCGCACGCCGAAGCGCTGCAATGAAGCCATGAAGTTTCTGACATCGGGGTATGATCAAAACCTGAAAAAGATCGTCAACGGTGCGCTGTTTCCTGCCGATACGGACGGGATGATCATCGTCAAAGACATCGAGTGTTACTCGCTCTGCGAACACCACCTCCTCCCCTTCTCCGGGAAAGTGCATGTCGGCTATATCCCAAGCAAGCACGTCATCGGCCTCAGCAAGATCCCACGGATCATCGACATGTACGCGCGTCGACTCCAGACACAGGAACGCCTCGGTCAGGAGATCTGCGATGCGTTGCAATCGGTTCTGAAGCCCATCGGCATCGGTGTCGTCATCGAGGCAAGTCACTTCTGCATGATGATGCGTGGGGTAGAGAAGCAGCATTCGATCGCCGTAACAAGCTCGGTTGCAGGAACATTCAAGCGGGATGCGAGAACGAGGCAGGAATTTCTCCATTTAATAAGATCGTAAGTAGAGACGTAAAATTTTGCGTCTCTACAAACTTTCTACGCCGCAAGCGCAACGCCTGCCTCCTGCACCTCCGGCAGCTTTCCCTGCTCTTCTGCCGCTCTTCGAATCTGGTCCTCCGACATGCCGACGGCACTGCCCTGCGCCATCATCTCATCGAAGCTGATCCCAGGCTGTTTCCTCCAGACTTCCTGCTGCAGATGGTTGCCGACATTCGCTCCTCCCTTTCGAACATAGCTTCTGACTCGCTCCGCACCGATCTCTTCGACGAGATCGGCACCCTCGAGGTACGTTTGCTTCGGTAAGCCTGCACGGCGACCTCCGAGATGCTTGGAAACACCCGATACGACATCTCCTTCGATCAACGTCGTCGGACCATGAAATTTGCCCTTCGCATCGATGACGGCAAGAGTGCCGACTGCATTCGGATCTTGCCCTGCATGCCCGAGATTCTCGCTGTTCTCATGTAAGACCGTATCCATCGTTTCACGCGTACGTGCGGTGATCTGAGCAGGGTGCAGTTGATCCCTTCGAAGAACGGATTCTCTGACGCCAAGCTTGTTCCGGCCAAGGACGCCACTCCCAAGATCATCAGCAATCTCAACGTCGTCATGCCCGCCGGATTCGGTCGCCTGATCAAGGGATGCGCTAATCTGCTGCATCCTCTTTCCGATCTTCCCTTCTGAGCCAACCTCACCGAGAAGACTCCGCACATCCCTTCGGACATCGCCGATGGTCTTTGCTTCGGAAAGCGTGTGCTCATAAAGTGTGTCCGCGATCTCCGCTCCTCCCAGCTCTTCCAATGCCGATGATGTGCGATTGTTTTCCATGCGATCAGTATCGACGAATGTGAACAATGGAACATCAAAGAATGATGTGAAGTTGGAGCACGTCAAAAAAACAATGCAGAGAAGCCAAAAAAAGCACGATGGCGAAGTATCACCAAACTGTTATCGCGTTCGTCGCACTGTCGCGCATGCTCCGGATTTCTCATTCGCTCGCACCGATGGCAACGCTGTCTGCGGCTTCGTAAGCTTGATCCCCGCCGCTTTCACCGCGACAATCAGCTGTTCGAGATCTTCCTTGTTCGTCAGCGGATTCATCAGCGAAAGGCGCAGATAGACACCTGTGGGCAGAGTCGTCTGCACGATGTAGAACCTTCCTGATTCGACGACAGCGGCACGGATCTGCGACTGCAGTGCGCTAAGATCATCCATCGTTCTCATGTGGGGGACATAGCGGAAGCACACGATGTTGCTCTGAGGCTCGACACCCAGCTCCAGCTCCGGATCGTTTCTCGTGCGATCTGCAAACCACTGAGCGAGATCGAATGCATCCGTGACATGATTCGCAAAGAACTCTTCTCCGTAGAGAGATATCATCGAATAAAACTTCACACCCATCGAAATCTTCGTGCATTCGAGGGTACGCTTGCAGAGCGTGTACCAATCCGCCTCGATATCGGGACGATTGGCATAGAGGTATTCCGCATCCTGACGCATGGCCTGATAGGAGTCCTTGTGTTCACGGAAGAGCACCGCGGTGGCAAGACCCGGCACCATCATCATCTTGTGGAAGTCCCACACGACCGAATCTGCATGCTCGATACCCTTGAGGAGATGTTGGTACTTCGGCGAAAGCAGGACCGGCCCTCCGTGAGCGGCATCGACGTGCAGCCAGAGACCCTTGGCTCTGCAGAACTCGGAGAGCATGACGAGATCATCGAATGTTCCGGGACCGGTATTGCAACTGCTGGCTGCGAAGGCGATGACCTGTTTGCCCTGCGCAACCGCCTCGGCGTAGGAACGTTCGACTGCGTCCCTTGTGACTTGGAAATCTTTATTCGTCGGCACGATGACTACACTCTCCTTTCCGAGGCCCATCATCTGCATCGGGCGACGAATGGAGTAGTGGGACTGATCGGACGTGAGAATAGCAAGATTCGTATGCTGTTCCAGTCCCTCTTTCCAGACATCGAAACCGTAACGCATTCCCATCACTTGGCGTGCCGCAAGGAGTGCCGTGAAATTCCCAAGTGTGCCGCCGGACGTGAGAAATCCGCCGCCGGACTTGTAACCAATTTTCTCGCACATCCAATCGACGATGCGCTTCTCAACGATCGTTTCCACAGGACCCATGTCGAAGACCGCCGCACAGTTATTCAGGAGCGAACTGATCATGTCCGAAAAGACAGAGAGCGGCAGCGGAACAGCATTCTGATGTCCCATGTACTTAGGACTGTGCAAATGATTGCACTGCAGAAGGAAGCGTTCCATCATCGCGAAAAAGTCATCCGGAGTTCCTCCTTTCACATTCGAAAGTGGTCCCCACTCCCGAAGAAGCATATCCGGCGTCACGGGAGGATAGACCGGCAAATCGGCCGCTCTGCCCGTGGCACGACCAAGATACTTCGAAATCATATCGATGATCCTATAACCGACGTTTTGAAATGTGTGTGGATTGTAGGCATCGGCATACGACGCCCTACGAGGCGGAGGCTCATCACTCTTCGGATCGATCTGCATGTTCGTCATGGAAAGCTGTTTGGAAAAAAAGAGTAGATGAATTGTAATGACAATGGACGAGAGCGCAATATAATTCTTCCATTCTCTCCGCACTGAATCATCATTGGTGAACCTTCAGGCCCAGTAATAGACCAAAATACGAACAAAAAAAGTTGTTGCAACTGTGAAAAGTAGTTTGTGATGAGATCCACCTCTACGAGAGAAATCTCTCAAAAATAGCATGGTGCACAGAAGCAAATGAAAAATTTCAGTGCTGTTGACGAAGCAGCATTGATTTTTCAGAGCTTTCTTAGAATTTCCAGAGAAAACGATTGAATTGCCACGCCGACGCATCGTTGATGAACGGTGCACCCTGCTCCGAGGGCTCGACCGCGTTGAAATCGTTCGGATACCAATCGAGCGGGATGGAAACGACATCGCCGAGATAGGGTGCTGCAACTTTCAGGATTTCCGTATGGGGGAGCTGATCCGGCACCAACACTCCTTCCTTGGGATTCTTAATCATCCAGATCACCGAACCAAGCACCGCAGCCGCAACCTGCAGAGTGGTAGCATTTTGTCCCGGAACGAGCTTGTTGGACTCCTCGATGCCGAGGATGCTCCCCGTCCACCACGACTTGAATTCGTGACCCATGATGAGGACACCGAGCTCGTCGGCACCACTAACAATGTCATCATTCATGATCCTGAATTTTGCCTGCATCTTGTAATGATTTGCCCGGAGCGCATGAAGAGATGAGATGGCGGCAAGGCAGGGAGAATACGCGTAGTGCACCGTCGGACGATAGATGGGCTTTTCTTTATCCCAGACCGTTAGTGCATCGGACATCGTAAACGCTTCGCCGTGACGGACGACCATACCGAGAATTTCTCCGCTTGGTACGCGTGAACGCACGAACGTGTTGATGCCAAAACGCGACAGACAGATCTGATTCTGCGGTCCCGCTTCATGCTGATGCGCATCGGGGGGCAACACCTGTTCATGGGTTCCCCAGCCGATCTCGGCGGGAGAGGTCCCCTCTTCGAAGAATCCTTCGACGCTCCACGTGTTCAGAAATTCATCGTACGTATTCGGCTCGTTGCTGATCTGCGTATCGATCTCGCTAATGTGAATGACCTTTACGCCGAGCAATTGCGCCAACGTATTGAACGACTGCGATTCGACTGCACGTTCGATCGCCTCCTTCTGCGCACCGTTCCCGTTTGTGCTTGCGGCAGCGGCGGCATTTTTCCCCTTCTTGCCGATCACTTTCTTTGCGATGTCGAGAAGTCCCATCTTCGTAAAATGCGAAACCAGACCGGGGTTCGCACCGTGTTCGAGAATCGCCGTCGGACCCTTCGTCTTCCAGCCTGCAATCATCTTGCGGATCGCCATATGACGAACATAGAGCGTGCGATCGGTGACTTTTGCGGTCTTCTGGTACGGATCCCAAAGCTCGGTGGACGTATTCACGTACGTGACTCCATGCTCGTGACACCATGTCAGAAGTTCCACGGTATCGATGTTCCACGCGAGATCGATGATCATGTCTCCCGCCGTGACGTACTTTGCAAGTTGTTCCGCATACGTCTCCTGCATGATGCGCTCACGGATGAACTGCACACCCTCAACGAGCACGGTACTAAGAGCCTCTCTGCAATCCGCCATATCGATGACGGTGATGTTCTCCGTCGGCATGCTGAGGTGTTTCAGGAGGAGCGGCAGAACGCATCTGGACACGCCTCCTGCACCGATGACGAGGATCTTTCCCGCAAACACAACTTTTCTCATAGCGCAGAATGTAGCAGGTGCTACTCCGCAATGCTAGAAATATTTTTCAGGAAATTATTTTGCCCGCTCGTAATTGATATACGTGAATGCATATTCATGCTCGGAATTGTTCGGATGTTCCTCTTTTGAAATTTCTTTCCACTCAGAGAAATCGATCGGAGGAAGCGAAACATCACCCTCGATCGTTGCATGCACGCGGGTCAGATACAACCGATCGGCAAGAGGAGCACTCATCTGAAAAAGCTGCGATCCTCCGATGATGAATGCTTCATCACTGCCTTTCGCGAGCTCCAGAGCAGCACTCAGAGAATTCGCAAGCTGCGTACCCACAGGAGCAACTTCGAGAGTTTGCGAGACGACAATATTGAGTCGATCGGGCAAAGCACGACCAATGGATTCAAATGTTTTCCTTCCCATGATGATGGGATTCCCTCGTGTGAGGGACTTGAATCTCTTCAGGTCATCCGGCAAATGCCACGGAAGTTTGTTGTCCTTCCCGATGACATTGTTGTTGGAGGCAGCGACGATCAAAGAGAGAATCATAGTTACAGCTTAGCACCCATTTTCAAGACTTCTGAAACCCGAGCCAAGGGCAGGCGCGCGCCACCGGTGGGGGTCTGCTGGCGGGCATTGGCGCGCAGCGTTTTTGGTTCTTTTGTCGCGACAAAAGAACAAATCATCACACCGCTATCGGTGCCTTAATCGCCTCATGCGGGTCATACCCTTCAATCACAATATCCTCAAAAACAAAATCGAAAATATTCTTCCTCTCCGTATTCAATTTCAAACTCGGTAACTTTCTTGGCTCACGAGAGAGCTGCAATTTCGTCTGCTCCAGATGATTCAAATAGAGGTGCGCATCGCCGAGCGTGTGGACGAATTCGCCGACCTCGAGCCCCGTCACCTGTGCGACCATGTGCGTGAGCAGAGCATACGCAGCGATATTGACCGGCACACCGAGAAAAATATCCGCACTGCGCTGGTACAGCTGACAGCTGAGGCGACTGTTGGCAACATAGAACTGAAAGAAGCAATGGCAGGGAGGAAGCGCCATTTTGTCGATAAACGGAACATTCCAAGCCGAAACAATCAAGCGCCTCGAATTCGGATTCTTCTTGATCTGTTCGATCACGCCTTTGATCTGGTCATACGTCTTGCCATCCGCCCCCTGCCAACTCCTCCACTGCGAACCATATACGGGCCCAAGATTGCCATCCTTGTCCGCCCACTCATCCCAAATGGAAACACCATTGTCCTTCAGGTACTTAATATTCGTTTCGCCTTTCAGAAACCACAGAAGCTCATGAATGATCGACTTCGTATGCACCTTCTTCGTGGTGAGCAGCGGAAAACCTTTCTGTAAATCGAACCGCATTTGATAGCCGAAGACAGAGAGCGTTCCCGTTCCTGTCCGGTCATCTTTCTTGGTGCCGTGGTCGAGGACGTGCTGAAGGAGACCCAAGTACTGAAGCATGCCCAAATGGTACAGCAAAAATCACCTCTACGAACGACACCTCTCCGGCTTCGCCTTATCCACTTTCATCGCCGCGTATGTCGGTCCGTACGCGTTATTTGCGCTCCAAACGGTGAAGCCGCAGTGGCCTGCATCGAACACCGCTTTGATCTGATCTTCCATGTTCTTCTTCGTCACTCCGTATCCCTGAATCCACGGACGAAGCTTCTGGCTCTGTTCCGGCCCAAGAAACTCCCGGTACCCAGTCAGCGTCCGATAGACGAGGAAGTACATGCGGCTCCCCGAATCTGTCCGAGGATTGTAGTACGCATGCGGGGAGAACGTTGCCGGATACGCCATGGGAGAGATGATGTCGACGAGTGGTGCGAAGCGGGCGACATCCTGACCCAGCGTCTCCACATTGATGTCGTACTGCCAGCCGAGGATGGCGAATGTCGAGAGCCCGAGCTTTGTATTAGGTCCGCACTGATCGATGGTCTCGCGTGCGGCGCGAATGAACGCTTCTACTCGATCGGCTTTTTCTTTTCCCGAGAACACCTTCAGCTCTCCGAAATCCTCGGTCGAGAAGCGAATGTAATCGAGATTGATCTCATCGATACCCATCCCCGCAAGCTCGCAGAGGATCTCCATGTTGTACGCAGTCGCAGTTTCATTTGCAGGATCGATCCATTCATGGCTGAGCGACCTGCCTGTCTTCGGATGCTTGATACGCGTCTGCGGCATCTTTGCGGTGAATGCACCGTCTCGAATGGCAACGAAACGACCGATCGTATAGAGGCCCTTCTCCTTCACGAGCGCAAGAATGGCAGGAAGCTCATACAGAGATTTTACGAGGCCGATCTCGTTTGCCATCGGCGCCGCCGAATGGAAGAACACGTGTCCTCCCTTCACATCGAAGACGAGTGCGGAGCCGCTCGCAGCGAGGAGCTCGTCGATGGTGTGCAGAAGAAAATCTTCGTCTGCAATGCTTCTCGCCGTGAGAAACACTCCGACCTTGTTATCCCCTCGAATTTCCTCCAAAACGGAAACTGTCGAGAGTGACACTTCTCCAGACCCTGTGGCTGCAGGCCCTACAACTGCGCCGGAATCGACAGTAATCGGAATTTCTTCTTCAGCTGTTTCCTGTTCTCCGGCGGCTGCGTGATAAGTCTGATCAAAAGCAGGAATGGTCGGCATTTCTCGCTCGATCGACGTATAGTCAAATGCGAACATCGCTCCGCCCAGAATAACGACGAGGGAGAGTTTGAAAAGTGGAAACCTCGCAGCAGCTCCGCCGAAGCTGAAGACGGAAACCGGCATCTCGACCGTCCTCTCATCTCCGGAGCTGAGATCGGTGACGCTGGTATGCGGAAGCTCACCTACGATATTCGTCCCGAGTGTCTGCTCGGCACGAAGCACCGTTTTCAAACGCTCCGCCGAAATTTCATCGGAATCCGACATGGAGATGAGTATTTGTTTTTCGTCTTATTGTAGCAGAAGAATCAATTCTTCTCAATGAAATTCCGCACAGCTTCTTCGTACGAAGCGATCAGTCGCTTGGTGATCGAACCCACGTGTCCGTTCCCTATTTTTTTTCCGTTAATGCGCACGATCGGAACGATTTCACGAACACGATTGCAGAGAAACACCTCATCGCTCGATAGCAGCAGTGAACGTTTGAAATCCCGAATCGTTGTCATCAGTCCCATCTTGCGTGCAAGCTTCAGAACCAAACTGCGCGTGAGGCCGCAAAGAATGCGATTCTTCGGTGTTAGCAAGCGACCGCTCCGCACGACGAACACATTGCTCGTGACACCTTCGCGAACGAAGCCCAGCGCATCGACTCCGATGACCTCGCTGACCCTCTTTCTCTTCGCCTCCTTCGCCGCAAGTACAAGATGCTGGAGTCCGAGTGTCTTGATGGAAGGGAGCGGCCTCTCAAGAAGCATCGTGCAGGCAGACGCTTCCTTCGGAGAACCCTTCTTCAAATTCAGCTTTTCACAGGTGATGACAATCGTCGGCTTGCGTGCACGGGAAAAATCCCTGCCCTGTGCTCCGCGCGTTACGGTGATACGAACGCGCGCATCGGAAAGAGAATTTCGACGCACGATCTCCGAAAGCCACTTGCCGATGTTCCGAAGTCCCCAAGGTAAAGGAATATCCATCGCTTCCGCCGATGCGGCAATCCTCTTCAAGTGAAGAGGTAACTCGAAAAACACGCCATCGTAGACTCGAAGCGTATCGTAGAAACCATCGGCATAGAGAAACCCGTTATCCAGAACGGAGAGGGTTGCCTTCTTTTCCGAAACAAATGTCCCATTGATACAGAAGATCATGGAGAGAGCATAGCAAAAAAAGGAGCCCGCCCTGCGGCGGACCCCTGTGTGCGGCTGCCTCCAGAGAAGAGGCTACTGGCTTAACCATTTGACGAACATCACGATGCTGACGACAGCGACAATCGCCAGGGAAAGGATGCTCGGCCAAACGCTGCACATCGCAGCAGAGGCCGGGGTTTCCTTCGGAACATCATTGGTCGGCGAGTCGCCCTCAGGCGGCTCACTGAGCCACTGGTCATCATCGAAAGCGTTTGCAGCGACCATGGTGTCTCGTGGTTGAGACATAGAGCACCTCCTCCAGTGAATTGAGAGAACAAAACAGACGCATGATGTATTATACTTTATTTTTAAATTTAGTCAAAGACCCAATCCTTGCGGACTGGGTCTTTTGGCTCCTTTTCAGGGTTGATGGTTACTTGGCAAGTCCGAAACTGCGACGAGCAATTTCATGTGCGGAATGTCCACCCCAGACGGCAACGGCATCTCTGCCGAGAGTCTGAAGGGTATGCCCCGGGTTGCCTGAGTCGGGAAACTGTCTCAAGGTGAGAGCTTCACTCGCAAACACCTCACCGGTCCTCGGATCGAAAACCCGATTCCCGGGTTCCAGATGCCAGTTCTCGCCACCGACCTCACCCGAATAGTAGGTGCAGCCGATGGCTTTGGAAGCGTGGTAGAGAACCCGAAGAGCCTGGCGGTAATAATCCCAGTCATGACGACCGAACTGTTCCGGGTTCTCGTATCCCATCTTCCGAAGGTGCTCCCGAAGCTGCGGCTTCTCAGCCGCAGCTCTGAGATACGCTTCGTGACTTCCTTCCAGCTCCATGAAATCCATGCCGGCTTCGGGGCCGGCATAATCGAATGGAACGATGTTTACGGGCAGTCCACCCTCAGTTTCGATCACAAACACGTCGCAGGCACCTCCGCCTGCGTGCGCGTTGTTTTCGAAATTGAGTGAAAGTCCCACCCCCTCGCCGATACCGCTGTTCGCGGAAATCGTGAGATAGGTGAAAATCGTATCGTCGATCGCTTCCTCCGTGATAGTAGAGTTACCACGAGCACTGATATCCACCAATTGCTCATAGGTGGGCCTGTGCCCCTTCAGT
>SXGU01539043.1_pt1 | contig 17674 bp, 17 predicted proteins | sample 3174531 | NCBI WGS metagenome assembly SXGU01 (sample SAMN11356863, study PRJNA531348) | freshwater metagenome | isolation source: freshwater sample F1-140 | place: China: Fuxian Lake, Yuxi | collected 2017-12-25 | reverse complement strand
TTCGGATCCTGACGAAGAAATGAGCGCAGCGCGGTCGCGAAATTTAAGCCGATCTGCTCTTTCACCTGCACCTGATTGATGCCGTGCAGATTGAATTCGACCGGATCTTCCGCCGTCATAATGTTGGTTTCCGGCGTGTTCAACGCTTGCAGCGCGGAATAAAGCGTGTTGGTTTTCCCCGAACCGGTCGGACCCGTGACCAAAACCATGCCGTACGGTTTGGAAATGTTGCGCTGGAAAATCTCCAAACTTTTCTGCTCGAAACCGAGTTTCGTCATATCGAGCATCAGTTTGTCTTTGTCGAGCAGACGAAGCACGACTTTTTCGCCGAACAGCGTCGGCAGCGTCGAAACGCGGAAATCGAGTTCGCGCGAACGATTGTCAACTTTAACCTTGATTTTAATGCGTCCGTCCTGCGGCAGGCGTTTCTCGGAAATGTCGAGTTTCGCCATAATCTTTAAACGCGAAATCAACGGATCGCGCAGCTTCATCGGCGGATGCATCACGTCGTATAAAACGCCGTCAATACGAAAACGAATGCGAAAATCCGTTTCATACGGCTCGACGTGAATGTCGGACGCGCCGCGACGAAGCGAATCAACGAGCAGAACGTTGACGAGACGAACGACCGGCGCGTCTTCGCTCGCGCGCGCCAGTTCCGCCAAGTCAATTTCTTCGTTGTCGTTTAAAACTTCCAGCTCGCCGTTTTCCAAATCGGTGAATTTGAAGTGATCGAGCGACACATCCAAATCCGATTCGACCAATCTTTCCTGCGTCTTCGCGCCGTTGCCGTTACTGCCGTTGCCGTTTTTGCTGACTTTCGCGCCGACTTTCTCAAATTGCGCGGCGACCGCCAAATCGAAAATATCAATCTGATTCGACGACGCGTAATATTTTCCGATTGCCATCTGAATCGAAGTTTCCGAAGCAATCACCGGCTCAACGTTCAGCCCGGTCATAAACTTGATGTCGTCCATCGCGAAAACATTGGTCGGATCAGCCATCGCCAACGTCAGAGTCGCGCCGACTTTGGAAATCGGCAGCACGGTGTATTTGTGCGCCACTTCCTGAGAAATAAGTTTGATCGTCGTTTCCTCAATCTGAAATAGTTCGAGATTGATTGACGGAACGCCGTATTGACGCGACAAAACGGCGGTAATCACGTCGTCGGAAATAATTCCGAGCTTGACCAGATTCGAGCCTAAACGACCGCCGCTCGTGCGTTGGTATTCGAGCGCTTCGCGCAATTGCTGCGCGGTGATTAGATTTTCACGGACAAGAATTTCCCCAAGTTTTGCTGACATTTGTTTATGGACTTTTCCTTAATTTTTGCTGTGCGCAAATAAAAGAGGGTTTTTTTGATGTTGGCTGAATGATTTGCTGAAAGCAGAGAAAGTAAATCAACGATGATAAACACCGTTGATTGATAATCATAGATGTTAAATACGAATGTGTCAAGATTTCTTTTTAAAGATTTCGGCGACGAGTAAATGCTTCTGCAATTCGCGCGGCAAAGCTGGAAATCCGCTTGAATCTAACTTCTTAAAAAGCAGAAAGGACATTGAAATTTGTAAATTTCAATGTCCTTTCTGCTTTTTAAGAAAAATGTTATGAGAATTAATCGTTCAAACGAATCGAGCCGAGCACGTTGCGAAAAGCGCTTTGGTATCTTGAATATTCGTTTTCCGGCGCGACCATTGCCGCGTGAAAAAGCGTGCCGTTGCGCAAAAGCGCGGTGTAAATCGTCACGATTTCATTTCTGCCGGTAATATTCGAGCGTCCGCCCAAAACCGTCGAATAACCTTGTCTGCCGCCGATGTTCGCGCGCGTAAAATTTGACTGTTGCCGCAAATAAGAATTCGATTGCAGCAATTGGTTGACATACTCTTCGCTCGCCTGCGCGAGATTGTTTGAATTCGACTGGCTCACGCCGATCAGCGCGCCGTGCGTAATTCCGTTGTTGCCGTATGCGCCTTGCGGGGCGAACCAAACTTGGCTTTGATCTTCGAGCGTCTGCCAGTTTTCCGGCACGTTGATGCTGATCCAGTTACCGCTCGAATAATTTCTCGTGCGCGCCGACGGATACTGTACGGAATTTTCATATCTGCCGTTTGCCGCCGGATTCTGTCCGCCGTCCTGACGCGGCGCATTCTGCGACATTTCCGCCATTGTCTGCGCTCGCGGCATTCTGGAAAGGCGATTCTGAATATTTTGAAACGCGCGCGTATCTTGCACAGCGTTATTCGGCGAAATTCTTAATAACTGCGCTTCGCGATTAATCGTTTCGTAACGATTTGCCGGATTTGGGTGACTGCTCAACCATTCGGGCGCGCGGCTGCCGCCTGATTGTCGCTCGATGGTGCGAAACATATTCGCTAAATCGCGCGGATCGTAACCGGCTCCCGCCATAATTTGGGCGCCGAGAATGTCAGCTTGATTTTCATAATCGCGGCTGTATTTCGTCATAATCGCCTGCGCGCCGATCATTCCAGCCTGCGCGCCGGTTTGTCCGCCTAAAATTGCGCCGCCTAAAATCAGCCCGATTGTTCCGATTTGGTTAAGCGGATTGCTTTGTTTGGTCGCCTGCGATGTTCCGTGGCGAAGCGCGATGTGAGCGATTTCGTGCGCCATCACGCCCGCCATTTCGCCTTCGGTGCGCGCCGCTTCAATCATTCCGCGATTAACATACATCGGACCGCCGGGCAGCGCAAAAGCGTTGATATCACTGGCGTTAACGACTTTGAAACGATAATTAAAAGCCGGTTGACTGAATTGCGCCGGAATTGCGTCAACAAGGCGGTCGCCGACTTGTTGAATATAACGCGTCGCTTCGCTGTCATTCAAAATCGGCATTTGCCGTTCAACTTCGGCTGACGCCTGCTGACCCAATTTCACGTCGTCCTGCACTTTATACTTGTTTTTCGGTAAACTGATGCGTGTTTGCCCGATTGCCGCTGACGGAAGAACAAGCATCGTCCACGCCAACAAAAAAGCCGTAATATTTTTGCTCAAACTGTAAATTTTCATCGTTTTTCTCCAGATGTTTCCCGGTTAAAGGATATGAACACTTCTCTCAAGCAAAAAAAGTGCCAAAAATCACGATTTTTACAAATTGTTACAAAAAATAAAGAACAGCGCCGTGATTTTTGATTGAATCAATGCGAAAGTTTTTCGTTTGATAATTTGAACCGTCTAATTTTTATTATAAAAACAGGCGTGAAATCAGCTAGTGAGCAGTTTGATAAAACTAATGAGAAAAGCAAGTCGGATTTAAGCAGGGCAAACGCTAATTTACCGCGTTCGAATTCGATACGCAGAAAGCGACGGCGCGGTGCGGCGAAATATAATGTTGTTGTCTTTCTTTAGAAGTGACCGGCAGTAAACTTTTTTTGATTTTGGCAATCAATTTCTGCGCTTCGCGCGAATCTATTTTTTCCTGATGCTTCTTTTCCACCAAAAAAGCGTGCGCCAAATCGTTTTCCAAATCGTTTATTAAATTCATAACAACTCTCTTCTCCGCATACTTTTCAGTGCGTTGTTCATCCGTTTTCGTTGATAGGTATCTGTCAACAAAAACCAGAAACGCTGTGAAAAGTTCAAAAGATTCTAAAAGATATGACTGCAATGTTAGAACAATGTTACTTAAATGTTAAATGTTCAATCGGCGAAAACCGGATGCGTCGGAAGCTTGAGTATAATTTAATCTGCAATTGAAAGCAGCGCCTTTGTAAAATAATTCTCAGACAATTTCCGCTAAATCATTGAATCAATCGGAAATTGTGCCCAACGATTGATCTTGCTTTCCTTGTTTTTTTGAGTGCAAAAAGAAACGAAATGCCGATCAAATTTTTGACAATAAAAGTTTCACCCGCCGCATTTTTTTTCTGCTTCGTTTTGCTGTTTGCGTCGTGCAGCGGCGAACCGTTCGGTAGAAATCGCGCCGCCGCCACCGATTCTGCCGGAACAATAAATTTACAAGGTTCGGGCGCGAGTTTTCCGAAACCGATCTATGAAAAATGGGCGAGCGAATTCGGCAAAATCGAGCCGAAAATTCGAGTGGATTATCAGGCGAGCGGCTCAGGCGCCGGACAAAAAGCGGTGCTGGCGAAAACGTCGGATTTCGGCGCATCCGACGATCCGATGAGCGATGAAGATTTAAGAAGCGCCGGAGCCGAAATTCTTCATATCCCGACTGTTTTGGGCGCGGTTGTGTTAACTTACAATTTGCCGGAAATCAAAAAGCCGCTCAAACTTTCCGCCGAAACAATCGCCGAAATATATCTCGGCAGCATTAGAAAATGGAATGACGAGCGGCTGGCGCGCGATAATCCAGAGCTTAATTTGCCGAATGCCGATATTTTGCCGATTTACCGCGCGGATTCGAGCGGAACATCAGCGGTTTTCACCGATTTTTTAGCAAAAACGGTTCCGGTTTGGCGCGAAAAAGTCGGCACGAACAAACAGCCGAGCTGGATTACCGGCATCGGAATGGGCGCGCGCGGCAATGACGGCGTGATGGGACAAGTCAAACAAACGCCGAATTCAATCGGTTACGTCGAACTCACTTATGCCGAAGCCAATAATGTGCCGATGGCGCACATTAAAAATAAAAGCGGCGATTTTATCGAACCGTCGCTGGAAACGGTAACGGCGGCGGCGGAAAACTCGGCGGCGCAAATGCCGGAAGATTTGCGGTTTCAAATTGCCGATACGGGCGGCGCAAACGCTTATCCGCTCGCGAGTTATACATATATTCTCGTTTACAAAAACCAGCCGGACGCAGTAAAAGGCAAGGCTTTAGCCGATTTTTTGTGGTGGGCGACCCACGACGGCGAACGTTTTATTCGCAATTTGCATTACGCGCCGCTGCCGCGCGATGTCGTCAGAAAAGTGGAAGCGAAAATAAATTCGATGACGACCGCCGACCGATTAGTGCTGCGACCGCAAAAAACAGAGGAGAAATAAAACGCCGAATTTTTTTAGCGCGTCGAATATCGGTTAGATATCGTTTTTGATCGCGCAGAATTCTAATGAAATTTCGATATGCCGCAAACAGGCGCCGCCGGCGATAAAATTTTCCGCTTGATTTTGCTGTCCGCCGCAACGATTTTACTATTGATTATCGTCGGCATACTTTTGATGATGGTGCAGAACGCGCTGCCGAGCATTGAAAGATTCGGACTCGGTTTTCTGACCGGACGCGAATGGAAAGCGGCGCAAAATGAATTCGGCGCGCTACCGTTTATCTACGGCACAATCGTTTCGTCAATCATCGCTGTTGTTCTCGCCGTGCCGCTCTCGCTCGGCATCGCAATTTTTCTCGTCGAGCAGGCGTCGCCGAAAATCGCGCGTCCGATTTCTTTTTTGATCGAGCTGTTGGCGGCGATTCCGTCGGTCGTTTACGGTTTGTGGGCGATTTTCGTGCTGGCACCGTTCGTCCGCAATCATCTGGGCGTTTTTTTGCAGAATTATTTCGGCTGGCTGCCGATTTTTCAAGGTCGCCTAACCGGAATCGGAATGTTTACCGCCGGTTTGGTAATGGCTTTGATGATTCTGCCGATTGTGACGGCGGTCGTGCGCGACGTTTTGGAAACCGTTCCGCAGGCGCAGCGCGAAGCGGCACTCGCGCTCGGCGCGACGCAGTGGGAAACGACGCGCGTCGTTCTCGGCAATGCGGCTTCGGGAATTGCGGGCGCGATTGTGCTGGGTTTGGGCAGAGCAATCGGCGAAACGATGGCGGTAACGATGGTGATTGGAAACTCACCGCGAATTTCCGCTTCGCTTTTTGAACCGGCAAACACCATCGCGTCGCTTCTGGCGGCGAATTTCGCCGAAGCAACCGACGAAATTTACTTGAGCGCGCTGATCGAAATGGGATTGGTTTTGTTTCTCGTGACTTTTATCGTGAACGCGCTGGCGAAACTTTTGATTATCGGCGTGACGAATCGAGCAAACAATACGCGCCGCGCGTAAAATAAAAACGATTTGTGCGGCGTGTGCCGGTTTGTTAAAGAAGTTGAATAATAAAGAAAAAGTGCGGCGAAGTTGGCTGAACGGCGAAAATCGAAGCTGAACAACTTTTCAAATGGCGAATCTCAATTTGACAGTTAATCGGCGGCGAAAAATAACCAACGGCATCATGACGACGCTGACGGCGGCGTGCGCCGTTTTTGCGGTGATTGTGCTGCTCAGCATTATTTTTTATATTGCGGCGCGCGGCACGGCGGCGCTCAATTTTCAATTTTTGGTTGACACTCCGAAACCGGTCGGCGAAGGCGGCGGAATCGGCAACGCCATTCTCGGTTCGGCGATTATGACGATTCTGGCTTCGGCGATCGGTTTGCCGATTGGCATTGCCGCCGGTGTTTACCTGGCGGAATTGGGCAACGGTTGGTACGGGAAAATTATTCGTTTCGTCGCCGATACTTTGATCGGCGTGCCGTCAATCATCATCGGCATCTTCGTTTACGCGACGTTTGTAATGCCGATGGGCAGACAATCGGGATTGGCTGGCGCCGTCGCGCTCGCGTTGATTATGATTCCGATTGTCGCGCGAACGACCGAAGAAATGATTCGGCTCGTTCCGGTTTCAATGCGCGAAGCGGCGCTCGCGCTCGGCGCTCCGCAATGGCGCGTGTCGTGGGATATTGTTCTGCCGGCGGCTTCGGCAGGCATTGCGACCGGCGCGATTCTGGCGATTGCGCGCATTACGGGCGAAACCGCGCCGCTTCTTTTTACGGCGCTCAACAGTCGTTTTTACAATTTTTATCTCGATCAGCCGATGGCGTCGCTGACCGTGCAGATTTTTAATTACGCGACCGGACCGTTTGAAGTCGAACACCAAATGGCGTGGGCGGCGACTTTAATTCTCGTCGGACTTATTTTGTTGATTAATATTTTAGTGCGGTTTCTGACGAAAAAGCGGTTTTAGATGATGGGCGCGCCGGAGAATGGATTGCGCCTCGATTTTTTGGAGTTTTCAAATCGAAACGGTCACATCAAACGAAGCTGACCGGAATGATGCAGAAAATAATGCAGAGCAAAATCAGCGTTTCGGATTTGAATTTTTTTTACGGCAAAACGCAGGCGCTTCACGGCGTTTCGCTGGAGATTCCCGCGCGCGAAGTAATCGCTTTTATCGGTCCGTCCGGTTGCGGCAAATCCACTTTTCTGCGCACGCTCAACCGGATGAACGATTTGATTCCGGCGGCGCGCGCCGAAGGCAGAGTGACGATTGACGGTCAGAACGTTTACGCGCCGGAAACCGATGTCGCCGCGCTGCGCCGCAAAGTCGGAATGGTTTTTCAAAAATCGAATCCGTTTCCGAAATCAATTTACGAAAACGTCGCTTACGGCATTCGCATCAACCGCATTCACGCCAATAAAGCGGATTTATCTGATCGCGTGGAAAAAGCCTTGCGCGACGCGGCGCTGTGGAACGAAGTCAAAGACCGTTTAAATAGTTCGGCTTTCAGTCTTTCCGGCGGACAGCAGCAACGCCTGTGCATCGCGCGCGCGCTCGCCGTCAAACCGGAAATCGTGTTGATGGACGAACCGGCTTCGGCGCTCGATCCGATTGCGACGCAGAAAATCGAAGAATTGATCGTCGAATTGAAAAGAGAATATACAATTGTCGTCGTCACGCACAATATGCAGCAGGCGACGCGCGTTTCCGACAAAACGGCGTTTTTTATGCTCGGAAAATTGATTGAATACAATCGAACGCAGAAAATGTTTACAAATCCCGACGAAAAGTTAACGGAAGATTACATTACGGGCAGGTTCGGTTAGATAATCGGCGCGCGAAAACTTAAAATTGACGGGAGATAATTGAACGCCGCGCGAATATTTGCGCGAAATCTCATATTTTGGATGATGAATCTGCAAAATCGCCGCCACGATTTAACAAAAAAAGTTGTGGTAGATTAAGTAGACTTACACAATGGAAAATCGTTTGCTTGACCAACAACTCGACTTACTGCGCGACAAAATTCTGCTGCTCGGCGGCACGACCGAAGCCGCGCTGCACCGCGCGATGCAGGCGCTGACGACGCGCGACAGCGAACTCGCCAAAAAGGTTTTGGAAGAAGACCGCATCATTGACCAAATGGAGCTGGAAATTGACCGGATGAGCGTCGAAATTCTCGCTTTGCAGCAGCCTGCCGCGCACGATTTGCGATTTGTCATTTCGGTCGCGAAAATTACGCCGATTCTCGAACGCATCGCCGATCACGCGGGCAGCATCGCCGACGCCGCGCTGATTTTAAATAACGAGCCGCAGCTGAAAAATTACGTTGATCTGCCGCTGATGGCGCAGATCGCGGCGGAAATGCTGCGCACGGCGCTCGACGCTTTTACGGCGGAAGACGCGCAGGTTTCGCGCGAAGTAATCAAACGCGACCAGAAAATTGACGAAAGTTATCATCGCGTTTTCGATGAATTGATCGAAATTATGATCGAGAATCCGCAGGCGACGACGAGCGCGGCGCATCTGCTTTTCGTTGCCAAACACTTAGAGCGCATCGGCGATTACGTCAAGGATATTTGTGAGCTGAACGTTTATCTGCGCGAAGCGGCGTTTATCAAACACAGCCCGATTTACGAGAACGCCGCGGAATCGGCGGCGAACGGCGAGCCGCATTGACGGCGCTTGCGATAGATTTTAGAGCGGTTTTTAATCGCTCGCGCCCGATGAAATTCAGATAGACAAGTCCGGTTTCATCGGATATATTTTAGCTTTTTATTTTATACCCAAGCTTAAAAAAGAACGGAGAATTCAAAATGGCTTTTAGTTTATTACCGCGCGAAGACGAGTATTTTACACTTTTTTCGCAGATGACCGAGAAGATTCAGGAAGCGTCCGATATTTTGGTCGAGATGCTTGCTGACCGACCGGAAAATTACGAAAAACACACGAAACGCATCAAGGACACTGAACACGAATGCGATCAGCTGATGCACAAAGTAACGACGAAATTAAATAAATCATTTATCACGCCGTTTGACCGCGAAGATTTGTACACGCTGTCGGTCGCGCTCGATGATATCTGCGATTACATTGACGCCGGCGCGCGCGCCATCGTGATGTATGACATTGACAAAATCAACGACCACGCGATGAGTCTCGCCGTTGTCGTGCAAACTCTGGCACGCGAAATCAACGCCGCCATCGGACTGCTCAAAAAACCCGAAGGAATGAATCGCCACATCGTCGAGATTCATCGGCTGGAAAACGAAGCCGACGAAATTTATTTTCGCGCCACCGGCGAGCTTTTTCGTCAAACGACTGACCCGATCACGCTGATCAAATGGAAAGAACTCTACGAGATTCTGGAAAATGCCACCGACCGCTGCGAATCGGTCGCCAACATCATCGAAAGCGTTATCCTAAAACACAACTAATAAAATTTGCGATTTTAGATTTCAGATTTCGGATTTGAAGGAAACCGTTTGTTTTTAGTGAAAAGCAAAAAACCGAAACGCGTAAAAATTCTCTCAATCCAAAATCCAGAATCCAAAATCCAAAATCAAATTATGGAAGCCACAACTGCACTGGTTGTTTTTATTATCATCGTCGCGCTGATTTTCGATTACACAAACGGAATGCACGACGCCGCCAATTCGATTGCGACGGTCGTTTCGACCAGAGTTTTATCGCCGGGCGTCGCGGTCGCGTGGGCGGCATTTTTTAACTTTATCGCGTTCGCCGTGTTCGGCACGAGCGTCGCAAAAATGATCGGCGGCGGTCTCGTTGACCTCAAACCGATTCCGCAGGAATTTCATTTGTTCGTGCTGCTCGCCGGATTGATCGGCGTAATCGTCTGGAATATGCTGACGTGGTATCTCGGGCTGCCGACATCGAGTTCGCACGCGCTGATCGGCGGTTACGCGGGCGCGGCAATTGCGGCTTCGGGCAGTTTCAGCGTGATTATCGCGTCCGGCTGGTATTTGACGCTCGCATTTATCGTGCTCGCGCCGCTGCTCGGAATGACGCTCGGTTTTCTGCTAATGATTATCGTTTTCTGGCTTTTCCGCAAAACGCCGATTTCGTCGGTGGACAAAGGTTTTCGAGTCGGGCAGCTTTTTTCCGCCGCCGCTTACTCGCTCGGACACGGCGGCAACGACGCGCAGAAAACGATGGGAATTATCACCGCCGTTTTGGTGGCGGGCGGATTTCTCGTTAACGAAGGCGGCAAACTGCCCGAACCGCCGCTGTGGGTTATTCTTGCGGCGCACAGCGCGATTGCGCTCGGAACTTTGACCGGCGGCTGGCGCATCGTCAAAACGATGGGCTCAAAAATCGCGAAATTGCAGCCGGTCGGCGGTTTTTGCGCGGAAACGGCGGGCGCGATCACGCTCGCTTTTGCGACGTATGCCGGAATTCCGGTTTCGACGACGCACACGATTACCGGCGCGATTGTCGGCGTCGGTTCGGCAAAAAGATTGTCGGCAGTGAAATGGGGCGTCGCGGGCAGAATCGTCTGGGCGTGGGTTTTGACGATTCCGATGGCGGCGATCATCGCGATGATTTGTTATTTTATCATCATCGGAATCTATAAAGTGATCGGTTCATAAAATTCGTTTTCAAATCATTGAAAGCGGCGCGTTTAAATCAATAGACGCGCCGCTTTTTTCTCGCGCAGTTTTAGAATGTCTAAATTCGCTGCCGCTTTTGGTTTTTCGTTTTAACAGGCATCTATTCGCAAATCCCGTTTCTCTAAACACTTCGGCGTTTTCTGGTATAGTTGAGATTTGGCTCGATGCGGCAAAAAAGCGACGCTTAAATTTTGGCGCAAATTATTAAAATAAAGTTTTATCGAAATATTTATCGAAATAGAAAAATGAAAATAGCAGTAGCGATGAGCGGCGGCGTTGATTCTTCGAGCGCGGCAGCGCTTTTGAAAGAACAGGGACACGAATTAATCGGCTTTACGATGCAGCTGTGGAATCAGCGGCGCAATATCAATGTGGACGAAAACGGCGATTCGCTTCCGAGCCGTTGCTGTTCGCTCGACGATGTTTACGACGCGCGGCGTGTTGCCGAAAGTTTGGGCATTCCGTTTTACGTGCTCAATCTCGAAAAAGATTTTGAAGCGGCGGTCGTCAATCCGTTTGTCGAAAGTTATTTAAACGGCGAAACGCCGATTCCGTGCGTCGCGTGCAATTCGCGTTTGAAATTCGCTTCGCTCGACCGAATGGCGCAGAGTTTGGGCTGCGACAAAGTCGCGACCGGACATTACGCGCGCATCGAACACGATGCGGAAAACAACCGCTATCGCCTTTTTCGCGGCGCGAATCACTGGAAAGATCAGACGTATTTTTTGTGGGAACTGACGCAGGATCAGCTTTCGCGCGCCTATTTTCCGCTGGGCGCGATGCTCAAATCCGAAGTGCGCGACATCGCCCGCGACGCGAATCTCTACGTCGCCGAAAAACAGGAATCGCAGGAAATCTGCTTTGTGCCCGACGGGAAATATTCCGAATTTATTGATCGTTTTCTCGCGCACGAAAACCGCGCCGACGAGCTTCCAAAGGCGGGCGATATCGTCAACACGCGCGGCGAAAAACTAAACGAACATACGGGAATTCACCGCTACACCATCGGACAGCGGCGCGGACTCGGCATCGCGCACGAAAAACCGCTTTACGTCGTGCAAATCGAACGAGCGAAAAATCAGATTATCGTCGGCGAAAAAGAAGAACTCGAATCAATGGAATTTACGGCGAAAGGCGTTAATTGGGTCGCGTTTGATGAACCGAATGAACCGGTTCGCGCCGGCGTCAAAGTGCGTTACCGCCACGATCCGGCACCGGCGACGATTTACGCGCTGCCGGAAAATCGCGCGCGCATCGTTTTTGACGAACCGCAAGCCGCCATCACGCCCGGACAAGCCACTGTTTTTTACGATGGCGAAGAAACCGTCGGCGGCGGCTGGATCGAAAAGAATCAAAGTTAAACGAAAAAAGTTAACAGTGATTCAGGCGATTAAACGGATAGGAAGGAGAGTTTGGGAGTAGAGAAGTAGGTTTTACCAATTATTTTTCTCGTTCCATTTATCCAACAATCCCTATTTAATTCCGCTTTTTCGCTCGACAAATAAAAATCTCTGTTCGGACAAAGGCATCAACTTGCGCGTGAATTTTATTTTTTGTTTCTCGAGCGCTTCCGCCAGATTGTTGCCGCCGAAAAACAGAAGTTTCGCGCCGTTCGACCATTTCAAAAGACGCGGCAACTTTTCCGCGAATTTGTCGAGCGCGCGGCACGTTACAAAATCAAATCGAACGTCCTGCGCTTCTTCAAATTGCTTATTGATTATTTGAACGCGGCTGGAAATTTCCAGTTCAGCCGCCGCGCTTTCGAGAAAAACAGTTTTTTTGGCTTTCGATTCGATCAAAGTTCCGCGCAAATCTTCGCGCACGATCAAACAGGGAATCGAAGGCAATCCGGCGCCGGTTCCGACATCAACGAACCGCGTTTTTTTCGGCAGATATTCAAGCAGCGTCAGCGATTCCAAAACGTGCCGCACGGCAAACTCGCTTGCCGACGACGGCGCGACAAGATGCAGTAATTCATTGTGTTTTTGCACGAATTCATAATAATCGGCAAGCCGCGCGATTTTTTGTTCAGGCAAATTCAAACCGAACGTGGCTTGATTTTCTGTAATTGAATTAATGAATTCCTCGCGCATAATGTTCAAATTGATTTTTCCGACACGCTTCACTGTAAGCGGCGAACGCGCCGAGACCGAACCGCACTTTCTAAAATCTAAAGTCGGAAAAAAGAAAAAGGACAAATTAATTTGTCCTTTTTCCTTCGCAAAAATTGGTGCGGACGAATGGAATCGAACCATCACGAGCTTAAGCCCACAGGCTTCTGAGACCTGCGCGTCTACCAGTTCCGCCACGTCCGCGCGTTCGGGAAACTCTGATAATACGAATTTGCGCACTAAAGTTCAAGAAAGGCGCGCCGATTTGTTATATTTGTTTTAGTGATGCACGAAAATTTGCGCGAAAATTTGGCGGAGATTCGCCGTCGGATTAACAAATCGGCTGAAAAATCTCAACGCAGTGCGGATGCAATCAAGCTGATTGCCGTCAGCAAAACTCATCCGGCGGCGGATTTGCTCGCGGCGATGCAGGCGGGCGCAAACATTTTCGGCGAAAATAAAGTGCAGGAAGCCGAAGGGAAAATCCGGCAAATCGGTCGTGAAAAAGCCGAATGGCATTTGATCGGCAATTTGCAGTCGAACAAGGCGCGCAAAGCCGTCCGGCTGTTCGATGTCATTCATACGCTCGATTCGGTTGAACTTGCCGAGCGATTGGAACGTATTTGTATCGAAGAAAACGTCGCGAATTTGTCGGTTTTCGCCCAGATTGATTTGGCGAAAGAGCCGACGAAATCCGGCATTGACGAACGAGATTTGCCGGAGCTAATCGCCTTTTTGAAAAATTGCGCGCGCTTAAAATTCGACGGTTTGATGACGATTCCGCCGTTTGACGATGACGCGGAAAAAACGCGTCCGTATTTCCGGCGTTTGCGCGAAATTCGCGATGAATTGAAAGCGCAGAACGCGTTTTCCAACGATTTCGGCGAGCTTTCGATGGGAATGAGCGGCGATTTTGAAACGGCGATTGAAGAAGGCGCGACGCTCGTCCGCATCGGCACGGCAATTTTCGGCAGTCGGCAATCTAAAATCTCCGGCTAAATCAAAATCGCGCGGCATCTAAACTGGCAGATTGAAATAAATTTTATGCTTTTGGAAATTTACCCGTTTATTCAAATGATTATCGTCGCCGCATTTTTAGCGTTTGCGGCGGCGCTGATTTTGCGTCTTATTTTTAATTTTACCGACCCGAATCCGTTCGGCGCGATCGGCAGATTTTCATATAAACTGAAAAAAACTACGGACAGATTCGTTTATCCGGCGGCGCGACTATTGTCTAACTTTCGGATCAACACTAATTACGCGCCGCTCGTCACGCTGTTGATTGCGGGCATTCTGGTTTATTTCGCGCTCGGTATTATTCAGAATACTTTTTTCATCGTTCACAATCTGTCGGAAAGCATTAAAAACGGCAACGTCAAGGCGTTTGTCGGGTTCGTGCTTTACGGTTTATTGAGCGTTCTCGTTTTGTTTATCTTTATTCGTTTTCTCTCGGCGTGGTTTGTCTTCACGCGCAACACTTTTCTCGGTTTCGTGCAGAAAGTAACCGATCCGATTTTACTGCCTGTTCAGCGCCTGATTCCGCCAATTGGAATGATTGATATTTCGGCGATGCTCGTTTTAATTCTAATCGGATTTTTGCAGACGCTCGTTTTGAAGATTTTTGTTTACTCTTGATAAATTACACGGAAAAAGACGGAGCCGTAACGTTCAGCGTCAGAGTCGCGCCGCGCGCTTCAAAAAGCGAAATCACCGGCGAATTCGGCGGCGCGTTAAAAATTAGAATCGCCGCCGCGCCAATTGACGGCGCGGCAAACGCGGAATTAATCAAACTGCTGGCGAAAACCTTCGCGATTTCCAAAAGCGCGATTGAAATCGTCGTCGGCGAAACCGCCAAAACGAAATTAATAAAAATCTCCGGCATTGACGCGGCGAAATTAAAAGAAATCGCCGGATAAAAAACGCCCGCAAAACACATAAAAATCGCCGGTAAAATAATTGAATGCAGATTTCTTTTTACACGACTCTTTTTGAAACCGAAAAAATCGAATCGGATTTTATTAACAAGCGCTGTTTCGGCAAAGATTTAGCGACGTGGCTGATCGGCGCGATGAGCGAAAGCGGTTTTTCGTTCGGCGCGCCATATCAGGAAGATTGGGGTTGGGAATTTGAGGTAGAAAAATGCGGCGAGAAATATTTTATTCACGTCGGCATCGCGTCCTATTCAATCGGACGCGAAAACGCCGAATGGATCGTCGCCGTCGAATCGGGCAGACGCTGGTTTGAGTTCAGTAAGAGTAAAGCCGAAGGCGCAATCGAATTATGTCAGGAAATAGACCGCGCGCTCGACGGCGAACCGCAAATCAGCAAAGGCGAATGGGAAGACTAAGCGCGAGCGATTTGGCAAGCCGAAAACCGGCGTGATATATTCATTTTTTCGCTTTAATCCAACAAATATAAGGTAAAAATAACAAATGTCAGGACATTCCAAGTGGCACACTATTAAGCACAAAAAAGGCGCGCTCGACGCCAAGCGCGGCAAGATTTTCACGAAATTAATTAAAGAAATCACGGTCGCCGCGCGCGTCGGCGGCAGCGGCAATATTGACGACAACGCGCGTCTGCGCAAAGCCGTCACCGACGCCAAAGGGCAGAATATGCCGAACGACACGATTGACCGCGCGATCAAACGCGGCACCGGCGAACTCGAAGGCGTCAACTACGAAGAAATCACTTACGAAGGCTACGGCATCGGCGGCGTCGCCGTGCTGGTCGAAACGATGACCGACAACCGCAATCGCACGGTCGCCGAGCTGCGTCATTTATTTTCAAAAAACGGCGGCAACTTGGGCGAAGCCGGTTCGGTCGCGTGGATGTTCGACAAAAAAGGCTATATCGTCGTGGACAAGGAAGCGAAACCCGAAGACGAACTTTTTGAACTCGTCATCGAAGCCGGAGCCGACGATTTGCAGGACGAAGGAGACGTTTTCGAGATTTACACCGCGCCGGAAAATTTCGACGCCGTTGAAAAAGCCTTGAAGTCATCGGGCATCGAACCGCAAGCCGCGGAAGTTTCAATGATTCCGCAAAACTACATCAAACTCGAAGGCACGGACGCGCAAAAAATGCTCAAACTCTACGACGCGATTGACGATAACGACGACGTACAGAAAGTTTACGCCAATTTCGATATTGACGAGAGCGAGATGGAATAAGTATTAAAATTACGAATGACAAATTACGAATTACGAATGTGAAATAAAATTCGTAATTCGTTTTTTATTTGCGGCGCGGTCGCGGTTTTCTCGCCGGTTTGGGAACTTCGACAAATTGCCGGTCAACGGTCGGCGTCGGAACGGGTTTTTCGTCGCCAAACGCGAGCCACAGTTCGCCGGAAGTTTGTTCGCGGTAACCGCCATTCATAATGGTTATGCGACTTACATCAACATTACGGAAGGTGAAATAACTTGTGTAAAGTCGGTTTTTACTTTCAATGCTTCTCGCGCCGGATGCTCGGCTACCGTAGATGATAACGTAGCCTTTCGCCGTTGGGTTATCCTGCATTGTTGATAAAAAAGCATCTAGCCGCGCTTTCGTTTCGCCGTTAGGAATATTTCCGAAACTATCAATCAAAAATAATTTGCCGCGAATTTCCGCTGTTCCGGTGAACACTTTCGGGCACGGATAAGGCAAGCCTTCAATTTCCAAAAACGCTGTCACTCGTTTTTGCGTCGAATCGTTTAATTTCACTTTAATAGAATCTTTGCCTTGCCCCTCAACCATTTCACCGGCGGAAACTTTCCACGTTAAAGTCGGATTTTCTATTACTTTGAGGTCATAACTATTAACAGAGAAGATGACTTCATCAGTTTTATTTAACGCGGGGTAACCGTAAACAGAAAGATTCGCGCACTGAAAAGTTTCCGATTTCGCAAAAGTCGGCGTCGGCGCGGGTAGGTCGGCGTTTTTCGGCACGATCCAGAACTCAAAAGCGTCGTTTTCGCGAAAACCGCCGTCAACAACAACGACATCATCGTAGGCGAGCCGTTCGTTTGAAACTCCGCTTTTGATACTGTCCGCTAAATACCGAATTCCGCTGTTATTCTCGATTATTCGGGCTTGATAATAAATAATGTAAGCTTTCACGCCCGTTTGTTTTCGCAGGTGTTTAGCGAATCTTTCAGCTCGCTGCGCGACGGTGATTTCGCGGTATAACGAATGAAACTGTGGATTACTAATTTCAAATTCATCGAATTTTAACGTCTGCGGTTTGATTTGAGCGGAAATCGAAACAACAGCGAACAAAAGCGAAAGGATAAAAATTTTGGTGAGGTTTATTTTGTTCATAGCTTTTCACTTTAAGGTTTGAAATTTTTCTTTAGTTTCTGCCAGACTTCAAAATACTCGTGCTGTAATTCAGAAGTTTCCATCGCGTGTTGAGTTGGGCGAATGATGTAACGCGACTCGAACATAAACGCCATCGTGCCGGATAATTTCACCGGTTTGAGTTCGGCGTTCGACGCTTTTTCGTAGGCTTCGAGATCAGGTCCGTGCGCCGACATTTGATTGTGCAAACTCGCGCCTCCCGCGACGAAGCCTTCTTCTTTGGCGTCGTATTGACCGAAACACAAGCCCATAAATTCCGACATAATGTTGCGGTGAAACCACGGCGGGCGAAACGTGTCTTCTTGCACAAGCCAGCGATCCGGGAAAATCACGAAATCGCAATTCGCCGTGCCGTGTTCCGACGACGGCGAAGTCAAAACCGTGAAAATACTTGGGTCTGGATGATCGAAAGAAATCGAGCCGATGGTGTTAAACCGCCGCAAATCATATTTGAAAGGCGCATAATTTCCGTGCCACGCGACGACATCGAGCGGCGAATGATCAATCTTGCAATTCCACAAATTCCCGCCGAATTTCGCTGTCAAATCAAATTCTCCGTCCACGTCTTCGTACCACGCGACCGGCGTTTCAAAATCGCGCGGATTCGCCAAACCGTTCGCGCC
>SXGU01575537.1_pt1 | contig 17678 bp, 19 predicted proteins | sample 3174531 | NCBI WGS metagenome assembly SXGU01 (sample SAMN11356863, study PRJNA531348) | freshwater metagenome | isolation source: freshwater sample F1-140 | place: China: Fuxian Lake, Yuxi | collected 2017-12-25 | reverse complement strand
ATCTCCTGACGCATGTGCGCCTTGTTGCCGAAGCTGATGCGGGGATCGAGTGGACGGCCGTCTGCGGTCACGAAGCCCGTGGCTGGCGTTCCCGATGTTTCGACAAGGATGACGTGGCCTCGGCCGTCCTCGGCCTTGCCGATATAGCGGACCGAGAACTCGCCGAGTTTTCCGCTAAGACCCTTTGCGAGTTTGCTCCAGCGGATGTGCCCGGCGCCGACATTGCCGTCGCCGGTGGCGGCTCGATCGAGCCAGGTGCGCAGGTGCGCGCGCTGCTGCAGGATCGTGTTCCGGGTCCGCTCCATCGTGCGGCAGAGCGGCAAAGCGGAGGCGTGGGCGTCGAAGACGGCCATGGCCCCGTCCGGAGCGGCGATCAGGATGTCGTCTAACGTCAGCCCTGCGACGAGTTGCTGCAGTCGCGTAGCCTGGCGCGCGTCCTGCGCGAGCAGCTCGTATCGCCTTGCCGTCAATGCGGTAGATGTCACCGCGTCGTCTGGCGTGGCGAAGCCGTCGGCGTCGCGCAGCAGGATGATGTTGAGGTCCTCGGCCTCGGGGCGCGCGCGGATTTGGTCGACCAGTGCGAGGACCGGCCCGTTGGCGAGGGCTGGATCGTCGGCGAGGATCAGAAGGCGGCGCTTCCAGCGCGCTGGGCGCGGGTCATCGGACGGCTTGGGCCAGCTGCTCGGCAGCGGTCGTGCGGAAGGCGTGGGCGCGCTCGGTCTCGGCTGGTTGCTCGAGCGTTCGGCGGCGACGTTGCTGCGGCGCGCGGCATCGAACAGGTCGGCGGTGTCGCCTCCTCCATCGGAGAAGCCGCGATCATAGGCGGCGCGATGCTCGGGCCTCCTGCGGTCGATGTCCGGCCCGCCATAGGTCCAACCGGCATGCGCGGCATACCAGCCTCGGCTATAGCAGACGGCAGTGTCCCAGTCGTAGTCGTAGGCATCGCGACCACGCAGGATCGCCAGATCGCCGTCGGTTATCGACCCGCTCGCGGCCTTGGCGGCGACATGAGCGAAGTTGCAGCGCTGCCGTTCGGCTTCCGAGGCGGCCTGGATGGCATCGTTGACCGGGCGCATTGCGCCGACCCGAGCGCGGGTCTGGGCCATGCGGGCGTCCAGCGGAGCGTCGTGTGGAAGGTCAGGAAAGTCACGCCACGCCTGCGCGAGGGCTTCGGCGTGTTCGGGCGAGCGACCGCGCGCGACCCAGGTCGCGGCGTCGCTTGGGTCGAAGCGATCGTCCATGGTCAGTCTCGGCTGAAGCGACGGCTCTCGGCCGCGCGGTAGCGCGTGAGTGCGCGATCGATGTGGGGCGCGGCGCGCGCGTAGAGCATGGCCGGGTCATCGGCGGCGAGTTGGAGGACACGGGCGTCGAGGAGCGACGTGGCCTGGTGGCCGACCTGACGGCCGTGTTCCGCCCGAAGCATGGCGCGCAGCGCAGCGCCCTCGGCGTCGGGGCCGGACGCGATGCGCCAGAAGAGCCGAAGCTCGACGTAAAGCTGGCCGGCGCTGTCGTCGTTGCGGGGAGAGCGGCGCAGCGTGATCGGGGCACCGTGCGCGACGGACGCGATGGTGTCGCCGCGGTTCCAGTGAAGCGCGAGCGGATCGACTTCCCAGCGATGTTGCTCGGGCGGGTCGATCTGGCGGAGCAGCCGGATCATTTCGCAGAAGTCTGCGGTGATCAGTGCCTTGTCGTCGGGCGTGGTCATGCCGCGGCCCTCCGAACCTGGTCGAGACCGAGTTCTGCGGCGGTCAGTGTGTCGATCCGTGCCGCAAGCTCGGCGTAGCGGCCGGTGAGATCGTCGGTTCGCGTGAAGATCTGCGCGTCGTCGAGTTCCTCGAGAGCGCGGAACAGCGGCGGGAGGATCGGGTAGACCATCTCCGGATAGAGGCCGGCGACGAGGAGTGCCTCGATGCGGCGGCCGATCCGGTAGATCTCGCCGCCTTGCCGCTGCTTCTCGAGCCCGGGCGGGAGTCGAAGGTAGTCGATCGGCGCGATCACTTCGGGCAGGCGGGCGTGGGGGCACCCATGGCGCTTGCCGCCGAAGTCGGTCCGGTAATGGATGCGGTCCTGTCGTTCGTAGGAGAGCTGGTCGAACGGAACGAGGAGCATGTATTGGTACAGGGGTTCGGTCCCCGCGGAGCGGGTGCGCGTGCAGACGATCTGCATGGTGGCCTCCGTCAGGCGAAAAGGCGTGTCGGCTCGACGGCCGCAGGTGTCAGGGCGAGTTCGGAGCGGATGCGTGCCGCGAACTTGTCGGGTGCGAGCAGGTCGCGGATCGAGGCACGCCGGTTGCGATCGCCGAGGTGGTCGGCGCGGCCGCGGACGCGGCGGTAGATGATCTCGTTGTCCGGTCCGAGCGCGCTCAGCGAGAGCTGGACCCAGACCTCCTCGCCATGGAGCGTGATCTCGCCCGAGACGGCGGGACCGGCCTTGTTGGACCGGATATCGTAGTCCCCGTCGTTGAGGCTGAGGGCATCGGCGAGACGGCGCATCGCGGTGCGGCCTTCGGCGTGGAACACGCGCTTCGCGGCTTCGTCATAGGCAACGCCGCGGTAAGCCAGGGTTCGCAGGGCAGGGAAACGCCGCAGTTCGGCGATCTCGCTCATGCAGCGCTGGCGGAGTGCGCCGTCGTCCGCGCGGTCGGCGGTGACGCCGGCGAGATGCCGGGCGAGCAGGATCACCGACGAATCCGTCTCGACATCCTTGCCCGCATTGCGGCAGTCTGTGATCGCCGCCTGTATCGCGTGCAGCGCCGTCGTGATCGTGGTCAGGGCGCTGGGATCGAGCGCCTGCTGGTGGCGAAAGGCAACGTCGTAGGTCATGGCGAAGCTCCTCGAGCTCCTCACGAGCTCGATCGGCTCAGCCCCCCTCCCCTTTTGGTACGGTGTCGGGGAACCGTGGCAGATGGACGGGGGATGACGGCATTGTCAGTGGATTGACGCGCGTTAAGAAGTTACATCCGTTTCGGTTCGTATTTCAGGGGGGAAGATTGGCCGCGATCAGCCTGATGTCATGTTGGCAAGGGGGCGTCGTCGACCTCCGCTTGCCCGGTATCACGGCAGATGGTGACACGCCCCGAAGTAGTGGCCCGGCCGCTACGGGCATCTTCACCGTAGTCGGGCCGTTTCACGTTCCCGTCGTCGCGGAGGCGCTGCAAGCGCTGGTCGTTGAGAGGATCGTGCCCCTGCGGACCGATCCGGTGTCGATCGACGCGAAGTTCGTCCTGGCCCAGCCCTGGAACCGCGAGCGCACGATCAGGGCTGCCCAGTTACGGCAGCGCGAGATCGCGGCGGGGCCGATCCGGGTTAACCGGGTGATCGTGCCCGATCTGCCGGATCATTTCATCGTGCTGGAAGGGGCGCATCGCGCGTTCGCCGCGCGTCAGCGGGGCGATGCGTCTATCGACGCGATCATCGGGGCAACGCTGCGGATCGCGCCGGAGCAGTTCTCGATCGTGGGCGACACGCTGATGCGCTGCACGGACGACGGCACGCGGCCGGTATCGCCGTCGGCACCGTGGGGACCGGCAGTGAGCCGGGACGCGGCGGTGATCTCGACCGAGGTGTCGCACGTCCTCGCGTCGCTCGGGTGCGCGGTTTATCCCGAGAGCCAGTTCGGGGTGGTGAGCCAGTGCCAGTGCGCCGGCAGGGTGCGCCTGGTCGCTCCCTAGCCGGCCTCGGCGGCGTCGTCCTGCGCGAGGAGCAGGTCGACGGCCTTGGCGATGCTCGGCTCGCCTGCGTCGTTGACGATCTCGACGGCAGGCTTGGTCCTGCGGATGGCGGCGATGACCGCCGCGGGTGGTCGGCCCTTCAGGGGATAGGTGTAGACCGTTCCCTCCTCGATCGTGACGATGTTGGTGCGCAGCTTGCGCTTGAGCACCTTGGCCTGTTCGACGACGTCCATCAGGTGCGCGACCTCGTGCTCGAGGCTCGGCTCGAGGGTGAGGCCGTGGAAGACCTTGGCGGTTCGGTTCGCCCGAAGCCATTCGTCGACCTCGGCCTCGGTGATCGTGCCGAGCTGGTCGTAGTCGTCGGCGCCGCCATGCCCGCGATTGCTTGCGGCGAACGCCTTGACGCCGTCGATCCAGATCTCGGCGCTGTAGCAGGCGGTCTCTTCCGACAGGGCGGCGACGATGCGGAGCTTCCGCAGTTCGATGTTCATGCTGGTCTCCTGATGAGTGGGTCAGCGACGTCGGGGCGCCGGCCCGATGCTGCGGGCGATGTGGCCGGCGTAGACAGCGCAGGCGGCCCAATAGGCCGCGACGGGTGGCTTGCGGTGGTACCAGCTCTTGTCGGCCCGGATGCGCGCGTCGTCCCGGATCTCGAGGAGCAGGCGGCGCAGCGCGTCGCGGGCCTCGGGATTGAGGCGGCGCAACGCCTGCACGGCAGGCAGGGTCAGCACTGGGTTGCGGACCTCGGCCCGATTGCTGCGCGCGGTCACTGGAGAGTGCCCGAAAGCGCGCTGGTGTCGAAGCCGTCCAGCTCGAACGCGGGCTGGCGACTGTCGATCGTGAGTGCGAGCGCGCCGGGCTTGACCCAGATCTCGCGGGCCGAGAGGGTGAAGGTCTTGCCCGTTCCAGCCAGGAGCAGCGTTTCGCCGATCGTCTCGGCCATGCCGCGGGCGGAGTCGGCCGGGATGGCGTTGCCGATCCATTCGCGTCGCTGCGCGTCGGAGCCTCCGAGCAGATCGAAGAAATCCTTTGCGGAAACGATGGCCTGCAGGGCGGCGAGCTCGAGCGTCGTGAAGGGTCGGTGCCAGGTCTGGTCCATCGCGATGATGCGCGCGACAAGCCGGTCATCGGGTTGCGGAAGGGCGATCGGGGCCTCATCGAGGATCGGCTCGCGCGGGTCCGCGATAGACCATGGGCCGGAATTGTCCTTGGCGGAGGCCGGCACCGCGCCCGTCGATCCGGTCCAGTCGACCACGCCGTAGTGGCCCTGGGTGAGGTATTTGTCGCGGTCGGCGCGCATGAGGCACGTCGGCCTCGGGTCAGCCACGGACAGTGCGCCCGATCCGACTCTGTCGGAGCCCGTTACGGTCGGGCAGGCTGCGGCGGCCGAGACGACGCGCATCTTGTTGGCGTGCGCGCCGAGCGAGACGCCGGCATATTTCGGGTCGGCGACGACGAAGGCACCCATGCCGGTGGTGCTGGCGCCGATGACGGCGTTCGCGGCCGAGCGATAACCCGTCACGCGGTACTTTCCGTTGACGTGTCGACCCTCCGGCGCGCGCGGGTCGGCGATGGCGAGACCGCCTCCAGGTCCGCCGGGGCCGGCGACGGCCGCGGCCGACCCGTCGAAGGGGATAATGCGGAAGGTATTGTTGAAGCGCGGCTTACCGGGCATTCGCGGGTCCGCGATCGCGTTCGGACCGGAGCCGACCCACATATTGCCGGTGACGACGCCGGCAGGCTTGCCCCATTCCCGCACGCCGCACTGGACGCTCGATGGATGGCCTTCGATGCGTGGATCTGCGACGCAGTGCGCCCCTCCGGTCGGCTTGGGGTTGCCGGTCACGACACCGCTGGCGGCCGTCCAGGAGCGGACGCCGAGAACGTGGCGATGGGTGTCAGGGCCGTAGCTCGGGCGTGGGTCCGCGATCGAGAACGCGCCGTTGGTCGGACCGCTCTTGCCCTGCACGACGCCGGTGGCCATCGACCAGGAGACGACGCCGAGGGTCGCATCGCGCTTCTCGCCATATCGCGGGTCGGCGACGCTGAGCGCTCCGCCGGCAACATGGACCGCGCCGCTGACGACGCGGGTCGAGTGGTCGAACGGCGTGACGGACAGGAGATTTGTGTGGGTCTCCGGCCCGTAGCCCGGCCTGGGGTCGGCGATCGCATAGCTGCCGTTGGTCGGGCCGCCGCGGCTGCTGATCGTGCCGACATGGCCGATCCAGCTGTTGACGCCGAGGAAGCCGGAACCTTCGCGGCTCGTGAAGGGCCGGGGGTCGGCGACGGAGAAGCGCCCCTGCCCTGGCGCGCGCGCACTGGTGACGAGCGGGCCGCGATCGTCCCATCGGCACACGCCATAGGCGTTCTCGCGCATGTCGGGTTCCGGCACGATGCCGAAGTCGGCAAGCACACCGTTCTCGACGCGCAGCCGGTTGAGCGAGCGCCAGTCGGAGCCGGCCTCGACGAAGGCGAGCCGCACCCACGTCTTCCACTGCAGCGATGGGACACGGTGCATCGCACCGGCGCGCGGATCGCCGGGAAGCGGCAGCTCGCCGATCACCTCGCCGACACCGCGCAGCGGGTAGAGGCGGGGCTGGTAGATGAAGGGCGGCACCTTGTCGGGGTGCCGGGCGATCAGGAGGAAGCGTTTCCGGCTCTGCGCGAGATTGCCGATTAGACCGCAGTCATGGACGGACTCGGCCACAGAATATCCGAACGCTCGGAGGAGCGCGATGATCTGGTCGAGCAGCCAGCGTCCGCGCGTGGCGATGCGGGGGACGTTCTCGAACAGAATGATGGGGATGGGATCGTCGCGGTACGCTTCCAGCGTCAGCCACATGCCGCGCAGGGTGAGCGCGTTGAGCGCCTGGTATTTGGCGGTGAGGCTGACAGCCTGAGACAGCAGCGAGCTGAATCCCTTACACGGGTAGGATGCCAGGCAGACGTCGACGCGGCCGAACACCGCGCGCACGTCGGAGGGCACCGCTTCACGCCACTCGGGACCGGGCTCGCGGCCGTGGAAGGCGCGGTACTGATCCCGGTTGAACAGATCCATGACGGTGCCTTTGACCCCGGTCAGCCGCTCGAAATTGCGGATGGCACCGGGATCGACGTCGATCCCCCCGGCGCATTCGAAGCGGGCGCGCAGGTTGCCGACGCGGGGCTGCGCGCCGTTGAAGCCGCGTGCGCCGGACCCGATGCCGCAGGCCATGTGTGCGTGCCGGAAGACGCGCTCGGTGACGGGAGAGAAGTGCATGGGGGTCTCCTTTTGGGGGCCAGCGCGGGTGCTTTCCCCGCTTCCTCGGTCGCTCTTCCCCCTCCCCCCTCGCCTCGATCAGGCCGCCAGGCGGCGGTCCCGGTAGAGGTCGGCCGCCCATTGCTCGACCCAAGCTTCCGTGATCTCGTCGTGTTCGAGGTCGCCGCTTTCGATCAGGGCGCGGATCTCGATGCGGGCAGCGGCGATCGCCGCCTCCCAAGGATCGTCGGGGGTGGCGATGTCGGGCGGGATGGCGGCGATCGGCAGCTGCTTTGGCGGTTCACGAAGTCGGGCAAGCTGCGCCCGCGTCCAGTGCTCGAGGTGGTCGGCAACGAGCTGGTCGGTCTTCGAGATGCCGCGGCGACGGGCGTCGTGGCGGGCGGCGATCCCATAAGCCTGCGAATCGATCGATGCGAGCCGATGGGCGAACGAAGTAAGGTAGGGGAGCGCGGAGCCCTTCACGCCGAACGCATGGAGCCGGATCGACGTCGGGAGATGCCGGTCGAGATGCTCGATCACGGCGACCAAGCCTTCGGGGCCGCTGATCTCGCGGCGGCACATGCTGCCAACGCCAACGATCGTGCCCGGGACGAGCGACCAGCTCAGCGCCTCGGCACATCGCAGGTAGTCATCTGGGCGGCGGCCCTGGATCACGGGCATGAAGCGGTCGATGATCCCGAGGTCGAGCGCCCGCTCACGGCAGTCGCGGTTGGCGCGGATGGTGCGCGAGATGCGATCGAGGACGGTCTCGCGGTCGCCGGCGATCTCGGGCTCGACACACCAATCGATGCTGGCGAAGCGGCGGAATGGGTAGGAGGCCGCCAGCGCCATGTATTGATCGACGGTCCAGGGGACGCTGCCGTACAGCACTGAGCCCACAAAGCCGGCGCTATCGAGGTCGATGCTGGCCAGGCCGTGCGCGTTGCGGAGCATGTCCGTTCGGAAGCCGCGCCAGTCCGGCCATCCGTTCGCGCGGGACCATCGTGACAGGCAGTTGGCGGAGATGAGCACCGGCTGCTGGAGCAGCCGCGCGCGCTGCAGGATCGGGCCTTCGCTGAGATGCGGAAGGCCGACGACGATCTCGATGGTCATGGCAGCGGGTCGACGTCGAGCGTGTCGAACGCGATCGGGCTTTTGGCGCTGTCGTAGCTGTCGGCCGAGACAAGGCCACGTCGGTCCGGCCCTTCGTAGGTCGGCCATCCGAGATAATCGACCGAAGCCACCATGCGTCCGACCACGCCGATCTTGCCGTCGGGCACCCAATCCGCCCACGAGGCAGAAGCCGAGGTGACGACGACCTTTCCGATCAGCGCCTCATAGGCGGCACGCCGGCGCATGATGTAGCTGTCCCGCGATTCGACCAGCTTGCCGGTGAAGGCGCCATAGGCATCGGGACGCCAGTTGCGGGCTACATCGTGCGCGAGCTGCCGCATGATGTCCGTCCCGACAGCGCCGGCCTTTGCGAACTCGCCCTCGAAGGCGAGGACGGGGAGCGACCAGAGCACGTCCTCCTCGTACTGCGGGGTGTCGTGTCGCAGTGGTCCGGGCATCGCGGCCTGCCGCTCCTCGGAGAGGATCAGGCCGCCATGCGACGGTGTCTCGACCCGCCAGATGCCGGGTAGCATCTGCTCGGCAGTTTCGATGGTGCCCCAGAGGCTTTCCCAGGGCTGCGGTGTGGCGGCGAATGGCATGTCTGCTCTCCCATTAGGATCGCAACCGCACTCCCCCTCCCCTTTGCCGGATCGCTTGACGGGTCGATGCGTTCACGTTACGTTCTGCGTGCGCAGGAGGTCCGCCATGGGAAAGTTGAAGGCTACGCGATTCCACGACCGTTTCGATCTCGACGTGACGCTGCGCGATGCGTCGCTCGATGAGCTACAGACGCCGACCAGGCGGATGATCGCGGCCGCTGCCATCGGCAAGGATGTCGAGGACGCCTATTATTCCGCACGTGAGCTGCGTGAGGCGGTGTCGTGGGTCCACGAGGGCGAACCCGCTGGCAAGCCGCGCTTGGCGAGCATTCTCAGCAATGACTGTTCCGATGATTACCAGCGTTGCCTCTACTATTGCCTCGCCGGCCGGGGCGTGGTGACGATGCTCGACGACCTGATGTGGCTCGAGGATCTGCTGGAGGCGCGTGGGATAGTCGCCGGCAAGCTGATGCGCGCCAAGGTGCGGCAGATGCCGATGATCGATCCCTATGTGTCGGCCGAGCCGGATGGTCCGGTCGGCATCGTCTCGGAGGACTTCAGGCAGGGTCCGTCGTGGTGGATGGATCCGACTCTGGCGGAGTGACGAGCCATTCCGCTCATCATGAAAAAGAGGTCAGATGAGCCACGCACTATCGAGATAGGGCTGCAGGTTAGCATAGGCAGGGGTGTCTAGGCTGGTCTCGCCGAAGCTCGGAGCAGCGTAGCTCGCCATCGAGCTCACCAAACTCTGCACGCCGGACTTGTCGATCATGCGCCCGTCGCCTGCCTCAATCCAATCCACCTTGTAAGCATCACCGCGAAACCAGTCGCTGACGGTGATCTGGTCTGTTGATCCCATGACGCTCATCATCAGGGCGTCACCGGACCGGGCAAACCATAGCTGGTTAAAGGCGGCCTGCGATTCCCTCAAGCTGCCGCAGCATATAGGCGGTATACTCCGGGTGGCTTCCGATATGCCGACTTCCGCCCGTGTTGAGTGCGTCAATGCTTGAAGACGGAAGGGGCACCAAGTTGGCGTCACCATCGAGAGCGAAGTACCCGTGCGACTTCATCCACTGAACGACCGGATCCGACTGGACGATGGATTCCTGAGGGATGATGTGATGAGCTTGACCGCCCTTCAACTCGGCCGGCGGGAGATCATCCTCATCCACGTTTAAAAAGCTTCCTGATGAGCGACGCTAAGCTTGATCAGTTTAATATTCGTAAGCTCGTTGGACCTGATGCTCTCCGCTAATTCGTCCGAAACAAAGAACGCCGGAACCATGTCCGCAGGTTCCCAGATGTGGCGATGCTCAAATGTACCCGGCCTAAGGTAAACCTTGCCGGGAAGCCAAGAGGGGCGACTCAACCAACGATCACCGTTTGGCCGAACTTCAATCTGATCGCGACCGCCGGATTGCTCAAGGTCGATGCATGCTACCCGATCTATGACTTTGATCAACGTGTACTCTCGCCGTTCCTCAGGTCCGTTCCGTGGAGTAGAAAGGATATCCACCTTGTGCATCAGGAGCTCCTCCGGACAGTACGGACGAAGGAATTCTGCGAAGCGCTGGGAGATGATCCAAAGTCCTCCTATACCTATCAGATCTGTCCAACGGCGTGGAGGTTTGACGGCTTTCCCGCATGCAGGAAGATCGCCTTCATCCCATGGCTTGCCATTTCGGAGGCGGGTGTCGATTGGCAGCTCGAGATGCACATCCGGCCAAGGGCGGCTACTATCCTGCGTCATTATGAACGGCATGATCCATAACCCCCGAAGGTTTCCACGGCCGCCTCAGCTTCGTGAACAACCTTGCTAACCCTTGAGTCCGATGAGTCCGGCGTTTCTGTCAAGTCCTGGTTAGGTGCCAGACTCTTCCACTCACCGTTCTCCCGTCGTCGCTCTCCTGAACCAAAATGCGTTCTTGGGCATTGATGCCCACTGTGTCCCCCGTGCGGAGACAAGGCCCATTGGCTAGAAGATACTTCGCGATGCCTAGTAGGCGAGCATAACCGACATCTGCGTCGCGTCGGCTCACTTCAAGCTCCGCCTCGCGCCCAAGGAAGGGAGCGAGACCTCGGGTCCCGATGAACACTCGCCCTTGGGTGGTGCCGACGGCTCCAAACCCAGCCACAGGTCTGTAGCTGCGCCGCTACGGGCGATCGCTGTCAAGGATCCTGCGATCCCGTTTGATAGGCACAGGTGACCGGCGGTGACCCAAATGCAACCGATGGCACCCAAGGCCTTCGAGATGCCTGCTATAACAGCGGTCATCGCAACGGCCTGACTTTTGGCCAGCTCAGGGGATCGCACCTCAGCAAGCGATGACACCACAACGTGAGCTCGATGCCTAACCACTGCATTCCTGGCTGCCGCTGAGTCCATGCTTGCGGAAACCGCTTGATTGCATTCCGCCTCTGGCAGCCGATGTTGGTTAGACAGAACGACGATCCGATTACCGCCAATCGCAACGACAGCCGCTCCATCTTGCCCGAAACTGCTATTTGCTTCGCTAACGTCTAACTCGAGCTGCTCGGCGGCAAGTCGCACATCATCGCGCCACGCAAGGTCGTTTGTTGATGGGATTAGGATGTATGCGAGAAATCGGTGGGCCATTGCAGCACTTCCGCTAGGATGTTGAATACCGTGAATGCAATCAAGCGAAACTAACGCTCGCACTGCAGTCGTTCGCCACGCCGCCACTTCGCGGGGTCGAGCCAAGTTCCGGCATGGGCACCGAAATGGCCGCGCTCGGCCGCATCATAGGCGGCCGCATAGGATGAGGCCCGTTCGGGGTCGTTGCGAAGGTACTTCATCGCGGGGATCGCCAGACCGGCGCGGATCATGGACTCTCCAAGGTCCTTGCCGTCGACCGTGACGGTGGCGACGGGGCGGCCGTAGGTCGCGTCGGGGGTGAGCGTGAACGCGGCCGAGGCGTTGCGGACCTGCCGGGCGGCAAGGTCCTGCGCGGCTTTCCCACACGCCCAGCACGCGCCGTCACGCTGGCAGAGCTGCTTGCGCTCGAAAGCATCGACGCCGAGCAGGCGGAAGTCGACGCTCACCGTGTCGCCGTCAAGTGCCCGCGCTTCGGCCTCGAACCGGGGCGCTCGCTGGTCGGCCTCGCTACGGGCCGCACCGCGGCTGTCCGCTATGCCGCACGACGCAAGCATTCCGAGCAGGAGGAGAAGCGGGGTCAGGCGCACAGGACCATCTCCACTTCGTCGCTCCGGGTCGGCACCTCGACGGCGCGATAGGGCTGGAGCGGATGGCCGGTCCGCACGACGCACGCGCGGCGGTTCTGGTCGAAGATCTGTGCGGCGACACGGGCCGCGTTCTCGCGGCTGCAGAGCAGCAGGCGCTTGGTCGAGAAGATCGGGATCGGATCGGAGTGGTTCATGGCGGGTCTCATCGAAAGGGTTGTTGCAGAAGCGCGGCGCTAGGCGAAGATCGTCTTGTGGACCTTCGTCTGCGGCAGCACGGTCCAGGCCCGCTCCATGAAGCCGGAGATGCGATAGCCGAGCCGGGTGGTCGGATCGCGCAGCACGACGCGGCGACCGTGCTTCTCCACGATGAACTCGTCGCCTTCGTGGCCGCCGGTGAACTTCATCGGCGCGGGAAGCTTGATCCGGTCGCCATCCTGCAGCTTGCGGGAGCGACGCTGGAGGTTGGCGAGGCAGCGCTTGCGCCAGTCGATCGCGTGCTCGTACTGCGTCGGAGTGAGCAGCTTCAGGATCGCCTCCGGGCACGAGGCTTCGCACGGCCCCACCGTCTCGTCCATGTCCTTGTAGCCGAACACCATGCCTTCCTTGTCGTTCGGGTTCCATCGAACGAGGCAGACGATGGCGAAGATCTCGCCACCGATGCCGTTGGCGAGCTTCTGGGCGGCAGCGTAGTAGACGCGGTTGCCCGGGCAGGAGGAGGCGAGCACGGTAAGACCGTGCGTCGTGCCGTCCTCCTGGTCCCGGGTGTAGGTGAACTGGGCATCGAGATATGCCTTGGGCGTCGCGTGCCCGCCCATCGAGTCGCGCGGCATGTAGAGCCATCCCATGTCGGGTCTCCTGCAGGATCGGTTTACCAGTCGTGTGTCGGAAGGTCGGCGATCGGCTCGCAGTCGCGGTCGAACTGCAGCCAGTCCGCGCCCGCGGCCTCGGCAGCAGCGAGGCAGAGCCGCAGCGGTTCGGGCATCCGATCGCGGCCGTCCGACGCGACCCAGATCCACCAGCCATATTCGCGCCAGCGCTCGGCGACGATCAGGCTGTGCCAGCTGTCTTCGCCGGCGGGGACCGGCACGGCCGCGTCGACGATCGCGTCGATCTGGCGAGCGATGTCGAGGGGGAGGTGCGCTGTCGAGAGGCAGGCGAGCCGCTGGATTTCGAGGGCCGGCATCATGCCGCCTCCCGGAGCGCGGGTGCTTCGGTCTCCTCCGGCTTTTCGGCGAGAACAGCAGCGGGCTCGCTGAAGGCGCGCAGGTAGTTGAACGCCTGCTCGGCCTTCGACGCGGCATGGATGATCGCCGTCTTGTCGGCGCGCAGGATCCCGAGCCAGTGTGCGACATAACTGGCGTGATTGTCGTGAAGTTCGTTGGGAAGGCCGATTTCGGCGCAGGCGAGCCCGGCCCCGATCTCGGCGACGAGCTCCTCGAAGGCATACGCCTTGTCGCCGAAGCGCTTCCCGAAGGTGCGGCCGAGCCGCGAGGCGTGACCCGACCAGTGAACGGTTTCGTGGAGCCGCGTGCTCGCGTAATGGTCCATCGACCGAAATGCGCTCGGCGAGGGCATCTGGATGTAGTCGAACGTCGGCGAGAAGAACGCTTCGTTGCCCCCGTGCCGGACATCGGCGGGGATCGGGTCGATGAAGCTGTCGATCGCGGTCTGTCGCTCGGAGGGCGAGATGGGCGTCTCGATCGGCGGCGGGGCGTAGAAGTAGGCCGGCAGACCGTCGATCTGATCGGCGTTGAAGACGATATAGTGGCGCAGGAAGCGGATGTTCTTCTCGCTCTCCTGGCCGGTGACGATGTTCGTCTCGGTCTTCTTGAATGAGGAATAGTAGACCGACACGGCGCCGCGCTCGCCCTTGCGGACGTGCGCGCCGAGCTCCTCGGCCTGGCGATAGGTCATCCAGAAGCGCGAGCAGTAGCCGCGCACATCACCCAGCGCCCAGAGGTAGAGCGTGTTGATCCCGGTGTACGGGGTGCCGCAATGGCGAAGGGGGCGCAGTCCGCCGCTGCCGCCCCGGGACCGCCATGGGCGGTTCCACGGCGCGACGCCGGCTTCGAGCTTCTCGATGATGAGGTTGGTGATCTCGGCCGCGACATCGCGGCTCGGCTTGTTGTGCCCGGGCATGGTTCGTTGTCCGTGTTGGGGGCAAAAAAGAGCCGCCGACGCGTGAACGCCGGCGGCTCAGTCGCCCAGGAGGAGATGATCGGGTCGTCAGGCCGCTTCGGCGGCTTCGCCCTCGATGGTCGTGAGGGCATCATCGGCAACGGCGGGCTCGCTGCCGACAACGTCGTCGTGGTCCGGCAGGTCGTCGCCGCTGCCCGCGTCCTCGTCACCGCCGAGCTCGGTCTCGTCGAGATCGTCGCTCTCGATCATGTCGAGCGTCTCGTCGCTGGCGTTGTCGAGGAAGCGCATGGTCGCGGGCACCCAGGCGAGTGCAGCTTCCTTGACGTCGGCCTCGACCAGCGCTTCGCCGGCGAACAGCTTGTGGCAGGACGCGGAGATGTCCGGCTTCTTGGAGGCGGCGTAGCGGCCCGAGAGCGTCGGACCGCCGACGTCATGGAGAAGCGTCAGCAGCGACCCCTTCGGCACGCGGTCGAAGAAGTTCTGGGACGTCGGCCGCCACCACGCCGCCACGTCGACCTCCATGATCGAGGCGAGGCGGTTCTGGAGCGGATTCTGCGACGGGCCGGAGAAGCCGTCCTTCGCCTCGAGCGACACGGCCACGACGTAGGCGAGCCAGGCCGCCTTGCTGTCGTCGTCCAGCTCGCGGAACGCCTCGAACCGTTCGACGATCGTCTTGTGACCCATCCAGTCGCTGACCAGCCCGTCATGGCACTCGGCCAGGTACTCGCGAGCGCGCGTCGAGGGCATCTCGCCGACCGACGGATCCTGCGGGCCGCGGGCGCGGACCGTGGTGCCGTAGTAGGTCGCGTGGTGGTTACGCGCGTCGATCATCACGAAGATCGCGTAGTCGAGCGCCAGGCCGGGATGCTGGACGAGGTTGGCGGCGAGGACGTCGCGGCGCTGGAGCGCCAGTTCGTCCTGCAGGCGGGCGGTGAGCGGCTTGCCGCCGGGAGCGACCGTTTCAGGGCGCGGGGCCGGGTCGTTGGCGACCGAGCCGCTTCCGCCCCCGATGGTGGCCGTGGGGTCGCCGTTGCCCGAGCTGCTGCCGTCACCCTCGGGTGCGAGATTGCCGTCCGCGCCGAGCCGGACGGGCTTCTCGCTGTAGTAGGTGGTGTCGAGCACCATCTCGCCGCGCTGGCTCAGCGTCAGGAACGCGCCGACCAGCGGCCGCAGCTCGTCGGTCAGGATGCTCGGCCGGCTGTTGAGCGTGTTACGCTCTTCCTCGAGGCGGTCGAACTCCTCGTCGAGCGCGGCATAGGCCTCCTGCGAGATGTCCTCGTCCTCCATCTCGCCCTGGATCGCTTCGAGCCGATCCTCGATCTCGGTGACGCGCGCGTCCTCCTCCTCGGTCATCGGGATGGTCGGGAGGATCACGCGGTAGAGCCCGGAGGCGGCGTTGTAGGTGTGATGCGTCGCGATCGGACGGATCCACGCGAGGCCGGTCTCTTCACCGATCCGGGTCGCCTCGGCCTCCAGCTTCGCCGCGGCGAGGCGCTCGGCGATCTCGGGGTCGACCCAGCGGTCGCCGTCCTCAGAGAACAGGTCCGCGACGATCTTGCCGCCGGCTGCGAGATAGGCTTCGTCGCCGACGAGCAGCGCGACCGGGTCGGTCGCCTTCATCGTCTGGTGGACGATCGCGCGACGGATCGTGTCCGCGTTCACGTAGCTGTGCCCGCTGTAGTTGGTCCAGACGAGCAGCTGCTTGTCCTGGCTGTCGGTCGAGGCGTAGGCCTTGGCGATCTCCAGGCTGATCTCGCCGGCCGCAAGCGCGTCGAAGATGGGCGCTGCCAGCGTGGCGAGGCGAAGGCGACCCTCGATAAAGCGGCGCGTCTGTCCGAAGCGCTTCGCGACCGCGTCGATGTCGCCGTCGACGCCGAGGAAGTGCTGGAACGCGCGGCACTCCTCCGCCGGGGTCAGCTTGAGCTGGTGGAAGTTCGCCGCGAGCGAGGTCTCGCTGAGCGCCGCGACGTCGGCCTTCACGACGAGGACGGGAACGTCGAACTCCTCGGCGTTGATCGCGCCGCGTTCGGCGAGCATCGACAGCGCGCGCCAGCGACGGCCCCCGTCGAACACCTCGAACATGCCGCGGGGCTTGGTGACAGGGGTGACGAGGAGGTTCTGGAGAACGCCGCGGGCCTCGATGTCGGCGGCCATCTCGGGGATGCGCAGCTGGTCATCGGAAACGGTACGGACGTTGATGGGCGAAAGCCGCAGCTTCGCCAGCTTGACGGTCTGGATCATTGGGGCAACTCCTTCTGGCATCCGGTTCATCCCGGACACCCTCCTCGACCCCCCTCCCCTTTCGCTCAGGCGTTCTTCAGGATCGCGGAGAGGATCTCGGTCGCCCGGTCGACGGGGACGAAGACGCGGGTGCGGTACTGGATGATCTCGGTGAAGCAGCCGTGCGACTTCAGCCACCCGATCTGTTCGGCGGGTGCGCCGCTGATCTCCACGCGGGGCTTGCCGTTCACGATCGCGCGCTTGATCGTCATCGGGAACGGCCGCGTCAGGTCGACGCTGCTGCCCCCCAGGACCGACCCGGCGATGTCGGCCGGGGGCATGTTCTCCGCCTTGTCGATGCCGAGTTTGGTGAAGAGCGAGACGACGTGCGAGTCGAACACGAGGCGTCCAAGCCACGAATTGCCGTCTGCATCGACGATCCGGTTCACGACCAGGTGATCGGAGGGCAGCGATGACCAGATCGGCAGGAGAAGGCCGGTGGCGAGCCGGATCGTCTCGGTGTCCACCGTGTCGAGCGCCTCGGCGACTTCCTCGTTCCAGAGCTTGACCAGCTCGTCGTGGCCGATCGGCTCCCAAGCGGATTCGAAGAGGTCCGCCTCCCGGAAGTATTCCTTCCGGGTCGGGCGGAGCAGTTCGACGCGCGGGATGGGCGTGCCGTCCTCGCTCATGCCGGCGCGGGCGCGAGTCTGGACTGCGACCTTGCCGGACTTCGTGTTCTTCATCGCGATCGCGGTGGCGTCGCCGTCGACGATGCGCAGGATGCGCTCAAGCGTCACAGGGTTCCGGCGACGTTCGATCTCGATCGTCAGGAGGTGCGAGGTCGCGCCGCTGACCGGATCGGTGCGGAGCAAGGTATCGTCCCGAACCGTAGCGCGATCGACCATGATCGTCTCGACGCCGACATCGAGCGTGCCCGCGTCGCGTGCGGCGGCGATCCGTGTCTCGACGAGTGCAAGGAACTCGTCGAAGATGCGGTTCTGGAGGTCGATCGGTAGCGCGAGCAGGCGGTTCAGCCAACGCTGGATGGGCGGGAGTTCCTCCTTCAGCACGCCGTCCTGGTCGCAGAGCTCGAGCCCGGTGCGCTCCTGGAACTCGGTCAGGTTCGTGCTCGTCAGCTTGCCGGCGTGCAGGAGGTGAAACCAGCTGATCAGCGCGGCGCAGGCATATTCGCTTTCGAGGTTGTCGGCCGGATCGAAGAGGTTCTGCCCGCCCGTCTGCCGCTGGCCGCGCGTGAGCGCCCCCAGACTGTCGAGCCGGCGGGCGATCGTGCTGGAGAAGCGCAGCACGCCCATGCAGTCCGTCGTGACGGGCCTGAACAGGGGCGAGCAGGCCTGATGGGTCCGGTGGGTTCGACCGAGCCCCTGGATGGCACGGTCGGCACGCCAGCCCGGCTCCAGCAACAGGTGGACGCGCTGCTGCTGGTTCTTGGCATCGAGCGAGGCGTGATACGAGCGACCCGTTCCGCCGGCGT
>SXGU01546964.1_pt1 | contig 17685 bp, 19 predicted proteins | sample 3174531 | NCBI WGS metagenome assembly SXGU01 (sample SAMN11356863, study PRJNA531348) | freshwater metagenome | isolation source: freshwater sample F1-140 | place: China: Fuxian Lake, Yuxi | collected 2017-12-25 | reverse complement strand
TCATGGCTTACGACGCCGCCTTCGCCTACGAAGTTGCCGTCATCATCGCCGAGGGCCTGCGCCGGATGTATCAGGAGGGCGAGGAAATTTTCTACTACCTCTGCCTCTACAACGACAACTACGCGCAGCCCGCGATGCCTGCCGGTGTCGAGCAAGGCATCCTCGACGGCCTCTACAAGTTCCGCCCCGGCGTGGCCGGCAAGGCGCACAAGGCGCACCTCATCGGCAGCGGCCCCATCATCAACAGCGCGACCCGCGCGCAGGAAATCCTCGAACGCTACAACGTCTCCGCCGACGTCTGGAGCGCGACCAACTACAAGCTGCTCCGCAACGACGCGCTCCGCTGCGAGCGTTGGAACATGCTCCACCCGACCGAGCCGGCCAAGAAGCCGCGCGTCACGGAGCTACTGGAAAAGGAGCAAGGCGTCTTCGTCGCCGTATCGGACAACATGAAGATCGTGCCCGACCAAATCGCGCCGTGGGTGCCCGGCGGCCTGACCACGCTCGGCACCGACGGCTTCGACCGCAGCGACACCCGCGAGCGTCTCCGCCGCTTCTTCGAGGTGGACGCCGAGCTGACCGTCATCGCCACCCTGCACGCGCTCGCGAAGAGGGGTGCCATCGAGCGCACCGTCGTCGCCCGAGCCATCAAGGACTTGAGCGTGAACCCTGAAAAGCTCGCGCCGGTTCTTCTCTGAACAATCCCGTTCGCAACTCCCGCATCTCAATTTATGGACGTTAAACTCCCCAACCTCGGCGAAGGCGCTGACTCCGGCACCGTCGTCAACCTGCTTGTCAAAGTGGGCGAAACCATCACCGCCGGCCAGGGCCTTCTCGAACTCGAAAGCGAAAAAGCCGTCGCCACCATCCCCGCACCGGCGGCTGGCGTGGTCGGCCAAATCTTCGTAAAGGTCGGCGACAAAATCGGCGTCGGCCAACGCCTGCTCACCCTCGGCGCTGCTGGCGATGCCGCTCCGGCTCCGGCTGCCGCGCCCGTTGCGAAGGCCCCCGTCGCCGCGCAACCCGCCGCCGCCGAAGCCCCACTCGCCGACCTCCCGCCCGCGCAGCCCGGCGTGGAGCCGACCGCTTCGCCCTCCATTCGCCGCATCGCGCGCGAGTTGGGAATTGACCTCACGCAAGTCCGCGCGAGCGAGCGCGGCGGCCGCATCGTGATGAGCGACGTGCGCGCCTACATCGCCCGACTCCAGAGCTTGGCCGCCGCCCCGAAAGCCGCGCCCGCCGCCGCCGTTGCCGAGAAGCCAGCCCCCGAGCGCGTGGACTTCTCCAAGTGGGGCGAGGTCTCGAAGAAACCCATGTCTACGCTGCGCAAAGTCATCGCGCGCCGCATGACCGAGAACTGGAACGCCATCCCGCACGTTACGCAGTTCGACGAGGCGGACATCACCGCGCTGCTGGAGCTGCGCAAGAAGTTCGCGCCCGCCTACGAGGCCAAGGGCACGCGCCTCACGCTGACTTCCTTCGCGCTGAAGGCCGTCGCCGCCACGCTCAAGAAGCACCCCATCTTCAACAGCTCGCTCGACGAGGTAGCCGAGGAAATCGTGCTGAAGGAATACATCCACCTCGGCCTCGCCGTGGACACCGACGCCGGCCTCATCGTCCCCGTCATCCGCGACGCGGACCGGAAGAGCCTGCTGGAGCTGTCCAAGGACATTGAGGAGCTGGCCAAGAAAGCCCGCGACCGCAAGGTCTCCGGTGACGAGTTGAAGGGTGGCACCTTCACCATCTCCAATCAGGGCGGCATCGGTGGCGCGCACTTCACACCCATCGTAAACAAGCCGGAAGTCGCCATCCTCGGCCTCGGCAAGGGCGCGCTGAAAGCCGTCGTGCGCGAGAAGCAAATCGTCCAGCGCATGATGCTCCCCCTCGCCATCAGCTACGACCACCGCGTCATTGACGGCGGAGCGGCAGCGCGGTTCACCGTGGACCTGCTCGCGGCCATCGAGGGCTTCACCGAGAAGGATGTGGCGATGTAGAACGAACGGAGTAATGGAGTGGTGGAGTGATGGAGTAATGACTTCCAATCGCACGTCGCTCTGATAATCCACCCACCAAAAACTCCATCACTCCAACACTCCACTCCCCCCATGTCCCCCTCCTACCGCAACAAGAACCGTGGCTACCAGCAGCTCCGTGTCTGGCAGGACGCGATTGAGTTCTACGTTGCGTGCTGCCGCGTGTTTCGCACGTTTCCCTACGACCTACGGCGGGTCGCCTCGCAGGGGATTGCCAGTGCCGACTCCGTTCATCGGAACATCGCCGAGGGTTACTGCCGCCGTGGCCTGCGGGAGTATCTCAACCACCTCAACTACGCCCTCGGCTCGCTCGGCGAATCGGTCTCCGGCCTGATTGCGTGCCACAAGGCCGAGCAAGTGACCCAGCCTCAGTTTGAAGTCCTCGACGCGCTCGCCTTCAAGTTGGAGAACGGTCTGCTCAAGCTGGTCGAGAGCCTCGAACGCAAGCAAATGGACGGCGACTGGATTGACAGCCTTGTGCTCAAAGAGAGCAACGTCGCCTATGGAACAGCCAAACGGAGTGATGGAGAGTTGGAGTAATGGAGTAATGACTTCCGAACCTCACACCCCAGCACTCCAATACTCCAACACTCCCTTTTCCCATCTCTCCACCACTCCACCACTCCATGACTCCCACTCACACTGAAATTGTCGTCGTAGGTGCCGGCCCCGGCGGATATGCCGCTGCGTTTTACGCCGCTGACCTTGGCAAGAAAGTAATCCTCCTCGAGCGCGACCCGAAGCTCGGTGGCGTGTGTCTCAACCGCGGCTGCATCCCGTCCAAGGCCCTGCTCTACGCCGCCCACACCATCACCGGCGCGAAGGAATCCGCGCACCGCGGCATCACCTTCGCCGCGCCACAAATCGAGCTGGGCAAGCTCCGCGCGTGGAAGGACTCCATCATCGCCAAGCTCTCCGGCGGCATCACCCAACTCGCGGCGAAGCGCGGCGTCACCGTCATCCACGGGCGCGGCTACTTCGAGGGCTCGAACACCCTCCGCGTCGAGACCGAGGCCGGGCAGCAGTTCATCAGCTACGAGCACGCCATCGTCGCCGTCGGCTCCAAGCCCGCGCTGCCAAAGGCCTTCGACCTCGGCAACCCGCGCGTCATGACCTCCACCGAGGCGCTGGAGATTGAGGAAATTCCCTAGACGCTGCTCATCATTGGCGGCGGCTACATCGGCATGGAACTGGGCACCGTCTATGCCGCGCTCGGCAGCAAAATCACCGTCATCGAGGCACTCGACAGCATTCTCCTCGGTGCCGACCCCGACCTCACCCGGCCCGTGATGGCTTACGCGAAGAAGAATTTCTCCGAGGTGCGCGTGAAGGCGAAGGTCCTGAAGATGTCCACCGCCGGGAGGCAAATCAAAGTCATCTCCGAGCACGAAGGCCAGCAGAAGGAAGAGCTCTACGACCGCGTCCTCGTCTCCGTGGGCCGCGCGCCGAACAGCGAAGACCTCGGCCTCGAAAACACCAAGGCCAAGCTCGACGAAAAGGGCTTCCTTGTGGTGAACGAGAAGCAGCAGACCACCGACCCCGCCATCTACGCCATCGGCGACATCGCGGGCGGCGTGATGCTCGCGCACAAGGCCTCGCGCGAGGCCCGCACCGCCGTGGAAATCATCACCGGCGAAGCGACCGGCGCGGACAAAGCCATCATTCCCGCCGTCGTCTTCACCGACCCAGAGGTTGCTTGGTGCGGCCTGACCGAAGCCGAGGCCAAGGCCAAAGGCATCGAAGTCACCGTGGCGAAATTCCCGTGGGGCGCGAGCGGCCGGGCGCTGACCTTCGACCGCACCGACGGCATGACCAAGCTCATCATTGACCCCGCCACCGAGCGCGTGCTGGGCGTGGGCATCGTCGGCTACGGCGCGGGCGAACTCATCGCCGAAGGCGTGCTCGCCGTCGAGATGGGCGCGACCGCTAAGGACCTGTCCCTCTGCGTCCACCCGCACCCGACCCTCTCCGAGACGTTGATGGAGTCAGCCGAGGTCTTCTACGGCCACGCCACCCACGTCTTCGCGCGGAAGAAGTAGGCGGCACCAAGAAATCCCGCAGCGTATTGGCAAGTGGGTGGCCGTTCTCCCTCACCCCTGCCCTCTCCCGCTGGAAGAGGGAGCTACGCAGTCTGCGGTTCGTGAACCCGCAGCTCAACTGCGATGCGAGCGTGGTCGAGTGGTCCCCCTCTCCCAGCGGGAGAGGGCCGGGGTGAGGGAGCAAGTGTCCAGCCGCCAGCCGAGTGATTATGCCAGCCTCCATCCGTGGTTGGTATGAGTTGATTGCGCCACGAAGTTGCCCGGAGGGCGCAAATGGAGGCGCTTCAAATTTGAAGCCAGCCCGCGTCTATTTTCTGGGAATCTCCACGAATTCTCCGCGCGTGAGCGCGGCCAGTGCGCTGCGGATGTCCTCCACGTAACGCAGCACCTCGCGCAAACGATTCGTCGGCAACACCACAATCGCCAGTGTCCGGCCCCGCAAGTTCTGCTGATAGCGGAGGTTCTGGTCAGCAGTGAGCAGCACGTCGAAGCGGCCTTCCGCTGCACGGATGAGATCGCCGTTGCGCAGCTCGCTCCAGCCAAGGTCTTGGGCGAAGGTGATTTCGTGCTCCGGCAGGTGCCGCTTCAGTGGGTGCGGCGTGTTCACATCGAAGAGCACCTTCATGCCGCCTTGCCGTAGAGGACGCGGTGCGCATGTTCCAGCACGGCCACAGCATGTTCGCGCGGGACGGCGGGGAAGGCGTCGAGAAACTCGTCGAGGCTGACCCCGTCTTCGAGGTTCTCGAACAGGCTCTCCACTGGCACCCGCGTGCCGAGAAAGCACGGGACGCCGCCCATCCGCTCGGCGTCACTCCAGACTGGCAGGCCCGTTGGAATCTCAACCGCGTTGCTCGTGCTCATAACGCCAGTTTTATAGCCCAAAGAGCGGGGCTGCGCCAGCCCTTGCTTAAATCATCTCGTCCGCCTCTCCGGCTCCGGGTAGTAGAGCTTGACGAAACAACCGGTGTCCAAATACGTCACGCCTCCCCTCCGCGCGCCTCGGACACGACGGCGCTGAGGGCTTTGCCCGGCGGCGTCTCGCCCCAGACCGCCTTGGCCCGCGCGAGGAAATCAGGCGTGGCCACCGGCTGGGCGGGCACGACCCTGGCGACCACCTGATCCTGCTGCGTCACCTGCACCTCTTCCCCGGCGGCGACCCAGCGCAATATCTCGGGCCACTGCTGCGGGACTTGTTGCACACTGGCGGTTTTCATGGCGGCAGAATACTCTCAGGCTCCACGCGCAACAAGCCTGCGAATCCTCGGCCCCGGAGCGGGCGCGACCACCCTTTCACCGCTTCGGCCAGTTGAGGTGCTTGTGGAGGAAGTCGTAGGTGCCCTGGCCGTTGATGGTGTGCGGGCCGTCGAAGTGCTCGATCTCCGCGCGGTCGCCGATGCCGAGCTTGTTGTAGAAACGGCGAATCTTGGCGAACTCGAAGTTCACCCACTCGTCAATGCCCACGCCGTCCTCGTGCCCGCGCTCGACCATGAAGGGGCGCGGCGCGATGAGCGCGCCCATCTCCGCGTAGTTGAAGGTGTGGCCGAGGTTCCACTCGAAGATCTCGTATTCGCCGGTGAACATGTAGCTGCCGCGCCAGTCCACGGTCGCGTTCTTCCAGACCCACTCGTTGAAGTCCGCCGAGCAGATGCTCAGGCAGTAGCCGTCGAGCGCCGCCGGGATGCGCATGGCGGACTTGCCGCCGTAACTGAGGCCGTAGAAGCCGATGCGTTTGGCGTCCACGAAGGGTTGCGCGCCGAGCCATTCGAGGATGCGTTCGTGCTGCGCGAAGATGACGGAGAAGAGGTGCGTGCCCAGCGGGTTCGCGAGGCGCTGGATGTTGCGGAACTCGTCCTTGCCGCGATACGGGTTGTGCGGCGCGAAGACGATGAAGCCGCGCTCGGCCAGCGCGGTGGCGAATCCTTTGTAGGGCGCCCATGCGCGGTTGGTCTTGTCAGTGATGACGGTGTCCATCGGCACGCCTTCGAGTCCGTGCTGGCAGACGACGACGGGCCGGCGCTCGCCGGGCTTGAGATCCTTGGGCAAGAGGAGGATTCCCCACGCAAACACATCGGGCCACACATCGAGCGTCACGTCGTAGCCGGTGAGCTTGTCGGTGTTGAGGATTTCCTTGGAGCGGGCGTTGGTCGGGACATTCGGCGAAGGGAGCTTGCCGTTGACGCTGTGCCAGAAGTTGCTCTGCCACGGCTTGCGCGCGGTGTCCCACGCGGCGGCGTTGGGTGACTTGGCCTTGGCCCAGAAGGATTCGTCCCGCATATAGGTCGCCACGCGGAGGAGGTTTTGCGTGAAGTTCTCCAGCTCCTTCACCTGCCGGCGCTGGCGGTCGTCGGGGCTGAACTCTTTGCGGGCATCAACGAGCGGCTGCTCGGGCGGGAAGTCCACGCGCGCGTTCACGCCGATGGACTTGAGCAGCGTCTCCAAGGTGCGGATGGAGCCGGGACCGGTCGTGGCACCGCCGTTGCCGTGGAACACTTCGGGGGCCTTGCCGGTGAGTTTGCCGGCACGCGCGGCCTCGGCTTGCACGGACGCGAGGTCGGGCGAACTCCACTTGCCCGGGGCCGCGCCGCCGGAGCGGCCCGCGCGCGCGACGGGCGGTCCGGGGATGGTCGGCCCAGCACTGTGCTCGATCAGCAACGCACGCGGGTGGACGAGGCTGGCGAGTTCAGCGTCGCCGAACTTGCGGAGGAGGCCGAAGACGTTGCGATAGATCGGCTCCTTCCAGAGAGCTTGGCGGGAGTCGAAGTAGCCGCTGACGAGCGCGGCGGAGATGCGGGTGTCCAGCGCGGCCGCGTGGAGGGCGAGGAGGCCGCCCTCGGCGTGGCCGGCGACGACGATGGGGAGCGGCGTGATGCGTGTTGCGTGTTGCGTGTTTTCCGCCGTGAACCAGTCTGCGAGGGCGAGGACCTTCTGCACTTCGTAGCCGATGACGGTGCGGCCCAGCATGAAGGCTTGGCGGTAAATCCACTCGCGATGCGGCTGGTTCGTGAAACGGATGCGCGGGTTGCCGGACCATTCGTCGCGTCGGTCAATCAACGTCGGGATCACGACGCGGCAGCCGGCGGCGGCGAGTGAGCGCGCCCAAGCATTCTTGCCCGGCGCGACACCCGCGAGTTGCTCGGGCGTCTGGTCGGCGTCCGGCAACGCGATGATCTGCGCGCGGATCGGGGACTTGGGTTCGAGCAGGAGACCTTCGCCGGTCACTCCGTCCAGCACGGGCCAGCGCACGGCAATGACCTTGAACTGCGGCGTCTCTGCGATGACCGCCGAGTCCCGCGTGGTGGCGATGTGCTCCAGCGCCTTGAACGGAACGCGCTTGTCCACCACGCCGAGGATTTGCGCGAGGTGCTGGCGGTTTGGCTCGATGGACTTCGCGTAGGCTTCTGGCGAGGACAGGTCGCGCTTCCAAAACTGCGCGCGTGCGGCGACGGAGTTCTCCGTCTCGCGCAGGAGGAACTTCTGGATGCCGGCGACCATCTGCTCGGAGTAGTCGCCTTCGCGAGTGAGCGACGCGGTGCCGGGGAGCGGAGCGGCGGCTTGGGCGAGCGAGGCAAGAAGCGGAAGCAAGGCCAGCGGGGCGAGAAAACGAGAGTGCATGGCCAGAGCGTAGCGGGCGTGGCGCGTCGGGCAAGCGCGACCTTGACACTGCCGATGACGACTTACACGATGTCACGACTCGGTCCGCAGTTTTTTCCCACTGGCTGAAGTGAGAGCGGGCTGACTTCGCAATATGAGCAAGTTTTACGTGCCTTTCCGACTGGGAAACAAGCTGGTCCACATCGGACTAGTGCTGTCGGCGCTGGTGTTGCTCCAACTCGGCGCGACGGCGGCTGCGCCTTCGCTCCTGCCGGGTGGCAACCCTGCCCTGCGCACGTTCGGCGAGCTGCGCGCCGCTGCGGAGAAGGGCGATGTCATCGCACAACGCCTGGTGGCCGACGCTTACCTGACGGGCGAAGGCGTCAAGCAGGACCTTGCCGAGGGCGTTCGCTGGGTGCGGCTGGCTGCGGAGCAGCGCGATCCGTTCGCGCAATACACGCTGGGGATTCTCTACGACGAGGGCAAGGGCGTGCTGCGTGATTTGCGCGAGGCGGTGAAGTGGTATGAGATGTCTGCCGCGCAGGGTCTCCCGGATGCGCAATACAATCTCGCGATCTGCTACTCCAAGGGCGAAGGCGTGCCGACGGACTTGAAGAAGGCGTGCGAGTGGTTCCGCAAGGCCGCGATCCAAGGCGACGCGCAATCGCAGGCGCGGCTCGGACTGGCCTACATCGGCGGCAAGGGCGTGGAACGCAATGTGACTGAGGCCACCACCTGGCTTCGCAAGGCCGCCTATCAGGAAGTGGCCACGGCGCAGTTCTACCTTGGTCGTCTGTATCACGAGGGCGAGGGCGTGCCACAGGAGCCGGAGACGGCAGCGAAGTGGTATCGCAAGGCGGCCACCCAGGGGTTTTCTGACGCACAGTATTATTTGGGACGCCTGCTCGTGGAAGCAACCGGCAGCGAGCGCAATCCCACCGAAGGCCGCGCGTGGATCGAGAAGGCGGCGGCGCAGGGCCATGAGCCGGCCGCGCAGTATCTCGCGTCAGGCGGACGCAACCCGTTCGGCGCGCCCACTGCCTCGGCGTCGCCGACGGCACCGGGCATTTCACCCATGACGGTGGCGGCAGGCGGTCAAACGGCGACCAAGCAGCCGAGTGCGTTCACATCATCGGCGGCCACAAAGCCGCGCGACACTGGGTTCCAAGCTGCCACGCCTCCGCCGGGTGGCCTGACCTTCACCGCGCCCGTTCACGAAGCTCCCACCAACTTCAATCCAGCGCTGCCCGCCGTCCCGACACTGCCGTCGGCGGGCGTGTTTCTGCCGCCCGACACCACCGCGAAGGAGCCGAGCCTCCTCACCTTCACCGCTCCTCCGACCGCGAAGGAGCCCACGCCCGCCGCGCCGACGCGTGATTTTCTCACCACCCCGCCCGGCGGCACGGACACGAACTCCGGCAGCCTGTTCACCGAGCCGCCCCGGATGCGTGAGCCGCTGCCAGAGCCACGCGCGCGGGACACGCACACCACAACGCCTGCCGGTTCCGGTGGCGGCGAGACCAACGGCGGGCTGATGTTCATCGCCGCCATCAGCACGGGCATCTCGGCGCTGATCCTCGTCCTCGGCGTCTATGTCGCCGTCGTCTTCAAAACCCGTCTGCAAGGTCTCGAGGCGGAGTTGAAAAAGGCGCAGTTCGAACTCTCGAAGGCCAACGTGAACCTCTCCGCGATGATGCATCAGGTGGAGCAGCTTTCGCTCGCCGCGCCCGCCGCCGCGCCCAAGACCAGCCTGCCGGAGTGGCACCCCGAGCCAGCCCGGGCGCAAACCACCAGCTTCAAGATGCATCGCTCCAAGTGAGCACCCATGCGCGAGAAATCGTGCTTGCACGGTGACTGCGATGCTGGCTAACTACGCGCTCCTTTAACTGGAAAAAACGATTCTTATGTCACGCATTTGTGAACTGACCGGCAAGCGCCCGATGAAGGGCAGCAAGATTTGGCGCAGTGGTAAACCGAAGCGCGAGGGCGGCATCGGCACGCACATCACCGCCATCACCAAGCGGCGCTTCTTCCCGAACCTCCAGCGCGTCAAGGCCGTCGTGAACGGCGAGGTGCGCTACATCCGCGTGACCGCAGCCGCGATCAAGCAGGGCCTCGTGGTGAAGCCTATGAAGCGCACTTGGAAAAAGGAAACCGCCGCCAAGACGGCCTGAGCTTGCGGCAAACGATCTTCGGTGAGTGGCGTCCATACGGACGCCATTTCCTTTCTCAGGGCTCCGCTCCCGCCTCTCAGCGGCCCTTCGCCCGCTGCATCACCTCGCGCTTCATGTCGCGCTCCGCATCGCGCTGCTTGATGTCCTCGCGCTTGTCGTAGGTGGCCTTGCCCTTGCCCACCGCGAGCGAGACCTTCACCCGGTGGTTCTTCCAGTAGAGGGAGAGGGGGACCAGCGTGTAGCCCTTGACGTTGGCATAGCCGGCGAGTTTGCGGATCTCGGACTTGTTCAGCAGCAGCTTGCGCGCAGCTTTAGGCACATGGTTCGCCCGGTTGCCGTGGCTGTATTCCTCGATGTGCATGTTGTGCAGCCAGACTTCGCCCTTCTCCGCACGCGCGAAGGCGTCGCTGATCTGCACGTGGCCGGCACGGATGGACTTCACCTCGGTGCCGCGCAGGACAAGGCCAGCCTCGTATGTCTCCAGAACATGGTAGTCCCGGCGCGCCTTCGCGTTGGTCACGATTTCCGCCATAAACAAAACCAGCCAGAAGGCGGTAACCTCCTGGCCGGCGCGCAAAATTGAAAGGTCGCCTTAGTGCTTGCGGCGCTTCTTGGGCGCCGGCTCCGCAGCTTCCGGGGTCGCGGGCGCATCCCAGTTCATCTTGCCCTCGATGATCTCCGACAGTGCGACATCCGCCGCGCCAAATGTGGGCGGCAGGACGAGGAGCGGACGGTTGCCGGAGTTGAGCTGGCGCACCCGGCGCGACACCAGGTTGACCAAAATGTTGGGGTTGACGACCTTGTCAAGAGCCTTGCGAACGAGTTCAGGATTCATGTCTTCAGTAGCGCCCGAATTGAGCAGCCCAGCATACCGGCAGGCAGGGGACAGGCAATAGAAATTTTCCCCCAATGACGCCTTCCACTTCCCGTCCGGGAATACTGACTAATCCAATGCAATCTGGCCACTGACGACGCGGGCATAGTAGCCGCCCTTGGCCACGAGTTCCGCGTGCGTGCCAGCCTCGCTCACCCGTCCGTCGTCCATGACGATGATCTTGTCCAGGTTGCGGATGGTGGAGAGGCGGTGCGCGACAATGAGCGTGGTGCGACCGCGCATGAGGCGCTGGAGGCTCTCGACCACGAGGGCCTCGCTCTCGGCGTCCAGAGCGCTGGTGGGTTCGTCGAGCAGGAGGATGGGCGCGTCCTTAAGGAAGGCACGGGCGAGGTTGAGGCGCTGGCGTTCGCCGACGCTCAAGCGGGCCGCGCCGTCACCGACGATCGAGTCGTATTTCTGCGGCAGCTTCTCGATGAACACATGCGCATTCGCAGCCTTCGCGGCGGACTCGATCTCAGCACGTGTCGCGCCGGGGCGTCCGTAGGCGATGTTTTCCGCGATGCTCGTAGGCAGCAGAATCGGCTCCTGCAACACGATAGCCACATGCGCGCGCAGTTCGCGGACGCGGAGAGAACGCAACTCCGCGCCGTCGAGTTGAATGCTGCCGCCGGTGGGGTCGAAGAAGCGCGGGACCAAGTTGAGCAACGTGGTCTTGCCCACGCCGCTCGGCCCGATGATGGCGGCGGACTGGCCGGCAGCGAGGGTGAAACTGACGCCACGGAGGATCTCACGGTCGTCGGCGTAGCGGAAGGTGACGGAGGCGAAAGAAAGCTCGCCCTTGAGTTCTAAGGCATCCGGCGTGTTGCGTGTTGCGTGTTCGGGGTTGCGGGCGGACACGGCAGGCTGCTGGGACACGGAACACGCAGCACGCAACACGGATCTCGCATCCAGTGCATCCTTCACTTCCTCCGGCGTGTCGAGAATCTCAAACACCCGCTTCGCGCCGACGCTGGCGTTGGAGACGGTCGCGCCCACGTGGGAGAGCTGGTTGAGCGGCTCGTAAAACTGGCCGAGGTAAGTGAGGAACACGAGCAGTTCGCCGATGGTCAGCTTGCCTTGCAACACCTGGTCGGCACCGAGCCAGAGGATACCCGCCGCACCGAGGCCGAGCACCGCCGTGACCGCGCACCAATACGCGACTTCCCAGCCGTGCTGTGCGAGGCGACGCTCCTGTGCCTGCTCTGTGTGCGTGCCGAAGAGCGCGGCCTCGTGCTCCTCGCGCGTGTAGCTCTGCACGAGCGGGAGCGCGGTGATGCTCTGCTGCACCAGCGAAGTCACCTGACTGTCGGCTTGTTGTGCGGTGGCCCCCTGCTCGGTCATGCGCCGGCTGAAGGCGCGGATCACCAGCACCAGCAACGGCACGGTGGCCAGCGCGACGAGCGTGAGCCGGCCGTTCAAGCGCGCCATCACCACGACCATCAGCACAAACGAGAGCACCGCGCTGGCCGTCGTCATCATCCCCTGCTGGAAGAGGGTCTGGAACGAGAATGTGTCCCACGCGGCGCGGTGGATGAGGTCGCCGGTGTTCCGACCTTGGTGGAAGCGGAGCGAGAGGCGCTGGAGCTTGTCGAAGATTTCGTTGCGAACGCGCCGCAGCCCGCGCAGGCCGATGGCGATGGCGAAGTAGTTTTGCAGCGCGTTCAAACCGCCCTGCACGAGCGTCACCACGAGCAGGCACACGGCGAAGGGCCATGCGCTGAAGAGAATGCTTTTCAGGCCGGGCTGATGCGGATCACCGATGAAGTTCAGCGAATCCACCACGGCAGCCACCGGCCAGGGCTTGAGCAGGTTCGCCCCAATGCCCGCGAGCATGAGCGCCAGCACGCCGGCGATGCGCGCGCGCTCGGGACGGAAGAATTGCAGGGCGCGGAGGAGCGTGCTCAATGGGTGGAACTGTCCTCAATACTTCTTCGAGAACTTCTTGCGGGACTCGTCGTCCCCAGCGGGAGTGGCGGCAGCTTCACTCGGCGGCACAGGCGCGGGTTTGTCGGCGACTGGCTCAGGCGCTGACGCGGCAGCGAGAGGCGCGCCGGGCTTGACCGCCTTCTCCTGCTTCTCGATGGCGTCCACGAAGGCCATGCGCGTGCCGAGGAGACTTTGCTTGAGGAGCTGTTCCTCGTCCTTGTTGAGGTTGCCCTTGGTCTTCACTTCCAGCATCTCGAGCTGGTCTATGAACATCTTCGCGCCCTCGAAATCCGTGACGGTCTGGCCAGTCTCGGGGTGCGGCATCTGGCCGAGGAGCATCACCGCCATCTGCGCGGTCTGCATGACCATCGAGGCGAAGTGCGCGGCCATGATTTCATCGCGGCTGTCGCTGGGGTGGCTGTCGGAGGGCGAGGTCATCGGAGTCATGGGGTTGGATTGTCAGTGCGGAAGTCGGTGACCAAAAGCAATTGATGAAGCCGCTGAAGCCGCTGCTCGATCTGCGGCGTGGCGAGGAGCAGTTGCCGCGCGAGCGGATCGCCGATGAGGGTGCTGGCGACGAGGTCGGCAAGCTGCTCGGGCGATTTGATGCGGGACAGATGCCGCCCGAACTGCTGGAAGGAAGCGTTCGCGATGGCCTGCATCGCCTGAAGCTCCTTCGCCTGCACCGGATCTTCTGGCAGCGGGATGCCGAGGTCGAAGCCCTGCTTCACGCGCTTGCGCACGAGGGCGCGGACTTTCTTCGCGAGCGCGTCGGTCTGCGGCGCGTCCGCAGGCGGCGCGGTCAGCGCGCGGATGGCATAGACGGGATAAGGCTTGAGTCGCAATGGGCTGATGAACTCCACGCGTGCCAGCCCCAGCAAGGTCAGCAGGCTCGTCCCATCGGGTTGCTCCACCGCCGTGCTCACGAGGCCGAGTCCGCCGATGGACATTGGGTTCTCGCCCTTGATCTTCGGGTTGCGCAGCGCGACGGCGAACATCCGCCCGCCCTCCAGCACATCCGCGAGCATCCGCCGGTAGCGAGGCTCGAAGATGCGCAAGGGCAGCGTCATCTGCGGGAACAACGTGGTTCCCGGCAGAATCATCACAGGCACTTCGGATGGCACTGTCACCGGGGCAAAGTCTAGGCGCGACGGCGGGCAAAGCAAGGGGAGGCCGGTTACGCCTTAGGCCACAGCCGCACCCAAACGCGCTGCGGCGACTCGATGAGGATATCCCGCAGCAGCGCCTCCATGCTCGCGGCCTTCGGTTCCTCCAGCCGCTGGCACAGCCAGAACGTCACGACGAACACCAGACCCGTCATCGCGAAGAACAGGCTGTAGCGGTTCACCGAGAAGCCATGCCACGCCACGTCCAGACCGCGCAACGAGTCAATCAACACGCCCCAGAGGATCGGCGACACTCCCATCATCAAGCTGCCCACCACCGAGAACAGAGCGAAGAAATGGTCGCGGCCCATCACCGGGATGATCGCCATTGCCAGCCGCACGTTCGCCATGTTCACCAGCGCGGCGGACAGGCCCATGAGGAATTGCAACGTAACCAGCACTGGGACAGTCGGCTGCAACGCCCGCGCCGCCAGCGCCAGCCAACCGGCGGCGATCACCAGCCACGCAGCCATGCAGAAGAGCATCATCGGCCGGCTGCCGAGCCGATCGAGCCGCGGCCCGAGCAACCACAAACTGCTCAAGCCCCCGAGAAACGCCGACGACGTCACCAGCAGAATATGTCCCTCGCTCATGCCGGCCTCCGTCTTGAGCCACGCCGTCGTGAACGCGCCCAACCCGCCCACCGCCAGCGCCCACGCGATGTTCACGCGCAGCAGCTTCCGAAACGGCAGATGCTGCGAGATCGCCAGCCACGGCACCGGCTCATTGCTGTTGCGCTGCGATTCGGAAGGCGGCTCGACATCAGGAATGCGCTTGAGGAACACCAGACTTGCCGCGCCCATCGCGGCGCTGAAGACCAGCAGCGCCGTGAACTGCCACGGAGCTGGCTGCTCGCCCAGCGCGAACGCCGAGAGCACGATCACCGTGAAGCTCGCGAGGTTCACACACGCGGCGTCGCGGCCCAGATATTTGCCGCGCACATTCTCCGGCACCAGTGTGGTGATCCACGGCAGCCACGCGCAGCTCGAGATGCCGCGCGACAGGTTGAACGCGAAGAGCAGCAGCAGCAGCAACGAGAGCCGCGCCGTCGCGTCTATCCCCCCGCTTAACAGCGGCACCACCGCCATCCCGCCGATGAACATCACGCGCATGCCCCAGCCCGCATACACGAAACGCCGGTAGCCCACGCGCCCGATGTGGCTTGCCGCCGGAATTTGGAAGACTGTCAGCAGCGGCATCATCCCCGTGATAATCCCCAGCACCGTGGCGCTCGCGCCGAGCGTCTTGGCGTAGAGAATCATCGGGCTGCCGCAGACGATGGGGAACGACAGCGCGTTGAACGCCGCGAAGAGAAACGCGTTGTGCAACCCCGGCGGAAACTGCGCTTTGTCGGACGGGCTGGCGGCGGGGTCGCTCACGGGCGCGCATTGGAATCCAAGCGCCGGGGCGAGACAAGGGGTTTCAAGCCCCACATCGGAACTCCATGAGAATGTCCCCATGACGTCCGGTTCGCATTACACCGACCGGCATTACCGAAGCCCAGCCACACTTGATGTGGGAGGCGCCCATCCATGACCGCAACTCCGGTTGCAAAGCCGCCAACTCCAGACTTTGCCTCTACGAGAGCGAATCCCTGCTGGCCCATCTCGACTTCCTCGCCCGCGCCTTCCAAGCCCATAGCCTGCCCCTGGCCCTTTACGTGGACTTCCATTCCTTCTTCCACACCCATACCCCAGACACCTGCACCCAACGCGGAGCCGCCCTTCACTTCTATGGCGTGGCCCTGCGCTTCGCCCCCACCCCGCAGGCCAAGGGCAAAATCGAACGCCGCCACGACTACTGGCAGAAACGCCTGCCACCCCTGCTGGCGGCCGATAAAATCCTCGAACTGGAAGGGGCCAATCACCTGCTCGACCTGCTCCTGCCCCACGCCAACATCCACGAGATCCATCGGGAACTGGGCACCCCGCCCCAAGCCGCTTGGAACCAGGCCGTGAGGGAAAACCGCTCCGTCTTGCGCCCCGTGCCCGCCTGCCCGTGGTGGCCCTTCATCTGGAGCCAGCGCACCCCCGTGCGCGTCGGCGACAACGGCAAGGTTCCCGTCGGCGCTCAACTTCACTCCGTGGACGCCCCACCCCGCTCCACTTGGTTTCCCCGGAAAAGGGCGCAGATTATCTGCGGCGCGCGAACGCTTGCGTCAGCGAAAAGACTCAACTTTTGGAGGCCCTACGCAAGGAGCACCAGAAAGTGAAACAGGAGGCAGACCAGACTCAGCGGCTCTACCTCGACGGTCGCCTGAACGTCGCTCAGTTCAAGGACATCTTCCAGCCCCTTGATGCAAGGAAGCCCCAGATTGAAGAGGAAATCCCGCGCATTGAAGCGGAGGCGGATTTGCTGAAAGTCAACGGCTTGACCACCGAGCACATCATGGCGGAGGCCAACGCCCTCCATACCCGATGGCCCAAAATGACATCGGAGGGAAAGCGAGGAATGGTGGAACTTTTGGTCAAAACCATCACCGTTGGTAAAGACGACATCCACCTAAGTCTCTACTAGATTCCGTCTTTTGAAGAACTGACAAATAGGCAACGCATCTTGTGATGGGCATGGCGTTCACGAGGCAAAGCCCGTCCTTCACGCCGCTCTTGCGCACAAGCGACTCGATGGTGTTCGTGATGTTCACGAAGCCGCGCCGGCCCGGCACTTCAAACCAGAGATGTTCGGTGAGTGATTTCATTGGGCAAAGAATAGCAGCTCGCTCATTGCAACGCCTTGAGTGATCCCCACGCCTGCATCGCCTCGCGCAAAGCCTCGAGCTGCTGGGAACGGATTGCGACGAACTCGCGGCGCAGCGGCAGCACATCGGCCAGGCTTGTGTCGCCGGCGGCGTGGCGGACATCGGCAGTCTTCAGGAGCGATTGCATGCGCGGAAGGATGTCGGTCTCCAGGCCGCGCAGGTTGGCGAGCGCGGCCGTGAGCTGGCCGTGCGCGGCCCGCAGGCGGCTGCTCAACTCGATGTGTGTGGCGCGTGAACGGGCTTCCGCCGCATCGGCCTGGGCGCGGGCTTCCTGCTCTCGGCCCCTGCCCTGGTCGAAGAACGGCAGCGGCAAACGCAGGCCGATGTCGAAGGCGTCCTGGCGCGCGGACTCGATGCGGCGGTAGAGCACCTCGACGTTCACGTCCGGCACGCGCGCGGCACTGGCCAGGGCGATTCGCTTCTGACTGACTTCGACTTCGGCCTTCGCGAGTGCGAGGGCCGGGTGCTGCGTCAGGTTTTCCGCGAGGACTTCCAGCGTCGGCACCTCGAACACCGCGGCCAGTTTGCCGGCGACGGATTTGATCTGCACATCGGGGCTGCCCAGCGTTCCCGCGAGGGCGGTCAAGGCCTGCTGCCATAACTGCTCGCTGCGCTGCAATTCAACCTTGGCCACCGCGAGTTCAAGCTCCGCGCGCGTCAGGTCGTCCACCACCGCGTCGCCAGCCTTCACGCGGGCCTGCGTGAGGGCGATGAGTTCGCTGGCGATGCCGGCAACCTCGCCGCGCGTCTGCCGGGCGGCCTCCTGATAGAGCGCCGTGGCGAAAGCGCCGTGAACGCGCCGACGCAGTTCGCTGCGCTTAAGCTCCACCTCCTTCAGCACGCGCTCGCGGTCGAGCTTCTCGACTTCGCGCGCCAGTCCGCGACGGTTGCCCAACGCTACGGGCAGCCCCGCGCCAATCACATACTCGGCGTTGCCCGTGGTGCTTCCCCGAAACGGAGCGGACTCAACGCGCACAATGGCTTCGGGGTTGGCGCGGGTGCCGGCATGCAGGACACGGCCATCGGCGGCTCGGAGCAACGCGCGTGCCTCGGCCAAATCCGGGTGCGTGCTCTCGGCGAGTTCGAGGGCTGCGGTGAGCGTGAGGTTGGTCAGCGGCGCGGCG
>SXGU01072444.1_pt1 | contig 17689 bp, 11 predicted proteins | sample 3174531 | NCBI WGS metagenome assembly SXGU01 (sample SAMN11356863, study PRJNA531348) | freshwater metagenome | isolation source: freshwater sample F1-140 | place: China: Fuxian Lake, Yuxi | collected 2017-12-25 | reverse complement strand
GGCCGCCTGGAATCGGTTCCAGGCTCGGACGTCCTCGATGCCTGTCCCCATCGGCAGATCTTGCCGCGCGAGGTTAGTTGTGACTTTCCGAAATGTCAACGAGCGGTTTTCTGCACCGCTCAACCCTTGCGCGACCCGCAGAACCCCCGCGACCGGACGACTCGCGAGGCAGCACCGCGACCGTCAGGAAGCCGCCTGAGTCGACGTCGCAGACCACTCCCTGACGGTCGCGGTACTATTTCTATCCCTTCGCATAAAACGCATTCGCCGCTGCGACGCTCGCGCCCGGCGAGAGCTTATACCCACGATCCGAAAGGCAGCGCTCCAGCGCGGCGAGGAACAGCAGCACGTTGCACGGCGAACTGGCTTCGCCCATCAGGCCGATGCGCCAAGTCTTACCCTTCATTGGGCCGAGGCCGCCGCCGATTTCGATGCCGAACTCGCTGAGCAATTGCCCGCGCACCGCCGCGTCGTCGATGCCCTCCGGGATCAAGACCGCGTTGAGCATCGGCAACTGCTGGCCTTCGGCAACGGCGTACTTGATGCCGATCGCGGCCAGTCCCGCCTTCAAAGCCTTGTGGTTCTTCATGTGCCGAGCGTGCCGTGCCTCCAACCCTTCTTCCAAAACGAGTCGCAGCGCTTCGTGCAGACCGTAATTCATGTTGATCGGAGCCGTGTGATGATACGCGCGCGATTGCCCCCAGTAGTTGCGGACCATCGTCAGGTCGAGATACCAACTGGCAACCTTCGTCTTACGAGCCTCAATCGCCGCCACAGCGCGCGGGCTGAACGTCACTGGGGCGAGACCTGGCGGACAGCTCAAGCACTTCTGAGTTCCGCTGTAGACGGCATCCAACCCCCATTGATCCACTTCCAGCGGGACACCGCCCAGTGATGTCACGCAATCGACCAACAGTAAAGCTCCGGCGTCATGCACGACCTTGGAGATTTCTTCCAACGGTTGCCACGCTCCGGTTGATGTCTCGGCATTGACGATGCCGACGACCTTGGGTTGAACCCTCTTCACAACCTCAGCAATCTCGGCGGTCGAGAAGATATCTCCGAACGGCCGCTCAACGATCGTGACCTGAGCGCCGCAACGACCGGCGACATCGGCCATGCGTCCGCCGAACACGCCGTTGACGCACACCACCATCTTGTCGCCCGGCTCAATCAGATTGACCACGCAGGTCTCCATCCCCGCACTGCCGGTGCCGCTGACGGCGAGCGTCAACTCGTTGGTCGTGCGAAAGACTTGCCGCAGCATGGCCTGCATTTCGGTCATGATCTGCAAGAAGTACGGATCGAGATGCCCGACCGTCGGCGCGGCCAGCGCGGCCCACACTCGCGGATGGGTATCACTGGGACCGGGGCCCATCAGGATGCGTCGAGGCGGATTCACGGCGGCGGGAACTGATGTTGTCATGGCTGTCGATTCTCGTTGAAGAAGTTGTGAAAAAGTCGCGCGGCATTGCAGCGAACGTGGGGCAGGTTTTCAACCTGCCTCAATGGAGTGCAGTGCGTCAGCGCCACAGAAAGCTCTGTGCAGGCGAGCGGGGCGGCGTCAGCCCCCCGGTGTCTTCGTCGCAAGATCGGGAGGCTGACGCCGCCCCGCTCGCCAAACATCCTTTAGAACAGCGTCCCTTGGCTTGGTGGTTCTGGCTGTTCGGGAATCGCGATGCCCAGATGAGCCAGCGCGGTGGAAGTCACGACTCGACCGCGGGGCGTTCGTTGCAGGAATCCAGCGCGAAGCAGGAACGGTTCGATTTCGTCTTCGAGCGTGTCGGACGGGCAACTCATGCTGTGCGCGATTGCGGTTAAGCCAGCCGGCCCTCCCGCGAAGACGTTGATCAACGTCTGTAAATACTTGCGGTCGAGTTCATCCAGGCCGATGTGATCGACCTCGATCATCTCGAGAGCCAGCTTAGCGACGTCAGCGGTGATACGGCCTGTTGCGCGGCAGTCGGCGTAGTCGCGGCACCAATACAAAAGGTTGTTCGCTTTGCGAGGTGTTCCTCGACTCCGTTTCGCGATCTCGGCGGCTGCGGCGGATTCGATTTCGCTGCGCAGCTTGCGAGCGTTGCGGTTCACAATCTCCGCGAGGTCATCGTCATCGTAAAAATCGAGATGCAGCCGATTGACGAAGCGGTCGCGAAGCGGAGCCGTTAGTAATCCGCTGCGCGTGGTGGCTCCGATGACCGTGAATTTCTTGAGCGGCATGTTGATCGTCCGCGCGTTCATCCCTTCGCCCAGCGCGATATCGACTCGGAAGTCTTCCATCACCGGATAGAGAAACTCTTCGACGGCCGGTGGCAGACGATGAATCTCGTCGAGGAACAGCACCGAGCCGAAGCCGGCGTTCGTTAAATAGGGCAAGACATCTTTGGGAGCGGTCAGCGCGGGGGCCGACGCGATTTGGAAATCGACGCCGAGTTCTTTCGGGATCACCGTCGCGAAGGTCGTCTTGCCGAGTCCCGGCGGCCCGTCAAACAACAGATGTCCGAGTGGTTCGTTGCGCTTCTTGGCGGCGTCAATCATGATCCGCAAACGCTCGACCGCTTTGCGCTGACCGACAACGTCCTCGAGCTTTTGCGGACGAAGTTCGTCGTCGTGCTTTTCGTCATCCGGACGGAACTCGATCCCGGGCGGCTTGAGCGGCAGATTGTCTTCCGGCTTCTTGCCATCGTCGCCGTTAATGATTCGTTGCCGCGCCATTGTTTGCTTTCTGCGTAGAGCAGGCGGCTCGCCTGCTCAATCATCACAGGCGAGCCGCCTGTGCTACGCATTCACCAACTCATCCGGCAGGTTCACGTTGGTCGTGACGGTCTGCACGTCGTCTTGGTCTTCGAGGGCTTCGATGAATTCCATCACGAGCTTGCCCGTCTCGACATCGACGTCCACCGTATTGCTGGGGATGCGTTGAATTTCGGCGACATCGGTTGGAATCTTCGCGGCATCCAGAGCCTCATTGATCTGTTGGAAGAGGCTCGGTTCACAGGTGATCTCGAACGACTCATCCACCTTCTGCACATCTTCGCCACCCGCTTCGAGGACAATCTCGAACAGGCGGTCTTCCTCAACCTGATCGGCCGGAACCAGGAACACTCCTTTGCGAGTAAACAAATACGCGACGCAGCCCGTACTGCCGAGATTGCCGCCGTGAACTTTGAAGACTTCGCGGACCACGCCTGCCGTGCGATTGCGGTTCTCGGTCAGGATGTCGCAGAGCACCGCCACGCCGCCGGGGGCGTAGCCCTCGTAGACCATGTCTTCGTATTGCTCGTCGCCGGCCTCTCCCGTCCCCTTTTTGACGGCCCGTTCGATGTTCTCCTTGGGCATGCTGCTCTTGCGAGCCTTGTCGAGCGCGTATCGCAGCGGAAGGTTGCTCGATGGATCACCGCCGCCATTGCGAGCGGCCACGATAATCGCGCGGCTGAGCTTGCCGAAGAGTCGGCCCCTCTTCTTGTCCTGAGCACCCTTCCTGATGGCGATGTTCGCCGAATGAGAATGTCCTGCCATGTGTCGTGGTTTGCTTCGTGGGGTGGGCCAACCAACGTTCGGTCCACCAGGAGGGAATGTTGATGATGATGGTGGGCCGGCGCTCGAAGCGAGCTGGTCCCACTCTACGTTATTTTTGCTTCAGCTTCTCTTCGATCTTCTCGATCAACTTGAGGTCCGGCGACTTGTCCGCCTTGGCATCCTTGAGCGCCTTCTGCCAGTTCTCGATCGCCTTGTCTTTCTGGCCGACCGCGTGCTGGCAATCGCCGAGATGATCGTAGATCGTCGCGTCGCTGCCGCGCGGAGTTTGCACCGCTTTCTCTAGGAACGGGATCGCCTCGGCCGGTTTGCCGAGTTTGAACAAGACCCAGCCCATGCTGTCCTGATACGCGGCGTTATCCGGTTCAGCTTTGAGAGCCTTCTCGATCATGCTGCGAGCTTGTTCCAGATTCTTGCCTTGGTCGGCGTAGAGATAGCCCAGGTCATTGTTGACGGAAGGATCGTCCGGTTCTTTCGCGAACACCTTTTCCAGAATCTCCTCCCCTTTGCGGATTTCTCCCTTTTGGACATAGATGTTGGAGAGGCTGAATTGGCACTGCTTCGCCAGCCGGTTGTCGGGATTCTTTTCGATGAACTTCTCGAAGAGCGGCACTGCTTTGTCGAACTGCTGCGCGTGGTAGTGAATCCATGCCTCTTGGAAGAGGAACAGCGGGTTGTCTTCGCCAGCGAGCTTGCGGCCTTCGGTGACGGCCGTCAGAGCGCCGTCGGTATTGCCAGCCATCTCTTGCGCCTGCGATTGGAGAAACCAGAACGAGGCGCGGCTGTTTTTGTTGTTCTTCAGCGATGGCTCATTGAGAGCATCGTCGATCACCTTGACCGCTTCGGCGAACTTGCGAGCCTCCAGCAGCATCCGCGCGAGTTCGTCGAACAAGCCGGCCGCTCGATCGCGACGCAGCTTGATTCCCAGACGGTAAAACTTTTCGGCCGGATCGTACTTCTTGTTCTGGGCGGCGATCTTGGCCAACAAGATGCTGCCGGCGAAATCGAGCTTTGGAGAATCTCCCTCGGACTGCTGCGTTCCGACTTCGATCAATCCGTTGACGAGCTTCTCGTCCGCCCCGATGGCCTGCAGTTCGCGTTCGAGGTCTTCGGCCGCCTTGTCCAATTCCGACTCGCGTGCGAAGGCTTGCGAGAGCGCTTGTAGCAATTCGGCCGGGCGGTTCTGCCGGCGGTAGAGCGCGGTGAGTCCGATGTAGCCGTCGATCGACTTTTCGGTTTCCAGCGTCTTCTTGAAACGAGCCTCGGCATCCTCCAGTTTATTGGCATCGACGTATTGCCGCGCCAGGAAGAATTGCAGCGTCTGATTGTGCTGATCCTTTTCGGCGAGCTGTTCCAGGCGCGAGATCAATTCAGCGGACTTTCCTTGAGCCTTCAGGATCTCCGCCAGCAGTTGATACGCGGCCTTTCCTTTCGATTGCAGTTGTGCGTCGAAGTAGGTCTGCAAGTGCTCGAGCGCTTTATCGGACCGCTCGGTCATCATGTAGGCTTGAGCCAAACTGAAGCTGACGTTTCCCGGCTTCGTCTTCTTGGCTTTGGCCGCGCGTTCCAGAGCGATGATGGCTCGATCCGGCCGCTTGGCTTCCAGGAAGACTTGGCCGATCGCTTCATAGGTCGTGCGCTGATGCTTTTCCAATTCCGACTTCATCTGGAAGTCGAGGTGGTACTTCTCCGGGTTGGTCTTGGCGTCGAGGATGACCTCATAGGTATCGGCCCCTTTCTCGATTTGGCCGGAGATGAGGTACAGCGTGGCGAGGTCGCGCATGATCGCGACGTACTGGCCGGAGAGCTTATCCAGCTTTGTTGATTGCGAGGCCCGCTCCATCAACTTGAGAGCTTCGGGGAGTTTGTCTTTGGTCGCCATCAGAATGGCGATGCGTTGCAGCAAGGCCGCATCGTCCGGCGTCAGCTCAATCGCTTTCATTGCATGATTGAGCACCTTGTCCGACTCATTCAATCCAAGCGCCAGCGGGATCAATGCTCGGTAGACCTCGACCGCGCCGGGGTCAATCTGCACCGCCTTCTCGTAGGCTTCGAGGGCCGCTTTGAACTCCTCACGCTGTTCGAGGAAGCGGCCTTTCATGAACCATGCCATCGCGTCAATTCGCTTCTGGCTGTTGGCGTCGCGATCACGCAGCGGTTGCAGCTTTTCCGGGCGTTCCAGCGGTTCCGCGACATCGAGCCGGAAGTCGCCACGAATGAGCAGGCGATGAGCGGGATCAGCCGGCGCGACATCTTGGGCCAGCCGTCGAGAGGCCCACACAGGTTCGGTCGAGAAGGTGAGTCCGCCGAGAGTAACGATCAACAAGTAGCCGATCTTGCGAGGCGACTGCGTCATGACCCTGTCTTCCTTGGATTGGCGAGAAAACGGCGAGCCTCGCTCCAGCAAAAACTCGCACGGCGGATGATAGCGAGCCAACGAATTCCGACCAAACCTTGTTTGCTGGTTCCGCTGAGGCACGAGCCAAGGCGACGAGTCACTCCGTGACTCGACTACTCTGTTGCTTCGCAACCCGGTTCCATCATTAGCGCGGCTTCTTTTTCACGGGGCTTGCCTTGGCCTTTGCGGCTTTCGCTTCGGGTTCCGGCTTGGTCGTTTTGGCTGCGTGCGATTCCGGCTTGGGCTTGTGAGCCTTATGGGCTTTGTTGGCGTTGTTGAGCAGTTCCGTGGCCCGATTCAACATTTCGTCGAGATCAAAGCCATCTTCAGGTGGTTTTGGCTTGGCGAATGTGGGAATCAGCCGAGGGTCGGTCGCGAAGCAACGCATATAGTCACAGAACGTCGCGGTGTCGGCTTTCATGACCGCCGACTTCAACGCATCAGAAGCCTCGGCCGTCGAGCAACCCGGAGGCGCGAGTCCCAGCCAAATCGCCGCGTCATGAATCCGGTCGTCCACAGGCACCGTGTGAGTACCAAGTGACTTTTGCAGCGTGTGGAGTTGGGTGAAGGAGCTCAGAAAACGAATCTTCTGCAATTGCTTTTCGGCGAGCTCCAACGTCTTGCGACGAAGCGACTCGAAGTCGAAATCAAAGTTGATTTCAAAGACGTATTGCAGAATAGAACGCACGCGAGCGGCACGAGCATCGGGATCGGACATCCCCTCAAAGCAAGCTGTCAATTCGCCAAACGTGCTGACTCGAATTTCGTTGAAGTCGTGGAAAGACTTGTGCAGCCACTCCGAAGAGGCGTCCGCCTGTTCCTGCGTGGCGTTCTCCAAGCAGACGGCATAGAGCATCGTCTCCAGCACCGGCTTGTCTTTCTTCTGGCCGACGGGGGAATAATGCTTTTTCAAAAGCACGACGAGCTTCTTGCTGAGCGTGTGCAGGTCGGACGCTTTGGTCTTCTTAAAGACGGCCATGAGCAACGTGCCTGTTAGTGTGCGGGGTAGGGAAAGTTCGAAGGAATCTGGGAGAAGGCGAGCGAAGAGTGACCTCAGTCGTCTTTGTCTTCGTCGTCTTCATCATCAGTATCTGTGCCACTGTCGTCTTCGAGATGGGCTGCTTCGGAATCGGATTCATCCTCAGCCGAGTCCGCCTCGGTTTTAATCGCGGTCGCGGCAGCGTCTTGGAAGCCTTGCGAGGTCGCGCTCAGGTGATCGAGCCAATTGGGTTCCAGAATAAACTTGAGGATCGGTGTGGACTTGGTTTGCAGACGATCCGCGATTTTCGATTGCAGGAACCCCCGCGATGAATCGAGACCGTGCAGGGTGAGTGACTGCACTTTCGCGTCGCCACGCACGCCGACTCGCACCTTGCTTTCCTTGATGTCGCCAGTCGTATCGACGTTGAGGATGGTCACGTTCTTCACACGCGGATCGCGCAGCTCAAACAGAATCGCTGAGCTCAGCGTTTCCATAATGGCTCGGTTCACTTTTTCGATACGGCGTGACGGCATTTGGTCTAAATCTCAATTTCCAAAACTCAATGTCCAAGGAATGTCCAAAACCCAATTCTCAATCACCAAACCGACATCTTGCGAACTCTGCTACGAATCAACCGCATTCTTCCTCTTTTTGGAGCCTTGGAATTTGGACATTCCTTGGACATTGGGGGTTGGTTCTTGGAATTTTTTAGTCGATGGTTCGTTTCACTTCCTCGATGCGATACGCCTCCAGCAGGTCTCCTTCTTTGACGTCGTTGAAGTTATCCAGACGGATGCCGCATTCCATGCCTTCGCGGACTTCCTTGGCGTCGTCTTTGACACGCTTCAGCGAGGCGAGGGCGTAATCGTTGAGGACTTTCTGATCGCGAATCAGCCGCACACGGTTGTTCCGTTCGATGCTGCCGCTCAACACGCGACAGCCGGCCACGGTACCCACGCGGCTGATCGCAAACGTTTGCAGCACGATCGCTCGGCCAGTCGAGACTTGCCGCTTCTCTGGCGTGAGCAGTCCTTCCAGAGCCAATTTGATCTCGTCGGTGACCTCGTAAATGATCTGATACCGACGAATATCGACCCCTTCTTTTTCTGCGAGCTGCAAAGCTCGATCTTCAGCGATGACATGGAAGGCGACGATGATCGCCCCCGACGCGCTGGCCAAATACACGTCGCTTTCGTTGACGCCACCGACAAGTGCGTGCAGCAAGTTGATCTTCACTTCCGGGTGATCGAACTTTCCAAGCTCATACTTCAGAGCCTCGATCGAGCCTGGCGTATCGGCCTTGACGATGATCGGCAGCTCTTTGACCCCTCCCCCTTGGACCGCGACGAGGATGTCTTCCATCGTGCGTTTGCGCCCGCGGGACGAGAGCGTCAATGCGCGTCCTCTCTGGTGGCGGATCTCGGCGATTTCTCGCGCGGCATCCAGGTCGTCCATCACGAAGAACTGATCACCCGCGTTCGGCACTTGATCGAGCCCGGCGACACGAATTGGCGTGGAGGGCGGGGCTTCCGTGACTTCCTCGTCGTGGTCGTTGTACATCGCGCGAACATTGCCGTGCGAACTGCCGCAGAGCAGGATGTCGCCGACTCGCAACGTACCGTTCTGAACCATCATCAACGCGATCACGCCGCGGCCTTCGTCGCGAAACGCTTCGATGCAGATGCCGACGGCTGAGCGTTCCGGGTTCGCTTTGAGTTCGTGGACTTCGGCGGTCAGCAGCAGCAGTTCGAGCAGGTCCGGGATACCTTCTCCCGTCAGGCCCGAAGTGCGAACCATTTCGACGTCGCCACCCCATTCCTGAACGAGAACTCCATGTGTCGCGAGATCGCTGAGTACCCGTTGCTCATTGCGATCCGGAAGGTCGATCTTGTTGAGGGCGACAATAAACGTCGCGTTGGCAGCCTTCGCGTGAGCGATGCACTCGATGGTCTGTGGCATGACACCGTCATTGGCCGCGACGACCAGCACGATGATGTCGGTACAGTTGGCTCCACGAGCGCGCATCTCACCGAAGGCCGCGTGGCCGGGTGTGTCCACGAACGTAATGTTGTGACCGTTGTGGTCGATCTGGTAGGCGCGCACGTGCTGCGTGATGCCGCCCGCCTCACCAGCCGCAACATTCGTCGAACGAATCTTGTCGAGCAGCGTCGTCTTGCCGTGATCAACGTGACCCAGGATCGTGACGATCGGCGGTCGAGTGACCAAGCTTTCCACCGGATCGGCGGCCAGCAACGCTTCCTGTAACTCTTCTTCGAGGTCTTTCTCGCGAAGGATGGTCAATTCGACGCCGACTTCCATCGCCAAATCCAGGGCGACTTCTTCGTCGATCGTGTCGTTGATTTGGATCATCTTGCCCTGTTTGAACAAGATGCTCATAAACGTTTTGACCGGCCGCCCCACGGCTTCAGCCAACGTGCGCAACGAGATCGGGGCCTCGACTTCGGCATGAGTTTTCAGCTCGGGCTGACCGGCAAACTTCGAGCGGTGCATCTTGACGGATCGACGACGGCGAGCGCCTTCATCTTCTTCACCAGTGATCTCGACGCGCGAATGCCGTTGCTTACGGCGTTCATCACGCGATTCCATCAAGCCGCCAGCATGCGTCTTCCCTCCCTTGCCGGGAATCCCTTTCTTTTCGCCATCTTCGTCAATGAGAGGGCCGCGCTTTTTGGGGCCACCAGCCACCGGATGTGCCTTGTCCCCTTTGACCACCTGGCTGACTCGGCCAGCCAATGGACCAGCAGCGCCGAAGTTCTCCGCTGTGATTTTGATGTCCGGACGCTGAGCCTTGCCTTCGTCCTTCTTCGGCTTGGCAACGGGAGCATCCGGAATGGCAGCCAACTGCGGGAGGTTCGGCTTGTTTTTGCGAACCGCGCCAACGGCGCGCATGTCGCCAGTCGAGCCGATGGGGCGCATTTCGCGCATTCGTGGCGTCGAACCATGCGGACTAATGTAGTCTTCGCGACGGATTCCAGTGGTACCAGGGTCCGGCGATTCACCCTCAGCCTTCGGGGATTCAACGACCACCGGAGCTTCAGGCGGCGACTCGACCTCAGGAGCGGCGATCTTTGTTGTTTCAGCGACCTCCGCAACCACAGCCGGAATCGACGGAGCGGGGAACTCCGGATTTGGCGTGACCGCGACGGGAGCGACTGCGGGAGGCTCGACCTCTTTCACCGATCGCGACGGGCGGGCGATCGGGGCCATCGACCGAACCGGCATCGCCTTGATCTGTCTCGCCTTGGCGACCGAATCAATGACGACGTCGTCGCGTGTGATCGACTTCTTCTCGGGAGCGGGCTTGGCGGGCTTACTCTTGAGATATTCCAACACCACGTCGCGCTCGGCGGGCGAGATGCTCGCCAGCGACGACTTCACGGGGATGCCAGCATCGTTTGCATGCTGGATCAGGACTTTGGTGTCCATCCCCAATTGTTTCGCCAAGGCGAAGATTCGCACCTTGAGCGTTTTGTCCTCGGCCAGTTGTTCGGTCAAAGGCACCCTCTGTGTTGGAAAGTCGAATGATGCGGAGCCAGCCGCGAGACGTCTCTCGCGAGTGGCGGCGATCACACTGGTTGTGCTCAGGATGCGTCATTATTCAACGACCTGAGCGGGATGTTCGGATTCGGTACTTGTAAGCTGTTCGGCTTCCGCGACCGGCGGCGTAGACTCAGCTGCAACGGACGACTCCGCCGCAACGTCCTCTGTCACCGCAGAAACTTCAACTTCGGCCGGCGCTTCTTCCTCGGTTGCGGGCACCTCTGCTTTCGCGGGTGCCGATGCGGCGCGCGCGTCAATTTCTCGCTGCAGCTTCAGTTCCGCCTTACGGCGGTTGTCTTCGATTTCTTGTTTGTCGCTCTCCACGTCGGCGTACGCGACGATCTCTTCAACTTGCTCGGCCGTGCAACCGCTCATTTCTTCCAACTGATCCGGCTCGATCACCGACAAGTCGTAGAAACTGAAGAAGCCTTGCGAGACAAGATTCTCAGCTAGCTCTTCGGTGATGTGCGGAACTTGTGAGAACGCCGCCACCGACTTCTCCAACTGCTCGTTCAGCTCGTCTCGAGTCATCACCTCGATATCCCAGCCGACGAGCTTCGACGCCAGTCGCACATTCTGTCCGCGTTTGCCAATTGCCAGCGAGAGTTGATCTTCCCGCACCAGCACGATCACGCGACCAAGCATCTGGCAGAGGATCACGTCCTCGACTTCGGAAGGCTGCATGGCGTTCGGCACGAGCACTTGCAACGAGTCGTTCCAGCGCACGATGTCGATCCGCTCGCCCGCCAATTCATCGACGATGTTCTTGATACGCGCCCCTCGCACGCCAACGCAAGCACCGACGCAGTCAATCTTCGTGTCGGAGCAGGAGACGGCGACCTTTGAGCGATATCCCGCTTCGCGAGCTAGCGACCGAACTTCGATAATCCCTTCGGCGACTTCCGGAATTTCGGTCTTGAACAACTCCAGCACGAGGTCCGGATGCGTCCGGGACAAGATGATCTTCACGCGACTACCGGCCTTGCGAACTTCGATCACCACCGCCCGAATTCGTTCGCCGATGCGATGTGACTCGCCGGGGATCTGTTCGCTCTTGGGCAGAAAGCCGTCAATCTTGCTGAGCGTGACGAGCGCCGACCCACCTTCAAATCTAGTGATCGTGCCGGTAACGAGCTGCCCCTTGAGGTCTTCGTATTCGTCGAAGATCGAATCCCGCTCCGCTTCGCGGATGCGTTGCATCAACACTTGCTTGGCGGTCTGCGACGAGATGCGTCCCAGAATTTCGCCGAGCATGTCGGGTTCAATGTCTTTGCCGTCACAAAGCACAGTCGGTTTGCCGGTAGCCTGATCAATCGCAACCGTGACTTCGAAGTCTTCGCCGTAATGCTTTTTCGCCGCCGACAACACCGCCTGTTCCAGCGCCTCGATGACGATGGACTTGTCGATATTCCGGTCGCGATGCAAAGCATCAACGAATCGTAGGACGTCGGCACCGTTCATTATCTTCCTTTCGTCGAAGCTGGGTGAGAGCAGCCTCAACTACGGATATCAATCAGCTCCAAAAAGAACTGTCCCGAAACAAAAAAAGCGGGCACGAGACCCACTTCTCTCACCGCTGCCGCAGGCGGCAACGGACTCAGCCACGAAGGCCAGCCATCGACGGACAACACCGAGCAAGCTCGGCGATCATCCTTGGAACCGACACGTCTATCTCATCGGACGCCCTCACGCGAAACCACGCGGTGCTGCCAACCATCCAGAACTGTGTCGAGTCGCCCAAAGTCATTTGCGAGACGACTTTTGACGGCCAGAACGCCCCTTCCTGCTGAGCGGGGCGGTGACATTAGTTTTGACCACTCACACTGTCAAGCAGCGCGACGATCAAGGACGGGGCCGCACTCGCCTGACTCGAACAGCCAACACGAATTCAATCGTCGATCAAGGTCAGGCTAGAAAGGCTGACCTGTGTAGGCCAGCCTTTCCAGGCTGCCCCAAGCGACCACCGACTCCCACCTATTTCTCGGACCAACCCGATGCCACCTGTCTACCCCACCAGTGAAGCCTACGAGCGACACCTGCCGCATCAGATTCCCGAAGGCTTTCCCATCTTCATCACCTGCAACTTGAAAGGTGCGATCCCTCAAGAAGTCCGCGAACGATTCTTGCGTGAGCGAGAACAACTCGAACGTGAGCCGCTCCGGCAGAATGAAACTCCACACGCGCGACGAACAAGGCATTCCAAAATTATCTTCGCGATGACTGACGGATATCTCGATGGCCAGACGACCGGGCCATTGCACTTGCGCGAACCGGACGCGGCGAAGTTGGTGGAAAACGCGATCCTGTTCGGTGTTCCCGAGCGATACAAGCTATTCGCGTACTGCGTGATGCCGAACCATATCCACTTGTTGCTGACGCCAGTGTGGAAGTACCGCAAGCTGATGCAAGGTTTGAAGGGCTACACCGCGTTCCAAGTCAACCACCTGCAACAGCGGCGAGACCGCGTCTTCTGGCAGGACGAATCGTACGACCATTGGCCTCGCGACGAAGCCGAGTTCTTTCGGATCATCGCCTACATCGAAAACAACCCGGTCGCCGCGGGCTTGTGTACTCGTCCCGAAGACTGGCCGTGGTCCTCCGCGTCAAAGCGATCGATCTGGCCGCTTGGAGTACCCCTCTCCGCCGAGAAGGCTCTGATGTTGCAAACGTAGGTCAGCCTTTCCAGGCTGACCAGAATGGGAACACGCGCTGCTACTGTTTCGGCGCTGAGAGTATTGAATGCTGGTGAAGCGATCGGGTCAGGCTGGAAAGCCTGATCTACGGGAGGCGCACGACATAAATGGTGGCGTTGGCGTTGCCGGTGATGAGGTGGCGGTTGTCGTCGGTGAAGGCGAGTTCGAGGACTCGGCCGGGGAAGGTCAGGCGTTTTTCGACGACGCCGGTGGCGAGGTTGATGATCTGCACGCCGGCCGACGCCCCGTTCTCCCAGAACGACGCCGCCAGACGACGACCATCGGGCGAAAACGCGACGGCCTCGGACCCTCGGATCGAGAAGCTGCTGGTCGGCTTGGTGAGGTCGGACTTCAGGTTCCATAATTCCAACAGTCCAAACGTAGTCGCGATCGTGCTTCCATCGGGAGACACGGCGAAACTGTGAATATTGACTTGCGGCAGCTTCGTTCGCGGGATGAGCTGGTCCTCTTTCACATCCCAAATCTGAATTTGAAAACCTCCGAGTCGTCCGATCAGCGTGCGTCCGGCTTCGGCGAAGGCGAGTTGAAGGGCGATCGCTGGAACGTTGACGGACGAGAGTTTCTTCGCAGGAAGTTCGTCTGCTTCCCAGCCCCAAAGTTCGACACGCGATTCTGGACCATCGTCGCTGCGAATCGCCAGCCGCTGGCCTGAGCTGTCGATCGCCGCAGTGCTAATGTTGGTTCCTGGGATCCGGCGTATTGGCTTCCATCGTTCCCCGTCGCGCCGCAACAGGTTGGCGCCCGATGCACCGGGCAGTTGGACGGCGAGTAGTTTCCGTGCGGGGTATGCGTCCAAAACAGCGGTTGCGTCGGTGAGGTCTGGAAGCGATTGCATCCCATTGCGTGTCGGTCGCCACATCGCCACAGGGCGGGTTCCGGATTCCTTCGTCGTACACAAGAGGTTGTCCACGATTCGGAATGGCTCGTCCCGGAAATGTCCAGGATTGGGCAGAAGCGGGTCTGCTTCCGAGACGTCCGTCGGCGACACATTCCAAAATCGGACGGCTCCGTTGTGGTGAGCGGTGAAGACTGTTTCCCCATTCGGCGAGAACGTCAGAGTCCCAATGTTGTCCAACGCAAACGACGAGGTGGACTTGCCGAGCAGCCTCGGCGGATCGACGGCGTGATCCCAGACGTTGAATGTGCCACTTCCTCCCGTGAATAAACCCAAACGTGCCCCTTGTGATGCGGCGCTGAGCAATCCTGAATCGGGGATGCTGCCGAGTCGTTGTGGTTCGCCGTCGTTGAGTTTCCAGAACCAGGTGCGGCCGTTCTTGTCGGCGGTGGCGAGGCGGCCGTCCGACAGGAAGACCGCTTGCCAGAAACCTTTCGCGGGGGCGTCGGATTTCTCGTCGGCATCGGCCTTCAGGACGGTCGCTTCGCGGGGCGTGTCGCCTCGCAGATCGATCAGGTGGACTGCGCTGGAGGCCGCGTTTTCGGAGACGGCGTTTTCGTCCGCGAAGCAGAACCACTGTGAGTCCGGTGAAAAGCTGCCGGGTTGAATCCCTCCGTGCGGCTGAGGGATCGCAAAGCTGGCGACTCGCTGAGGTGCGGAGTCGCTGAGTCGCCACAGGCTGAATGTGTCCGAATTCCCAATGGCCTCCCATGCAGCCAGCCAGCGACCGTCCGATGACGCGATCGGGTGAAAGATTCCGCTTCCGTTATTCGTGTTGATTGCCGATTGTTTTTCCAGCGGTGTGTCGTCACGAGGTTTGGCGAAGATTTGCAACTCAATGGAACTGGGGCCAGGACCGAACCCCGCCATACGGCCGTCGGGTAGGTATGTCGCGGAGTAAATTCCTCCTTGGCTCGTACCGGGGAAGAATCGAGCCGGTTGCTTGGGGTCGCGACCGAACAAGTACAGGCCGTCGTCGGTCGTCAGCGTGAATTGCGTGCCGTCCGGAGAGACCGACGAGGACCGGATGAGGTTCCACACTCGCCGTCGATGTTGGCCCAGGACGGCGACGAGACCTTCGGGCTGACGCGGGACTCGCTCCGACTCCGGAATCTGCGCGGGATCAAGGTCGTCCCAGGGGGAGGGCGGAGCGGCATGTAGGTCAGCCTTTCCAGGCTGACCTACGATGGGGCGACGCTTGATCTCGACGACTTCTCGGCCGAAGCGTTTGAGCGTGATTTTTTCGCCGAGGACTTCGTACTCGTCGGCGTTGGCTCCGGTCAGCACGACCTCGACCTGGCCCGAACGGACGCGCACGGAGTTCTCGCCGGGGTGCAGGGTGTAGATGGGAGCGTTCGGGTCACGGAGTGCCCCGTCTACGTTGTCGGCCAACTGCACGACTTTGACTTCGAGACCCGGTTCCGGAGACGTGATGACCAGCTCGGCCCGGTCGCTGATCTTGATCACGATCGCGGCGGCGAGGGCGAAGAGAAACGCGGCGGCGATGAGTTTGGTGGCTTTGCGATTTCGGCGAGGTGGCTCAACGTAGCCCTGTCGCTCCGCGACAGGTAAGCCGGACGCGCGTTGAACGTCGTTGGTTTGTTGAGCGTCGGTCTCGCGAACGGCGTCGGTGGACGCTTGGCTTTCCTGTCGCGGAGCGACAGGGCTACGGTGGAGCCAGCGTTCGAGGGCGGACTCGAATTCGGTGGCGGTTTGGTAGCGGGCACTCTGCTCGCGGGACATCGCTTTGCGGCACGCGGTGGCGAGGTCGGCGTCAACGCCGGGACGCAAGGTTTCCAGTCGGGGTGGCTCCTTCGTGGCGATGTCCACCAAGACTTTCGTCATCGGGCCTTCAAACGGCAGGTGGCCGGTCAGCATTTGGTACAGCAAGACGCCCAGGCTGTAGAGGTCGCTCCGTTCGTCGCCGCCGCTGGCTCCGAGTTGAATCTGTTCGGGAGCCATGTAGGCCGGCGTGCCGACCAACGAGCCGGATTGCGTCACATGCGTGTCGGCTTGAGCCAGCCGAGCCAGGCCGAAATCCATCAGCAGCGGCTCGCCCCGTTCGTCGATCATCACGTTCGAGGCTTTGATGTCTCGATGCCGAATGCCCGCCGAGTGAATGGCCTGCAACGCCGAGGCCAGCTTGCGAGTCACCTCCGCCGCTTCGTGCAATGACACGGTGCGATGTTCTATCCAGGCGGAAAGCGACATCCCCTACACCAACGGCATCGTGATGAAGTGCTGACCGTCGATCTTGCCGACATCGTAGATCGGGCAGATGTGCGGATGCCGAATCGCTCCGGCCGCGCGAGCTTCGTTCAGGAACCGCTGCAAGATCACCGGATCGTTGACCAGTTCGCCTCGCGGAATCTTCAACGCGACGATCCGCTCCAGTTGCGTGTCCCGCGCTTCATAGACGGCTCCCATGCCCCCTGATCCGACCATCCGCCGGACTTCGTAGCGACCAAACTGCTTGCCGGTGAGCAGCCCGATGCGTCGCGCGGCCAACACGGCGGACGTCTCCGACTTCGGCGGAAAACTGGTTGTGGGAGGCAAGTCGATCTCGTCCCCCACCTGCGGAGATTTGATCGTGATCAGCGTGGCTTCGTTGCCGGCCTTGGCGGTGGAGGCTTCCCCCTTCTCTGCGAGGGCAGTGGCTCGCAGGCGGTCGAGGTCCACGGCGTCGGCGAACTGCGGGAAACGTCGCCGCAACTCGTCGCGCGTCGGCACGCTGTCGAAGTCGGGTCGCATGGAATGGTCTGCCGGCGAGCGGGGCGGCGTTAGCCCAATGGCACTCGCTTTGAGCGGTTTGGCGCTAGCCACCGGTGATTCGGGATCGACGATTTCCGACGAATTACCGGCGGCTAGCGCCAAACCGCTCACAAAGCGAGTTCCATTGGGCGTTAGCCCCCCGCTCGCCTGAGAGGTTTTCTCGTTCGGCTCACAGAGACAGAATCGAGTCAGGCATTCGGCATCGAGCAGCTCTTGAATGGCCGCAGGCTGGGACTCCAACTCTGGCCAGTCCTGAAGGTACTGCTCCAGCAACCGACGCTCGGCTCGTTCCCAGCGGTGCTCTTGGTCAATCCTCAGCAGCTCGATCAACAACCGCAGGCGGAGCGGTTCGCCAATGCCCGGCAAGAACGGCTCAATCGCCGACTGGCGCGTCTGTCGCCAGAGCGCTTCAAACTCGTGAACCGCTTTCGAGATCGCGGTGAACTCGTCGTGCGTGAGCTGATCGTGAGGCTTCAAAACGGCTTGAGTCATGGCGAATGCCTTCTGGCTGAAAATCTGAAGGGGCATTGAGCTTAGAAGAGCGGGTTTCGAAAACGTAGGTCAGGCTTTCTAGCCTGACCCGAACGGCGAGCGACATTCCCAATTCGATGACTCTACGCCGTCATAAGCAGCGTCCTGGCCGAGACCCAATTCGATTGAGCAACCCCGGCGCGGTTATACGCGATGACAACGAACTGATAGGTGCTGTTCGCCAACAGACTGGAAGCTCGGTAGTTCTACTGTCCGTTGGTCTTTATCGAATCTAAGTTTTTGTGGGACAGTCTCTTCAGGGTTTTATTGAACCAGGAGGGGAGTTTGCCATGGACGGG